>FWWL01000317.1_pt1 | contig 78904 bp, 76 predicted proteins | sample 2228331 | NCBI WGS metagenome assembly FWWL01 (sample SAMEA103939775, study PRJEB20133) | metagenome | reverse complement strand
CTTTGATATTATCGATAATCGATAAGATAACTTCTACAGGGGGGTGTTCATATGGGTGTTAGGCTTATCGATCTTTCTGAGACGTTGTATCCCAATTCTCCTTGAATGGACGAAGACCGTGTATTCAGAGCTTCTCAAGTCTGTGGAAGTTGACCAAATCGGTATCTCCGATACCCTAGGACAGGCACATCCGCTCACGGTGTATTTCTTGATTTCAAAGATGAAAGAATGGTTTCCCAACGTTCCACTCTCCATACACGTTCATAACGATTACGGTCTGGCTACGGCAACGGCGTTGACGGCAATCGCAGCCGGAGCAGAGGCAGTGGAAACGTCATTTAATTCGTTGGGTGAGCGTACTGGAAATGCTTCAACTGAAGAAGTTGTGGCAGGCCTTGAGATGATATTGGGTATCGAAACAGGTGTGGATTGTACGCAGATTTATAGGATATCCAAGATAATTCAAGAAATTTCCAAAGTCAAAGTTTCACCAAACAAACCCATCGTAGGAGACAGAATCTTTCACAGTGAATCTGGAATAGTCATAGACGCAAATGAAAAGATGAGCAGTGCGACCGGGATGAAATACCCTATGTTCCCGTATGATCCATCTATGTTTGGCAGAAAGTTGGTTTACGTTGGAGGGAAGAAAAGCGGCAGAGCTTTTATACAATATCACTTGAGAAAAAGAGGAATTTCAGCAACGAATTCACAAATTGAGGAAATATTGATGAGAATCAAGAAACAGGGAATAGTTCTCAAGAATTACCTGGATGAAGCAGAAGTGGACGAGATTATCAGAAAGGTTGTCGAATAGTACTTTTCGGGAATAGCCTTTCAAAACGGGGCTTAAGCAGCAAAAGCCCCGTTTTCACTTACTCAGGTCAAATGGAGTATAAACGCGCATACCTGAGAAAAAATGAGGATAAGAGAGAATGGGAGGGTACCAACCCTTATAAACCAACCTTTTCAGCCGTTTTCCTTAGCTGGTTGGTGTTTTCTTTCGGTGTACATGGCTGGTATAATGAAAACGTGAAATAGTGAACAAAGTGAATCAATATAGACCCGTTGACGCGCGCAATTTCTTACCTACGTGAAGGGAGGTTTTTCGATGGCAAGGTCGTTGTATGATCAGGCGCTCGAGGTCTTCAGGAATGCCGCAAACGTCATGAAGCTCGATCCCAACATAGCAAGATTCTTGGAAAGACCTCAGCGCACTATAATCGTTGAATTTCCAGTCTTGATGGACGATGGAAGAGTGGAAATATTCACAGGGTACCGCTGTCAACACAACACTGCGAGAGGACCGGCAAAAGGTGGCATAAGGTATCATCCGGACGTGACACTTGAGGAAGTTCAGACACTTGCGTTTTGGATGACCTGGAAGTGCGCTTTGCTCAACCTTCCATACGGTGGTGGAAAAGGCGGCGTCAAGGTCGATCCAACGAAGTTGTCAAAAAGTGAACTTGAAAGACTGTCAAGGAGGTTTTTCTTTGAAATTGCGAACTTCGTTGGACCTGAGAAAGACATCCCGGCTCCAGATGTGAACACAAACGCCCAAGTGATGGCATGGTACCTTGACACCTACAGTATGCACGTCGGTTACATGGCACCAGGTGTCGTGACGGGAAAACCTGTGGAGCTAGGTGGTTCCGTAGGAAGGAATGAAGCAACCGGACGCGGTGTTGCCGTTGTTGCGGCAGAGGCGTGCAAGTACATAGGAAAGGATATCTCCAAGGCAACCGTTGCGGTACAAGGATTTGGAAATGTTGGTTCTTTCTCGGCAAAGATTCTCTACGAGGATTACAAGGCCAAGGTTGTCGCAGTGAGCGATATTTCAGCAGCTTACTACAATGCGAATGGGATTGATATCAATGATCTGATTGCTTACAGAGATCAGAACAACGGATTGATCAAGGGCTATCCAAAGGCAACAGAAATCAAGCACGAAGAGCTCTTGGAACTCGACGTGGACATACTCGTTCCTGCTGCTCTTGAAAATGCAATAACGGAGAAGAACGCACCTAACATAAAGGCAAAGTTGATAGTTGAAGGTGCAAACGGTCCCATTACACCTGAGGCGGACAGAATTCTGCTTTCAAAAGGCGTGATTGTGATTCCGGATATTCTTGCAAACGCAGGTGGAGTTACCGTTTCCTACTTCGAATGGGTACAAGATTTGCAGTTCTTCTTCTGGGATCTGGAAGATGTCAGGAACAAGCTTTCCAAGATGATGAGAGCTGCATTTGCAGAAGTCGCAAAGATCAAAGAAAAATACAACACAGATTTCAGAACAGCCGCATACATTGTTGCCATCGATAGGGTTGCACAAGCTGTCAAACTGAGGGGAATTTACCCATAAGCGGCAAAGCTTTTTACACTTCGGCGCACCGAAAGGTGCGCCTTTTTCTTTTTAAAGTGTAACTCTCGCCTTGTTCCGCGATCGCGCAAGTAAAACGTCTTAACTTTTGCTGAATCATATTAACTTATCGTGTCACATTAATAACAAAATATGTAAAGACGTTGCGATGGCGACTTGACGTGGTATATATACCATCAAAGAAAATTGGCGGCAACGGTTTTGCAAATGCGGCTGAGGCTTCCATCCAACTTTGCACGGTTTCGTCATGCCATTTTGTTTGTGATCATTTGTCAACTCTTTTTGGAAAGGGGGTTAGTTTTGTGGAGTCTGTTCTGGTTGGTCAACAATCTTCGTTATACGAACAGGCTCTTGTGGTGTTCAAAAATGCCGCCTACGTGATGGGACTTGATCCAGAGATTGCAAAAGTTCTGGAAAAGCCCGAAAGGAGTCTTACGGTACGCTTTCCTGTTGTCATGGATGACGGAAGAGTCGAGGTTTTCACAGGCTATCGCTGTCAACACAGTACAGTTCTTGGCCCGGCCAAGGGTGGGGTTAGGTACCATCCCGATGTTACGTTGGACGAGGTTGAAACACTAGCCTTCTGGATGACCTGGAAGTGCTCTTTGATGGGCCTTCCGTACGGAGGAGGTAAGGGTGGTGTCAGGGTTGACACTACAAAACTCTCGCAGCGAGAGTTCGAAAGGTTGTCCAGAAGGTTTTTCTACGAAATAGCGGATATCGTCGGTCAGTTCAGGGATATTCCAGCTCCAGACGTGAGAACAAATTCGCAGGTTATGGCATGGTACGTTGACACCTACAACAAGGTGGTGCGCCATTTCGAGCCGGGGGTTGTCACAGGAAAGCCAGTTGAACTTGGCGGATCATATGGTCGAGATGAGGCAACTGGACGCGGTTTAGCAGTTGCGACAGCACAAGCCTGCGAGTACCTTGGTCTGGACATTTCAAAGTCAACTGTCGCAGTCCAAGGATTTGGAAATGTCGGTTATTTCTCAGCGAAAATACTTCAACAAGAATATGGCGCAAGAATTGTTGCAGTTAGCGCTTCCACAGCGGCTCTATACAATCCAGACGGAATCGACGTTGACGAGCTGATGGAATACAAAGTCCAGAACAACGGATCTTTAGTTGGTTATCCTAAAGCCAAGCGAATTGGACATGAGGAACTTTTGCAGTTGGATGTGGACATTCTCGTTCCTGCGGCACTCGAAAACGCGATTACAGTACAAAATGCCGACAATGTGAAGGCTAAGGTGATCGCCGAAGGCGCAAATGGTCCTGTGACGCCTGAGGCTGATAGGATTCTTTTGTCAAAGGGTACATTGGTTATTCCGGATATTCTTGCGAACGGTGGAGGCGTTACAGTTTCGTACTTTGAATGGGTGCAGAATGTGCAATGTTTCCAGTGGGAGTTACAAGAAGTCAGGGACAGACTGACAAAGGTCATGAAAAAGGCTTTTGCGGAGGCGATAAAAGCAAAGGAAAAGTACAAAACGGATCTTCGAACAGCAGCTTATATAGTGGCAATCGGCAGGGTTGCCAACGCGTTGAAATTGAAAGGTATATATCCATGAAGGCGCGCGCGCCTTCTTTTTCAGGAGTGTTGATCCAACTTGTTTTTTTCATCCTGTTGATAGAAAGATTTGTAGCCTCTCAAGCCGATCTCACCATACTTCGCTTGTTTTGCTTGATCGGATGTTTGGATCATCAAATGTTTTATTTTTTCAGCTCTCATTTGGTCGGACTGAAGAATTCCATTCGCCAAGTCCGTTGGTATTTGGGAAAGTTTTTTCAAAAGCGTTTCCCTTTCCTCCAAAAGAGACAACATCTCCTCGAAATTTTCTTCATCGAGAAGTTTGTCCAACTGATTTTCAATTTCGTAAATCTTGCTCACCAATTCTTCGTCAGAAGTTTGCATTCTTCACCTTCTTTCAAGTGTTTTAAGAGATCACCTTCAATAGGATGCTCCTTGACGCCAAGTTCAGCCAATGGCATCACGAAAAATGACCGGTTCAAAAGATCGTAATGTGGAACAACGAGCTCGTTCGATTCGAAGACGAGGTTCCCATACAAAAGTATGTCGAGATCTATCGTTCTAGGTCCCCATTTTTCCGTCCTGACTCTTCCAAGTTGTCTCTCTACCTCGAACAAATGGCTAAGTAACCTCTGCGGAGGCAATTTTGTTTCTATTTCAATCACACAGTTCAGAAAATCCGGTTGATTGGTTCTTCCGTATGGTTTTGTCTCGTAAATTGCGGATTTTCCAATCACCTGTACACTGTATCTTTCCAGCAATAAACAGGCATCTGAAATGTTTCTCAGTCGATTCCCAAGGTTCGAACCGATTCCTATGTAAACACCCCCATGACGTTTTTCAAGTGTTACTTGAGCAACAGCGACAAAGTCGTGCGAAATTGTAACATGTGCGAAATTGAATCCTTCAAAATCTCTGTGGAACATCAACAAGGGCTTGCCGAGTTTATTGTGGACAACTTCGATATCTTGAAGAGAGCTGTTTCTAATACCGCTGCCAAATGCTTTGAAAAAAGCTTCCTTAACTGCAAAACGAGATGCGAGGAAAGTCTTTTTGTCCTTCACCTTTTCATATTCGCCTTTTTCATGCTTTCCAAGAATTCTCTCTGCCAGCTTTTCGTCCACTCGGTTGATTTTGACTACGTCGATTCCAGTTCCAAAGATCATACCGGATAGACAGGTTCTCCAAACTCTTCAACAAGCTGAAAGTCGATCTTCAGTTCATCGATGTATTTTTTCTGAAGGTATCTTTTTCCAATATCTCCGAGTATTATGTAGGTCAAAACATCTTCGTCGGATTTCGCCAACAATCCGAGTTCTTTTCTTGCCTTTTCCACCTCTGGTTCGATGACTTCTCCCGGTCTAACGTCTATGGGTTTCTCATCTTTCAAAATCTTTTTGACAAGCTCTGTATCAATCGGCGCCGGTGGTCTTCCGTAAAGACCTTTGACGTAATCTCTTACTTCTCGTGTGACTTTGGAATACCTCTCACCAGTAATAACGTTCAAAACAGCTTGAACTCCTACGATTTGACTTGTAGGAGTCACCAAAGGAGGGTATCCAAGGTCTTTTTGGACACGCGGGATTTCCTCGAGAACTTCTCTCAATTTGTGGGACATTTTTTGTTCTTGAAGTTGTTTGATCATGTTCGAATACATTCCACCAGGAACTTGCGCATAGAGGATTTTTGGATCTATCGTGAGCATTTTGACATCAAATATCGAATATTTCTCGCGAACTTTTGAGAAGTGGTCTATGAGAAAGTTCAAAACATCCCAATCCATAGGTGGCACTTCGTTGGATTTGCTCAACGTGTAATAGAAGGGCTCAAAAGCGGGCTGAGATGTTCCCATGGCAAACGGAGAAAGCGCAGTATCAATTATGTCTACACCAGCCATCATTGCGGCCTGGTAGCTCGCAACCGCAAAGCCGCAGGTGCAGTGGGAATGAACATCCACCGGCAAAGAGAAGTTTTTCTTCAAAGTACTCACAAGTTCGTAAGCTGTTTTCGGATCTAAAAGACCCGCCATATCCTTTATGCACAGTGAATCCACGCCAAGATCGACGAGCTTTTTTGCGTATTCAACGTAGTATTCTAAGGTGTGAACAGGACTAATAGTGTAAGATATGGCACCTTGAACGTGCACTTTTTGCTTTTTTGCCTCGTCAATGGCAATTATGAGATTCCTCTCATCGTTCAGCGCATCAAAGATTCGTATTATATCCAAACCGTTCTCAGCTGCCTTTTTGACAAACAGTCGAACTGTATCGTCTGCGTAGTGCCTATACCCAACCAAATTCTGCCCGCGCAGGAGCATTTGAAGCTTCGTGTTCTTTATCTTCTCCCGTATCTTTCTGAGTCTGTCCCACGGATCTTCGTTTAAGAACCTCACGGCAACATCAAAGGTTGCTCCACCCCAGACTTCCATCGAGTAAAACCCAACTTTGTCCATTGCCTCGAGAGCTGGCAGCATGTCCTTTGTTGACATTCGCGTGGCTATCAAAGATTGATGTCCATCTCTAAGCGTTGTATCGACGAATTTCGTATTTATCACCTCCTAAAAAACTTCACAAGTGACAAGGCTATCTTGACTCTGGCTTCGAACGATCCCAAAATGGCGTATTCTTGTTCTGAGTGAACTCTCCCACCACAGATCCCAAGACCATCCAAGGTTGGAACATCAAGCTGTGAGAAAAACGCGCTGTCTGCCCCTCCATTCGAATGCTCGAAGCCAACGTTCAAATTCAACTCTCGTAGAACGTTCTCGACCGCTTCTTTCATTCTCGGATGCAAAGTCATCGAAGGTCGGCTCTCCTGCATCTCGATCTGACAACTTGTACCAGGGACAGTTGTTTGAGAACATATCTTTCCAAGAGCATCTTTGCATTTTTCCAAGTCGTTTTTGTCCAGGTATCTCAAGTCAAAGTAAACTCTGCACAGATCGGGTGTTATGTTGGACTTCTCTCCACCGTTTATTATCGTGGGATTCAACGTTACACTGCCAAATTTACCGTTCAGAGAGTAAATTTCGTTGATCTTTCGTGCTGCTTCCACAACTGCGTTTGCACCTTCCTCAAGCCTTGAAGCATGTCCTTTTACGCCTTTGACAACAAGATTGGTGGGAACAATGCCTTTTCTCGTCAAAACCAGTTCTTGATTTTCTCCACCAGGTTCGAAAGAAAGGCAGCAAATGCTTTCCTTTGCGTACTTGCAAAAAGTGCTTCTGCTTGCCTTTGAGCCAAGCTCCTCGTCGACGTTCATTATCACACAAAGGTTGTCAAAACCATCTTTTACGGCTTCTTCAGCGACCTTTAGAAGCGTGATTATGCCACCCTTCATGTCCGCAACTCCTGGTCCATAGGCTAAACCATCTTTCACCGTAAACGGTCTTTTGGCAGATTCGCCTTCTTTGAAAACGGTGTCCAGATGGCCTATCAAAGTGATGTAAGGTGGTTTACCAAGGAGGGCCACGTGAGCTGCTTCTTCTTGATGAATTGAAAAACCAAGCTTTTTCAGTTCGTCTGCCACAAACGTTGTTCGAGCCAATTTTGTTTGATAATCAACGTCATACCCGGTGTCGGTGTTCACAAGTTTTTCGTACAACTCTAAAAGATATCTGTCCATTCCATCACCTTCAATAAGATTATACTTTCCAACTGCACTTTCCAGTTACAAACCAAGTTCCTGTAACACAAAAACTATTTTGATTCTACCAGGCATGTTGTAAGAATCATTTATGACGTGAAAGTGCCTACAAATTCGTTGTGGAGAAGCACAGTCTTCACAGATTCCCGTCGTAGCACAAGGAGTCGAAAGAGACAACCTCTTTGCGTTCATCGGGGATATGTATCTGATTCTTTCCCTCGCTTCCTCCAAATCTTTTACGATCTTGTTTGCGCTCACAACCAAGATGACGTTCTTGGGACCAAAAGTTACAGCTGCGACCCTGTTTCCGAATCCATCCATGAAAACGAGTTCTCCGTTCATCGTCACAGCGTTGGCGCTGCACAGATAATAATCGCTGTCCATTGCCGCAAGCTCAACTTTTCTTCTATCTGGGGTGTTGTACCTGTCCAAGAACTTGTACTTGCCGCTTCTGAGCAAGTCTAGAATGCCAGTCTCTGAAAGTGTGACCGAACCACCGGAGCTCACAACGCTTCCCTCGGGGATCAAATTTTCAACGATTTGCTTTGCCTCAAGGGCGTCCTTGGCAATGTAGACTTCGAACTTTTTTCTCTCGAAAATCGGTTTAACCTTCTCACAGAGTTTTGAGTATTTGAACTGGTAAAGTTGCTCACGCATGTGCATCACCTCGATATAATTAATACCACACTTTTGATCGCCAGACGAAATTTCTCAAAATTTTGTCATCAGTCCGAATTCTGGTCAAAAATCAGCTCTTGTTTCGAGGAAGCTTCCTGCTGCTTCTTCAATCTCTTTGTATCTTGTACAAAAATATGTTGCATAAACATACAATTTTTTGTATCATAGATGGGGGATGAAATGTGAGGAAAATTCACCCGCTGTTAAAAGCGTTCATTCCAGCCGTTAAAGGTCTTGCCGCAATGCTTGGACCTGATTATGAAATCGTCCTACATGATATCTCTGATCCTGAACATTCCGTCGTGGCTATAGAAAACGGTCATGTCACTGGCCGAACAGTTGGTTCGCCGCTTACAGACCTTGGTCTTTACTTGCTTAGATCGCCAAAGTTCAGGGATGTGGATTATGTACCAAATTACATGACGACAACCTCGGATGGAAGAATTTTGAAATCCACAACGATTTTCATCAGAGACGAAACCGGAAAAACAGTTGGCTTTCTGTGTATCAACTTTGACACGACAAAGCTCTCGGTCTGCAAGCAGATCGTTGATCAAGCTTTGACCTTCCAAAATCTCGAAGAGTTGGCAGGGACGGAGCATGAAAGCTTTGCAAGAAGAGTGGATGAGCTTCTTTACGAAGTGATCAACGATGTGAGGAACAACACTGGTAAAGCACTAAGATTTGCAACTAAGGAAGAAAAGATCGAACTGATAAGAAAACTGGACGAAAAAGGTTTCTTCTTGCTAAAAGGCGCGGTGGATGTCCTGGCAAAAGAAATGGGGAATTCGAAGTTCACCATATACGCATATCTACGTGAAGCAAGGACAAAGAGGAACAGGACAGTGTAAAGGAGGGTTGTAGATGAAAACAGTTTCCAGCGGCGGAGCACCTAAGGCTATCGGACCGTATTCGCAGGCCGTTGAAGTCAACGGCTTTGTCTTTGTCTCAGGACAAATACCGTTGGATCCATCAACTGGTCAGCTTGTGAATGGGGATATCAAAAAACAGACCGAAAGAGTTTTTGAAAACATCAAAGCTATTCTCAAGGCCGCAGGCTGTGAGTTGAAAGACGTTGTGAAAGCCACAGTTTTTGCTGCAAGTATAGATGACTTCGTACAGATCAACGAGGTATATGCTCAGTACTTCGGCGATCACAAACCGGCAAGATCGTTCATCGAGGTTTCCGCACTGCCGAGGGGAGCCAAAGTTGAGATCGAAGTGATAGCCTTCAAGGGTGATTGCAATGGTTGAACCCTATTCAAGTGGTTTGATCAAGGAAGACACCTATGCCAAGAAGACCGCTGTCGTTGGAAGAGTTGTCGCCATTCTGAGGGGAAAGCTTGAAAACAGAAAGCTGTCACTGATAACACCAAAGTCAAGAGCTTTGAAAAGATATGAGATACACGAGTTGATAATCACCGACGAGGAAGAAGCAGGTCCAGGCAAAGAGGTGAACAGAATAGCATACATGGCTTTCGTAGAGATACTGAATCCCGGTGTTGTGGTCTTTGGAGATAGGGTGATGCTTCAAAACGGTAGGATTATCGGTACGATAGCTGGATTTGACGAAACTCACATGCCTAACCACGAGAACATCGTTATCAAATCAAAGGAGAGGATCACCGGCGAAGAAATTGGTATCAGCCTGGAAGAATTGATAGTTATTCTGAAAGAATGAGGTGATGAAAAGTGTACAGGTACAGATATCATCTTTACAAGAACTTGAAATTGTCAATGCCAAAGATACTGGAGGAAGCTAAGAAAGCTGCCGACGAAATCGGAATACCGGAGGAATGGCGTGGAAAGTTTGGTTTAACGGGAGCTATCTCGGGTTGTCATGGGTTGATCACCAAGGAAGTTGACGAAGCTATCAGCGCCGTTGCCAGAAAAGTTATTCCCAACAAAGTCTTCGCTGATGAAATCAGGGACATAGTCAAAGACTACTACGGAGACGATTACGATGCTTTACTTGTGAGCACTTGTGAGGCTGCACTTTGGTTGAGCTTTGACAGTCTGGTTTCTCCACCACTCACAGGAAGAGGCGACAAATATAGGAGTCGTTACATCATACCCTATGAAAGACACATTCACCATCACGGTGGTTACGGCAGACCACTACCGGCGCATTACAAGGATCTTTTGGCAGATAGAGGATGTACAGCCGGAGAACTCGGTTTCTACGGTAAGAGACTGGAAAACGTTGATGCGGTTATAGTTCCGATGGTTGGGGCAAGGTACACCGCTCACGGGATTAAGTACCACCCAGCGGTACTCTTGAGTGGAGTGGATGCAGTTGCAACGGCCAAAAAGATTGAAGAAGTGGCTGAGAGATACATCGACACTTTGGCCGGCTTCACAACACTTGGTTATGACACCGTTGGATATGGTTATGGGGAAAAAGCCGAAGATGGTTCACCATTGCTACAGAAAAAGATTGGCGAACTCGCAAGCAAGTACAACGTTCCATACATCGTCGACAATGCCTGGGGAGTCCCGTTCATAGGTACGGATCCGAGGAAAACAGGTGCTTGGGTTATGACTTACAGCATGGACAAGGCGGCTGGAGCTCCAACTTGTGGACTGATAATCGGCAGAGAAGATGCGATGATTCCTTTAAGAAGGGCTATGGGTACCCATGGAGACAGGTACGGAACTTGGTCGTCTTATGGGAAAGCAGCTTACGTAACCTTTGATCCTGGTAAAGAAGCTTTGGCTGGAGCAATCGCAGCTTTGAAAGTACTGAGAGAAAAAGGCGATAAGTTCAAATCATCAGTTGACAGACTGTACGAAATAACAGTCGAAGAATTCGACAAACTTGACAAGAAGCTCAGACCAATCTTCAAGATTTCCAAGAGTTACAACTCTGCGGCTGTGGAAATAAACTACGACGATTGTTGGGAAAAGGATGTTCCATTTCCAATATTCACGATTGAAGACATGTACGCCGGGACAAACATACTGCAAACCGGAACGGATGCAATGGGTATAATACAGACAATAGCATACGATGCCAACATCTTCATCTCGCTTGGACTTGGTACCACAGACGAGAATGGAAACATCATAGAAGATGCTGCAAGGCTAGCTGTCAGAGGCTTGGTGAGGTTGATCGAGATAGTTGCAAAGTATTCTGGAATACTCTGACTACATCTGACCGGATCGCAGGGAGGTCTGTGATGCAAAAAATACCTTTCACAAAAATGAACGGTGCAGGTAATGATTTCATAGTTTTCGACAACCGAGATGGCATTCTGAACCAATTTGATCTACCGAAATTCGTTCAAAAGATATGCGATCGAAGATTTTCGATTGGTGCCGATGGTGTTCTGATAGTTGAGAACTCCAATCAAGCCGATTTTTCCATGAGATATTTCAACAGCGATGGATCTGAAGGCGAAATGTGTGGCAACGGAGCAAGGTGTATAGCACGGTTCGCCTATCTGAAGGGCATCGCAAAAGAGAAGATGATCTTTGAAACCAAAGCTGGACTTTACGAAGCTGAGATTGTAGAAGATCACGTTCGGATTAAGTTCCCGGACGTGGATCTTTCGCAGGTGCAACTGAATCAGCATCATAGCTTTGCAGACGAACTGGGAAGGTATCATTTCGCCGTTGTGGGTGTCCCGCACACGGTTTTCTACGTGGACGATCTTTCAAAGATGACGCACGAGAAAATCGTTGAACTGGGCAGAACTGTTAGATACTGCTCCGAGGTTTTTCCCAAAGGCACCAACGTCAATTTTGCCAAGTTAATCGATGAAAATACCATAGCCGTTCGAACTTACGAAAGAGGAGTAGAGGATGAAACCTATGCGTGTGGGACAGGGTCTGTGACTTGTTCAATTGTTTCGACTTTGCTTGGGAAAGTTAAACCACCGGTGATCGTGAAAGTCCTCGGCGGAACTTTAAAAGTCGATTTCAAAATAGAAGATCAAAAGGCAGTGGAAATTTTTCTAGAGGGCGATGCAAGAATTGTTGCAGAAGGCTATATTTTACCCGATGGGTGGGGTTGGTAGTGGGGCTTCAAATTGTAGGTGAAAACAAGCAGGAGAACACTTTTGACGTTATTGTTATTGGTGCTGGGATCGTCGGATTATCTTGCGCATATTACTTGAGCAAAGAAAAGAAGCGAGTTCTTGTTCTTGAAAAAGAAGACGTAGGATCAGGTACTTCAAGCGCTTGCGATCACATGATCTTGCTTCAATCGAAAGCTCCGGGGCTGCCGGTTCAGCTGGCTATGAGAAGCCTTGAACTTTATCGTTCACTTGCAAAGGAGTTATCCGACGACATAGAACTTGAGACTCGCGGTGGAATGATCGTTGTTGACAAAGAGGAACAGTTACCAATCATTGAAGATTTCGTTACCAAACAACGGAAAACGGGTTTAGCAATAGAATTCCTTGATAAAAAACTGATAAAGAAAAAACAACCTTTTCTGACAGAAGCTGTTTTTGCCGCGACTTACTGTGCTGACGATTCTCAAGTCAATCCGTTGAAAACAATGTATGCTCTGACCAAAGCCTGTTTGAGACAAGGGGTTGTTTTGAGAAGAAATGCTGAAGTAACAGAGTTAGCCAGAACAAACCTTAGTTGGAAGGTCTCGACAAGTGGAAACAAGACTTTCTTTTCAGAATGTGTGGTTGTAGCTGCGGGTGTATGGACTCCGCTTTTAGCCAAGTTTGTCGATTTGAATCTACCAATCGAGCCAAAGAGAGGACAAATTCTTGTCACAGAGCCATTGAAACCGTTTGGAGAGACGAACCTTTGGGATGCCGACTACATTATTTCAAAGCACTTAGCCGAGTTTCAGAGAGACGAAGTCAGTCGGAAGCTTGGTCTTGGATTTGCTTTCTCGATGACAAGAGATGGGAATTGCTTTATCGGCAGCACACGCGAATACGTTGGATTCGATAAGCGTACGACATACGAAGCCTTGAAAGCCCTTTCTGCAAGAGCTTATCACTTTTTCCCGAAGATCTTTGAAAAAATCAGGATAATAAGAACTTTCGCCGGGCTGAGACCAGCTTGTGCAGATAAGAAATACGTCATAGGTGAGGATCCTGCGAATCCGGGACTGTTCATAGCAACGGGGCACGAAGGAGATGGTATCGCTTTGGCGCCCATCACGGGTAAATTGATAGCTGATCTTGTGTGTGCTCGCAACCTGGAATTTGATCTGTCGCAGTACAGTCCGGCAAGATTCAGGAAAAGCGTGAATGTGGTTGAGGGTGTGTGAATAAAAACTTATACCACAAGGGGGTGGAAGTATGAAAAGGTTTATGGTGATTTTTTCAGTTCTGCTAATCTCTTTGGCTTTTGCTCAGGAATTGAAACCGGTCACGTTAACTTGGACTGCCGGTGGCGTAGGTGGAGGATGGTACGCCCAAGCAGGAGCTATCGCAAGTCTTATCAATTCAAAAGAATCCAAGATCACCATCAAAGTCATACCCGGTGGAGGAGTTACAAACCCTGTGCTTGTTTCCGCAGGCGAAGCAGACCTTGGATGGGGTATAACCTTTGTTGACAGAATGGCATTCGAAGGAACCGCTCCGCTTTACGAAAAAGCTAATCCAAACGTCAGGTCTATCGGTGGATTTTTTGGGTACTATCACATTCACTTCGTTGCTGCGAAGGACACAGGTATAACTACAGTTCAAGAACTTGCCGATATGATCAAAACTGGCAAAAAGGTAAGGGTTGCTGTCCCGATGAGAGGTACTTCTGATCTTCCAATCGTCGAAAGAATCTTGGGGTTCTACGGTGTAAAACTGGACGATATCAAAAAGGCTGGAGGTGAATACTTCCACGCAGTCTATGCAGACATGATCAGTCTTTACAAGGACCGTCACGTTGATTTTGTCATAACGCATCTTTCTTTGCCTGGTGCAGCTGTTACCGAGATGTTTGCCTCAAGAAAATCGACGCTTTTGGCAGTTTCGAATGAATGCATCGATGAAATGCACAGAACTTTGGGGACGGTTTCACGAGAGACAGGTTTGTGTGTAATACCAAAAGGCACATACGCGGATCTCGATGTCGATGTCCCAGCAGTCGCAACGGCTGGAGAATTGCTTGTGAGTGCAAAGGTACCAGAAATAGTTGTTTACACTATCACCAAAATTCTATGCGAAAACGTTCAGGAACTCTACCAAGCACATCCGGCGAACAAGACCTTCATACCGGAGACTGGTTGGAAAAACGTTGCAGTTCCACTGCACCCAGGTGCTGAAAAATATTACAAAGAGGCAGGGTACATGAAGTGAGTCTTGCTCACCTTGCAGAGAGGATGATTTCATGAGAACTCTCAGGGGATGGCAGAGAGTCGTAGTCGGTGGGTGGCTTCTTGCCGCCCCCGTATTCCACCTTTACACAGCTGCCACTGGTATATTGCAACCAAGGTTACAACGAGGAGCACATTTGCTTTTCTTACTTCCCATGGCGTTTTTGTTGTATCCAGCCACCAAAAAGTCGCCGAAAGATAGGTTTACCGTTGTAGATGTTATACTAGCGGTTCTTGCAATGTTTCCACCTTTGTATTTGATGATCAACAACGACGCTCTCAACATGCGGTTTGAATTCATCGAACCTTTAACCACTGTTCAAATCGTTTTAGGTGTTCTCAACATTCTCCTTTTGCTCGAAGCCATAAGACGTGCCGTTGCACCTGCTATGGCTGTGCTCGTTTCGATTCTAATTGGCTATGTGTATTTGGCCCCTTACTTACCGGGAATCTTCTACAACCGTCCGCTGAAATTTTCAAGAACCATCGAAATGTACTATCTTATAACAGACTCGGGAATATACGGAAGTATCACGGGTATCTCTGCAACAGTCGTGGCGCTGTTTGTGATCTTTGGAGCCATACTTGAGATAACCAAAATAGGAGATTACCTTACGAAGGTTGCCAGTAAAGTCGTTGGCAAAAGTCCAGGTGGACCAGCCAAGGTAGCTGTCCTTGGAAGCGGACTTTTTGGCATGATAAGCGGTGTTGCGGCAAGCAACGTTTTTACGACCGGGTCTTTCACGATACCAATGATGAAGAGACTCGGCTACAAACCCGAATTTGCAGGTGCCGTTGAAGCAGTTGCTTCCACTGGCGGTATCTTTATGCCACCTGTTATGGGTGCTGCGGCTTTCGTGATGGCGGAGTTGACAAAAACACCGTACATTAAGATCTGCGTTGCCGCAGCTCTTGGAGCTGTCTTTTATTATGTCACGTTGATACTCACTGTTCACTTTACGGCTTTGAAAAATGGATTGAGGGGACTCGCCGAGGAAGAAATACCCACCTGGAAGGAAGTTGTGGCAAATTCGTATTTGTTGTTACCGGCAGTTGTGCTGGTTTACCTCCTTATAAAGGGTTTTTCACCGTTCATGGCAGCTTATTATGCTGTCTGGGTGGCTTTTGGCATTAGCTTTTTGAGAAAAGATACCATGATGACTCCCGAGAGGTTGTTCGTAACACTCGAAAAAGCGGGTAAGAATATGATCGTAGTTGCCCTTGCCTGTGCTGGAGCTGGTATTGTCGTCAGCGTCTTCACATACACAGGTCTTGGACTTGGAATTGCTTCGGTAATTTCCTCGTTGGCTGCTGGAAAGTTGCTTATTGCTCTTGTGCTTGTGATGTTTACGTGCTTGATTCTTGGAATGGGAATGCCAACTACGCCTGCTTACATTATCGCGGCAACAATTGGTGGGATGGTTTTGACGAAGATGGGGCTTGACATACTCACAGCTCACCTGTTTGCCTTTTACTTTGCCATACTTTCCGAAGTAACCCCACCTGTTTGTGTTGCCAGCTACTGCGCTGCTTCGATCGCCGGTACAAGTCCGATGAAGGTTGGTTTTGAGGGAATGAAGCTTGCATTGACTGGTTACATCGTTCCTTATGTTTTTGTTTACAACAAAGCGATGATGCTCAGAGGTTCCCTGTGGGAGATAATCATCACAGTTGTCTTGATGGCTTTGCTGTCTTTTCTTCTTTCAGCAGCAGTTGCGGGATATTTTGGAAAACCAACTAATCTCTTAGTCCGTTCTATGTTGTTGGTTTCAGCAAGTCTTTTGGTTGGAGTTCTGACCGTGTCCAGCAGCATAAGAACAATTGTTGCAGTGGTAGGACTTCTGTCGCTGTTGGTCTATGGGTTTATTCATCTTCGCGGAAAGAAGAATGCTGAGTCGGGACTTTGATGAGGTGAAACAATATTGTGATAAAAGGCGGAAGAACAGTCTATGGTTTTATTCTTGGAGTCATAATGCTTGAAACGAAATTCCCCAGGATAAAGGGGGATATTGGTAACGCAGAGACATGGGACTTTCCTGTCATACACAAGAGAGCCAAAGGCGTGGGAGTTAAGGAGATTTTGTCAAGATCTTCAGAAACTTTCGATAGGCTTCTGCGAGCGGCTATCGAACTGGAAGAACAAGGTGTGAGCGCCATCACAACTTCCTGTGGGTTGACGATTCTGTTTCAAGAAGAACTGGCGAGAAAGTTGCATACACCGATTTTCACATCTTCCGTTTTGATGCTTCCACTTTTGAGACAAATCTTTGGCGAACAGAAAAAAATCTGCATTCTAACTGCCAGTGCAAAGATTTTGACCACGGAGACGCTTAAACAGACGGGCATTCACGACCCAATGGTTTTGATAAGAGAAATCGAAGGCGACGAATTCAAATCGGTTTTCCTTTTCAACAAAGAACTGATGAATCCCGAAAAGGTTGCCCAAGAAGTCGTTGAAACAGCGATGAAAGCCAAAGATGAGGAATCGGTTGAACTGTACGTTCTGGAATGCACAAACCTTGCCCCGTTTGCTGGTTTGATCCAAAGGGCTGTTGATGCTCCTGTTTTTGACATACGAGATCTTGTGAGATTTGTCAGGCTTGGTTTCACAAAGAGCAGTGATATACCACTTGAACTTTTGCTCAAGAGGTGGTGAGCTTTGAGGCTCATTGAAAGTCATCCGATACTGATATTCAAACACGGCAGAAAGGTCAAGTTTATCTTTGACGGAAAGGAACTGGAAGGTTTTGAGGGTGAACCGATAGCAGCTGCGCTTTACACCAATGGAATAAAAATATTCAGTTACTCAGAAAAGCTGCATCGCCCACGTGGCTTTTTTTGTGCGATAGGCAAATGTTCTTCTTGTCTTATGGTGGTTGATGGAGTGCCAAACGTGAGAACTTGTATAACACCACTCAAAGAAGGTATGAGAGTTGAGACACAGTACGGTAAAGGAAGATTCAAGATCGAGGAGTGATCCAGTTGATCCGAACTGATTTTCTTGTAGTCGGAGGAGGTCCCGCCGGTTTATGTGCCGCAATCGAAGCCGCAGAGCTTGGTTGCAAAGTAACCATAGTTGACGAATCGCTTACGTTAGGTGGTCAATTGGTAAAACAAACTCACAAATTCTTTGGCTCAGCGATGGTTTATGCCGGAACACGTGGTGTGGAGATAGGAAGGCTGCTTGTAGATCGGATAGAAAAACTCTCCGGAAGAATAAGCTATCTGCTCAACACGTCGGTTATCGCAGTTTACGAAGGGAAACTTTTTCTGTGCATGAAAGGTGAGGAAAAGCTCTACGAAGTCCTACCAGATTACGCTCTCATAACTGTTGGTGCTCAGGAAAAGTACTTGCCTTTTCCAAACAATGACTTACCTGGTGTCTACGGTGCTGGAGCTGTTCAAACTTTGATGAACGTTTATGGAGTGAGACCAGGTGAAAGAGTTCTAATGGTTGGAGCTGGGAACATAGGGTTGATAGTCAGCTACCAACTTCTGCAAGCCGGCGTCGACGTAGCTGCTGTTGTTGAGTTTGCCCCAAGAATCGGAGGCTACTGGGTTCACGCTGCGAAATTGCGAAGGTTAGGTGTACCAATATTGCTTAGGCACACCGTAAAGAAAGCCATAGGGGAAAAATGGGTTGAGGGGGCGATAGTGCAGGCTGTAGATGAAAAAGGAGAATTCTTTGGTGAGGAGAAGTTTTTTAAATGCGACACGATTTGCTTAGCCGTAGGATTGTCACCAACCTCTGAGCTTCTGTGGCAGGCTGGATGTAAGATGCGGTACGTATCGGAATTAGGCGGTTATGTTCCATTTAGAACAAAAACGATGAAAACCACTGTTGACCACATTTATGTTGCTGGAGATGCCGCAGGTATAGGTGAGGCTTCCACGGCAATGCTCGAAGGAAGGATAGCGGGTTTAACGGTTGCGTACAAACTCGGGCACATCGACGAAGATGAATACAGAAACAAAGCAGAGACATACTTTGCCGCCCTCAATGAGCTTCGAAGCGGTGAAAAATCCATAAAGGTTCTTGCGGGGATATCGAAAGTGCTTGTAAAAGATGATGATCCAGCATTGGGTATGATCGGGAATTCCAATCTTCAATTTGAAAACAAAGTAAAGGATTTACCTCAAAAGTTCTACGAAGGAGTTTTGAACGAAGAATTTGTAAAACGTTTTACACCACCAATCGATTTGTGGTTTAAGAAGAAAAATGGGTTGGTTGTCATCGAGTGTCCCGAATCCATACCTTGTGATCCCTGCCACACAAGTTGTCCGACTGGGGCTATTACGGAGTTCAAGAACATCAACGATCTACCGAAAGTGGATTATTCAAAGTGCACAGGTTGTGCCATATGCGTTGCAAAATGTCCAGGACTGGCTTGTTTTGTCGTAGATATGGCTTCTTTCGAGAATTCTGCTGTTGTTAAACTTCCCTACGAGTTGTTACCACGACCTAAGGAAGGAAATTTTGTTGACTGCTTGGATAGAGAAGGAAGATTTCTTACAAGAGGGAAGGTGCTTCGAGTTCAGGAACCAGCTAAGGACAAGACCTTTGTCGTACACGTCTTGGTGCCAAAGGGGTTTGCAATGTCGGTTAGATCGATCAGGGTGATGCAGGATGAATGATGACGAAATCTTGATCTGCAGGTGTGAAGAGATTACACTCAGGCAAATCAGAGAATGCATAGCTCAGGGATTCACAACTCTTACTGAGTTGAGAAGATTCTTGAGAGTTGGAATGGGACCTTGCCAGGGAAGAGGTTGCAGAGAACTTCTTCTACGTGAACTTGCTCAGGCTACTGGCAAACCAATAGAAGAGCTTAGTTTACCGACTTTTCGACCACCTGCGAAACCGGTTATCGTTGGACTGATTGGAAAAAGTCCTTCAAGCGATCCAGGTAGCAACCATGAAAGGGGGTAGTCATCTTGCGCAAACCAAAAATAGTGGTTGTCGGTGGGGGCTGGGGTGGCTGTGCGGCTGCTGCTGCGGCAGCTAAGGCTGGAGCTGAGGTAATACTTTTGGAAAGAGCGGATATGTTGCTGGGTACAGGACTGGTTGGGGGAATTTTCAGAAACAACGGCAGATTCACAGCTGCAGAGGAGATGCTTGCCATGGGAGCAGACATTTTCTCTGTGATGGACAACTGCACGACACACAAGAATGTCGAGTTTCCGGGTCACAAACACGCGAGTCTCTACAACATCTACAAAATTGAACCAGCCGTCAGGGCATACCTGCAAACGCTTGGTGTCAAGATACTGACGAACGCAAGGGTAATCGACGTGGCGAGGGAAGGCAAAAACGTAAAGTGTGTCGTCGTAGAGAACCACGAACCTATCGAAGCCGATGCATTTGTCGATGCAACAGGCACATCTGCTGTTCCAGCGAACTGTACGAAGTACGGCAACGGCTGCGCAATGTGCATACTCAGATGTCACAGTTTTGGACCTAGAATCAGCATAACAACAAAAGTTGGGGTGGAAGAGTGGGTTGGCAAAAAGCCTGACGGAACGATTGGTGCAATGAGTGGTTCATGCAAGCTCTGCAAGGATTCCATCGACCCACAAATTGTGAGAGAACTTGAAGATAGGGGTTGCGTACTGGTGCCTGTTCCTGAATCTGTTAGGGAAGAGGAGAAACTGCTGTCTATGAAAGCTTGCCAACAGTATGCACTTGAGGAGTTCATCGAAAATCTTGTTTTGCTCGATACTGGCTCTGTGAAACTTATGACGCCTTTCTTCCCGCTCGAAAGACTCAGGAAAGTACCGGGGATGGAAAGAGCAAGGTACGAAGATCCAATCGCCGGTGGCAAAGGAAACTCCATGAGATACTTTGGCTTCGCCAACTGCAGTACACAGCTTCAAGCCATTGGTCCTGTTGAAAATTTGTTCTGCGCCGGAGAAAAGGCTGGAGCCATGGTTGGTCACACTGAAGCCATCGTCACAGGTAGCTTAGCTGGTCATAATGCCGTCAGGAAGGCAGTGGGTGAAAAACTCCTTGAACTACCGTGGGAGTTGGCCGTAGGGGATTTCGTAAACCACGTGATAAGCGAGATGAAGAAGGAAGAAGGACGGCAGTACAAGTACACTTTTTCGGGTTCCGTCTATTTCAAGAGGATGAAGGAAAAAGGGTTGTACACAACGGATGTACAAGTTATTCAGGAAAGAGTTAAAAAAGCTGGTTTGCAATCGATTTTCAACACCAAACTGGTTTGAGGGGGGTTTTTGGATGGTGGAACTCACTTTAGCGCATTGGCTTTACTTGTTCTTTGTAGCGACGGTTGTTGTAACGATGTTTCTGCGTAAAGACACACCACTGATTTGTGTCTTAGGGGCTCTGTGCGTTGCATGGGCTGTTACCAAATCGTTTATTGGAGCTGTTCAAGCAGTTTTCAACGCGATTGTCGTCACGGCAGTTGAATTGATGGGTATCGTTGTGGTTATTTCACTGATGGTTGCACTCTCCAAGCAGATGGAGAAAAGCGGCGCAGCAGCCGTCTTGATAAGTACCCTTGGTAAGCCGATAAAAGGACCAAGGTCAGCCTTTTGGTTCGTTGGAATAATCACGGCTATTCTTGCACTCTTCATATGGCCGACACCGTCTGTAGCTCTTCTTGGTAGCTTGTTAGTTCCCGTTGCCGTCAGTGCAGGACTTTCTCCGGTTGCAACAGGTGTTTCCATTGCAATCTTCGCTTACGGTATCTCTCTGACAACTGATTTTGTGATTCAGGGTGCACCAACTCTGACGGCAAAAGCAGCTGGTCTTGGTGTGGGCCAAGTGATGAGTGCCATGGTTCCGTTGATCATCACCTGGGCGGTGATTGCGGTACCACTGACGTATGTCTTCACGATGAAAGCCAACAAGGGGTACGATCCAAAGAAGGACATAGAGATATTCGGTGAAAGCATTCTCAAAGGCAGGGATGTCAAGCACACCACCTTGGCAAAAGTCGAAGCTGTTGTTGTAGCTCTGACCTTTCTTGTGAATATCATTTTAATGCTCGCGTTGAAACTCAGAGGAGGGGATGCCACAGCACTGCTTGGCGGTTCTGCTGCCCTGTTGCTTGTGGTTTTCACGTTGATTCAGTACAAATCCGAAGGTTTGGAGATTGGTGTTGAATTTCTCAGAGACGGGTTTATGTTCGGAGTAAAGATTTTCGCACCTGTTTTCGCCATAGCTGCGTTGTTCTACATGGGTGGTGGCCCAGCGAAAGCGATATTCGGAGAATCTGGAAGAGAGTTGCTCTTTGATCTGAGCAAAGCGCTTGCTGAGAAAATACCGCTTAACCGATTTGCGGTCGCTCCGATGCAGGCAGTTGTTGGTGCGATAACCGGTCTTGACGGTTCAGGATTCTCTGGTTTGCCGCTCATGGGAACTCTCGCTGGTGGTTTAAGCACAGCCGCCAAGGTTAAGGCAGATGTGCTTGCTGCATTGGGTCAACTGACTGCCGTCAACACAGGTGGGGGTACGATCGTACCGTGGGCACTGATTGCAGTTGCTGGTGTCACCAAGACAAGACCTGAGGAAATTGCCAGAAAGAACTTTGTGCCTGTGATAGCTGGTTTTGTTGGAGCTACAGTCGTTGCGTTGATTTTGATGTGATTTAAGGGGGCGTAAGCCCCCTTTTGTGGGGTGGTTGGGGTGGACATTTTTAAGTACATAATTGATGGTGTTGATCTTGAAACAACACTGCTTGCAGAAAGCGAGAGTCAAGCACGAGAACTCGGACTGAGTTTGATGAAATCCCTTGGTTTTAAAGATGTAGATGTGGTTTTTGTCGAACACAATGGTTTTGCAGCTCGAATAAGGCTGAGGGCATACGTTTACAGACCCGGGGACAAGTACCAGTGGACTGAGGGAGTGAGCCAAAGATGAAAATAGTCCTTGTTCCTTTGGACCCGGTTCATGATGTTGCAGTGAAGATGCTGAAGAGAGTTTTCACCGAAAGGGGACACGAGGCAATCCTTCTTCCACCGGATATGAAAATGGAAGAGATTGTTGAGATTTGCGTGAAAGAAAGCCCAGATTTCATAATGGTCAGCAGGACCGTGGGTTACAACGTGGCGGAAATACTCGGAAGATTCATAGACCTTATCGATGCAGCTGGTTTGAGGAAAAAATGCAAAGTCGTTGTGGGAGGTAAGGCGATCACAGCCGAGGCTGCTGCCGAACTCGGTTACGACGCAGGTTTTGGAGAAAAAACGACATGGGAAGAGGTCATCGAATTCGTAGAGGGAAAGCCGGTGGAGAAGAAAGCAGAATTTGCCAAGAGGAAAAAGGTGGATATAACGCAAAAATACTCGTACAAAGTGAAAGACAGTGCTTTTGAGGAGTTGCTTGAGAAAATAGCTGGGCAAATCATCGACTGGGCTGACAAAAGAACCAGTCCTGGAATAGAAAGAGCGAAGATCAGACAAGGGATTTTGGAAGGTGATAACCTGATTGATGAATATCTCAAACTTTCGGATAGTTTGATCCAGGATTATCACAGGATGAAGATCTTACCAAAACACGTGAGATTGATCTCAAAAGAAGAGTACGAGAAGTTTAGGCAGAGTTTTTTGAACGTTGAAATAGAACCGAAACCGATAAGGTATGTCGGGGACAAGCCTTTAGTTTTCGTGCAATACGGTACAGGTTGTCCGTTTATGGACGGTATGCACATAAAGATAAGTGAAGCTTGGGGTGCTGATGGCGTTCTTCATTTCGATCCTTCGTGGGGAGCAAGGTGTGAAGGTTTTCTTTCAGGACTGCTTGCACATGAAGAGGATGGGTCAATCATCACTTTTGAGAATCTTCAGCTCATAAAGTCTCTTCTGAGTGAATCGACGTTGTGGTGTGTGCGGGCACACAGAGGTTTGAACACGCCCGAGACGGTTGTTCTTGCCGCCAAAGCTGGTGCAGATTTGACGAAAATCAACATGGTCTATGGTTCTTTGAATGGAGGCACGGATCCAGAGAGATTGACCGTCGATGGAGTTTACGCAATCAGGCTGGCGGCACGCTATCACATGCCGTTTGATATACCAACCAACGAAGAGCTTGGAGGTGTTCCTGCTCACAAAGCTTTTGCAGGAATGCTTGTCGTTGCGTACCTTGGTGCAAAACTTGGAGCAAGACCGATTTTAAAGCCTTTGTTCTGCTATTCACCTGATGCCATGATAAACAAATACATGGAGAACAACTACATCGATTACAACGCTGGAAAGATCTTTGCTTTGAGGGACATCATCGATGCTCCCATTTGGCCAGGTGAACCGATAGGTTTTATGACGCATACAGAAGATAGAGTACAGTCCGCGATGACGACGGCTTTACATGCTGCGCTGGCTAAAGCACTCGATCTGGATGCGATAACCGTCGCTTCAACGGACGAAGCTTACGCAAGAGGTGCGATAACCAGCTCCGCGAGAATCGATACACTGCGAGCTATATCGGAAACATTCAGATTCTTCGGTAGCGCCAATTTGCAGCCAACAAAAGACGCTTTCGTCTATGCCGAGATGATAAAGCAAGGGATCTACGAGACGCTCAAAAAAGTAGCGCAACGAGGAGATTTCGTGGCTTCGCTGTACGAAGGGCTTTTTGGAACAAGAGAAGAAGGTGCAAATCCAGGAAGAAACGGCAGAGGAACGGTTAGGCTATGTTGACCATAGGAATACTTGGAACGGCGAAGAACACCGGTAAAACTACAGTCCTGAACAGTGCGCTTAAGTGTCTTTCAGATCTGAAAGTTGGAATAACCAGCATAGGTTTTGATGGTGAGGATTTCGATTTCGTAACCGGGCTGCCAAAGCCAAAAGTTGTTGTCGATGAAGGAACCATAGTGTTGACAAGCAAAAAGGCTGCGCAAACTTCGACCGCGAAGTTGGAACTGTTGAAATCCCTCAAACTGAAAACACCGATGGGAGAAATAGGTGTCTACAAAGTAAAGGAAATTGGCAACGTCGCCTTGGTAGGACCCAATTCAAGCGACGATTTGCTTTTTGCACTGAGCAAGTTAGAAGAATACAAACTCGACGTTCTGCTGGTAGACGGAGCGGCAAACAGGATGATGCCATTTCAGCATGTTGATTACGTTGTAATAGCAACTGGTGCTGCTCGAACCACCGATCTGAGAGAACTGTTTTTGGAGACAAAAGTTCTCGTAAACGCCCTTCAATTACCAAAAGGTGATTCAAAGCCAACCGTCCAAGGGTTTGTGAATGTCGAAAAGCTAAAGGAGTATGAGAACCAAAGGATAACTGTGGAATCACCCTTTCACCTTTTGGTTGCATCGGATGTGAAGGTATTGGATGATCTTTTAAGTAGACTGAAGATACACGTGCTGCGAAGACCGAATCTACTTTGCGTGGCTGTAAACCCATGCTATCCTGAAAGAAGGGTTGAAGGATATGCTCTCAGCGAAATTGATTTAACAACCCTGACAAATGCGCTTAGAAGCCAAATTGGTATAATCACAGTCGATGTGGAACACGACGAAACCGAGTTTTGTCAAATACTTCAGAGGCTCTTTAAATAACCCGACAAGATGGGGTGATGGGCTTTGAAAGATTTTTACAGAATGAAGGTAACAGAGATCCTCAAGCAGCTATCGGTTGATCTGGAAAAAGGACTTTCAACTGAAGAGGCCAAGCAAAGGCTTGAAAAATTCGGACCAAACGAATTGGCTGAAGGGAAAAAGAGAACGATTTGGCAGATGTTTTTCTCCCAGTTCACAGACTTTCTGATAATCATCCTTCTCGCCGCTGCAGTTATCTCGCTGCTTGTTGGTGAATCAGTTGACGCAATCCTGATCATGGCGATAGTTGTTTTGAACGCAATCATCAGCACCATTCAAGAATCAAAGGCGGAGAAGTCGTTGGCTCTGCTTAAGAAAATGGCAGCTCCAACGGCGAAGGTTATCAGAGATGGGATTGTTCAAACGATTTCCTCCAGGGAAATTGTTCCAGGCGACGTTGTCTTGCTTGAGGCTGGGAACTACGTTCCTGCAGATGGCAGAGTCGTTGAATCGGTGAACTTATCCGTCAGCGAGGCGGCTTTGACTGGAGAATCCCAACCAGTTGACAAGATCGTGGATGCCATTGACGAGCCAAATCTTCCCATAGGTGATCGGAAAAACATGGTTTATTCGGGAACAATCGTCAGCAGAGGCAGAGGCAAGGCAGTGATAACTTCAACCGGTCATGAAACCGAGCTTGGGAAAATAGCAGCAGCACTCTCTGAAATCGAAGAGACCAAGACACCACTTCAAGTGAACTTGGAGAAACTCGGCAAGCAGATTGGGATTATCATACTTGCGATTTGTGCGGTGGTCTTTGCTGTGGGAGTTTTCGAAGGCAATCCGCTTTTGGAGATGTTCTTGACCGCTGTTAGCTTGGCTGTTGCAGCGGTACCTGAAGGTCTACCGGCTGTGGTGACGATAGTTCTTGCGCTTGGGATGCACAACATGGTGAAACGCAACGCAATTATAAGAAAACTTCAGGCAGTCGAAGCCTTGGGATCTGTCAACGTCATCTGCTCCGACAAGACAGGTACTCTGACTAAAAACGAGATGACGGTTGTGAGATATTATTTTCATCCTCAAATTTTTCTCGACAGAGAACAGATCAGTTCGAACCAGAACAGCGTTGTTGAAATGCTGTTGAAAGGAGCAACTTTGTGCAATGACGCATTTGTGACAGTTAAAGACGGCAAGCGGATTACTTCTGGTGATCCAACTGAAGTTGCTTTGGCTGTGGCCGCGCTGGAGATAGGTCTTCAAAAAGAACAGCTGGAAAAGACTCATCCAAGAATCTACGAGATTCCCTTTGATTCAGACAGGAAAATGATGACTACAGTCCACGATTTTGGATCTGAAAAGATAGCTTTCACAAAGGGCGCGCCGGACGTGATTGCAGCCAGGTGCACCCATTTCCTGAGCAAAGATGGAGAGATCAGACAAATTAACCAAGAAGATAGGGTTGAGATAGAGAAAGCCAACATGCAGATGGCAGAGAATGGGTTAAGGGTTTTAGGTGTTGCTTTTAGGTATGTCCAGAACGAGGATTATTCGAACCTCGAAAACAACCTTATCTTCCTTGGGCTTGCTGGGATGATCGATCCACCAAGGCCGGAGGTGAAAGAAGCACTTGAGAAATGTCGCAAGGCCGGCATAGACGTGATTATGATCACTGGAGATCACAAAATCACAGCGCAAACAATAGCACGGGAGCTGGGAATCCTGAAGCAAGACAATTTGGTGATGACGGGTAGGGAACTCATAGAAATGGATCTTGACGATCTTGTGAAAGTCGTCGAAAAGGTTAAGGTTTACGCAAGGGTTTCACCAAGCGATAAGTTGAAGATCGTTGAAGCTTTGAAAAAGCGAGGAAGAATTGTGGCGATGACAGGTGATGGTGTGAACGATGCTCCTGCCTTGAAAAGAGCAGACATTGGTATAGCCATGGGAATAACAGGTACCGATGTTTCAAAAGATGCGTCGGAGATGATACTCACCGATGACAATTTCGCAAGCATAGTTGCGGCTATAGAAGAGGGAAGGAAGATTTTTGACAACATCAGAAAAGTGGTTTATTACCTGCTTTCATGCAACATTAGTGAAGTTGCAACCATATTCATATCGATACTTCTCAGACTACCAGTGCCTTTGATACCCGTTCAGATACTGTGGATGAATCTTGTTACCGATGGATTGCCTGCTCTTGCTCTCGGTGTTGAACCTGCAGAGCCTGATGTTATGGATCGCCCACCAAGGGACCCAGAGGAAGGAATTATGAACAAGCAGGTGTTGATGAGCATATTCCTGGGCGGACTGTGTCTGTCTGCGTTGACGATGTTTGTCTACGGTTGGGCTCTTTGGGAACACGACGAAATAAGATTGCTTCGAACGATGGTTTTCTTTACGCTTTCGACAGGACAGATTCTGCATGCTTTCAATTCCAAATCTTTAAAGCATTCTCTGTTCAAGGTGGGAATTACCAGCAACCTTAGGTTGATACTGGGTGGTCTGTTGTCATTCAGCTTGTTGCTAGCTGTAGTGTACGTGCCTGGACTTCAAGAAATTTTCGAGACACATCCGTTGACAGGCATACAACTCTTGGTATCGGCAATTGCCGCTTTGTCGATTGTTCCGCTGTACGAGTTGGTGAAATTGTTTTTGAGAAGGAAATACAGTTAAAATTTTTCCTTTGAGTTTTTCCTCAAAACTTTTCCAGCTCTTGAGTTGGTGTGTTCACCGTTTTCAACGGTGATCACGCCGTTTACTATCACATACTCTATCCCTTCTGGGTATCTCTTCGGTTCTTCATATGTCGCAGTGTCCTTCACTTTGTCAAAATCAAAAGCAACTATGTCCGCAGCCATATTCGGCTTGATCAAACCTCTGTCAGTAAGCCCAAGTCTTTGAGCTGGAAAAGATGTCATCTTCCTGATAGCTTCCTCTAAACGGATAAGTCCCAAATCTCTCACATACCTTGCCAAAACCCTTGGAAATGTACCGTAGTTTCTTGGATGAGGATGACCTTTTGAGAGGATTCCATATGGAGCAAGAGCACTGCCGTCGGAACCTATCATTGAATAAGGACTTGAAATGACTTTCTTAACGTCTTCTTCGTCCATGGCAAATCTTATCATTCCAACATGGGCTTTTTCTTCGATTATCAGGTCCAAAATAACATCGATTGGTTCTTTGATCAACTGATCTGCTATTTGTTGAACACTTTTTCCTTCACACAATCTGTTTGCGTCAGTGGAGACGTAACTGATGAACAGATTTTCGTATCCACTGATTCGACGTTGCACGGGGTCTACTTCTTGAGCTATTTTTGCTCTGATCTTTTTGTCTCTAAGTCTCTCAAGCATTTTTTCTTTGCCACCTTCGTGAGCCCAATTTGGAAGAATCGAAGCCAAACTTGTTGCCGTCGCAGTGTATGGGTAAAGATCGCAAGCCACATCTATCCCATTTTTCCTTGCTTCTTCTATCATCCTTAGAGTTTTTTCAACTTTGCCGTAGTTTTGTTTTCCAAAAGCTTTGTGATGAGAGATTTGAACCGAAATCTTAGCCTGCCTTCCGATTTCTATTGCCTCAGTCATGGACTGTTCCAGTCTATCCCCTTCGTTTCTCATGTGAGTTGCATAATAGCCTTGGTAATTGGCAACAACTTTGCACAATTCGATGATCTCTTCCATCTCCGCAAAAGAACCAGGAGGATAGATCAAGCCAGTTGAGATCCCAAAGGCGCCTTCTTCCATAGCCTGCTTGACAAGTTCTTTCATTTTCTCTAATTCATCGATTGTGGGTTTTCTATTCTCGTATCCCATGACTGATTTTCGAATTGTTCCATGGCCAACTAAAGTCACATAGTTGATGCTAGGTTTTGAGTTTTGCAATGCGTCAAGGTACTCCTTGACGGTTTGCCAGGTCAATTTCAAACCATATTCCTCGCTAGCTTTCCTTTGATCTTCATAAGCTTGACCAAAAGCGGGGGCAGCTGAATCGCCGCAGTTTCCAACCACTTCAGTTGTGACACCTTGTCTCACCTTGCTTTCGCAGCGATAATTCGCCATTGGCTCAAGATCTGAATGGCTGTGTATATCTATAAAACCAGGACAAACAAAAAGTCCAGTTGCGTCAATTACTCTTTTGGCTTTTCTTTCTTTTAGAAAACCCACTTCTACAATCTTTCCATCTTTCACAGCGATGTCTCCGTAAAACCACGGATTGGAGGTTCCGTCCACAATTTTACCGTTGATTATCAAAAGATCGTACAAGTTGATCACCTCATTGATTGATATAGATAGCACGCAACCAAATGGTTTGTGAATGGTTCAAATAGTATTGGTTGTTCTTTCTTGCAAATCTCCATAACGTAAGGACATCTTGGGGCAAATCTGCAACCTTCTGGAGGATTGAACGGACTTGGTACATCGCCTTCGAGAATTATCCTCTGTCTTTTCACCTTTGGATTTGGAATTGGGATCGCGGATATAAGGGCTTTTGTGTATGGATGCAAAGGATTGTTGTAAAGTTCTTCACTGTCGCAAATTTCAACTATCTTACCGAGGTACATGACACCTATTTTATGCGAAATGTGCTTGACAACATTTAGTTCATGCGAGATGAACAGATACGATATTTTGAACTTCTCTTGGAGTTCTTCAAGCAAGTTCAGTATCTGACTTTGAATCGAAACATCCAAGGCAGAAACTGGTTCATCGCAGACTATGAGATCGGGGTTCATAGCTAAAGCTCTTGCTATGCTTATTCTCTGTCTTTGACCACCGGAAAACTCATGGGGGTATCTGTTCATGTGTTCCGGCGCGAGCCCAACCATTTCAAGGAGTTCCTTTACTCGGTTTTCAAGTTCCTTTCCATTTGCAATTCCGTGAAATTGCAAGGCCTCACCAACGATTTCTTTGACCGTCAGCCTTGGGTTAAGTGAACTGTACGGATCTTGAAAAACAATTTGCATTTTTGGTCTGAGCTTTCTAAGTTCCCTTGGTTTGAGTTTGGTTATGTCGACGCCGTTGAAGATAATTTCTCCTTTGGTTGGTTCAACAAGCCTTAGGACACATCTTGCAGTGGTTGTTTTACCGCAACCACTTTCACCAACAAGCCCCAACGTTTGACCTTCGTATATGTCAAAATCAATTCCGTCAACCGCCTTCACATAACCGAGGAGTTTGTTCTGAAAAACCCCCACTTTTACCGGGAACCATTTCACAAGTCCACGAACTTCAACTGTTTTTCGCAAACTCAAGGTTGTTCACCTCCTCAGGTTCGGACCCTCGCAAGAAACATCGGACTTTTCTGCCAGAGTCTATCTGAATAAGCGAAGGTCTCTTTTCAGAACAAATTTCCATCGCCAACGGACAACGTGGATGAAAACGACAACCAGACGGAGGATCGATCAAATTCGGAACGGTACCCGGAATGGTGTAAAGTTTGGCTCTGCTGGATTCGAGTTTTGGTATCGATTTGAGTAGGGCTTCTGTGTAAGGGTGAAGTGGTTGATCAAAGAGCTGTTCGCAGTTGGCTTCTTCAACAAGTTGACCCGCGTACATTACAAAGACACGGCTGGTCATTTCGGCGACTATTCCGAGATTGTGGGTTATCAAGAGTACGCTCATGTTGAATTGCTTTTTCAAATCCGATATCAATTCCAAAATTTGAGCTTGAATTGTGACATCGAGAGCAGTGGTCGGTTCATCTGCAATCAGAAGCTTCGGATTACATGAGAGAGCCATGGCTATCATGACTCTTTGGCGCATACCCCCAGAGAGCTGATGCGGATATTCGTAGAACCTTTTCTCAGGGTTTGGAATCTTCACCAGTTTGAGCATCTCGATTGTTTTTCGCTTTGCTTCTTCTCTTGAAAGACCATGGTGGATGATTATCGTTTCTGAGATCTGTTTGCCTATGGTGTAGACCGGGTTCAAGGAAGTCATTGGCTCTTGGAAGATCATGGATATCTTTCCACCACGGATCTGTCTCATCGCTTCTTCAGATTTTTTCAGCAAATCTTCTTTTTCAAACAAAATCTCACCTGAACGGATCTTCGCCGGTGGAACTGGAAGCAACCTCATGATAGCCAAGGAAACTGTGGATTTTCCGCAACCAGATTCCCCAACCATTCCCACGGTTTCACCTTTGTTTATGTGAAATGATACTCTGTCAACGGCGCGAACTGTACCAGCAAAAGTTACAAATTCGACACTGAGATTCCTGATCTCAAGCAATTTGTCTTCGTTCACAGCATTCCCCCCATTCACGGAAGGATCCTTCTTGCTCCGATGTATTTGAGATCCAAGCTTTTGGAATAGTCACAAGCCGATGGGTCAAAACTGTTGATTGCCACACCGTTGCTTCCAGAATGGATGTACTTCATATCTCCAATGTATATCCCAACGTGAGATGGTCCTGGTTTGTAAGTTTGGAAAAAGACTAGATCACCTGGTTTCAGTTCTCTTCTGTCTACGACCGGCACGCCTTGTTCGAACTGCATATCGGCATCTCTTCTGAGAAAATGACCTGCCATTTTAAAGCAAAACTGGGTGAAACCAGAACAGTCAAAACCGTAGGATGTTGTTCCACCCCACAGGTAAGGCAAACCAAGATACTGTTTTGCGATTTCAATTATGCATTGGGCATCTTTTCTTTCACTGAAAACAGCATCTCTTGAGGGGAACACTCTTACGTCCTGGCTTTTGACATAGACTTCTTTGCCACCAGGGATCAAGAGTTTTGACCAACCATCTTGCTGTGATAGGATTGGTAAAATGGTGCCTTGCACGAGCTGCTTATCGAAAATTTGACTGCCGTTTGGACTAACAAGGGCTGGAGTCATCTTAGCCATTATCACAGCGAATTCGTTGGAAAGATAGCGCCTTAGCTCTTTCTCATCGCAAATCCATATTCTTTCACCATAGACCCATCCTAGGTAGTTGTCTTCCATTTGAACAAGATACCATCCGTCTTTTTCTTCAAACAGTTTTAAAAGCTCTCCCATCCTTGCTTGGGTGACAACGTACTTGCCTTGATCTTTCCAAGGAGCTTCACCAAGGTTCAAAACTGGAACTGCCACGACCGCGTAGATTCTTCCAGCAAGGTTTTTTGATGGAAGTTGTTCAACCTTGACTTCAACGTTTGGGAACTTCGACTCAACCACAGTTAAAAACCTTTCTCTCACGTCAACACTGCTTATCTTTCCTTCCAAAACAACTTTTCCATCTTCTTCTCTCACGGTTACTTCGAACACAATTTCTCTACGATCGAGGTTCATTTCTTTTTTGATCAATTCGATCGATTTTTTGATCTCTTCCACTGTGTTTGCCGTTCGTGAGCCTTCCATCTTTTGATCACTCCCATAACAAAGCATTGAAAGAACCATCATCAGAAGTATCAGCGTCTTGAACTTCATTTCTAAGCCTCCCATCACTGCCTCAACCTCGGATCCAATACGTCCCTCAAGCCATCACCAAGCAAATTGAAGGCAAAAACACTCAGCATGATGGCTATACCTGGCCAAACGGAGTACAGCGGATTAACTCTCATGTAAGCTCTGGCAGCGTATATCATGTTACCCCAACTCGGTGTTGGTGGTAGAATGCCAAGACCCAGAAAGGACAGAGAAGCCTCTGTCAAAATAGCCGCTGGAATACCCAGTGTGACGGAAACTATTATCACTCCCATGCAGTTTGGTAGAATGTGTTTGACGATTATTCTAAAATCTGACAAACCCTGTGCTCTCGCGGCTTCGACGTACTCGGTTTCTTTTATTGACAAAACCTGGCTTCTTATCAACCTTGCCCTACCAGCCCATCCGAGAATTGACAACGCTATGAACAAGTTATAGATGCCAGGTCCAAGTGCAAACATTATGCCTATGTAAAACAACAGGTCTGGGAAAGCAAAAAGTATATCCACAATTCGCATAATCACCATGTCTATTTTTCCACCGTAGTATCCTGCAAGTGCACCCATTGCAACACCGATTACCGTAACCAGCGCCTGGGTCAAAATACCTATACTTAACGAGATTCTCGAGCCGTATATGATTCTGGACAGAATATCCCTTCCAAATTCGTCTGAACCAAGTAAGTACACGCCATTCTTGCATATTTTCGATGGTGCTCCTGGAGGTTTTAAGCGGTTGTCAAGGTCGATTTTGTTTGGGTCTGCAGGAGCAATCAAAGGGGCAAAGATAGCCATTAAGGCAAAGATCATTATCACAACAAGACCGAACATCGCTGGTTTTTTCTTTTTCAATCTTCGCCATGCATCACGCCAAAAGGTCATCTGAGCGGATTTTGTGTTCTTTTCCATATTTTTGCCCCCTCACTGCAGCCTAACTCTTGGGTCTAAGAAGGCGTAGGAAACGTCAACAATCAAATTGGCCAAGGTGTAGATTACCGCGGTGAAAAGAACTGTACCTTGCACAAGCGGATAGTCTCGTGTTGAAAGGGCAAGTATTGATAGTCTTCCTAAACCAGGTATAGCAAAAATGCTTTCGACAAGGAAAGAACCTGTGAGTAGTCCACCGATTTGCATACCGATAACGGTGACGATCGGTATCAGGGTGTTTTTCAAAGCATGTCCAAATATGACTGCTCTTTCAGCAAGACCCTTCGCCCGTGCTGTTCGAATGTAATCTTGTCTTATGACATCCAACAAAGTGCTTCTTGTGTAACGCGCAATTGAAGCTGCAAATCTGACACCAAGAACGAAAGCTGGAAGGATCATGTGTTTCCATGTTCCATAACCAGATATGGGTAGCCATTTTAGGTGTAAACCAAAGATCAGCTGACAAACTACCGCCACCCAAAAAACAGGTGCACTGATCCCAGCCAAGGCGATAATTCTTGCGGTGTGATCAAAAACGGTGTCCTGCTTAACTGCTGATACTATCCCAACCACTATACCAATCACTATGGCAACGCTTGCGGAAGTTAGAGCGAGTTTCACAGTTGTCGGGAAGGTGTCCATTATCATTTTCATCACAGCTTGATTTGTTTTAAAGGATTTTCCAAGATCTCCACGCACAGCGTTGAAAACGAACCTTCCAAATTGAACGATTATCGGATCGTCAAGACCCAATTGCTTTCTGATCCTTTCTATCGTTGCTTGGTCTGCATGTTTTCCAACCATTTCAACCACGGGATCTCCCGGAACGACGTTCAGCAATATGAAGGTGATCAACGAAACACCAAGCAAGACAGGTATTGCGAGAATGAGTCTACGAATGATGTACGACAGCATGTACTTCCACCCCTTTTAAACAAAGGGGGAGACGATCATCTCCCCCGTAGGTCACGCAGAGAAATTTTCATTCTTTCCAAGCGTAGGTGTACACTGTGAGCCCTGTTGGGTGTCTGAACACACCTTTCACATTTTTCTGTACGGCAAGCAAGTTTTTCAGATGGAACAGAGGTATTATGGCCACATCCTCTCTTAATATTACGTACTCGGCTTCTCTGTACATCTGCATTCTCTTTTGCTGATCTGACTCAACTCTTGCCTTTTCCAACAGATCTTGAATCTTTGGGTTGTTGTAACCGGATGACATCATGTTGTCCCTTGCAAAGAAGACGTACAGATAGTTGTCTGGATCTGGTATATCCGCCCACCAGTTTCCATAGTTCGCCGGGATCTTTCCCTTGCGACGCGCATCTCTGAAAGCGGCGCTCTCAACTGGGATTATTTCAAGATCAATTCCAACTTCTCTTGCCATGGCTTGTATTATGATATTTGGATCTGAAAGGGTGTCCCCACCCCATTGCCACGCTTGGATTTTCACGCTGACACCGTCTTTTATGAGTTCTTGAACAAGTTTCTTTGCTTCTTCTGGATTGTATTCGTAAGCTGGTCCTTCACCAAGTTCATATGCACCAGGTATACCAGGGGTAACAAAGCTTGTTGCAACGGTCGCACGTGGTCCAAAGATGCTTTTTGCGAGTTTTTCTTTGTCTATAGCAAACGCCATGGCTTTTCTGATCCTAACATCCGACCACATGGGATCGCTCATGTTCATCAGGAAGTAATAAGTGTTCAGTGCGACTGTTTCAATTATGTCGTACTTTCCAGTAGCCTTTATTCTGTCATATTCTACAACTGGGATGACGCAGACATCCAATGTCCCATTTTCAAATTCCATCAAAGCTGTTGTGTTGTCTGGAACTATTCTTATGTTGATTTCGTTCAAATACGGAATATTGGCTTCAAAGTAGTACGGGTTTCTTTCCAGAACAATTTCCGTCTGTGGGACGTACCTTTTCAGTCTAAATGGTCCCGTACCTACTGGATTCAGTTTCCAGTTCTCACCAGCTGCTTTGACGATCTTCTCAGGATAGATCGATGCTCCAGGTACTGCCAGGTTGTAGACGAACGGTCCATAAGGCTCAGCAAGGATTATCTGAAATCTGTAGTTGTCAATCTTTTTGAATCCGGCTATGCTTGTGGCTTTTCCTTCCATGAATTCCTTTGCGCCGAGTATCATGTCGAACAACCAGGCACTTAAGCCTTTTCCTTTTGGATCAAGGGCTCTCTCGATCGTGAATTTAACGTCGTCTGCAGTCAATTCTGTTTTCCCATCGTGGAATTTGACACCCTTCTTAAGTTCGAAGGTGTACACCAAACCATCTTCCGAAACCTCTGGCATCTTTGCGAGAAGTTCCGGCTCAAGTTCCAACGTTTCCCCTTTGTAGCGCACGAGTGTGCTGAAAATCAATCTGCCTATTGTATAAACAGACAGAAGTGTACTTTCTTGAACATCAAATCCAAGTGGATCACTGGTCAAATAATCGTAGAGAACCCCGCCTCGTTTGGGTTGAGTTGCGGCAAAACTGGTTGTGTACATCAGCGCAACTGAGAGCAACAACAACAGCACGACAAACCTTTTCACACCAAGCACCTCCCCGATGAAGTGTGGATTTATGAACAAACTGATTTTTTCACACGAGTCGTGAAAGCAGCTTTTCCTTTTCGCCATACAAAAAATCAACCAATGGTATCTCCAACAAAGTGTAACAACCTGGATTTTGTCTCATACTCGCCCTTGCCGCGCTCACCATCACTTGTGCTGTAGCCGCTGGATTGTTCACGCTCATCGTGAATTCCATCCTTTGGTTGTGCGCCCCAGCAGATACCCCTTTTCTCTCTATCTTCACACTATGCCCCATGTCCAGCAAGTTGCCCACATCTTCCACTTCGCACACGTAAGTTTCATCGTGAGCAAAGTACGGATCGTTCAGTATCTTCTCCGCAACCTTCTCAAACTCATACCCCTCTTTCACCTTCACGTATACCATCCGTTTGTGTAATCCAGTCCCCTTCGGTATCGTTATCGATATCGCATCTTCTACACCTTCCACCGATTTCACAGTAACCGTATGTCCCATGCTCATCCCGGGCCCAAAGTTTGTGTACGTTATACCCCTCGGTGCTATTACTTCCATCAAAGCCCTTACTATTGAATCCGTCCCCGGATCCCATCCAGCTGAAACTATCGCCACAGCTCTATGCTCTTTCGCAAGTTTATCCAAATCCTTCCTCAACTTCATTATCCCTTCGCCGTGTATGTCGTAGGCATCCACCGTGTTTATGCCCATTCTTAGATAAATCGGTGCAACCTCGGGTACCGCCCTGCTGCCTATCGCCAAGATTGCAACATCAATGTGACCAAGTTCACCAACCTGACCGTGCGTAATGACAGGTACATCGTGGAATTTTGCTCTCAAACTCTCCACCAGATAGGACTGTTCGACAATGGCTGCCAATTCCATGTCCGGACTTTCCTTAACCGCAGTCGCAACCTCTCTTCCTACCCGCCCACAGCCAACTACCAAAACCTTGATTTTGCTCATTTTTGCCTTCCCTCCGAGAGTTCTTCGGCGATTTTTTCCTGTTTGAGCTCTTATTTTGTTTGTTTAAAGTGATATTGTAATGTCATTATTATGTTCTTTACCATATGGTTACCTTCAATTACATTATACAACATTTTTTCTCAGTTACAATATACATTGTGACACTGAAGATCAATTCGATTGTGTGCTTCAGACTGATGTTTCCGATTCAGGAGAGAATGTGACGTTCTTTTTCATAATGTTACGAACTTTCAGGGACTTTTCCACGTAGACTTGCTCGCCGGTTAGTGGATCAACACCAGCGTAGTACATCGCCGTACTCATTGTTCCTGGAGTTGGAGTGAAAATTTGAATCTGCTGCGGCCTGTAACCTAAGTTTTTCTCAATGAAATTGCGCAGATAATTGTTTTCCCTGATCGATTCGCCTGGGTGAGCAACTATGAAATAGCCTATGACGTATCTTTTCATTCCCTTTCTTCTTGCTTCTGATTCAAAGATCTGCTTGAACTTCAGGAACAAATCCACCGAAGGTTTTCGCATCAACTTGAGTACGTATGGATGAGCGTGTTCTGGTGCAAGTTTTAACTGACCAGGGGTAAATTCGATGAGAGTCCGGATTATGCTCGGGTAATTTTTGTCTTCAAGTATCAAATCGTGTCTCAATCCAGAAGAGACGTAAACGTGTTTTACGCCACTGGTAGCTTTGACTTTTTCCAGCAGACTGAGAAATCTCTCGTGGTCTGGTAGCGAGGAAGCACAAACCTTTGGATGCAGGCAAAATCTCTCACACTGCCCTTTTCCACTTTTGAGCTTGCAAAACGCTCCGTACATGTTGGCAGTGGGTCCACCAACATCGCTGATCGTTCCCCTGAAATCCTTATGCTTCGTCAAAATCCTGATTTCTTCGAGTATTGATTCTTCGCTTCTGTAAACAACATGCGTGCCTTGATGATGCGTCAAAGCGCAAAAAGAACACATCCCGTAACATCCCCTGATAACCGTCACGGAAAACTGGATCATGTCTATTGCCGGTACATGTCCTTGCGCTTCGTAATAGGGATGAACTTTTCTTTCAAACGGGAGTAGGTAAAGTTTGTCTAGTTCTTCTTGCTCAAGAGGTGTTTCGGGTGGGTTTTGCACGACGTATCGTGTGTCTTGTTTTTGATAGAGAACGGTGTTTTTCATCGGATCGGTGTAAAGGAACATCAGCCTCGTAGCTTTTGCGTATGAATTCTTGTCTATCGATATTTCTTCGAAACTCGGTAACTCTACGCCTACTTTTGGTTTATTACTCGTCCAGTAAACAACGCCTTTTAGGTTCTTGCATTCGTCAATGTTTTGGTTTCGACTCAAGGTTTCGGCGATCTTCAGAGCTGTTTTTTCAGCCATTCCATAGACCAAGAGATCAGCTTTTGAGTCAACAAGAATTGACTTTCTAATCTTATCAGACCACCAGTCGTAGTGTGCAAACCTTCTCAAACTTGCCTCGATTCCACCAATGACTATCGGGATGTCGTGAAAATACCTTCGGATCAAGTTGCAGTAAACGATGACAGCACGGTCTGGCCTTCTGTTGTTGATGCCGCCGGGTGTGTAGTCGTCTGTTTTTCTCTTTTTCATTGATGCAGTGTAGTTTGCAACCATTGAATCCACGTTCCCTGCGGTTACACCAAAAAACAACCTTGGTTTTCCAAGTCTTGTGATGTCTTTCTCGCTTTGCCAATCTGGTTGAGCAATTATTCCAACTTTATATCCTCTTGAAACAAGATAATGCCCAAGCAGTGCCACACCGAACGACGGGTGGTCAACGTATGCATCGCCTGTGACAAATATGATGTCCAACTCTTTCCAGCCAAGCTTTTCCATTTCCTCCCGCGTTGTCGGTAAAAACACCGATGACCTCACCTCAAGTATCGTTCCGTTCAAATCGAGTGCTTAACACTATTCTATCTCCTCGTACTCTTTGATGAGGGTTATCGTGTTGTTATCAAGATCAACAAGTATTTCGTCTACATCGACGTAAAGTTGGTTGGCAACATCCTCTGCAGATAAGAACTCTATTCCAACCAAATCACACTTTATGGACACTTCGACTTTGTAAATACCGTCCTCATAAGTTCTTTCGTAGACCATCTCTTCAAGAAGAACTAGCGGTATAAGTTCCTCCAGATCCTTCAGTTCCTGGAGAGTTTCCGGAGGATTTGTTGAATACCAGTAGTACTGTTCATCGATTTTCTCGATTATAGTTTGCAGGGCCCAAAGTTCCTCCGAGTGCATCCATGAGTCATCGTATAAATCGAATTCGGGTTGGAATTCAGAGGAGATTTCCTCCACTATGGACTTGAGCAGTTCTACAGATGCCGCTGCTTGCAAAACAAGCGAATCATCCGCCATTGAGATTGAAAGATCGAGCATGCCTTCGTCCATTTTGAAGAGTATTTTTACAACTAATCCAGTTTCGAGTTCCATCAACTCATCTTCTTCAGCACCAAACAACATGATTCCTATGCCGCCATCTTTGGGAATTGACCCACGCATTCCTTCCATCGATAACAACAGCGAGTCTTTGCCTTCTGTTACTTTGATTCCAGATTCGGTGAAGAAGTCTATAAGCTCTTGCAATTTTTCGAGTTGCACGTCGAAAGATAGAACAACTTTGGAGAAGTCCTGATGAAGACTTAGACAAACCGTTTTGAACTGTCTGAGTATCTCTAGCAGAACCTCTGAATCAAACTCCAGCTCTTCAAGCAATTCGGGCGGTAGCTGTGAGAGCAGTGACACCGGCATCGCAACGACAACATCGGCATCCTTTAAAAGCCTCATTCCGCTGGGCAACATCCTTTCTCTCGCCTTCTTCCTTTCCCAAACATATTCGTAATTTCTTTGGGAAACCATCCTAATGTTGATTGTTTCCTCATCGACTCCTACGATTAGTTCATCGTACAAGGGAATTCCTTCGTTAAATCCGAGAAGGTGCATCAAACCACCAAAGGGGGTAAGAAACCTACTTTTGGCGTAGATCAAATGATCGGCTGGGACTTCAACCGCGGGTATGTCGCCAGTGAACATTGCGCGAACATGGTCGATCATTGCGGGTGAACAAAAGTAGGTCAAACCTCCTTTTTCTATCACCGTCAAATCCTTCTTTAGATCGGTGAAGTAGTTTGATATCCATTCCGGCTTGTCTGTGACAATCGATAAATCGAGAAGGTTAGCGGCTGCTTCGAGATCTTCCTCACCGACGAGTTCAAGTAGGCTTGAGACACTGAGGGAAAATTTTCCGAAAAAACAGATGAAACCAGTTTCCTCAGTGGGAAATCCTTCGAAAAGTTCGAGAAACTCGTTGACCTTTGCGAAATCATTTATGATGACAAAGTAGTCAGCGGTTGCCGGTACAAACGCGAATGCTGCTACACACAAAGTTAACAACACGGCGAGAAAAAGCTTCATTCCCATCGCCTCCTTTAGGCTTACCGAGTTTTTGAAAACATCTCTGCCAATCGGTGATGCATACTTCTTGCGCTCAAATCTCGTTATTTGCCAATTAGAACGACTGAACTTCTTGGTTGAGCTTCGTAGAAGAAACCAACATGTTCGGGTTCATCGAGAAAATCGTCAGGAGAATCCAAAGATGTGTCCACAACCCGATACCAGCTTCTTCCATGAACATGTGGTAGGATGAATTTGAGGGGCTCTCTCCATTGATTTAGTATAACATAAATGTCGTTGTCTTCTTCTTCGCCAGGTTTTGTCGGTGCACCGCTTATCATGAAGGCAATCGAGTGTGAATAATAGCTGAAATCAGGTTCAAATGGTTTTACGCCATGCCAGGTTAGATCGGGTATCCCAGCGAAGGTGGGGGAGCCTGTGAAAAAATGGGGTCTTCTCAGCGCTGGATGATTTTTTCTAAAGTGAACCATCTTTTTGAAAAATCGAAAGATATCCGCATGTTGTTCTTTCAGCGACCAGTCGAGCCAGGTTATCTCGTTGTCGTGACAGTAGGCGTTGTTGTTACCAAACTGGGTTCGATACATCTCATCTCCCATCAAAACCATCGGCGTACCGTGGGAGACCATTAAGATTGTTATGAAATTCTTCACTTGCTGCTTTCTCAATTTGTTGATTGTCGGATCCTCTGTCTCTCCTTCTACACCGTAGTTACAGCTGAAATTTTCATCGGCTCCGTCTCTGTTTCCCTCTCCGTTGGCCTCATTGTGTTTGTATCTATAGCTAACCAGATCTCTCAAGGTAAACCCATCGTGGCACGTGACAAAATTTATGCTCGCATGTGGACTTCTTCCTTTGTACAGATCTTGACTTCCCGCAATCCTTGTTGCAAGTTCCGATACGGTTCCTTCGTCTCCTCTCACGAATCTCCTCACGACATCTCTGTATTTGCCATTCCACTCAGCCCATCCTTCTGGGAACTGTCCAACAAAATAGCCACCCGCTGCATCCCATCCTTCCGCAATAAGCTTTAAATCGTGGAGAATGGCATCTTCAGCGATATCTTTTAACAAGGAGAAATCACCAATCCACCTTCCATCAGGGGTGCGCCCAAGTATCGAGGCTAAGTCAAATCGAAAACCATCGACGTGCATTTCGGTAGCCCAGTATCTCAGGCTATCGATGATCAGTTCCTTCACAACCGGGTGATTGCAGTTCAAAGTGTTGCCACACCCTGAGTAGTTGAGATAGTATCTCTTGCATTTTGGATCGAGCATATAGTAAATTTCGTTGTCTATACCTCTGAAAGAGAGCGTCGGACCAAGTTCATTTCCCTCGCCGGTGTGGTTGTAGACGACATCGAGGATGACCTCGAAACCGTTTCGATGAAGTTCCTTGACAAAGTCTTTGAAGAGAAAGACTTGCTCACCCAGCTTCATACCAACTGAGTAGTTTCCAGTGACAGCAAAGAAGGCAAGTGGGTTATATCCCCACATGTCTTTAAGCCTTCTACCTGTGAATGGGTTTATGTTCGTGTTGGCAGATGTGCAAAACTCGAACACTGGCATCAGCTCAATGGTTGTAACTCCAAGTTCTCTCAGATGATCCAACTTTTCAAGTATTCCAAGGAAACTTCCTGGGAATTTGACTCTTGAACTGGGATGAATCGTGAAGAATCTGACGTGCATTTCGTAAATGATGGTGTCTTTCCACGGTATTTTTGGACGTCGATCGTCTGCCCAGTCGTACTTGGAATCGTCGATGACTATGGATTTTGTTGGACTTCTGGCGGAATCCTCGTAAGAGAAGGATAGATCCTTCAGCGGAGATTTTTTATCGTAACCGTAGACGTACTCTTCATCCCATTCATATGATCCAGATATCGCCTTTGCGTAAGGATCTGTCAAAAGTTTGTTCACGTTGAATCTTTTTCCGTTGGCAGGATCGTATTCGCCATCGACTCTCCAACCATAGTACTGACCATGACCGACACCGTACACGTATATGTGCCATATATCCCCGGTTCTATTTTGAATTGGGTCCAGGACAAACCTGTGTGATGGTTGCTCATCGTAGTAGTTCTGATAAAGTTCAAGTATCACACGCCGTCCATTTCTTGTAAAAAGGGCAAAATTCACGCCGGTCTCGTCGGGTGTTGCACCGAGTTTTGGGAAACCGCGTTTTGTTTTAAGTTTAACCTCTGGTCCTGGGTTTTTGTACTGAACTGGATAATCTGGCACAGCATCACCCAGAATCAAGTATAAATGTATAAATGAAAGAACGAACAGTTTGTTGTGGGGTATAATCAAGATGGAGGTGATTGCAAACTGGCTCTCAAGGTTCTTGAGGTTCCTGAAGACGTGGATTTAGTAGTCGTACTTGGTCAGTATGACAACAAGGTCAGATTTCTAAGGAAGAAGTTTCCCGTGAACATCGAAGTTTCGAGCAACAAGATAACGGTTGTCGGCAACGATGAAGCAGTTGTCTCCACTGTTGAGAATATTATTTCTCAACTCATTTCAGCGGCGAAAAAAGGTTATATGATGGATTGGACCGAGTTTGAAACGCTGGTTGATTTTTGCAGCGGTTACGACAGCCGAACGGTTCAAATTTCAGATGGTAAAGCGCTTTTGGTTGGTAGAATAAGGCCAAAGACACAGGGACAAGTGGAGTACCTTGAGGCTATGAGAAATTACGATGTGATCTTCGCAATAGGTCCTGCGGGAACTGGTAAAACTTACCTTGCGGTCGCCATGGCACTTGATTATCTGAGATCTGGAATAGTTCAAAGAATAGTCTTAACAAGACCAGCTGTTGAAGCTGGGGAAAAGCTTGGATTCCTCCCAGGTGATCTGGTTGAAAAGGTGGACCCGTATCTAAGACCAATTTACGATGCCATACTTGACATGATGCCCGCTGAAAAGTTCTACACTTACAGACAAAAGGGCATCATTGAAATTGCCCCCTTGGCGTTTATGCGTGGACGAACGTTGAACAACTGCTTCATAATACTCGATGAGGCACAGAATACAACTCATCAACAGATGAAGATGTTCTTGACAAGAATTGGCTTCAACTCGAAAGCTGTTATAACCGGTGACGTGACCCAACTGGACATAAACAGGGATCAGTCTGGATTAATTGAGTGTGAAAAGATACTGAAAAATATCAACGGCATAAAGTTCGTGTATCTCACCGAAATGGATGTTGTAAGACACCCAGTGGTGAAGGACATCATAAGGGCTTACGAGGAGTACGAACGAAAGAAAGAGGAAAGACATGAGAAAAACCTTTGAGTTGCTTCAAAAGAATTGGTTAGATCTCGTGGTGGTGTTTGCATCGGTTGTTCTGTTAAACTTTCCAATCCTGAGGATTTCCGCTTCGCTTTTCAGTGTGTACGTTGTTTCTGTTGTAATATGGATGATTTTCGTCAAACCAAAGATCAGCGTCAGGCCCTATTGCTTACACAAATCTTATTTGTACTTGTTGTTCAACCTTGTTCTTGCGGGTTCCTTGTTTGCAAGGATTGTCGAAAGGGAGTTTGGGAGTCATGCATCTTTGTTCTTTGTGCCCGTTGCCCTTGTTTCCCTCTTGGTGAACAAAGATGTAGCACTAGGACTTTCGTTGTTTTTTTCCGTAAGTCACATCTTTCTTCGCAATTTACAGGATTTTCCGGCTGTATTTCTAAGTACAGTTGTTGTGGCTCTGACCACAGCCAACATTCGGAAACGTCTGGAAATTGCAAGAACCGCTCTTTATGCGGGCTCGGTCACCGTTGGGTACTTGATTCTCATGTTTTATTCAAGCGCTCGTAATTTTGACTGGAAGGAATCCTTGATTGCAATTGTTTCGCCAGTTGTTTTATCGATTGCCACTCTCGGTATTCTGCCTTACATTGAATATGCGAGTTTGATTTACTCGAACATTGGAATGATGGAACTTGGGAACCTAAACAATCAACTTCTGAAGAATCTCTCCTTAAAAGCACCCGGGACGTATTATCACTCAGCTATGGTGGCAAATTTGGCAGAAGCAGCTGCAGAAAAGATAGGTGCGAACGCTATTTTGGCCAGAACAGCTGCTTATTTCCACGACATCGGTAAGTTGAGAAGACCGTACTTTTACACTGAGAACATATCCGAGGTCAATCCACATGATGAACTAAGCCCAAAGTTGAGCCATCTGATAATCCAAGATCACGTGAAAGCGGGGCTTGAGATAGCCAAGAAACATCGTCTGCCTGTTTTGGTTCAAGACGTGATACCTCAGCACCATGGTACAAGGGTTCAGAGGTTCTTTTACCACAAGGCAAAAACCTTGGGAGAGGAGCTCAGCGAAAACGAGTTTCGCTATCCGGGTCCAAAGCCTCAGTTCAAAGAAGCTGGTATAATTATGCTTGCAGACGCCGTTGAAGCTGCTGCAAGAAGTATGAAGAACCCAACGGCTGGAAGAGTTCAAACTCTGGTGGAGGAAATCCTGTCTGGAATATACAACGAACGGGAACTTGACGAATCAGGATTAACTTTGAAAGATTTGGAAGCAATTGGTGAGGAGTTCACAAGAATCCTTGTGAACATGTTCAAGTCGAGAATTGAGTATCCGAAGGAAGAAATCAAGAGGGTGATTTCACTTGCCGGTGATTCAACTGATAAACAAAACACGAAGAAAACTCAGAACGAACAGATTAAAGACGATGATTCAGCGAATAATCGATAAAGAAATAGGGAACGTGAAAGTGAACGTGGTCTTTGTAGGTGAAAAGCGCATGAGAAATCTTAACAAAAGCTACAAATCTGCTGATTATCCAACAGACGTTTTGACCTTTGTTTACCAAGAGGACGACATTTACGCTGAGATATTCGTGTGTCCATCCATTGTGGAGAAAAATGCCTTGAAATACAAGGAAACCTTTGAACGAGAACTAGTCAGAACCCTGATACACTCCTGTTTGCACATCGCTGGTTACGATCACGAGATGAAGGACGCTGGATCAAAAGAGATGTTTGAAAAACAGGAAAGATACTTAAGGAGGTTGGGGTTGGATGATAGTTCGTCCATTCAGGGCAATTAGACCAAGAAAAGAATTTGCGGCAAAAGTGGCGTCAAAACCTTACGACGTTATCAGCTCTGATGAGGCGAGGAAGATCTTGAAAACCAATCCTCACTCTTTTTATCAGATCAACAAACCCGAGGTGAACTTCGATGAGCCAGTTGAACCAAGTGATGACAGGGCTTTAGAAGTCGCAAAAAGGAACCTTGAAAAAATGATGGAAGAAAAAATTTTCGTTCAGGACGATGAACCTTTGTTTTATGTGTACAAGCAAGTTGCCCACGATCATACACAGATAGGTATTGTTGCGACTTTTTCGGTTGATGAATATCTTTCCAACAAGATAAAAAAACACGAACTAACGAGGAAAGACAAAGAAGACGAGAGAGTGAAGCACATTCTTTATTTGAGGGCTCAGACTGGTCCTGTTTTTCTGATGTACAAATCTGCTGAACACATAGACAGGTTGATAGTGGAGGAAAGCTTTAAAGAACCGGAATACGATTTTGTGGACGAAGATGGAATCAGACAAATGGTTTATGTTGTGAAGGACAAGTCAAAAATCGATGCGATAAAGAAAGCGTTTGAAACTGTTGATAGCTTCTACATTGCCGACGGTCATCACAGGGCTGCGGCCGCCGTGCGTGCGGCTTTGGTTTTGAGAGGGCAAAAAGGTAACTACACCGGTGAAGAAGAATTCAACTACTTCTTGGCGGTTCTTTTCCCGCACACGTACCTGAGAATCTACGATTACAACCGAGTCGTGAAAGACTTAAACGGTTTGAGTGCCGACAAGTTTTTGGAAGCTCTTCGGGAGAAGTTTAAAGTCACCGAAGCTATCGAGAAGCCTTACAAACCGAAGAAGCGCCATGAGTTTGGGATGTATCTTGCTGGAAAATGGTATGTACTTGAGATGAAGGAAGAATTCATAGACGTTGCAGATCCAATCAAAAGCCTTGATGTGAGTCTGCTTCAGGAAAATCTGCTTTCACCAGTTCTTGGAATAAGAGATCCAAGAACGGACAAGCGAATAGACTTCGTTGGTGGTGTACACGGGTTGAAGGCTCTTGAAGAATACGTGGACAAGAAAGCTTGGGCAGTTGCTTTTGCAATGTATCCAACGTCCTTAGATGAATTGATGAAAGTCTCTGATTCGGGAAACATAATGCCCCCCAAGTCAACTTGGTTTGAGCCAAAGTTAAAAAGTGGTTTATTCATTCACGCAATCTGAACGATGTAAAGCGTTCTTTTGTCATAAACAAGGAGGTGGTTAGATGTTCTTCTATGACCCAACATTCATTCTTTTAATACCAGCTTTGCTGCTGGCTTTCTGGGCTCAGGTCAAAGTGAGTACCACTTTTTCACGGTACGCAAAGGTGAGATCTCTCACGGGTTTCACCGGCAGCCAGCTTGCCATGAGATTGTTGGATTACGCTGGTATTTACGACGTTAGAGTGGAACCGATGCCCGGTCATCTCACCGACCATTATGATCCGCGCACGAAGGTTGTGAGACTATCGGCATCTACTTATGGCAGTGGTTCTGTGGCAGCTCTTGGCGTTGTCGCACACGAAATTGGACATGCCATTCAGCACGCCGAAAAACACCCACTTCTGGTTTTCAGAACAATACTTGCACCTGTGGCAAGTTTTGGTTCATCGCTGGCTTGGATACTGTTCTTTATGGGTATAATCTTTGCACTACCTGCTTTGTGGCAATTTGGAATCCTTTTGTTCTCCTTGGCGGTACTTTTCAGCTTGATCACGCTGCCGGTGGAATTCGACGCCAGCAGAAAAGCGGTCAAACTGTTACGTGAAAACCTCATGATGTCAGAGGACGAACTTGTCGGAGTGAAGAAAGTTCTTGGAGCAGCTGCCCTTACATATGTAGCCGCTACAGCTGTGGCTGTTTTACAGTTGTTACGAATGCTCCTTCTTGCTGGCGCGTTTGGTAGAAGAGATTGAAGACTGAGAGAATCAAGTAAAAATGCCGTGGGGGGCGAGCAGTTGAAACAAAGAGCGACGATACGCGATGTTGCCGAACTTGCCGGGGTCTCGATTTCGACGGTTTCAAGGGTCTTGAACGGCAAAGACACCGTAGATCCCAGCCTTAGGGAAAAGGTCCTTGAAGCTGTGAGAAAGCTGAATTTTCAACCGAGCAAGGTTGCCCAGTCTTTCAGAAAGAAAGCTCAGCAGGTATCGATAATAGTCGAGGAATGGGCAGAACCGTTCCTTAGAATTCTTTCCGCAGTTGTCGAGGAGCTCAAGCAATTTGAAATCTACGTGAATTTGTCTGTGGATGTGGAGAGCAGCTGTTCTGACTTTGCAGTCCTGATTTCTGAACATCCTTCGAAAGATGAGAGAATTTCACTGCAGATCGGTTGTGAAAGAGAAGGTCTGTATGTGTTTTTCGACCACGATGCAGCCTTGAAAAGGATGGTGGAACAGTTCGTCTCTCTTGGCAAAAGATCATTTGCCTTGTTGAGTGAAAGTCTTTCAAATTACAGAGCTTACAAATTGTATGCTTCTTTTGTAAAAGCAATGTTCAGGTACGGAATAGACAAATACGAATTTCTTGAAGTGAGCGAGCAAAAAGGGGTAATGGGTTTGTCTTTCCTACCGGATGTTGTGTTCTGCTCGAATGATTGCATCGCTCTTCAAACGATCTCCTCCTTAAGGGAGGAAGGAATAGATGTCCCAGCTCAGGTATCAGTCGTTGGTTATGGCAATTTTGGCTTCTCACAGTTTACAAGTCCATCGATAACCACCGTGGAGTACATGACGAAGGAAGATGGTCAAATCTGCGCTGAACTGATAAATAAGCTTGTGAATGGTTTGGAAATAGAGAAGAAAACCATTTTGAAGACCAAAATTATCTCAAGAGGCAGCGCACTGATAAGCGTATGAAAAAACTGAAAGCGATTTTTCTCATACTTCTTGTCACGGCTATTTGGGGCTTGACTTTCCCCATACAGAAGATTGTCATAGGCAGCGCCAATCCCTTTTTTTACAACGCCTGCAGATTTGCTGTTGCGACGGCTCTTTCGGTACTTGTTTTCCGCAAGAAGTCAAACTGGAAGCACGGATTTGTTCTTGGCTTTTTTCTTGCCGTTGCTTACGCAGCTCAAACAAGCGGGCTAAAGATAACTTCCTCTGCAAAAAGTGGATTCATCACTTCTTTGTACATACCACTTGTTCCGTTGTTTTCGTATTTCATTGAAAAGTCAAAACCGACTGTTCTGCAACTTGCGGCGTTCGTCAGTTCCATACTTGGACTGTATTTGCTCAACGATCCTTCCCGTGATCCATTCAACTTTGGTGACTTTTTGACTGTAATCTGTGCAGTTGCTTTTGCGATTCACGTTGTTCTGATAACGCATTACACAAAAAACAACAGTGACGAGGCATCTTTGTTAGTTCCACAGTTGCTCTTGACCTCTACTTTGAATTTCGTTTTTACACCAATTGGCGGAAGACCCTTGGGTATCAGTTTTGGTTTTGTGCTTGTCTTGGTCTTTACCGCTATCACAGCGACAGTCTTTGCCGTTTGGGTACAGTTGAAATATCAAAAACAAGTTGGTTCAAACACAGCCGCTTTCATATACGTCGGAGAGCCAGTCTTTGCTGCAATTTTCGCCGCAATTATTCTTGCGGAAAGATTTTCGGCATCGCAATTTGTCGGAATGATTATACTGATACTGTCAATGATCGGGGGGAGCATTAGTTACAAAACAGGTCGGCGGTGAAGAAAAAACATCGCCGAGAATTAACTATATGGAAAATAATTTGACATAAGTGGAGTTCTTTGTAATAATTACTTTAAGACGCAAGAAATCCATTTTTCAAACTCGGGGAGGTGTTATCGTGAGGAAGGTTCTGGTCTTGGTGATTGGATTGGTAGCTGTACTGACTTTTGCCGCATCTGTAACTTGGAGAATGGCAGAGGTTCACCCACTGGATTATCCCACCACGCAGGCAAACATTTTCTTTGCCGAGACTGTCAGAAAGATGACAAATGGCAGGATCAACATTCAAGTTCTGTACGGTGGACAGCTCGGTGGCGAAACAGAGACAATACAGCAGACGATGGCTGGCGTTATTCAGCTCAACAGAACAAGTGCAGCTCCGCTTTCATCCTTCGTTGACGTGTTGAGTGTACTCTCACTGCCATTCTTGTTTAGGGACAAAGAACACTACTGGAAAGTTTTGGATGGACCAATTGGAGAACAGCTTTTAGAATCGATGAAATCAGCTGGCTTGATAGGTCTGACCTTCTACGATGCCGGTGCAAGGAGCTTCTACATGACAAAGAAGCCCATTCTGAAGGTAGAAGATGTCAAGGGACAGAAGATAAGAGTCATGAACGCACCAGTTTTTGTTGAAATGATAAAACTGCTTGGCGGTACGCCGATAGTTATGGAATGGGGCCAAGTCTACAGCGCATTGCAAACTGGTGTCATCGATGGCGCAGAAAACAACGTTCCTTCCTATGAATCTTCCAGCCACTACGAGGTTGCACCGCACTATACTTTCAACATGCACACGATGGTTCCAGAAATCTTGTTCATGAACTTGGCAACGTGGAATTCACTGTCGAAGGAGGATCAACTGATAATCAAGACCGCTGCACATGCCGCTTCTTTGTATGAGAGAAAACTTTGGGCAGAGCGAGAAAAAGTGAGCTTGGAGAAGATCAAAGGCAAGGTTAATCTCTACTACTTGACTTCTGAGGAAATGAAGCGCTTCCAGGATGCCGTTCAGCCGATTTACAAGCAGTACGAGAAACACAAGAGCATCATCGAGGCCATAATGAACACAAAGTGAGAAAAGAAGGGGGGCGCCCTGCCCCCCTTAAATTTGTTGGTGGGGGAAAAGTATGGACACCGTGAAAAAAATCCTCGACTGGATAGACAAATCGATTAAGTGGTTTGCAACGGTAGCTTTGATAGTCATGCTTGTGATTGCCATTTTGGATTTGTTTTACAGAGACATTTTGGCAAATCCCATCTCTTGGTCGCTTGAGCTTGTCCTTGTGATAATGCTTTGGCTCGCCATGACTAACAGTGCCGTTGGTGTCAGGGACAATCTTCACATCAGAGTGGAACTTTTCATATCGGGTTTACCAAAGTTCTTCAAGGATGTTCTCGGCATTTTTGTGGACGCCTTGATAATTTACTATGCCTGGATAACGATCAAAGGTTGCTTGTTCATGGCTAAACTACCCGGTAGAATGTCCATTTTGAGACTCCATTACGGATGGATGTACTATGCAGGTGTTGTATGCGGCATTCTGCTCATGGTATTCTGTTCTGAAAGAATATTCAAGGTCATTTTGGGGTGGGTTAAAAGATGAAGACAAACTCATTCAAAATCGGCATAATCATTTTTCTGTTGTTAATACTTGTGACTTTGTGGTTGAAAATTCCATTCTACGACAATTTTATGTCCAAGCAAGCCCAGCAGATATTATTTCTATGGCTAAGCTTGGGCTTTTTCATACTGATCGGAATGCCAATCTCTTTGGCAATAGGTTTGTCGGCGGTTTTTACGACATTTTACCTTGGTATACCGATAATGGCAGTTTATCAGAAGTTGATCTTCGGAATAAACTCCTTTGCATTTGCTTCGATTGCCTTTTTTGTTTTGTTGGGCCAGGCAGTAAACTACACCGGTTTGACCGATGATTTGATACAGCTTTCAAACTTGATTGTGGGAAGGTTCAAAGGTGGTTTTGCGTACGTCAACGTTTTAGCGAGTATGCTTTTTGGGGGAATTTCCGGTTCGGCGGTCGCAGATGTTGCGTCTTTGGGTGTTGTCGAAATTCCAATGATGGAAAGACAGGGTTACTCAAAGGAATTTGCAACGGCTCTGACTGTGACCACTTCGATACAGGGGATAATAATCCCACCAAGTCAGAACATGATCATCTACGCAATGGCTGCTGGAGGAGTTTCGGTTGGGACACTCTTTGCGGCTGGGTATCTTCCTGGTATCATCCTTGGTCTAAGTCAGATGGTCGTGATTTTCGTACTTGCCAGACTGAAAAATTTTCCAAGGGGCGAACCTGTTCCAAGGCAGAACATACCGGGAATCCTTGCAAGGTCAATTCCCGTCATATTGGTTGGTTTGGTGACAGCTGGGGGAATTATTTTCGGTTGGTTCACAGCTGCGGAAGCTTCGGCGTTCGGGGCTTTTCTTGCACTTGTGCTTGGACTTATTTTCCACAAGCAGGGCCGTTCTTGGAAAACCGTGATCGGCATCTTCAGAGAATCGGCTCGAACAGCGGCAATGGTTTTGTTTTTGATCGCCAACGCCACGGCTTTCAGCTATCTCATGGCGTATCTGCAGATACCAACCTATCTGGCAAAGGCTATACTTTCGGTGAGCACCGATAGGTTTACAGTTCTACTGATGATAAATTTGTTGTTGTTGATTCTTGGACTTGTCATGGACATGGCTCCGTTGATAGTCATTATGACCCCAATCTTGTTGCCTCTTGTCAGAAGCGTCGGGGTGACTGCCGAACAGTTTGGAATTATAATGATGATAAACCTTGGGATAGGTCTGTGCACACCGCCTGTTGGCAACGCATTGTTCACCGGATGTGCTGTGGGAAAGACAACCATAGAGAAGACCACGGTTGCCATGATACCTCTTTACGGTGCGATGATAGGTTCCCTCTTTCTGATAACTTACGTTCCATCCATAACTATGGCGGTTCCGAGGCTTCTTGGATTGATAAAGTAAAACTGCAGCTGGACGCTTAGTTCGGGACCTTGTGGTCCCTTTAATCTTTCACAAACTTTCACAAAAATCCATTTTGGACGAACAAAATGTTGTAAACCTTGCAGGAATTGGATACTGTGAGTGTGAGCAGAGTGACTGGCAAACTCGAATTGAACAAGCAGTTTCTGAAAGCCTTTGAGCTTGTTGAAAACAGCGATAAAAATGTTTTCACAACCGGTAGGGCTGGTACTGGAAAATCGACGTTTTTGAATTATTTAAGAGAAGGAACTAGCAAGCAAATCGTAATAATTGCTCCGACGGCTGTAGCTGCTCTGGATGTAAAGGGTCAGACGTCAGACGATACATTCGTTTTTCTGCTCTGGATGTAAAGGGTCAGAGGACAAGGTGGAATCACTCTTGCTGAGAAAAAAGGACCTGTACAAAAAGTTGGATGCAATAGTGATAGACGAAATATCAATGGTAAGGGTGGACTTGTTGGACTGCGTGGATGTGTTTTTGAGAAAAGCATGGCAAATCAAAGAAAAAACCCTTTGGCGGTGTGCAGATGATTTTCATCGGAGATTTGTATCAGCTCCCATCTGTTGTCACATCCAAAGAGAAAGAAGGTTTTAAGTTGGTCTACGAGACTCCTTTCTTTTTCAGTTCCAAAGCCTTTCAGGAAGGCGATTTCGAATTCATTGAATTTGAGAAAGCTTACAAGCAATCTGATCCAACTTTCGTAGAGATATCGAACGGGATAAGGAACAACACTGTTACCGAGGAAATGATAGAAAAACTGAACGAGCGTGTTCAGCCGGGTTTTGCCCGCCCGAGGACGAATTCTACGTCTATCTTTCAACGACAAACAAGATCGCTGAAAGAATAAATGCGGATAAGCTTTCGAGGATAGAGGATAGAAAATACGTTTACTCAGGTGAGTTGAATGGTGAGTTCAACGAAGAAAATCTTCCAACGCCGTTGGAGCTCGTTCTGAAAATAGGAACACAAGTTATGTTGCTCAACAACGATGGTTGTGGCAGATGGGTGAATGGAGATATTGGAAGGGTGGTGGCAATCGATGAAAAAGAAGGCGAGCCAGATCAGATAGTTGTTGAACTTGCCGATGGCAGGGTTGTGGAAGTGACGCCTTACAAGTGGGAAATCTTCGAGTATTACTATGATGATCAAGCAAAGAAGATCTCAACCAAAGTTTTGGGAACTTTCACTCAAGTACCCCTGAAACTCGCCTGGGCGATAACAATTCACAAGAGCCAGGGACTGACTTTTGATAAGAGGTATATGTCAAATGAGGCAAAAAGCTGATTAAAAGTGCACTGGAAGAAAAGGAAAACTTAAAAATAGTCTATTTGAAATCCTCGGATGTGAAGAACACAAGGGTCATAAAGCCTTTGAAAATCGCATAGATGCAGTACAAAGGAGCTTCTTTCTCAGGTTTCAAAGCTTTGTGCCAGCTGAGAAATGAGGAAAGAGTTTTCAGTGTTGAAAAGATACTCGAAATTCGCATTGTGAAATCTGAAAAGTCAGATGACAGTTGATGACAAAAATCGTCAGTGCCAAGCAATCAGCAATCTATGAGAAAGAAATTGCCTGCCGGGAAAAGAGTTAGAATACTCGTACAGGAACCTTTGAGAATATGGTATTTTTTTACAACCATGTTCCTTCCTGCTGAACGGTTTTTTTCACGTTTTCCGACTGAAGAGAGGGGAGATTGGCATGAAACAGGTAAAAACGGTTATGCTGGGTATTTTGCTGATTCTCTGTGCACTTCAAACAGCGAGTTTCGGAGCAAAGTTGTTCTGGATCGGACCAGTTGATGGTAACTACAGTTCCGCGAGAGATGTTTCGAACAACGGTGTTGTAGTTGGTGAGGCTGATGACTGCGGACTGGCAGTGGCTTTCCGTTGGGAAAACGGTGTTTTACAATACCTTGATACTCTCGGTGGCGACAGCAGTACAGCCCACGGTATATCTGCAGATGGACTTGTGGTGGTGGGAGCAGCACAAAACGAAGATAGGGAGTGGAGAGCCGTTTTGTGGGAAAATGGGATGGTTAAAGACCTGGGAACGCTTGGCGGAGCTCACAGTTATGGGTACGACGTATCTGCAGATGGTACTGTAGCTGTGGGAATGGCGCTTAACGAAAGAAAGCTCTGGCGAGCGTTTCTTTGGGTAAGTGGTGTAATGCGAGATCTTGGAACGCTTGATGGTTCTTATGATTGCGAAAGTCAGGCTATCAGAGTCTCTGCCGATGGTAGTGTAGTTGTAGGGGATTCACAGAAAACAGCCAGAGATAGTTGGCACGCCTTTGTTTGGACTCAACAAACAGGAATGCAGAATTTAGGGTTACTCGGCAAAGGTGCAAGTCAAGCTTTTGGGGTATCTGCTGATGGCAATGCGGTGGTGGGATATTCACAAGATTCCAGGGGGCAAGCAAGAGCGTTCCTGTGGACCAAACAAACTGGCATGCAAAACCTTGGGACGCTTGGAGGAGATAGAAGTACAGCTCACGATGTTTCAGCAGATGGAAGTGTTGTGGTTGGAACGGCACAGATTTCGGGCGGATACTGGCGGGCTTTCGTTTGGACAGCTCAGAAGGGAATCCAAGATCTGAACAGCGCTTTTGTCAACCTTCTTGTGGAAAAGTCATACCTTCAATGTGCCACAGCGATATCTCCGAATGGTCGCTACATTGTTGGTTTTGGTTACAACGCTCAAACGGGAAGAGAAGAGGCGTTTTTGTTGGATTTGGAAGTTGAGTAATCGCTGGAGTAATTTGTCGGACTTTGTTTGAGTTAAAATACTTTCAGGGGGATGTTTGTGAGTTATATCTGCCAAAGAAGAAGCATCAGAAAATACCAAAACAGGGAAGTTGAACAGGAAAAAATTTTAGAGCTTCTGAAAGCTGCGATGTGTGCGCCTTCTGCCTGGAATCAACAGCCATGGCATTTCATTGTAGTGCGTGACGAGAACAAAAGACGACAGATAACACAAATTCATCCGTATGCCAAGATGGTTGCCCAATCACCTGTTTGCATCATAGTTTGTTGTGATTTGAATCTTTTGAAATCTGAAAAATTCTGGCCGCAGGACTGTTCGGCAGCTACCGAGAACATTCTCATAAGAGCTACGGAGCTTGGGCTTGGAAGCGTCTGGTGTGGGGTGTATCCCGATGAAGAAAGAATCAACGGTTTGAAGAAATTTTTCAATCTCCCGGAGAACATCGTTCCGTTTTCGGTGATTGCTATAGGTTATCCTGCCGAAGAACCAAAACCGGTTGAAAAATTCAAACCCGAAAGAATTCATTATGAGGATTGGTGATTCCGAGGTACACAAGTGCTTAGTTTTGTGATGTATAATGAAAATTGGTGGTAGAAAATACAAGGCGGTTTTGAGGCTCGTGCTCTAGGTTATTCAATCTTCACTCAGGCGGAAAGCCTTGAAGAACTTATGGAAGCCGTCAAGGATGCCGTTGTGTGTCATTTCAGCGAAGAAGATCATCGAGAGATGAATGGAGAAGACTTGGTCAAGATTTTGGAGAGACTCGGCTACGTAGTTACGCGTCAAACGGGTAGTCATTTGAGACTCACCTACAACAGCCCAGGAAGAGTTCATCATGTCACGATACCAAAACGCAAAACTCTGAAAGTTGGTATTCTAACTAAACTATTCTAAAGGAAGTGGCACGTGAGTTGAATCTCGACATCAATATGATAAAAGAACTCTTTTGAAAGTTCTCCGGGAACTTCAAACGCGAAAGAATTCATTATGAGGGTTGGTGAACGAGTGGAAAAGATTTTAGCTTTAGAATCAACAGTCATAGCGCATGGATTACCAAGGCCGATAAACATCGAGACAGCTTTTGAACTTGAAAAACTTACACGTGAAAAAGGCTGTCAACCAAAGACGATTGGCATTGTTGAAGGAGAAATAAAAGTTGGTTTGAGTGAAGAGGAAATTCGGCAGATTGGAAGCCGTGACGATGTTTTGAAGGTCGGAGTAGCTGAAATACCGTACGCTATTGTGAAAAAACTTTGGGCTGCGACAACAGTGAGTGCAACGATGCGAATTGCCTCAAAGCACGGGATAAAGGTTTTCGCAACTGGAGGCATCGGCGGTGTGCACAGCACGGAAAAGTGGGATGTGTCTCAGGATCTCGTTGAACTGTCGAGAACAAGGATGATCGTAGTGAGTGCGGGTCCAAAGTCGATACTCGATCTGAAATCAACCGTTGAGATGCTTGAAACTCTTCAGGTTACTGTAATTGGTTTTCAAACGGATAGATTGCCTGCATTCTATTCGATCAGCGTCGATATAGACATCAAAAAGGTGGAAAGTGTGGAGGAAATAGTGTCGATCTTCAAGGTTAAGGAGGAACTCGATCTACCAGGCTCGATCTTGGTCTTTAATCCGATTCCCAAACAGTATGCGATAGATGAAACAGATCTGAGACAATGGGAAGAGAAAGCCAATATGGATTTGCAAAAAGAAGGAATAACTGGCAAGCAGGTCACACCTTTCTTGTTGTCCAAACTTGCTGAATACTCAGGTGGAAAAACAGTCCAAGCGAACCTCGCACTTTTGAAAAACAACGTATCGCTCGGGTGTGATATCTTGAATGCACTGTACAGGGAAGAAAGGAGAATGTGAAATGAAGAGAATTTCTTTTCTTGTTACATTGCTAGCTTTGAGTTGTCAAATCTTTGCTTCGGCTTATGGTTATTTCATGCCAACCGTCTTTTTCGGAGCGACGGCTTACAATAGGGTTGTTGCGGGAGGCAAAAAAGAAATCAAGCTTGGTACAGCCTATGGGGCTTTGGTTGCTTTCGAGTACGGTCTTGAAAAAGGTTTGAAAATGGGTGCGATTGTGAGTTTTGACAACCTCGCTTTGCAAACCGACCTTGGTTCACTTTATTCAACTATGCTGAGCGCTGGAATATCGACGAGTTTTGCCTTCGACTTTCCTCAAATTGAATCTGTTGTACGAGTTTCAGGGGGACTGTTGTTCGTTTTCCTTGCGCCAGCAACTAATTTAGGTGCAATTGGTTTAGCTGGTGATGGCTACTTTGACGGAAGGATCTATTTTGGATTTGTGGAATTCGCCAAGCAGCTAACGGATCAACTTTCAATCAGTCTTGGAAGCGGTGTGAGATTCTATGATCTTTACATGACCAGCAAGGATGTTGTGGCTCAGTCAGTGATAGTTCCCATAAATTTGAAGTTTAGCTACCGCTTTTGAAATAAACCCCACCGTTTGGTGGGGTTTATTTCTCTTCAAACCTTCCTATTTTCAATATCTTTGCTATGTTGGTGTCGGGAGAAATTATCGGCTTTAGAATTGGTTCGGCACTGGTCATGAAAGTTGTCACACCAGGACCGTGACCAGCGTATTTACAATCGCTGTGTATAACCACACCTATTGTTGCCGCACCTTTCTTGTAGCATCTTCCAAAGCTGTTGTCATGGTCTTGGATGTACACTATATCGCCAAAGCGCAGTTTGTCCAGTCCATAGTCTCGCAACGTTATCTCATCGGCGGTCATGATGTCGTAATCCCCAGTTCCCATGCTCGTCGAACCTATACCTGAGCCCATCAAGAATGAGGGTACGACGGCAACAACGGGAACATATAACTCCCCATTTTTCTCCACAATTCCAAGTTTTTCAAGCAAATTTGGATCGATGTTGTACACGTGAACGTCCGGATAATCGAGCAGTTTGAGACCTTGTCCGAAAGCTTTTATGAGAATCTTGTCGTCCAAGGTCAACTTTTCTAAGACTTCTTCGGGAAAATCTATCAGCACATGTTCTGCCCCTCCGTGATGACCAATCACAACACCTTTTGCTCCTTTGGCGTCTCCACTCACAACTCTTGCTTCGTTGCCAATACAGGCGTAGAAGTTGTAACCACGGTTTGTTGGAGATTCTCTTTTATCTTGATCAAGGATCGTGGAAACACCTGGTTCGACGTGATCTGCAGCCCAACCAAAGGCAGGATCACCAACTCTGACGTTGTAGGTTATCCCACCAGTACCAGGTAACATGAAAGGTGTTCCGTCATGCGCAACTGAGTGCCTACCAGAATGCTCGGGTTTCACGATACTACCCTGAATCGAGATCATAACGAGTTTGTCTTTGTTCGTTCTCATAATCATCACCCCAAAGTATTCTACACATTTTCGACCTGTTTAGCTAAATCTCTCATGAGCTTCGGATGTTAAGAACGCTTCCCTTGGGGCGACGAAGACGAAAACCACGGAAATGCATAACAACACGAGATTGAGCAATGAGAAGAGTAGGAATGAATTCATTCTGTCCACCAGTATTCCCCCGATCAGCGAGCCAATAGGTGTTAAACCACTTGAGATTAAATTCGAAATTGAGAGAACCTTAGATCTCACCTCAGACGGAACAAGCATCTGAAAGTTTGCACCAATTGGTATGTTGATCATCATGTTGAAAATCCCAATGAGCAACAGGGAAGCATAGGAAATTAGGACGATGGTGAGCATCCTTTCCAGTCTCATTTGCCAAAGAAGCAGGGACATGAAACAACCGGTGGACGACTGAAGAACTAAACCAACAACAACCAATTTTTTGGAGTCTGACCTTGAAAAAGCGGTGCCAACTAGTATGCTTCCAACAAGTGTACCAACCATGAACACAGTTTCAAGCAGACCAAACGCCTGGGCTGAGAACTGAAGCTCATGACGGAACAAGTAAGGAAAAACAACTGCGAATAGCGGAGCAGCGAAGAAATTCAGCATTGCAGCGAAGGTAAAAAGAAACTTCAAGCCCCTGTGGCCGGCCAGAAACTTCAGTCCATTAACGATCTCCACAAGAACTCTGATTTTTCCACTTTTTCTTGAGTGTTGGTACCGTATGAAAACCTCGCTGAAGGCCGAAAGAAAGTAAAAGCCACCGCTGAAGAGTAAAACGTTCTTTATCCCAACGGTGCCGTAAAGCAAGCCACCGATCACAGGACCTATAATCTGCGCGATCGAAGTGGCAGCCGAGTTCAAAGATGTGGCTTGTCTCAACCTTTGGGGTTCAACCAAGTCTGCAAGCATAGCGGAAGTTGGTGCATCAAAAAGGGCATTTATGACCCCAAATATCCCGTAGAAACTCAGCAAAACAGGCACACCGAGTCGGTTGATATGTGCAAAGAGGTATGCGATCATCAAAGTAGACGCTTTTATCAAGTCAAGATAGACCATCAAGTGTTTTCTGTTAAATCTGTCACCCATCACACCGGCAAACGGGAGTATGAAAAATCTTGGCAGGCTTCCAACCAGAGCGAAAATCCCCATCGTTGTTCCAGAGCCGGTCAGATCAAGAACGTACAAAGGCAAAGCCATCATCAGAGCTGACCACCCAAGAAGCGATTCAAATCTTCCGCTGACAAAAAGCCACAAATTTCGAGTCTTTTCGTCTATTTTTGCCATATCTTGCACCTCCACCAATGCTGTCTTGAAAATATTTTACATCATACCTTGGAAAAGTCAATGTCAAAGATCAATTTTTTGAAGGTCCTCCACAATAATTAGGAAATAGAAATTTGTCCTTTGTTTCTCTGTGTCTTTCAAAGTTGAATGGGTTTTCGACTGTGTTCCTGTAAAATATCATTGGCAAAATGCTAATATATTATGCGGTTATTTGAAACATCACAATCTTGCTGGAGGTGATTGGATAATGTACGACGCTGCGGTGATTGGCGCAGGACCAGGAGGTTACGTTGCGGCGATAAAGTTGGCTCAGAAAGGAAAAAAAGTCATCCTGTTTGAGAAGAACTACCTCGGCGGAACCTGCACAAACTGGGGTTGCATTCCGACAAAGGCTCTTTTGGGTGCTGCCCACCTCTACACAGAGATTTTGGAAAAATCCTCTCAGCTCGGTATCAAAGTGGAAAACGTTTCTTTGGAACTTTCGGCAATTTTCTCACATATGAGCAAGGTTGTTATGGCATCGAGAAAGGGCATAGAGTACCTTCTGAAGAAAAACGGTGTGGAGGTTGTCTTTAAAGAAGCAGATTTGCAAACACCGAATACAATCAGGGTTGCCGATAAGGTTTTTGAAGCCAAAAACATCGTAATTGCAACAGGATCAATTCCAACGATTATCCCACCGTTCAACCAAGTGCCCGGCGTTTGGACAAGCGATGATGTTTTCAAAATGGAGAGACTTCCGAACAGCGTTTTGATCGTTGGTGGAGGAGTAATAGGAGTTGAACTAGCAACCTTTTTCTCGGCTTTGAAAGTTCCCGTTACCATAGTTGAAATCATGCCACATATTCTGCCAACCGAGGATGCCGATGTAGCCCAAGTGGTGACAAGATCGTTCAAAAAGAGAGGTGTTGAAATATACGAGCAGTCCAAAGTCGTTGGAGTTGACGTTGTGCCAGATGGGTACCTATGCAGGATAGAAACCAAGGACGGGTTGGTTGAAAAACAAGTTGATAAAGTGATAGTCTCCGTTGGAAGAAGACCTTCCATACCGGAAAGTGTTAGGTCGCTTGGGTTAGTGGTAGAAAGGGGCATTAAGACCGACGAACATATGAGAACAAACATTCCAAATATCTATGCAATAGGAGATGTTCGAGGGCAAATAATGCTTGCTCATGTTGCAATGTATGAGGGAATTGTTGCGGCAAAGAATATCTGCGGCGAAGAGGTGGAAATGGATTACACAGCAGTACCAAGTGTAATCTTCTCAAACCCCGAGGTTGCAAGTGTTGGTTTGAGGGAAAAGGATGTGGACCCTTCGAAAGTGAGGATATTTTCGTTCCCAACGAGCGCAAACGGGCGAGCCAGGACTATGCTCGAAAGGGATGGATTTGCCAAGGTTCTTGTTGATAGGAACACGTTAACTGTACTTGGCATGACAATAGTTGGACCGAATGCAACGGAAATGATCATGGAAGGCGTTGTCGCTGTGAGAAACAAGTTGAATGCCCATCAGTTGGAAGAATCCATCCATCCGCATCCAACGCTGACGGAAACTGTTCTCGGCGCCTTAGAAGGAGTTACTGACAAGCCACTTCATCTGTGATCTTTCATGGAGGTGGGATTTTGAACAGGCGCATACTGAGTCATCCCATTTTGGAAGTGGAACCAAGACGAAAGCTCAAGATTTATTTTGAAGGCAGAGAACTCGAGGCCTTTGAAGGTGAAACGATAGCATCAGCGCTTGTTGCGAATGGTATAGATGTCTTCGGACAAACTGAACGCAACAGACCACGTGGATTCTACTGCGCAATCGGAAAGTGTTCTTCGTGTTTGATGATAGTCGACGATGTGCCAAATGTGAGAACTTGTATCACACCTGTTCGCGAAGGCATGAAAATCGAGAGGCAGCTTGGTAGAGGTGACATCAGATGGTAACCACGGATTTTTTGATAGTCGGGGCAGGTCCTGCTGGGTTGTCTGCAGCCGCTGAAGCAAGCAAGAGAGGTGTGAAAGTACTCTTGCTGGACGAAGGGGTAAAACTCGGAGGTCAGCTTGTTAAGCAAACGCATAAATTCTTCGGTCACGAGGGTTTTTATGCATCAGTCCGTGGTTTTGAGATAGCGGACAAGCTGGTATCGCAGCTGAACGAAAACGTCACGACGCGAACGATGACAACGGTGATTGGTATTTATGAGGATGTCGTTGTGGCGTACGACAGGGAAAAGGACGCGGTTTTCGAGATCAAGCCGAAGTACATTCTCCTGGCAACGGGGGCTTCTGAGAGGTTCATAACCTTTGAGAACAACCATCTTCCTGGTGTTTATGGTGCTGGGGCCGTTCAAACGCTCATGAATCAATTCAAAGTTTTGCCAGGCAAAAGAGTGTTGATGGTTGGATCTGGCAACATCGGGTTGATAGTATCGTATCAGCTCTTGCAGGCAGGCGCAGAGGTTACGGCGATCATCGAAATTGCAGACAAAGTCGGAGGCTACGATGTTCATGCTAGAAAAGTAAAAAGACTTGGTGTTCCCATACTGCTAAGGCACACGATCAAAAAAGCGATTGGAACGGATCGGGTGGAAGGAGCAGTCATTGTTGCCGTTGATGATCAGTATGAACCAATTGTCGGTACCGAAAAAGAGTTCGCAGTTGATACAATATGCATAGCAACAGGCTTGCAACCGTCTATTGAACTTGCGGCGATGGCACAAGTCAAAATCGAGTACATCCCGGAACTGGGTGGTTTTGTGCCCTATAGAGATAGGTTCATGAGAACCAATGTTTCCAACATTTTTGTTGCCGGTGATCTTTCGGGAATCGAAGAGGCAACCACGGCGATGATCGAAGGTAGGATCGCTGGGTTGGTAGTAGCCCGGGAGGTCTGTGGTGCAAATGTTGAGAAAGATCTCGAGTTTTTGCAACGAGAATTATCACAGTTTCGTTCCGGACCGTTTTCTGACAAAATCAGAAAAGGGTTGAAGAAATTTTTCGATCAAGAAACTCTACCCTATTCAAGAGAAAAACAAACCGATCAAGGATCGAAGGGAAAGCTTCGACCGATAATTGAGTGTTTTGAAAACATTCCCTGCAACCCATGTGAAACATCATGCCCAAGCGGCGCGATAAAAGTGCCTGGTAACATAAACAGTCTGCCCGTGGTTGATTATTCAAAATGTACTGGATGCGGCATCTGCGTTGCAAAATGCCCGGGTTTAGCAATCTTCATGATTCAGGAGGATTTCGAACCTGGTCGTGATCTTGTAGGTATTCCATATGAATTTCTACCGACACCGCAGAATGGTCAAATCGTCGTCGCCACAGACGAGAATGGGCAGGATTTATGTGAGGGAAAGGTTTTAAAGATTGTCAAGACAAAATCCAAGACCGACATAGTCTACCTCTCTGTGCCAGCAGGTTTTGGAAACAAAGTCAGAAGTTTCAAGATACCTCAACCCTCTGAGAAAATAGTTTGCCGTTGCGAAGAAGTCACGGTTGAACAGATCGAAAAAGCTGTTGAAGAAGGTTTCACCGATTACGAAGAGCTGAGAAGATATCTGAGACTTGGTATGGGGCCTTGTGGCGGTAGAACCTGTAGGGCAATTACCCTGTCGATACTTGCCAGGAAACTCTCAAAATCAGTCGGAGAGGTCGCGCAATTATCCTTCAGACCACCGATAATGCCGGTGAAAATGGAGTCGATCGCAAACGGAGTGATGGAAGATGAAGAATGAATACAGGGTAGCTGTTATTGGTGGAGGAGTGATTGGATGTTCCACGGCGTATTATCTGGCGAAATTTGGAGAAGCTGACGTTGTTGTTTTCGAGAAAAATTACGTCAGTTCTGGTTCCACAGGTCGATGCGCCGGAGGAATCCGTCAGCAGTGGAGCTCTCCGAACAACGTGCTGTTAGCAATGAGAAGTGTTAGACTGTTTGAAAAGCTTGAAAATGAAACAGGAATGGATGTCGAGTACAAACAAGGCGGCTATCTAGTTCTTTCGTATGATGAAGAGGAAGCTGCTCAGTTTGAGAAAAATGTCAAAATGCAGCGCGAACTTGGTTTAGACGTGAAAATCTACTCGCCAAAGCAAGTTAAAGAAAAATATCCCTACATAGATGTGACGGATGTCAAACTGGCGACTTTCTGCCAAACGGATGGTTATGCCAACCCTCATTTGGTTAACTTTGCGTACGCTACGTCCGCAAGGAGATTAGGTGTGGACGTACTGACACACACGGAGGTACTCGCTGTGGATGTGTTAGACACAGGTTTTGTGATTCACACAACCAGGGGAAGATTCAAAGCTGAGCATTTGATTAACGCGGCTGGACCTTACTCTAGAGAAGTAGCGAAGATGGTGGGCGTGGATCTACCAACGGAAAGTTACAGGCATCAGATTTTGGTGACAGAACCGGTGAAAAACTTTCACAATCCAATGGTTATAAGCTTCTCTGGTAACTATTACATACGTCAGACCCAGCACGGTCAGTTCATCATGGGACAGGGAGACAAGGATGAAAAACCAGGTGTGAACTACAACGTTACCTTTGAATTCGTAAGAAACATTACACTCAAGATGATCAAAATCTTTCCGTTTTTGAAGAACATCAGGATTGTAAGGCATTGGGCTGGATGTTATAACATGTCTCCCGATGCTCAACCGATAATTGGTGAATCACCAACTGTGAGGAACTTTTACTATGCAGTGGGTTTCAGTGGACATGGCTTTATGCTGGCTCCTGCTGTCGGAGAAGCTTTGGCTCAACTCATAATCTACGGAAGGGCTTTAGAAGTCGATCTTTCAGTTCTCAATCTTGACAGGTTTGAAAAAGGCTTTGTAAAGGAAAAAAATGTGGTCTGAAAACTCCGGTGTTAAGAAACCGGTTTACACAGAATTTCTCATGCTTTTTTGGCGTTTGGAAACTTACACAGCCTTTTTCATCGAGTTCATCTGTTTGCGCTGAATATCTGGTAGAATATTTCAGAATTCTTAGAAAAGGAGTGGTTGAGATGAACATTATCTACAGTGCGGCTCCTGGTGCCACAAGTGCACCTACGAGCACCACAGGTACAGGCAGTGGATTTAGTTTCATTTTCTTGCTGGTACTTTTATTTGCGATGTTCTATTTTCTAATCATCCTTCCTCAGAGAAGGAGAGAAAAACAGTTCAAAGAGATGATAAGCAACATGAAGCGCGGGGATACCGTTATAACCATTGGCGGAATCGTTGGAAAGGTAATCGATATTAAGAAGGATACAGTGAAAATCAAAACAGCCATGACGACGGAACTTGAAATCACAAAAAGAGCCATTGCGTCGATTATCAAGGAAAAAGAGGAAACTAAAGAAACTGAAGTAGAGAACTCGAAGGAGGAAAAAAGCAAGAAAGAGGAAAACTGAGGAGGGAAGTAGATGCTAAAGTCCGACAGGATAAGACTTGTGGTTGTGATATCTGTAATTTTCTTGGCTTTTCTGTCCTTGCTTTGGCCCACAAAAGAAAACTCCTACACTGGGATCGCATCGATCTTTCAAAGAATCAAATTGGGGCTTGACATCAAAGGCGGAGCTCGACTTGAGTATCGCGTGGATGTTAAAGAAGATGTTGAGAACCCAATGGATGTTGTGGATAATGTTTTGACAGTTCTTCGTAACAGGCTTGATGCAGCTGGATACACCGAAGCTACTTTGAGAAAGGTTTTCAGGGAGAACAACTCTTTCATTGTTGTTGAAATACCAGGGGTTACGGATACCACAACGGCGGAAAGGCTTCTTGGCTCAACTGGTGTTCTTTACTTCGGTCAGGTGTTGGAGGAAACAAACGTCGATCCTGAAACTGATCCAAGGCTTAGAGATATGGCCAAGATAAAAAGGGCGGTATGGTTACCTGCTCGCGATGGAGGTAAATGGTACCTTGTCCGTGAGGAGATAATGCTGATCAGAGATCTGAAGCTTGTCTCACCGAGAATCGTCTCTGCAAATCCCGTTCCAGAAACTCGCGTTGGTAGGTTTGGCTACAAGGTTACGTTTGAGCTTGGCAAGGAAGATGCAGACGTGTTTAGAAAAATCACGCAGCAGCTTGTTGTTTCCGAGTCAGCCATTGGTACTGCCGCGACGTCGGAAAAAAGGCTCGCAATCGTCTTGGATGATGTAGTTCAATTTGCCGGCTATGTTGTTTCAGTTATACCCGATGGGAAAGGGGAAATAACCGGGAATTTCTCAATAGAAGAAGCAAGGAGACTTGCGGCGATATTGAGAAGCGGAGCTCTTCCAGCGAGACTTGAGAAAGTCTCTGCAGGTTGGGTTGCGCCTCTGCTTGGTTCGGATATAATAAGAACCTCCTTGATAGCCGGCGTTGTTGGTTTGGTAATCGTGCTGGTTTACATGGTTGTGTTCTACGGCATTCAAGGTGTAATAGCAGATATAGCTTTGATCTATAACACGATTCTGTTGTTCGGTATTCTAGCGGCAACTGGTTCAATTTTGACTCTTCCTGGAATTGCAGGTGTACTGTTTACAATTGGTACAACTGTCGATGGGAACATAATAATAATCGAAAGGATTAAAGAAGAGCTGAAGATGGGGAAATCAATCAAAGCTGCCATAACTACTGCGTTTGAAAGGTCTTTCATCACACTCTTCGATGCGAATCTGACTACGATAATCGCCGGTTTGGTTCTCTACTACTTTGGAACGGGAACAGTCAAAGGCTTTGCCATAACCATGATATTAGGTGTGATTGGAAGTTTCTTTGTAAACATAGTGCTCTCGAGACTTTTGACCGATGCCTTGAGCTCGTTAATACGCAGGCCTGTCGTTGAAGAGGAGGGAGCAAAGCCGTGAAATACTTCGACTTCGTGGGAAAAAAGAGGATTTTTATCGGGATCTCGCTTATTTTCATTGTTGTTTCCATAGTGTCTATCTTCACGAAGGGATTTAACTTTGGTGTGGAATTTCTCGGTGGTTCTGAGATTCTTATACGGATTGAGCAGGGAAATATCTCTGAATCGAACATCAGAGCGTTGTTGACGGAAATTTCTCAGAGACTGTCCTCCGCGAGAGTGACAAAGGTTCGATCAGTCGGAGAAACGGAAGGTGTCGAAAAATTCTCGGTAACTTTGCCTTTCATATTCGAAACCGAGGAAAAAGCAGATCTTCAAAATCAAATTGAACAGAAGCTTTCCGAGAAAAATGTAAAAGGGACTGTTGTTGCATTCAACGAGACAAGTGGATCGGCGGCACAGGAGATCAGGGGATTAACTTGGCGTGCGATAATCATAACCTTAGCCGCTATTTTGGCTTACATCACGCTCCGCTTCAATTTTGTTTTTGGTGTTGGAGCCACCATTGCCTTGGTTCACGATGTCTTGGTAACGCTTGGATTCTTTTCGCTTTTCGGTTATGAACTCAATGTGCCAGCGGTTGCTGCTCTGCTCACTCTCATTGGATACTCTTTGAACAACACGATAGTTGTATACGACAGAATCAGAGAAAACATGAGGAAGTTTAAAGGAAGTGCAATCGCAGAGATAATCAACAAGAGCACTGTGCAGGTCCTAACAAGAACGATAAACACTTCCCTGACAACTTTTATAGTTGTTTTCGTTCTGCTACTGTTTGCTGGTAATGCGATTAAGCCTTTCGCCTTCGGTATGAGCATTGGGGTTATCGTTGGAACGTATTCCTCGGTTTTTATGGCGGCTCCTTTGGTTTCAAGCTGGGTCAAACAAAGATGATAACAAGCCCCCGTTCTGGGGGCTTTTTCATAGTTCAACTGAGCTCAGATCTCCGAGTATTACCCTGATGGCTTTTGGAATTTTAGTATTCTTGAAAACCTTGGCTTCCTTGCCAAGTATCGATGACTCGAGCCTTTCGGTTATGTTGACCACAGAACAACGATCCATCAAGATGGAATTCTCAACCTCACAGTTATCAAGGGTGACGTGGTTCCCTATAGCTGTGTAAGGACCAACATAAGTGTTTATTATCTTGGTGTTTTCTCCTATCACCACTGGACCTCGAATCACGGAATTTGATATGAAAGAACCTTTGCCTAAGCAAACTCTGCCTTGAATGATAGAATTTTCATCGGTACTACCAAGCAAATATGTATCCTTCATCGAATCTAATATTTTCCTGTTTGCATCCAAAAGGTCTTCGGGCTTTCCCGTATCCTTCCACCAACCGCTTATCACGTGAGCTGTGACTTTGTAACCCTGTTCAACCAAGTACTGAATCGCGTCGGTGATCTCCAGTTCGCCACGCCAAGAAGGTTTGATGTTTTCTATGGCCTTAAAGATAGCTGGCTTAAGCAAATAAACACCGACGATAGCCAAGTTGCTCGGCGGTTCTTTTGGCTTTTCCACAAGGTATTTCACCCTGCCATTTTCCAGCACTGCTACGCCATAAGCTCTTGGATCGGGAACCTGTGAAACCAATATGGTTGCGTCCAACCCGTTTGTTTTGAACTCTTCCACAACTTTTGCAATATTCTCAAAAATCAAATTGTCCCCTAAGATCATCAAGAAAGGTTCGTCCTTGAGGAATTCCTTAGCTTGATAAACCGCGTGGGCTATCCCTTTCGGTTCATATTGCAACACATACGTCAAAGACAAACCAAAACTCGAGCCATCACCCAAGGTATCTCGAAACAACTTTTCGTTCTCTGGACTCACCACAATTGCCACATCCTTAACTTGAGCCTGAAGCATGAACTCCAAGGTATACACTATGACTGGTTTGTTGGCTACAGGTATCAGGTGCTTTGCCGTGGTGTGCGTCAACGGTCTAAGACGAGTCCCCTTCCCTGCGCATAGGATTAATCCTTTCAACTTTATCCCCCCTAAAGGATATTCTCTTCACCAAAGATGAGTGGCGGTTTGTTGCTGATCAGTTTTTCTTCTTCAACCAGTCCAAAGTAAACAACGTGATCCCCAATCGAAACATGCTCGATTTTTCTGCATTCCATGTAAGCTATCGTTCCTTGAGGAATTGGAAGATTGCTCTTTGACATAACGAACGGAAACTTTTCGAATTTGTTCACATTTCTTCCTGAAACCGATCCAAAATACTCGGCAACCTTTCTCCCTTCTTCACCCATAACACAAACTGCAAATTTCTCCGATTTATCGAGAAGTTCTCTTGAGTACTGCTGTTGCCCAACAGAGACTGCAACTATCTTTGGATCCCACGAAACCCTCGTAACCCATGCTATGGTGATGCCGTTCATCTTACCCTCAACGTTCGTTGTCACTATGGTGACAGACGTATACAGTTTATCGATAGCCGACATAAAGCCACCTCCTTCAGAAATCCGAAAAGTTCAGAAGAAATGACAGATCGGCACCGATGAATGGTTTTTCACTGATATATCCAAACCTTGCTCCTACCGTTAGTTTTTCAAGCCTAGAAAACAAGTTGTCAAAGGTGTATGCTATCCTTGCTCTCATTGCGAGTTTTGACTCGAGCTGTCCGATCAACCATTTTGTTTCATTTGGCATTGGTCCACCGTGCCACGGTTTATTGGGTGTTCTGGTACCGTGTATTACATTCTCAAGTTCGACGTTTAAAAACCAAGGTTTTTCGTCGTACTCAAACCTTATGCCACAAGCTATGTTGTTTTCTCCGTACTTATAACCTATCATGTTTTTTTCCAGTGGATAAGTTGAGTCTTCGAAAAAAACGTATTCATAAGGCTTATTTGAAACCGTCCGTTCGAAGGTGTACGCCGTGGCCCCAGCCACTTCGCAAGTTATCCTAAATGCTCCACTTTTGCCGGAAAAACCAACTAAAAAAGCTACTTTGTCAGGGTTTTGGTAACCTTCTGGGTTCAAAAACCTGTTCACGTTTATGTCGTCGACCAACAACTCAAAGTAGGTTTCCCAGTTCCTTGTCGAATATTTGATCCAGCCACCTATCATTGAGTTGTCGTCTATAGAGGAATACCAAGGGGCGTTCAGGTGGAAAAATTCCTGGATCCCGGGTATCGGAATGGGCACGAAGTAATAATATGGGTCAAAGTATCTGTTTAGATAAAGCACGCTGTCTTCGTACGCGATTTCCAAACCCTCAGTGGGAGAAAAAATCAAGGCTCTGTAATTGAAAGCCTTGGCCGGTTTAACGCCGTCGTCTAAGCGTATACCACCCCAGAGTGTTTCAACTCTGAACTTTCCAATTTTTCCAACACTCTTAATTGATGGGTAGGAATATCCATTTTCCTCAACGAACAGCTTGTATATTGTACCTGGCCCGACAGAGTGCTGTTTGACGCCTACTTCAAGTTCCAAAAATTCGTTTGAGTAGGAGAAAAAACCTTCGTCCCAGTACCAGTAGTTGTTCCAAAGAAAATCAGAATAAGGTGGAAAGATTAAGTTATCTCTTCTAAATCCACCACTTGCGGTGAAAGTCATACCCATGAAGGGAACAATTACGTTATATCTTGTTTGATCCGTTGGTTGATCAAAATCGTATTCGATCCATCCGTCGAATTTGAAAACAAAAGCGCATACATTAACAGACAGCAGTATCAAAACTATCAGTACAGATCTCATCTTGACATCCATCCACCGTCGACGATTATGTAGCTGCCTGTTACGTAGTCCGAAGCTTCGCTTGCTAAGAAAACGGCTGCGCCGGTTAGTTCTTCGGGTTTTCCCCACCTACCCATCGGAATTCTGTCCAAGATTTTTTGGTTTCTATCTGGATCAGCCCTCAGTGCAGCGGTCATCTCCGTTTCAAAATAACCAGGGATAATCGCATTGACGTTTATACCGTATCTGGCAAGCTCATTTGCCATTGCCCTTGTTAGACCAAGAACACCGTGTTTGGATACTGTGTACGGTGTGATCAATATTCCGCCCTGGAAAGATAGAAGTGAACCTATGTTGATTATCTTTCCCTTTCGCTGATTCTGAATCAAATATTTTGCGAAGGTTTGCGACATGAGGAAAACGGCTTTGAGGTTGACCCTCAGGACCCAGTCAAACTCCTCTTCGGTGAACTCTATGAAATTTTTTCTAAGGATGACCCCGGCCGCGTTGACCAAGATATCTGCTTTGCCAAATTCGGATATCGTCTGTTTGATAACTTCTTCAGCTGAACCTTTTTCTGTCAAGTCCACTCTGATCGGAAGGAACTTCTTTCCCACGTTCTGTACGGCTCGTTTGGTTTCTGACTGATCACCTCTTGCGACACCCGCCACATCGGCTCCTGCCTCAGCGAAGGCAACTGCTATGTTCTGACCAATCCCGCGGCTTGATCCCGTTACGATGGCTACTTTTCCTTCCAGAGAGAACTTTTCTTTCATCTTCTAACACCCCCATTCTCGACTGTATCCACAAACTTATAAGCAGCCCTTTCATCTCCATGAACAGCAAAAACGCACGAACCAGAACCAGTCATCATCGCAACCACCGGTTTTTCTTGCCAAGCCTTCTTGATCAATTCCGCGATTTCCGCATGCTTCGATACCATAACTTTTTCGAAAATATTGTAAGACAGACTCCGGATTTTTTGAAAATCCCTTTGTATGTATGCTTCGTACAGTTTTGCAACTGGTTTCGGACCTTTCAAAAAGTCTTGGGTTGAAAGTGATGAATAAGCCTCCTTGGTTGAGATACTCACGTTTGGACAGAAAAGGTTGACGCTGTATCCTGAGATTGGTTCGAGAAAAGTCAGTTTATCACCTTTTCCTTCAACGATCGCTGTACCACCGAGGATCAAAAAAGGCACATCGGATCCAACTTCGATTGCAATGGTGGTCAACTCAGTTTTTGGAATGTTGCATACTCTCGCAAGAAATCGGAGAACTGCCGCCGCGTCGGAGCTACCGCCGCCCAGACCACCTCCGATGGGTATCTTTTTGTTCAAACGAACCGATATGCCAAAGTCCGGCTTGTAATGCTTTGAAAAGATTTCGTAGGCTTTGACCACAAGGTTCTTGCCTTCTATTTTTACGTTGGATACAACACTTACCCCAGGTTGGTCTACAAGTTGAATATCAACTTCATCGAAAAGATTCACGGTTTGAAAAAGACCCAAAATGTCGTGATATCCGTCACTCCTTTTTCCGATGACGTCAAGATAAAGATTTATCTTTGCGTAAGCCTTTTCAACTCCTGAAAGATTATGGATGACCATCCCTCCATGTCTTGAACGGATTTTTCCAATTCATCAAGAGTACGCCAACTGTACGTGAACATCTCCGGTTCGTTCAATCCTTCGAAAATTACGTCGGCTACGAAAGAAATGCCAATGTGAACTCTGCTCACGGGCGTTGACAGGTCGTTGATAGCTCCAAGATAGCTGAGTTTCAGAACGTGAACCTTGACCTCCTCCTTTATTTCCCTTTCCATACCTTTCAAAAAGGCTTTCCAAGGTTCTACGTCATCCTCGTGATTTATGTGACCACCCACGCCAAGCGAGATTTTGTTGTGGAGTCTCCTCTCACCTTGCTTTGTGGTTCGGCGAAGTACGAGAAATTTACCGTCCTGTCTCATCGCAACATAAGGTATTACCTGCCGAAAGCCTTCATCAACCTCTGCGAGACTTCGATCGATGAATGTTCCAAACTTGGTTATGATATCCTCGATCGCTGAATAATCAATCCTTACAAGTCCCTCTCTTTCGTCCAAGATCTCAATCACTTTTCCTGATGGAACAACGAGCACTTTCTCGTTCATCTCTGTCTCTCCCCAATCAATTTGTTGTAACAATCCCTGCAAACCGCGATGTATTTCTCTTTTCCACCTATGTCTATCTCATTTTCATTTTCAGCAACTTTGTAAGTGAGATTTGCTTTGTATTCCCCGCAAACTTCGCATACTGCTTTCTTTTTTATCACCTCGTTCGCTATTGCCATCAACAATGTTGTTGTTTCAAACGGATTCTGTTTGAAAGTCATATCCAGTCCTGAGCAAAAGACGTTGATATTTGAATCAAGTAGTTGCTTCACCACGATAAACAAATCCCTGTCGAAAAACTGGACTTCGTCGATAAAAACCGCATCAACTGGGCTCTTCAGAAAATCAATAATCTGCTTTGAGGATTCAACTGCGACAGCCTCCACCTCTAACCCCGTGTGTGTTCGAACCAAGGTTGCACCATAGCGATTATCCAGTGAAGGTTTGAAAACCACAGTCTTCTTTTTCCCGAGCTTGTAGATCTCCACAAAAGACAGCAACTCTGTTGTCTTACCAGAGTACATCGGCCCGACTATCATCACCAGTTTTCCAGCCACGTCAGCCCTCCTCCACCAGTCTGTTCACGGCTTCAAATTTTTCTCGCTCAAATACATGAAGATATACACTCGTTGTTGCAAGGTTAGAGTGTCCAAGTAAGTCTTGCACAACTCTGATGTTAACACCTCTTTGAAGCAGATGAGTCGCAAAGGAGTGTCTCAGTGTATGCGGATGTACGTTCTTGTTGATGCCACATCTTTTCGCATAACGTTTGACGATTCTAAAAACAGTACTTGGGTGAATTCCATCAAACAGAAGTCCATCGTGCCTTAAACCCTTCCTGGATACATAATCTTGAAGTCGACCCCTTATGAATTGATTCAGCGGCACAATCCGATCTTTTCTACCCTTTCCCATCCTGATTCTCACAAAAGCCGGTGAGAAAGAGATATCTGCAACTTGCAGTTTACACAACTCGCTCACCCGCAAGCCACAGTAATAGAGCAAGGACAGCACCAAGTAATCCCTTTCGCTTTTTTCCATTGCCAAAGAAATCATAGACTGAACTTCAATTTGAGACAAAAATTCCGGCAGTTTCCTCTGAACCCTCAGACTCCTAAACCTTTCCCACGGATTTCTTTCGCACAAACCTTTCAGCATCAAGAAACCGAAGAAAATTCTCAGTGCTGAGACCTTTCTTGCAATCGAAGTTGTCGCAAGATTTTCTTTCTTGCTCAAATATCTGATGTACTCATCGGCATCAATACTTGAAAACCTCTGTAGATCCAACTGCTTTTTTGTAATGTACTGCAAGAAGTTTTTGACATCGTTCAAATAAGCCTTAAGAGTGTTTTCAGACATCCTTCTGACGTGTAGCAGATAGTCGTCGTAGTCGGTTAGGAGATCGGCGTTGAAGATCAGTTACCTCACCAACCTATCAAGAACATCAGAGAAATGTATGCTGTACAAAATGTGAGAATAATCAAAACAAAGGGAATGTTTTTCTTGAAGAACTCTCGAAAACCAATCGTCCTTCCGCTGAACTTTCTCAGTAAACCCAATCCAACCATGTTTGCAGCTGCTCCAATGGCTGAACCGTTGGCGCCCAATCCAACGCCAAGGGCCAACGCCCACCATGCCGTTGTTGGCAGCCCAGAACCTATCATCGATTTAACAATCGGTATAAAGATTGTCGTGGCCGGTACGGCGCCCAGGAACATGGCGCCAAATCCACCTAACCAAACCAACAGTAGCATAATCAACAAGGGATGAGGCAGTTTCAAAAGAACCGCTGCAATAGCATCAGTTAATCCAGCTTCCTTCAGCGAATATGTCAAAATGAACAATCCTATTAGAAAGAAAATGGTGTTCCACTCTATCTCTTTTGACACTTCTTCAAAGTCTTTGCCTGAGATTACCATTGAAACAACTGCTCCAAGCATCGCTATTAAGGACATTTCTATTCCGAGAACCGAATGGAGTGAAAAGCCGATTATGACGAGCACGAAGACGAAAAGCAAGTATTTCAGTTTTCTAAAGTCGGTGACGGTACTCCTTAGGTCAGTGGCAGCAAAGGCCCTCAGGCTGCGAGAAAGTTCCTCTGTTTGCTCCACTTGAATGTTGGTTTTTTTCACCATGAAAACAAGCACTACAATGGCTGCCGGTGACAGATGCCAAATGAAGTTCATGAAGCTCAAATCACTAGCAGAACCTATTAGTACGTTCGGTGGATCTCCTATCAAAGTTGAAACGCCTCCAATGTTCGAGGCTAATATGGCAGTGGTTATGAGCTCGGCAGGATCAAGCCCCGTAGCGTCGGAAATGGAAAAGAGAATTGGCGCGAAAACCAGCAGCGTGGTGACGTTGTCGAGAATAGCCGACAACATGGCAACAGAAAGTATTATCAGCGAAATAGTCCTTTTGAGGTTTCCTTTTCCCATTCTTACAGCATAAACGGCAACTAAATGAAAAAAGCCCGTGTGTTTCAACAGTCCTACTATGATCATCATGCCGGTCAGAAGACCCAGTGTGTTAAAGTCGATGAACTGCGGAAGATTCTCGATTGTCAAATCCTTGATGATTCCCGTTGCTGACAAAATCAGAGCCGTCAACATCGCCATAACTGCCGTCTTATATTTTTCACTCAGCATGAAATAGTAGGTCATTATGAAAACGAATAGAGTAACCACTGGCTGAATCAGGTGGCATCACCTCCAAAGCTTGTAGAATTCCGCGTACTGACCTGCGTAGATACCTTCCACCCCTCTTGGAATTCTTATCAAACCATCGGCTTGGGCAACATTGGAAACACTTCCGCTCTCACCAAACAGTGGTTCTGCGATTGTTTCACCATTTTCACGAAGAACCTTGACCCTGACAAAATGCTCTCTGCCTTGAACAGAAGGTATGTTTCTTTTCACCTTCAGCACACCGCACGGCTCTGGAAGGCACTTTTCTTCACCTTCGAGTCTTCTTAAAACAGGTATCAAGAAAAGATAGGCACTTACAACGAAAGATACTGGATTTCCAGGCAGTCCAAGTACTGGTTTACGATCGATCATACCAAAAATCGTAGGTTTACCAGGCTGGATTAAAGCACCATGGTAAACGACACCAGGCGATCCGAGTTTTTGCATCACCTTCGCGGTGATATCTCGAACACCGATAGAGCTTCCTCCAGAGATCGCAACGGCATCGTAATCTTTCAAACACTCTTTCAAAACCTTTTCAAGTTCAGCTTCATCATCGTTAACGTGGGCAACCCTATTGGCCTCAAATCCAAACTGATTTCTCAACCAGTGAACCAAAGTGTAAGAATTGCTGTCTCGCACTTGTGTTATTTTCTTCTCGTTTACGAACGGCTCAACTATCTCGTCGCCTGTGGATATTATGCCTATTCTTGGTTTTCGATAAACAGGGATTTTTTCAATCCCAAGCGCAAAAAAGAGGTCTAAGTGACCTGGGGTGATTCTTGTACCTTTCCGTACAGCAACATTTCCTTTTCTAATATCTTCGTCAGCTTTCAAAACATTTTCCCCAGGAGCTACTTGTTTCGTTATTTCCACAAAATTGGCAAATCGCTGGGTATTTTCGACCATCACAACAGCGTCTGCACCTTTCGGCAACATAGCGCCAGTTGGAACCCACGCTGCTTTGTTCGAACCAAGCACTAATTGTGTCTCTTCGCCAATTTTCACCTCAAAGGCAAACTCCAAAACTACCGGCATACTTGAGCTGGCACCTTTTGTGTCGCGGGAAGCAACAGCATATCCGTCAACAAGTGATTTGTCAAATCCTGGGAGATCTTCCTTGGCTTCGAGATCGGAGAACAATACACAGTTGAGCGACTCGATTGTTGGAACCTCTTGAAATTCTTGGACTGGCTTGATCAAAGACAGGTAATTTTCGTATATCTCCTCAACTGTCGCAAATCTAAGTTGGCTTATTCTCATTGTTGTTCACCAGCTTTTCGCAATCCTCGGATGAGCCCTGCAACTTTTCTATCGTATGGTGAAGAACTGGTAGGATTACACTTAGATTCTCTTCCACTGCCCGTGGGTTGCCAGGAAGGTTCACAATGAGGGTCTTGCCCCTGGTTCCAACGACCGCTCTGGAAATCATTGCGTAAGGTGTTTTCTTCAACGATTCACTCATCATGGCGATCTCAAATCCGTGGAGACGCTTTTCTATCACTTTCAAAGTGGCATCTGGTGTAACATCTCTGGGACTGACTCCTGTGCCGCCTGTCGTAATTATCAAATCGTATCCTTCGTCGCAGAGTTTGACCAATTCTTCAACAATCAGATCAATTTCGTCTGGAAGGATTCTATGGTAAAAAACCTCGATCCCGATTTTCATTAGAACTTCCTTTATTTTTTCACCACTTCGATCGATTCTCTCTCCCTTTGAACCCTTATCACTCAATGTCACAACAGCTGCTCTGATCACATCGACTCACCACTTTTCACAATTTTACCACTTTGACTGAAGTCATAACCTTTGATCTTAGATGCGAAACTGAGAAAATCCTGCGAAAGCATAACTCTTTTTATCAGCTCGAATCGGTTGTCGTCAACAAATTCAGGAAGAACAAGCAGGTCATACTCTTCCCAAAAAAGTGGTATGAAATCAAGCCCAAAGATCTCAGCTGCCGAAGCTACGCCAAGCCCAACATCTGCAAGGTTGTTCTTAATCTTCAGCGCCAAGGCTAAGTGTGTGAATTCTTCGTCATCATATCCATTAATCTGGGAGGGATCAATACCAAGTTTCTTTAGATGGTAATCGAGTAATATTCTCGTTCCAGAGGACTTCTGCCTGTTGACAAAACGTATATCTCTTCTGCACAAGTCTTGCAATGACGTAACATGCTTTGGGTTTCCTTTTTGTACTATGAGTCCTTGATTTCGTCGGACAAACTTGATCAGGAAAAATTCTGGCAAATACTTTTTCAGGTAAGGAATGTTGTACTCGCCAGTTTCCACGTCCAACAAATGTACACCAGCAAGGTGAGCTTGCTTTTTGGCTATCGCGAACAGTCCCCCCATACTTCCAACGTTGTTGATGGAAATGTTCACAGTGCAGTCGTTCTCTTTGACAAAGTCTGCGAGAATGGAAATTATCGGATCATTGCTGCCAACAAAGAGAATATTTCTATCGATTTCCTGAACTGATTTACATGTTTCAATCGGATAGCTCTCCCCTTCCTCCAACACTTCTATGCCACGCGGAATCGTTATTTTCCCATCCATTTTCGCAAGAGGTTCCATTAATGCGGCTCCTCGTTTCAACGGAATGAAGAAGTACTTTCCGCCTACTTTTCCGATGCTGACACGTACTAATTCATCGTCGGAGATGGACGAGAGGATTCTTTTTGTGTTAACAGCGTTAATTTGTTCCACTTTGGGCAATACCAGCCTGTATTTTCTGAGAACGATTGGTTTTACAATCTCTTCCAGGATTGTGAAGCACGAACCTGGATAGCCTGGTAAGCCAATCAATGGTTTGCCAGGCGTGGTTTTGAGAATCGCTAAGATAGTGGGTTTACCCGGTCGAATGTTGATCCCATGGACAACTATTTCTCCAAGTTCTTCCGCTACTACGTAAGAATAGTCAAACGCACCCGCTGATGATCCAGCCCCGAGTAATAACATGTCGAAGTTTGATGAAACCTTAGATACCACTTCTTTTAAGGCTTGTGGATCATCCGGAACCGGGGGCAGGATTTCCACTTCTACGTTAAGATTTGACAAGAAGTTCTTGACGATAACCGAATTCGTCTCTGGGATTTGCCAGCTTTCGGTTATCCTTTCTGGTTCTACAAGTTCTGTGCCTGTTGGTATCACGCAGGCTTTAATCCTTCTTATAACTTCCACTTCGAAGACACCCGCTGCAAGCAGCAAAGCTATGTCTTGTGGCTTAAGCAAATGGTATCTTGTGAAAACCATATCTGCCTCACAGACGTCTTCTCCGATCATTCTAACATCGTGGTAAGGTGGAACCGGTTCGTATATCTCGACTGTATTCTCATCCAAGATTGAAAGGTTTTCAATCATGATAACCGCATCAAATCCTTCAGGGATTGGATTTCCCGTGTTGAGAAAAACGAATTGCCCTTTGGTTAGTCTTTTTGGTGAGGCCTTTGAAGCACCGATAGTGTCTGAACTTTTCACCGCTATACCATCCACGGCGGAACTCATGAAAGACGGTACACTTCTTCTTGCAAAAACAGCTTTGGAAAGAACCCTGTTCAACGCATCTCGTGTCGGGATAGATTCGCTTTCGACCTCAAAGAAACCAATTTCTCCCAATTTTGCAAGGTATTTGTGAAGAGCCACGTCTAGATCCAGACGCGAGAGATAGATCTTGCGCATATGAAGACCCCCAGCTAAGATTCTCTCTTAAAGTAGGCATTTAGCACGTATTCTTGAACCATCCTGTGCGTGTTGAAGAACGAACCGTTGATGGCTATAGCGCATTTCATCATGTTTATGAATCTCTGCCTATCCTTGTAGTAAGTGGGTATCACGGCCTTCTCAAGTTTCTCATACAAAGACATGGCGTGCGCTTCTGTTGAAACCGGTGTATCGGGAGTTTCACCGACCGCCCAACCAGTTATTCCCTCTACACACCCTTCTATCCACCATCCATCTAGCA
>FWWL01000866.1_pt1 | contig 78922 bp, 68 predicted proteins | sample 2228331 | NCBI WGS metagenome assembly FWWL01 (sample SAMEA103939775, study PRJEB20133) | metagenome | reverse complement strand
GTCCGCCCTCCCTCTACCCGCGAGGAATCGAGGGAGGCACGTCTGGGGTGATTGGGGCCGCTTGAACCGGTGGCTGGTGAAGCGGGGCGGATTACGCCTGCTTCTCGGTCGGTGTCCCTCCGAGGGAGGCCCGGGCAGGGGGAGACCCCTATCCGCGGCAGTACCGGAAGGCCCGCCGCGCGATGGAAGCTCGGGTTCTGGGGTGGGATTCCCCGGCGCAAGTCGGGAGCGCCGTTCGCCCGGCGGCGTGGTCGTGCAATAAACGACTACGGTTGAAGGAACGGTTCCACGATCTTCAGCCGGCCGTAGTCGCGCAGGGTGTGCGCCTCGAACCACGCGGTGAGCTCCTGGATCTCCCGGTCCGTGAGCCCGGAGTAGGCCTTGCCCACAACCCGCAGACGGTCTCCGTCCCGCACCGCGAAGGTGTAGTCGCTCAGCACGCCCGCCCGCTTGCCGTGGCCCCGCTCCACCGCCACCACCACCACGTCCAGGGTGGCGAACTCCTGCTTCAGCTTCCGCCACAGCCGGCCCCGGCGGCCTGGCTGGTAGGGCGCGTCGAGACGCTTCAGGACTACGCCCTCGTTTCCCCGCTCCCGGGCCTTCTGGAAGGCACGGGCGACGTCCTCCGGGTCTTTGACCTCCTCCCCGAAGGCCATCCGCACCCGGTCCGTGAAGCGGAGCCCCTGGAGTGCAGCCCGCCGCGTTTGGAGCGGCGCATGGAGGAGGTCTTGCTCGCCCATCCGCAGCAGGTCGAACAGGAAGAGCACCACGGGCACCTCCCGCACGAGGGCAGCCGGATCCTGCCGCCGCAGCCGGCGCTGGAGGGCTTGGAAGGGAAGGGCGTGCTCTCCCCGCCAGGCCACCAGCTCCCCGTCCGCGATGTAGGTCTTAGCGGGTTCCCGGAGATCGGGCAGCAGCTCCGGAAAGCTCGCGGTGATGTCGTCCAGGGTGCGGGAGTAGAGGGCCACGCGGTCTCCAGCGCGGTGCACCTGAACCCGGATGCCGTCGTACTTGTCCTCCGCAAGCCATGCCCCACCCTCCGCAAACACCTCCTCCGGGGAGAGGATCGGCTCTGCCAGCATGAACCGGAAGGGCCGGAAGAGGGCGAGCCGCGCCTCGTGGAGCGCACCGGTCCGGGCGAGGACCGCCACGGCTCCGGGATCTGCCTGCAACAGCATCGCGCGCCGCACGGCTTCCGGACTCACCCCGAAGGCTCCCGCCACGGCCTCCTCCAGCAGTCCCTCCCGCAGCCCGACCCGAACTTCACCCGTGAGGATCCGCACCAGGTACTTGGCCTCGAGCGGCGAGGCGGCCTCCAATAGACCCCGCAGGATCCGGATCCGCTTGGCCCGCGCGCCGGGTCCTGTCGCCTCCGCGGCCGCCACAAGGGCCCGCTCCACCTCCTCGAGGGTGAGGGACATCCCCGGAAACAGACTGAGGGCACGCCGCGACGCAAGGAGTTCTTCTGCTACGTCTCCCAGGTCCCCCCACCGCAGGGAGCTCTCGTGGACCATCCGGTCGTCTGCGCCCGTGAGCTCCTGGAGAACCTGGACGATGGCCGATCCGCCGAGGTTCACGGTGCGCGGATCGCCCACGGGAAAGGCCCGGCCCGAGAGGAAGGTGCAAGCGCGGCGCAGGTCCTCCTCCGGGAGTGGCACCAGGAACTGGCTGAGGAGACGGATTTTCTCCCGGCGTGGCGCGACCCCGCGCACCGCTTCTAGGGTCTGCGCAAGGTCGCGCCACGCCGCCATCTCACGCTACCGCCTCCTGGGCGACCGCTCCTCCGCCCTCGGAGGACCAGTAGACGGTCCGTCCGGTCCTAGAGCTCGGTTTCTACCGCCGCACTGCCTCCGCGATGTGGCCGTAGTAGGCCAGGATCCCGGTGAGGAAAGCCCCCAGGGTCATCAGGGCAAGGACCAAGGCTCCGAGGTAAGCCCAAGTCCTCCGAGTCTCCGGCCGAGAATACGAAAAGGGAAGGATGCCGATGCTCGCAACGCCCGCCGCCGCCCACATGAGGGCCGTGAGGCCAGGGTTCCTCGTCAGGCCGAAGTCCAGGATCGCCCGCGTCCCTTGGAGGAGGTACAAGCCCAGGAGAACAGCCGGCCAGGACAACGCCTTGAGCTCCAGCCCCTGGTAGAGGTACCAGCCCGCCATGATCATCATAAAGGCGAACAGTCCCAAAGCCACCCCGAAGAGCTCCGCATACTGGGGAACCGGCCGCCCTGCCCAGTTCGTCCAGTAGAGCTGGGCCACCCCGCCCAGGGAGAACAGACCAATCACCAGGAAGAGGGACCCATAAAGCCTCCCAAGGGCCTTTTCGTCCTCTCCCCGGGCGAGGCTCAGGAGATAGGCCACCCCAGCCCCTCCTGCCGCCGTTACTAAGCCCAGCACGAAGACCAAAGGGTTATAGCTACCCATCTTCGCCACCCCCCTTTTTTTGTAATTTTACCATAAATTACAGGCCCTTTTTCATCGTAGGACCTTCAAGGAGAGACGGCCTCGTAGACGACCTCTCCTGCCACGAGCGTGAGGACCGGGCAGAACGCCTCGTCGAGTACGCACAAGTCCGCCCGCATGCCCGGTGCGATGGCGCCCCGGTCGCCAAGACCCAGAAGCCGCGCGGGGGTAGCGGATGCGCTGCGCACCGCATCGACGAGCGGGATCCCCCACCGCACGAGGTTCGCTACCGCCTGATCCATCCGCAGGGTGCTCCCCGCCAGGGTGCCGTCCGGTAGGCGCGGAACGCCCTCAGGGCCTAGGGTGATCTCCCGGCCGCCGAGAGTGTAAGTGCCGGGTGGCATGCCCGTGGCGGCAGAGGCGTCCGTGGTAAGGGCGATACGGTCCGGCCCCGCAAGCCGGTACACGAGGCGGACCACGGCGGGATGGACGTGGACGCCGTCGGGGATGAGGCCCAGCACGCACCGGGGATCCTCCAGGGCCGCACCCACCACCCCCGGCTCCCGGTGATGCAGGCCCCGCATGGCGTTAAACAGGTGGGTGACCATGCGGGCATACCGGAGGGCTTGGAGGGCCTGCTCGTACGTGGCCTCCGTGTGGCCGATGGCCACGATCACCCGTTCCCGCGCAAGCCGCTGCATCAACGCCTCCGCACCCGGAAGCTCGGGGGCCACGGTGAAGACCTGAAGATCCGGGAGGGCGTCCGAGATCAGCCGCCACACCTCAGGATCGTTGGGCAGGCGCAGGTGGCGGGGATCGTGGGCTCCGCACCGGTCCGGGTTGAGGACCGGGCCCTCGAGGTGGACGCCGAAGAGCGCGGCTCCACGAGGCCGAGCGCGGCGCAGCACCCCGAGGGCGCTGCGAACCCGGTCGATCGGGGCGGTGATGAGGGTGGCCAGAAACCCCGTGGTTCCCGTGGCGGCGAGGTGAAGCGAAAGCTGCTCCACCTGGGGTTCGTCCGCGGTGAGGAGGTCGATGCCGAACCCACCGTTCACCTGGAGGTCGATGAATCCGGGCACAAGGGTTCCCTGCGGGAAGACCCACTCCGCACCGGCCGGGATTCCTTCTCCCACCGCCGCGATGAGCCCTCCTTCCACCGCCACGTAGCCGGGTCCGAACGCCCGGTCTATGCCGACCACGCGGCCCGCGGCCACGATCACCTCATGCCTCCGGGAGGGTCACGGGAAGACGGCCTTCAGGCGCGAACGCCCCCACGAGGAGCCCGGCTACAGCCCGCAGGCTAGGGGGATCCGGGCCGTAGGCGGCCACGTACGTCGTCACCTCCGGGAAGTGAGCGAGCTCATATGGGGCTCCGGTCCCTACCACCACGAGCCGCTCCCGAAAGCGCGCCCACAGCTTCCGCACGGTCCGCGTATGCACCGCCCCTCGTCCGGGCGGGCTCAGCACGACCACATTCTCCCACGCGTCGTTTTTTAGCTCTTCCTCCGAGGATACCCTCTCCACGTGGGGCAGGTGGGCCCGGAGCTCCGCGAGGAAGGCCGCGCACGCGGCTTCCTCGAAGACCAAGGGGAGGACCGCGGTGCGGCCGAGCACAAGCGGGACACGGCCACCCCGGACCACGGTGATGCCGTGCCGTGCGAGCTCCACGGCCCTGCGCTCAAACTCCAAAAAGGGCGGGGGATGATCTGGGGGAGGAAGCGTCGCATAGGTGCGCTTGAGGCGTTCCAGGCGCCGGGCACTCTCCTCCAGCTCCGCACGGGAAAGGTCTCCTGATGCCGCGGCCCGCCAAGCTGCCTCGATCCCGGCCCACTGGACCTCTGGGCTTCCCAGGTTGAGGATCACGTCCGCGCCGGCCCGCAGGCTCAGCACCACCGCCTCCGCCCGGCTCCACCGCCGCTGGATCGCCCCCATGCCCAGGGCATCCGTGAACACCACCCCCTCAAACCCCAGCTCTCCGCGCAGGAGGTCCCTGAGGATGCGGCGGGAGAGGGTGGCGGGAAGTTCCGGGTCGAGGGCGGGGTAGAGGACGTGGGCGGTCATGAGGGCTTCGGCCCCGGCCTCGAAGGCGGCCCGGAAGGGCAGTAGCTCCCTATGGTGCAGCACCTCCCGGGAGGCATGGACCACGGGCAAGTCGAGGTGGGAGTCCATTTCGGTGTCCCCGTGGCCGGGGAAGTGCTTGACCGTTCCCAGGATCCCGCTTGATCGGAGTCCGCCAAGGTACGCGCACCCTAGCCGCGCCACCAGCTCCGGGTCTTCCCCGAAGGACCGAGGACCGATGACGGGATTGGAGGGGTTGGTGTTGACGTCCAGCACGGGCGCGTGGTTGGTGTTCACGCCCAGCCACCGCAGCACGCTCCCCGTGAGGTACCCTGCCGCGTACGCGTCCTCCTCGCGTCCCGAAGCCCCTAAGGCCATGGCGGAGGGGCAAAGGGGGACGCTGCAAAAGGTGTTCACCCACCCGCCCTCCTGATCTGCGGTGATCCAAAGGGGCGGTACGGAGGCCTCGGTGGCCACCCGCTGGAGGTCGCGCACCAGCCTCCGCACCTGCTCGGGAGAGACCACGTTTTTGGGGAACAGGATGACCCCACCCACCCGACCTACCCGAACCAACCGCTCCAGCTCCGGGGTGAGCTCGGTCCCGGAGAAGTCCACCACGAACCGCTGGCCGACCAGGTCCCTCAGATCCTCCATGCTCACGGGTCCGCGGCAAACCGCACCCGCTCTCCCGGCCCGAGCTGTGCGAACCGACCCAGATCTTCCTCCGGGATTACCGCGAGGACGGGGTACCCACCCGTAGTGGGACCGTCCCGCATGAGGACGATGGGCTGGCCGTCCGGCGGCACCTGCACCGCACCCGGGAGCATGGCCTGGGAGAGGATCTCGCCCCGGTTCGCGTGGAGGATGCGGGGACCTTCGAGGCGGTATCCGGACCGGTCGCTCTGTGGGCTCACGGTGTACTCCGATGCCAGGAACCGGTCGAAGGCGGAGGGCGCAAACTCCGGTAGGTGCGGGCCCGGAACCACCCGGATGGGGCCGGCGGACGCTTCGGGTTTCTGCGGAGCTCCAGGACCCAGGCTGCGGCCCACCGAGAGGACGTCTCCCGTCCGGAGCGGGCGTCCCCCAAACCCTCCCAGCCCCGCCCGCACGTGGGTGCTGCAGCTCCCGAGGACCGGCGGGACCTGGATTCCTCCTGAGACGGCGAGGTAGGCCCAGGTGCCGGCCTTCCGGCCCCGGAACCGAAGCACCTCTCCCCGCTGCCACCGCACGGGCCGGTAGAGGGGCACGGGCTTCCCCCCGAGCTCCGGGGCAAAGTCCGCGCCGCCAAGACCCACCACGAGGTCGGTGAGGGCTTCCAGAACCGGCGCGGGCCAGGTGAACTCGAGGGCTGCCGCGTTCGGCGGATTCCCTGCCGCCTCGTTCGCGAGCCGAAGGGCCTCGGGGTCCATCGCCCCGGAGGGCGGCACGCCGTACCGCCGGTACCCGCACCGCCCGAGATCCTGGACCGTGGTGCACAGCCCGCCCCGCAGCACCGCGATGGCAGGCCGACCTTGCGGAAGCGGTGGCGCGGTCGGCTCTTCCTGGAACGCCTCCGCGGGGATCGGACAGAACCGCACCCGGTCGCCCACCTCGAAGAGGGCCGGAGGAGAGCGCAGGGGATCGAAGACCCGCACGGGGGTGCGGCCGATCAGGTTCCAGCCGCCCGCGGTGGAGGCGGGGTAGATCCCCGTGAGCCGACCCGCGATCCCCACGGAGCCTGAAGGCACCGAGGTCCGCGGTCGGGGAAGCCGAGGGGCCGCGATGCGCTCGGGCACGCTTGCCATGTAGGGGAATCCCGGTGCGAACCCCAGCATGTACACCAGGTACTCCACCCCGCAGTGGAGCTGAATCACCTCCGAGCTGGAAAGCCCGGCCCACTCCGCCACCCGGTCGAGGTCCGGACCGTGCGGGCCGCCGTAGGCCACGGGGATCTCGTGGACTTTCCCCTCTGCGAGGGGCCTTGGCTGCAGCTCCTCACCTGCCAGGGCGTTCTTTACGTCTTCCGCAATCGCCGGCCGCTCCAGGACCGCCAGCACCGATGCGTAGGCGGGAACCGTCTCTTGTACGCCCGGGAGCTGGCGCAGCACCCGATCCACGGCCAACACCCGCTCCAGCATCTGAGGAGAGATCTCGTCTCCCAGCACCACCAGCACCGCGCAAGTCCCAAACGGAAGGACGCGCATCACCGATAGACTCGGGGCAGGCGGGAGGAGAGGCGGGAGACGATCTCGTAGGGGATGGTGCCGCACCAGGCCGCCACCTCCTCTGCAGGCAGGTGCGGGCCCAAAAGCTCCACCTCCTCCCCCTCTTCCACCCCGAGGTTGCCCACGTCTAGCATCAGGGCGTCCATGCATATCCACCCCGCGTACCGCACCCGCCGTCCCCGGACGTATGCCTCCCCTCGGGCAGAGAGGGCGCGGGGAAGGCCGTCCGCGTAACCGACGGGAACGGTGGCGATGGTGGTGGGGTTTGGGGTACGGTAGGTCCCTCCGTACCCCACGGGAGTTCCTTCGGGAACCCGCCGTACCTGGACAACTTGAGCTATCAGGCGCAGGGCAGGCCGGAGGGAAGGTGTGGGAACACCGGGAGAGAGACCGTAAAGGGCGATGCCCACCCGCACCAGGTCGAGGTGGGCATCGGGAAGGGCGAAGGTGGCGGCGCTGTTGGCCGCGTGCCGGAAGGGGACGCGGTGACCCCGGGCCTCTAAGACTTCCACGACCTCCCGGAAACTCTGCAGTTGCCTGCGGGCGAAGGTGAGGTCCTCGTCCGCGGTGGCGAAGTGGGTGTAGATCCCCTCGAGGTGTAACCCGGGTGTGCTGGCGATGGCGTCCGCCGCGGCCGAGGCCTCTTCAGGGGAAAACCCGTACCGCCGCATCCCCGTGTCCACCTCCAAGTGGACCGCGATCCCGAAGGTAGATTGCGAGGCGGCCTGCTGGGCCGCGGCGAGGCTCGTGGGGGAAAAGACCGAGAAGGAGACCTGGTGAGGGGCGAGCTCGAGGATCTCTTCGGGGTCCGCAGGTCCGAATACGAGCACGGGCGCGGTGATCCCGGCCTCCCGGAGGGCTTTGGCCTCCGAAGGAAGCACCACGCCAAGCCAGGAAGCCCCGGCCTCCAGAACCGCCTTTGCCACGGGGACTAACCCGTGGCCGTAGGCGTCCGCCTTCACCACGGCCATGAGCTGGGTGGACCGAGCCAGCACGCCGCGCACCGCCGCCACGTTGTGGCGGATCGCTCCGAGATCCACCTCAATCCGGGCGGGCCGCATGGAGGTAGGTCACGGATTCCGGGAGGGTGCCCTCTTGGATGCGGCGGATGACGGTGGGGACGGCGTCCGCCACCTCCCGGGCCAGTAGCCCCCGGTCGCCTACGGAGGCGGCCACGAGATCCCCTGCGGCCCCGTGGAGGTAGGCGCCTACCCACGCGGCATCAAAAGGTCCCAGGCCCTGGCCGATGAGGGCCACGATGACGCCCGTGAGGACGTCGCCCATGCCACCCGTGGCCATCCCCGGGTTCCCCGTGGGGATCACCACCAGCCGGCCACCGGGATCGGCCACCACGGTGCGGGCGCCCTTGAGGACGGTGACGGCACCGGTGATCCGGGCCGCGGACTGCGCCGCCCCGATCCGCCCCCGCTGGATCTCCGCCGTGGAAACCCCCAATAGCCGCGCGAGCTCCCCGGGGTGCGGGGTGATGACCACGGGTGCCCTCGCCTCTCGCAAGACCTCGGGATGCCCGGCCAAGACGTTGATCCCGTCCGCATCCAGGACCACGGGTCGGGGACTTCTCCGGATCACCTCCCCGACGATCTTGGGCACATCCCCCCGGGTGGTCATGCCAGGCCCGATCCCGACCACATCCGCCTCCTGCACGAGGTCCAAGAGGGGCTCAAGGGAGTCGGCACGGAAAACCCCTTCCTCGTCGGGAAGCCCGAGAGGCATGGCCTCCACCACGGACGCGGCCACCGCCGAATAGATGGACTCCGGGACGGCTAACCGCACAAGCCCGGCTCCGGCCCGTAGGGCGCCGAGGGCCATGAGCCGCGGAGCCCCGCTGAACCAACTCGACCCTCCCACGAGCACCACCCGGCCGTAGGTTCCCTTGTGGGTATCGGGCGCGCGGGGTGGGAGGTAGGTGCGCACCTGGGCCGCGGTGGCGAGCTCCGTGCGGATCCCGACCTCCTCGACGAGGGCGCGGGGGATTCCCAGGTCTGCCACGATGATCCGGCCGCAGAACTCCGCACCCGGGTACACCACCATCCCCAACTTGGGGAACCCCATGGTCACCGTGACGGAAGCCCGCACGCACAGCCCCTCCACCCGCCCCGTGTCGGCCTCGAGCCCTGAAGGAACGTCCACGGAGAGTACGGGGATCTGCGACTCGTTGATGGCCTCGATGGCACGGGCCGCGATCCCCACCGCAGGGCCGCGGAATCCCGTGCCGAAGATGGCGTCGATGAGGAGCTGGTAGCCGCCCATCGCGGCCCGCAAGGCCGTATCCGCCGGACCCACCACGTTGTCCACCTCGATCCCTGCCGCGCGGGCGGCCCGGAGGTTCGATGCAGCGTCCTGCGAGAGATCCTGGTCCCGCGCAAGGAGCAGCACCCGCACGGGGATGCCTGCATTCTGGAGGTGTCGGGCCGCACACAGCCCGTCGCCGCCGTTGTTGCCCTTCCCGCACACCACCAGGACCCGACCGCCGCCCCGGGCCCGCAGCAACTCACAGGCGACCCAGGCCACCGCCCGGCCCGCGTGCTCCATGAGCACGATGGTGGGGATTCCCACCTCCGCGGCGCGGCGCTCGATCGTTCGCATCTGCTCCGAATTGACAAGCTTCATCCCTCGCCCTCCGCCACCGCAAAGGCCACGGCGTACGCGCGCCCGTGGGTCAGGCTGATGTGCACTTCTTGAATGCCCCTGCGCTTGGCCACCCGGGCTGCCCGGCCCCAAAGCCGTACTCTGGGCCTCCCGGCCGGATCGTTCGTGATCTCGATCTCCCGCCAGCCCACGCCCTTACGACCGGTCCCCAAGGCCTTCATCACCGCCTCCTTGGCCGCAAACCGCGCCGCAAGGCGCAGGACCCGGTTTGGGCCGTTCCCGGCGCGGAGCCGCTCGGACTCCGTGAAGATCCGCAGGACGAACCGATCTCCCCACCGGGACAGGGCCCGCGCGATGCGGTCCACCTCCACCAGATCCACGCCGACCCCGAGGACCCTCATCCGTCCGACGGCCCCTCCGCCTCCTCCACCAGCATCACGGGGATCCCGTCCCGGATCGGGTAGCGCCGGCCGCATCGGGTGCAGACCAACCGGTCTTGGTCGAGCCGCACGGGTGTCCGGCACACGGGGCAGGCCAGAAGCTCGAGGAGCTCCGGATCCAACATCCCGCGGTGTAGTTCGCGGTGGGATCCGGAGGCTCCTCGTGCCCGTTACTCTACGGTGACGCTTTTGGCGAGGTTGCGGGGTTGGTCGATCTCGTGGCCCCGTTTTCGGGCCACGTAGTAGGCCAGCAGCTGCAGGGGCAGGATGGCGAGTAGGGGGCTCAGGAGGTCATGGGTACGGGGGACCCGCAGGACCGTGTCCGCGTGCCGGCCGATCTCCTCGTCGTCCGCGTAGGCCACGGCGATCACGTACCCACCCCGGGCCTTCACCTCCTGGAGGTTACTGAGGGTCTTCTCGTACACCTGCGGCTGGGTCAGGACCACCACCACGGGCGTGCCGGGGGTGATGAGGGCGAGGGTCCCGTGCTTCAGCTCGCCCGCGGGCAGGGCCTCGCTGTGGAGGTAACTGATCTCCTTGAGCTTGAGGGAACCCTCTTGCGCCACCGCATAATCGAGGCCGCGGCCGATGAAGTACAGGTGCTCCGCCTCGCAGATCCGACTAGCTAGCGCGATGATCCCCTGCTGGTCGTTCAGGACCTCCTGGGCCTTCTGCGGGAGGTGCTGGAGCTCCCGTAGCAAGGTGCGGTGGAGGCGTGGGTCCACACTTCCCCGGCGTTCCCCCAGATAAAGCACGAGCAGGACCTGGGCCACCAGCATGGCCAGGTAGGCCTTCGTGCTGGCCACCGCGATCTCCGGGCCTGCGCGGATGTACAGGACGTCGTCCGCCTCCCGGCTCAGGGTACTGCCCACCACGTTGGTGATGGCCAGGACCCGGGAGCCTAAGGATCGGCACAGGCGCGCGGCCGCGAGGGTATCCGCGGTCTCCCCGGACTGGCTGATGGCGAGGGTGAGGGTATTGGGGCCGATGAGGGGATCCCGGTAGCGGAGCTCGTGGGCGTAGTCCGCCTCCGCGGGGATCCGCAGCAGCCGTTCCAGCAGCATCCGGCCGTACAGCCCTGCGTGGTAAGCGGTGCCGCACGCGGTGATCCAGACCTTCTGGAGCCGCTCCACGAACCCCTCCGGGAACCGCACATCCTCCAGGTGCACCCGGCCCTCCGGGGTGACGCGGCCCATGATGGTCTCGGCTAAGACCCGCGGCTGCTCGAAGATCTCCTTCAGCATGAAGTGCGGGTATCCCCCCCGCTCCGCTTGCTCTGCGGTCCAGGTCACGTACACCCGGGGCCGCTCCACCGGGGTTCCATCCAGCCGGAAAAGCTGTGCCCCTTCTTTCGTGACCACCGCCATCTCCCCGTCCTCCACCACCAGCACGTCGCGGGTGTACGGGAGAAGGGCGGGGATGTCGGACGCGAGGAGCATCTCACCCTCCCCGAAGCCGATCACGAGGGGGCTGATCATCCGCACGGCCACGAGTCGGTCGAGCTCCTGCGCGCACATGGCCACGAGGGCGTAGGCTCCCCGGGCCCGCCGCACGGCCCGGCGCACGGCCTCCGCGAGGTCACCCGCGTACTCCTCCTCGATCAGGTGGGCGAGGACTTCGGTGTCCGTGTCCGACCGGAAGACGTGCCCCCGGCGGACGAGCTCCTCCCGTAGGGGGAGGAAGTTCTCGATGATGCCGTTGTGGATCACCACGAACCGTCCCGACTCGTCGGCATGAGGGTGGGCGTTGGTGTCCGTGGGCTGTCCGTGGGTGGCCCAGCGGGTGTGTCCGATTCCCACCTGCCCCCAAACCGGCTCCCGCTCCACAAGCTCCATCAAACGCACAAGCTTTCCCGCGGTCTTGCGGACCACGATGGTGCCGTTGTGGGCTACCGCGATCCCCGCGGAGTCATACCCCCGGTACTCCAGGCGCCGCAATCCATCCAGCAGGACCTCCACGGCGTTCCGCTCACCGATGTACCCCATGATGCCGCACATTGGACCACCTCCAACGAAAAGGGGCGGGCACCGCATCGCACCCGCCCCGTACCGTGCTTCCCCTTAGCTTGTGACCGCGGGAGCCTCCGGGCGGACCACCCGGAACTCCTTTTCCAGCCGCTCCAGCCGCGCCACGATGCCGCCGTACTCCAGCTCCGAATACGGGAGCATGGCGGGCTCGAAGAACCCCTGCTTGCGCATCTCCAAAGCCTTATCTACGATCCGCTCCCGCACCGGCGCCCAAACGGGGTCGCTGAAGAGGTCCACGGGGCCTGTGAGCTTGCCCTCGTGCAGGGCAAACCCCAGGGCGCACACCATGGGGATGCAGAAGAAGGTGCTGGCGGGCGTATTCATGGGCACGGGCAACAAGGGCAGGTTGTGGCTGCCGCGGGTATCGCCCGCCACAAAGGCCCCGAGGGCGAAGGGTGGACCGAACTCCTCCGTGGCCGGGAAGATCTTCTGCACCCGTACGATGGCCACGGGGTCATCCTTCCCGACGTACCGGCCCGCGATGTTCCGCAGCCGCGTGGTGGAGACGGCCACCGCCTGCTCCTGCGGGTACTTCCGGGACCAGATCGACTCGATCACGTACCGGTGGGTGTCCCGCAACAGGGCTGCGATGTCGTAGAGCCGCTCCGGCGCATCGAGCTCGATGAGGCGATCCCCCTCCGTGTACTCCACGTCCATGATCCGGAACCGGAACCCGTCGTGGAGCTCCGTGCTGAGCAACAGGCCCGGGGAGTACATGGGGTCTGCGAACGCGAGGTAAAGGGGGAGGTTGAAGGCACCAGGCTCGGTCTTGTCCGCGGCGAGGACCATGAGGGCCTCGTTGGGCCGCTCCTCGAAGGCCATCTCCGCCACCTGCGGCCCAAGCCCCCGCACGTTGCCGCTGAACGCATCCACCAGGAGATCCTGGCCGGCCCCATAGAGGCCCTGGCTTTTCGCCACCGCGGTGGCCGCCCGAAAGGCGTCCCACGCCAGGGCATGCACCCGCTCGTTGCCCGTCCCGTGGGTGTGGGTCATCACGATGGAGATGTCATCTCCACAGTGGAAGACGAAGGCGTCGATGAGGAGTTTCCCGCGCTCGGGAAACACCCGATCCCGGACAGTCTGCAGGAGCTCGGCACTGGGCAGGGTGTGCCCGCCGATGCTCCCGATGTCCGCCTTGATGATGCTCACGGTCACACGCATCCCGATCCCTCCTCCTTCGGAGATGTGCACACACCGGGAAAGGAGGAATCCCCTCTCTATTCCCGGGCTCCCTTAGTTGTCCAGTACGGGTATCGGGTGCGAAGGGGGCAGCATCGCACCCGAGAAGGGAGTGAAACATCGCGCCGACCAGGAGCCTTTTGTCCCGGGGTTACCCCCGCGGCTTTGTGAGCTCCCTTTTGCAGAACCGGATGGGTTTCCGGAGGCCCGTCGGCTTGGGCCTGGGGTCACCCGCCGATCCGGAGCATCTTGCTCCGGTCGAGATCCCCCACCTCGTCAACCCGCAGGCAAATTCCTGCGGGTCCTGGCGCTTCCCCCACGCTTCTCCCCTCTCACCTCCTCTTGCCGTTCTTCTTCCCTCGGCCCCGAACTCCTACCCGTCTCCTTCAGTATACTCCGGAAAATCCTCCGTTTGGAGGAGCTTACAAGCTTGCGAGGAGGGCCGCCAGGGTGCGGAGGAGGGCACCCCGGAGATCGCGGTCTAGGAGACCTGCCCGCAGGGTGGCGGCGAGCACGGGCAAAAAGAGGCGGGACTGGTACTGGGTGTCCCCGTATGTGGAGATCACCCGCAGAAGGCCCGGGTTCCGCGAGAGGCCCGCTAAGAAGCGGGAGAGGGATTCGTCCGGAAGGCGGTCCAGGGCCTTCCGGACCCACGCGGTGAAGCGCACCTCCCGGCCGAACCGGTTTCGCCACGCCCGCTCGTAGGCCCGCAGGGCGTTCCGGTCGCCCGAGAGGTGGCGGACGGCGGCTTGGGCCGCGAGCCGCCCCGCCACGAGGGAGAAGTAAATCCCTCCGCCGCTCGTGGCCTTGAGGTGTCCCGCGGCATCGCCTGCCACCACGAACCCCGGCGCCCAGGCGGGCCTGGGGTGGGCCGGAAGCGGGATCCACCCGCCCAGGCGGCGGACCACCCGGATCCCGCGGGCCCGGCGGGAGAGCGCGGGGTGGTCACGGAGGAGGGCCTCTAGGTAAGCCGCGGGGGGGTGGGGTGCCACGGAGGGGTCCACGCACAACCCGATCCGGGCCTCCCGGTCTCCCAATGGCATGAGCCAGGCGAAGAACCCCGGCGCCCACTGCCGTCCCAGGTACACCTCTACGGTGTCCGGTCGGTCGAGGGCGATCCCCGTCACCTCGTACTGGAGGCCCCGGACCACGCGGCTCGGTGCCAGGAGCCCCACGGTGCGGGGGAGAACTGCCCGCGCACCCTCCGCATCGATCACCACGGGTGCCCAAACCCGCAGGGACTTTCCCTTTCGGAGGGCCTGTACCTCGACTCCGCCTCTTACCCGCACCGCGGCACAGGCGCGGGTCTCGAGGAGGAGCTCCGCCCCGCAACCCAAGGCCTGGTCGACGAGCCACCGGTCGAAGACGTCCCGGTCGACCACGTGGGAATCCGGGGTCTTCCGGCGCACGTGTACGGGATCGCCCCCCGGAGGGTAGATGGTGGCGGCGCAGAGGGTGGTGCGCACGAGGTCTGTAGGAATCCCGAACTCCGTGAAGGCGTGTACCGAGAGCTTCCCCGCGCAGTGGGCGGGGTTCCCCACCCGCGGGTGTTCCTCCAGGAGGAGGACGCGGAGCCCCCTCCGGGCCGCTTCCCAGGCCGCCATGCCACCGGCAGGGCCCCCGCCCACCACGATCACGTCCCAGGCCGAATCCGGCATCCTGTTCTGCCCCGTGCAACCGTGTCCACCACAAGACCCAAGAGGATGCCCGCGGTGTTCGCGGCCACATCGCCGAGCTCCACGGCCCGCCAACCGACCGCGCGCTGCAGGCCCTCGATCCCGATCCCGTAGGCCCAAGTAACCACCGCCGCGGCCGCAGCTCCGAGGGGCCACCGCCGCAGGAGGAGCAGGAGGACGAGGAACGCGCCCACGTGGGAAGGTGCTCCGCTTGTCGGTAACCCCCGGCTTACCTCCTCCGGCAGGAGGCTCATGATCCCCACGAGCACCATCCAGGCCACCGCACCGACACGCCACACCCTGCCCATGTTATCCGGTGTCGGCCCGGGACCGGATGAGGTCCGCGAGCTCCCGGGCGAGCTGTTGCGCCCGCTCCGGGTCCTCGTGCTCCACCATGATCCGGATGAGGGGCTCGGTCCCGCTCGGCCGCACCAGGATCCGCCCCACGCCTTTTACGGCCTCCGCGGCCCACGTGATGGCCCGCTCGACCTTCTCGTCCGCCAGCACCGCGTGCCGGTCCGCTACCCGGACGTTGAGGAGGACCTGCGGGAGCCGCTCCACGTCCGATACGAGCTCGCTGAGCCGCAGGCCAGCGGCACCCATGGCGTTCACCAGCTGGATCGCCGTCAGCAGCCCATCCCCCGTGGTGGCGAGCTTCCGGAAGATGATGTGGCCGCTCTGCTCCCCGCCCAGCACGGCCCCGACCTCCCGCATGCGCTCGAGGACATAGCGGTCACCCACGGGAGATCGCACCAACCGAATCCCTTCCCGCAAGAGGGCCCGCTCCACGCCCAGGTTCGTCATCACCGTAGCCACCACCACCCGCGGGTCCAGCTCTCCCCTCTGGGCCAGGTACCGGGCGCAGGCCACCAGGATGAGGTCTCCGTCCACCAACTCCCCGCGCTCGTCCACGGCGATCACCCGATCCGCGTCCCCGTCGTGCGCGAACCCGATGTCTGCGCCGTAGGCCCGCACCGCGGCCTGGAGGACCTCCGGGTGGGTAGAGCCGCAGCCCACGTTGATGCGGGCGCCGTCCGGCTCGTCGTGGAGGGCCACCACCTGGGCGCCCAGGAGGTCCCAGAGGAGGGGGGCAAGTCGGTAGGCGGCGCCGAAGGCGCAGTCCACCACCACCCGTAGGCCAGAAACGGGACGGGCGCAAGCCACGAGGTGGCGGAGGTAGCGCTCCTCCGCATCCACCAGGTCCTTCGCCCCGCCCACCCGGGTTCCCGTGGGCCGAGGCCCGGCCTCCCCAAGGGCCTGCTCGATCCGCTCCTCCAGCTCGTCCGCCAGCTTAACCCCGGTACCGTCGAAGAACTTGATGCCGTTGTCCTCGATGGGGTTGTGGGAGGCGGAGATCACCACACCGGCCGTGTAGCCCAGGGCAGCGGTGAGGTAGGCCACCGCGGCGGTGGGGAGGATGCCGCCGCGTACCACGGCAACCCCCGCGGAGCACAGCCCGGCCACCACCGCACCTTCCAGCATCGGGCCGCTCAGCCGCGTATCCCGGCCCACCAGAAACGCCCCGCCGTCTGGGGCGAGGACCCGGGCCGCGGCCCGGGCGACTTCGAAAGCCAACTCCGGGGTGAGGGTTTCGTTTGCGACGCCGCGGATCCCGTCGGTGCCGAAAAGCCGTCCCATTCCGCCTCCTACGGCCGCCGCCGGATCTCGAGAGTGACTTCTGAGGGGGTCGCGGCCACCACCCAGACGTCCTGAGGGACGACAGCCTGCACGGGCCTGCGCACCCTTCCCGGTCCCAGCCCAGAGGCGTCTACCACGGCCCGCACCGCGTCCTGGGAGAGGCTTAATACCGCCTTTTCGGGTCCCACCACATGGACCCGCACGCGATCGGGTTGCCAGGTGGCCTCTAGACCCGGGCCGAGGCCTTCCACCACCACGGGCACGTCCTGGAGCTCACGCAAGACCGGAGAAGGGACCACCACGACGCGCACCGACACCACCGGGGGGCCCTCCAGTTGTACCCGGTCCGGGATTCGCACCCGCACGGACCTGCGGACCTCTCCTCGGAGAGCGCGCACGTCCACGGGATCCGTGGAAAGCACCGTCAAGCGGGCCACCACCTCCTGAGGCCCGCGCACCCGCACGAGGGGCGGCTGCACCTCCAGGAGGGCGATGCCCATCCCCGGCGGCGGGCTCCCCGTCACCTCCGGCACCACGGGAACGAGGCGGCCGAGTAGGGCTTCCCGCACCACGACCCGCACCTGCACCTGAGGCGGGCGTACCTCCACCCCCTGCACCTCCTCTCCGCCCTCCGCAAGGACCCTTATCCGGACGGCAAGGGTCTGGGTGTTCTGCAGGCCGGAAAGGTCTACGGAGGCCACCGCCCGCCGGACCCGCTGCACAAGGGATCGTGGGCCCACGAGGGTAACCCGCGAGGGCCGGGGTTCAGGCTGGTCGACCGTCGTGCCCTGCGGGGACGTCCCCTGGAGGACCACCTCTACGGGAAGCTGGCGCCGGCTTAAGGCGTCCACCACCACCGTGACCTGCTCCGGCATCACCTCCACCACCCGCACGCCCGAAGGCGCCTCCACCCGAACCGGCAGCCGGTACTCCCCGGGCTCCGCATCCCCGAGGCTCACCCAGGCCGTCACGGATCGGGAGCTGAGGCCGGCGAGGGCGGCCCGAGGAGCCCGCACCCGGACGTCCACCCGCCGAGGTGAGCGCACCACCGTAAGGTCTGCGGGGAGGTTGCGGATCGTGAGTTCTGCGCTGAGGACCCGCTCCGTCTCCGGGTTCTGGGCGGCAGTCACGAGGTACCACAACACCACCGCGATCCCCACGGAGAGGACTCGGTAAAAGGTACGCTCCCGCCGACGCATCCAAGAACCCAACGCAGTTCGGGCCACCGCACCCCCTCGGCCTACGCGGAGCGGCCCCATCGCCACGGGGCAGACCCGCGTGCGGGGGTAACGGCGAAGAGGCCGAGCAGGACGGCCTTCAGCTCCTCCTCGGAAAGCCCCCGGCGCAGGGAGCCCTCCTGGGCGAGGGAGATGGTCCCGGTTTCTTCGGAGACTACGATGGCAACCGCGTCCGTCCCCTCCGTGATCCCCACCGCGGCCCGGTGGCGAGTCCCCAGGGCCCGGCTCAAAAACGGGCTCTCACTGAGGGGAAGCAAGCACCCCGCCGCCACCACCCGGTTTCCCCGGATGATCACCGCACCGTCGTGGAGGGGCGTGTTGGGGTAGAAGATGTTCAGCAGGAGGGGAACGGAGACCACGGCGTCCAGGCGGATGCCCGTCTCGATGAAGTCGTTGAGGCCCGTGCGCCGTTCGATGACGATGAGGGCTCCGATGCGCCGCTGGGCCAAGACCCGAGCGGCCCGGGCGAGGTCGTTTGCCAGCCGGAGGGCCACGTCCCGCTCGAGCGGGGCGGCCGTGCTCCACAGGAGCCGGCCGCGGCCGATCTGCTCGAGGAGGCGGCGCAGCTCCGGCTGGAACAGCACCAACAGGGCCACGGGGATGATCCCGCCGAGGTAGCCGAGGATGGCCTGGAGGGTGTAGAGCTGGAGCCACCTGGCCAGGAGGTAGCCGATGGCGAGGACCGCGATCCCCTGCACGAGCTGCACCGCCCGGGTTCCGCGGATGAGCATCATCACCTGGTAGACCACGAAGGAAACGATGGCGATGTCCACCAGATCGGTGATGCGGACGGGAAGGGGCCAGCTCATCCTCCAAGCACCAGAGCCAGCAGGGCCTTCTGGGCGTGCAGCCGGTTCTCCGCCTGGTCCAGCACCACGGAGCGGGGGCCGTCGAGGACCTCGTCCGTGATCTCCTCTCCCCGGCGGGCCGGCAGGCAGTGCATCACCAGGGCATTGGGGCTATAGGCGAGGAGGGCCTCGTTCACCTGGAAGCCGGCGAAGGCTTGGCGCCGCTTCTCCTGCTCGGCTTCCTGCCCCATACTCATCCACACGTCCGTGTACACCACCTGGGCTGAGCGCACGGCTTCCTCTGGCCGGTGGGTCAGCAGGATCCGGGCTCCCGTGCGCGCCGCGTGCCGCCGGGCCGCCTCGAGGATGGCCCGGTCGGGCTCATACCCTTCCGGGGTCGCCACGTGAACCGAAAGCCCCACCTTCGCGGCCCCCAACAGGAGCGAGTGGCACACGTTGTTCCCGTCGCCCACCCAGGCCACCGTGGCTCCTTGGAGGACGCCCAGCTTCTCCCGGATGGTGAGGAGGTCTGCGAGGATCTGGCACGGGTGCTCCCGGTCGCTGAGGGCATTCAGCACGGGAACCGTGGCGGCTTCCGCTAGGGCTTCGACGGTGCGGTGGCTGAAGACCCGGGCCGCGATCCCGTCCACCCACCGGCTCAGGTTCCGGGCCACATCCGCCACGCTCTCCCGCGTCCCGAGCCCGATGTCCTGCTGGGTGAGGTAGACGGTGTAGCCGCCCAGCTGCTGCATGGCCACCTCGAAGGTCACCCGGGTGCGCAGGGAGGGCTTCTCAAAGAGGAGGGCGAGGGTCCGGCCCTGGAGCACGGGGTGCGGCCGCCGCATGCGCTGCTCCCGCTTGAGCTCGGCGGCGAGGTCCAGGATCTCTAAGATCTCCTCCCTGGAGAGGTCCTCCAGGGAGAGGAGGTCGCGGCCACGGAGTCGAGATTCCATGGCTAGCGTGCTACCTCGGTCCGGGAGAGCCGGCCCATGCGTACAAGCCAATCTTCCACGATCTCCCGTAGCTGCGGGGTCCGCTCCTCGATCTCGTAGGTGACCCGGACCGCAGGCTTGTTGAGGTTGCGCAGCACCTTCCGCAGGTCCGCGGGCGTCCCGAAGACCACCACGTCCGCTTCAATCCGGTTGAGGGTCTCCTCGAGCTCCGAGAGCTGCTGCGGGGTGTACCCGAGGGCAGGCAGCACGTACCGGAGGTGCGGGTAGGCGGCGTAGGCCGCTTGGAGAGAGCCCACGGCTGCCGGCCGGGGATCGACCACCTCAGCCCCGTACGCACGGGCCGCGATGTACCCGGCCCCGTAGCCCATGCCGCCGTGGGTGGTGCTGGGTCCGTCCTCCACCACCACGGCCCGCTTCCCCCGCAGGAGGTCTGGGCGGTCTACCACGATGACGCTGTCGACCTCCACGACGCGGGCCCGGGGGTTTACGGCAGCCACGTTGCGGCGAACGGTCTCCGCATGCTCCGGCCGGGCGGTGGACACCTTGTTGATCACCACCACGTCCGCCATCCGCAGGTTGGCCTCTCCGGGGTGGTAGCGCAGCTCGTGTCCGGCCCGGAGGGGATCGCACACCACCACGTGCAGGTCCGGGACGAAGAAGGGAAGGTCGTTGTTCCCGCCCTCCCACAGGATCACGTCCGCCTCCTGCTCCGCAGCCGCCAGCACCTGCTCGTAGTCCACGCCCGAGAATACCACCTGTCCCCGCCGCAGGTGCGGCTCGTACTCCTCCCGCTCCTCGAGGGTGAGGGGGACGCGGTCGAGGTCTTCCAGGCTCGCAAACCGCTGCACCACCTGCGCCCGCAGGTCGCCGTACGGCATGGGGTGGCGGACCACGGCCACCCGCTGACCCAGCTCCTTTAGTAGGCCCGCGAGGTAGCGGCTGGTGGGGCTCTTGCCCGCGCCTGTGCGCACCGCCCCCACGCTCAGCACCGGCCGGTCGCTGCGCAGCATGGTCTCCTGAGGGCCGAGGAGGCGGAACCCCGCCCCCGCGGCCAGGGCCCGGGAGGCGAGGTGCATCACGTGCTCGTGGGAGACGTCGCTGTAGGCGAAGACCACCTCATCCACCCGGTGGGTGCGGATCAGCTCCTCCAGGCGATCCTCCGGCTCGATGGGGATCCCCTCAGGATGGTGCGGGCCGCTCAGCTCCGGCGGGTAGTGTCGGCCTGCGATGGCAGGGAGCTGGGCAGCGGTAAAGGCCACCACCTGGTACTGAGGCCGATGCCGGTAGTACACGTTGAAGTTATGGAAGTCCCGCCCGGCTGCCCCCAGGATTAGGACGCGCGTTCTCGCCACGGTTTCCCTCCACGGGCGGTTGCCCTTCCTTAATTTGACCACGAAGGGGGTATGCCTGGCTACGAGGCAGGACGATGCGGGATGCCCCGCGGCTTGAGGAGGGACCGATGGCTACCGCTTGGAGTACTGGAACCCGCGCCGGGCCCGCTTGCGGCCGTACTTCTTCCGTTCCTTCACCCGGGGGTCCCGGGTCAGCAGCCCGTGCTGCCGGAGGATGGGGCGCAGGGAGGGGTCCAGCTCCGCCAGGGCCCGGGCGATGCCGTGCCGCACTGCATCGCTCTGGCCCGTCTGTCCTCCGCCCGAGACGGTGGCGTAGACGTCGAACCGATCTAAGGTGTTCGTGAGCAGAAGCGGCTCCACCACCCGGGCCCTCCGGGCCGCGCCCACGAAGTACTCGTCGTAGGGCTTGCCGTTCACCAGGATCCGGCCGGAACCGGGCCGCAGGAACACCCGGGCGCTGGCCTCCTTACGCCGCCCCGCGGCCTGAATCTGAGGGACCACCGCGGTGCTCATCCTTCTACCTCCAACGGCGTGGGCTGCTGGGCCGCGTGCGGATGCTCAGGACCACGGTAGACCTTCAGCTTCTTGAGCATCTGCCGGCCCAGCCGGGTCTTGGGAAGCATGCGCTCCACCGCAAGACGGAAGAGCCTCTCCGGCTTCGTGCGCAAGAGTTCCCCTGCGGTGGCGGACTTCAGCCCACCGGGATAGCCCGAATGCCAGAAGTACACCTTGCGCTCTGCCTTCCGGCCCGTGAGCCGGACCTTCTCCGCGTTCACCACGACCACGAAGTCCCCGCCGTCCACATGAGGAGTATAAGTGGGCTTGTGCTTGCCCTGGAGGAGGCGGGCGACCTGGCTTGCCACCCGGCCCAGGACCTTCCCCTGAGCGTCCACGAGCCACCACCGGCGCTCCACCTCCGTCGGCTTCTGCTGGTAGGTCTTCACGCGTCCTCACCTCGCTGCTGCGGTACGCCAACGGAGAGGGTACACGAGGACCTCCGGAGTGTCAAAGGGGCTTAGGGGGGACGATCGCGATGTGCACCTCGCGGAGCTGCTCCGGATCCACCTCGCTGGGCGCTCCCATCATGAGATCTGTGGCGCTCGCGGTCTTCGGGAAGGCGATCACGTCCCGGATGGTCTCCCGCCCCGCCAGGAGCATCACGAGCCGGTCGAACCCGAAGGCGATGCCCCCGTGCGGAGGGGCCCCGTACTGGAAGGCCTCCAGCAGGAACCCGAACCGCTCCTGAGCCCGCTCCTCGGAGAGGCCCAAAAGGCGGAAGATCCGCTCCTGGAGCTCCCGCCGGTGGATCCGGATGCTCCCCCCACCCACCTCCACGCCGTTCAGCACGAGGTCGTAGGCCTTTGCCCGCACCCGGAGAGGATCGTGGTCCAGCAAAGGCAGGTCCTCGTCCATGGGCGCGGTGAAGGGGTGGTGGACGGCCACGTACCGGCCCGCCTGCGGATCGTACTCCAGCAGCGGGAACTCCACGATCCACACGAACCGGAAGGTGTTGGGCGGGATGAGGTTGAGCCGGTGGGCCATCTCCTGCCGCAACCGGCCAAGCCCCGCGGAGGCCCGCAGGGGCTCATCCGCGACGAGCAGGACTACATCCCCCGTGCGGGCCCCCATGGCTTCCTGGATCGCCACCCGCTGGCCCTCCGTGAGGTGCCGGGCGATGGCCCCCCTCACCCCGTCCGGGGTGAAACTCAGGGAGATCAACCCCCGTAGCCCCTCGGCGACCGCCCGCTGCTGCAGCTCCTCCAGGGTCCTGCGGCTCAGGCCGCAGCCGCCCGGAAGGCACAGGGCCCGCACCGCCCCGCCGGAGGCGACGGCCTCCCGGAACATCCGTACCTCCCCGTGGGCGAACACCTCCGTGAGGTCGGTGATCTCAAGCCCGTAGCGCAGATCCGGTTTGTCGGTGCCGTAGCGGGCGAGGGCCTCCGCGTACGGGAGCCGCGGGAAGGGTAGGCTGATCTCGACGCCCATCACCTCCCGCAGGAGGTGGTGCATGAGGCGCTCGCACAGCTCGAGCACGTCCTCCCGGTCCACGAAGGACATCTCCAGGTCGATCTGGGTGAACTCCGGCTGGCGGTCGGCCCGCAGGTCCTCGTCCCGGAAGCAGCGGGCGAGTTGGAAGTACCGGTCGAACCCGGCCACCATCAGGATCTGCTTCAGCAGCTGCGGAGACTGCGGCAGCACGTAGAACTTGCCCGGGTGGAGGCGGCTTGGCACGAGGAAGTCGCGGGCACCTTCCGGCGTGGCCCGGATGAGGTGCGGGGTCTCGATCTCCACAAACCCCTCCCGGCTCAGGAACTCCCGGGTGGCCTGGGCGAGCCGGTGTCGGAGGAGGAGGTTGCGCTGCATGCTCTCCCGCCGCAGGTCGAGGTACCGGTAGCGGAGCCGCACGGTCTCGTCCACGTCCTCCCCGTCCGCGATCTCAAACGGGGGAGTCCGGGAGGGGTTGAGGATCTCCAGGCGGTGGGCCCGCACCTCCACCTCGCCGGTCGCGAGCTTCGGGTTCACGGTATGAGGCGGCCGCCGGGCCACCACCCCCTCCACCTGCACCACGTACTCCGGCCGCACGTGGTCCGCCGCCGCGTGGGCCTGAGGGAACTCCGGGGTCGCCACCACCTGCACGATTCCCGAGCGGTCCCGCAGGTCCAGGAACACGAGCCCACCGAGATCCCGCCGGCGGTGTATCCACCCGCACAGGCGCACCAGGAGCCCCTCGTGCTCAGGCCTCAGCTCCCCGCATCCGTGCGTGCGAAACCGGGTGGGCCTCACGGGATCCCCTCCCGCAGGGCGTCCGTGACCCGGTGCAGTGAGGTAAGCCGCTGCTCACCCGTCCGCAGGTCTCGCACGACGGCCTCCTCCCGTTCCAGCCTCTCTTCTTCTAGGATCACCGCGTACGTGGCCCCGATCCGCGCTGCGTGGCGCAGCTGCGCGCTCAGGCTGCGGCCCATGAGATCCCCTTCCGCCCGGAATCCCTCCTCCCGCAGCCGGTCCAGCAGGGCGAAGGCCTCCTGTTCCGCCCGGTTACCGCTACTGGCCACGTACACATCCACCTGCCAGCTCTCCTCCGGGAGCAGCCCTTCCCGCTCCAGCACCAGCAGGACCCGCTCGATCCCCATGCCGAAGCCCACGCCAGGAGTCGGAGGCCCGCCCAGGACCTCCGCGAGCCCGTCGTACCGACCACCCCCGAATACCGCGTTCTGGGCGCCGAGCCTCCCGCTGAAGACCTCCGCCGCGGTCCGGGTGTAGTAGTCGAGGCCGCGCACGATGAAGGGGTCGATCTCCGTGGGGATCCCCAGCCACGCGAACCGCCGCAGGACCTCATCGAAGTGGGCGCGGCAGGCGTCGCAGAGGTAGTCCAGCATCTTCGGCGCCCCCTGGGCGATCTGGCGGGTCCGCTCCACCTTCGAGTCGAAGATGCGGAGAGGGTTGGTGTGGAGCCGGCGGCGGCTGTCGTCATCGAGCTCCGCAGCATACTGCTCGAAGTATGCCCGGACCCGCTGCAGGTAGCTCGGCCGGCAGGCGGCATCGCCCACGCTGTTGAGGTGCACCCGGACCTCCCGCAGCCCCAGGCTCTGGAGGATCCGAATGGGGAGTGCCAGGACCTCCACGTCCGCAGCAGGAGAGGCGGATCCCAGGACCTCCGCCCCGAACTGGGTATGCTGCCGGTACCGCCCTGCCTGCGGGCGGTCGTACCGGAACATCTCCGCGATGTAGTACAGCTTCACGGGTTGCGGCCGGGTATAAAGGCCGTGCTCGATGTACGCCCGCATCACTGCAGCCGTCCCCTCAGGCCGGAGGGTGAGACTCCGGCCACCCCGGTCCGTGAAGGTGTACATCTCCTTGTCCACGATGTCCGTCCCCTCCCCCACCCCCCGCAGGAACACCTCCGTGTGCTCCACCACGGGCGTGCGGATCTCCCGGTAGCCGTACCGGTGCGCGAACTCCCGGCACCGGCTGATGAAGCGCTGCCACCGTTCGGACTCCGGGGGGAGCACGTCCCGCATCCCGCGGGGCGCCTGATACTTCGGCATGAGGGGTTCCCTCCCAAATCAAAGCGCTCCGTCCAGGCGGGAACGGAGCGGTCCGCGTTCGCCTTGCGGCATTGTACCAGAGTGGTGCCGGGCCTGCCACGCGTGGCAAAATGGGCTTGTGCGGATCGTCTCCCTGTTCCCCGGCGCCACGGAGCTGCTGTGGGCCCTGGGCCTGGGTGACCAGGTGGTGGGTGTCAGCGAGGCGTGCGACTTCCCGCCTGAAGCCCGCACCCGGAGGGTGGTGGTCCGCGTCCTGCTAGACGGAGAGCTCCCCAGCGCCCAGATCGATCGGATCGTGGCCTCCTCTCTCGCGACGGGACAGCCCCTTTACGCGGTGGACCTGGAGGCCCTTGCGGCCCTGGACCCGGACCTGGTGGTGGCGCAGGGGACCTGCGCGGTCTGTGCGGCCTCCGAAGGTCACCCCGTGGACCTGCGGACCGTGGTCCCGCGGGCCCGAGTGCTCTCCCTCCAGGCCACCTCCCTCCGCGGAGTGCTCGAGGACCTGCGGCGGCTCGCAAAAGCCGTAGGCGTGGCGGAGCGGGGAGAACAGCTTGCTCAGGCCCTGGAGGCGGAGATCTCCGCGGTAGCCGCGCGGGTGCAGGGCCTCCCCCGGCCTCGGGTGGTGGGCGTGGAGTGGCTCGACCCGCCCTTCACCGCGGGCCACTGGCTTCCCGAGATCGTACACCTCGCGGGCGGGCAGGAGGTCCTGGGAAAGGCGGGGCAGCCGTCCCGGCGCACCTCCTGGGAAGAGATCGCCTCCCTTGACCCAGACGTCGTGCTCCTCGCGCCGTGTGGGTTCTCCGTGACGACCACCCTGCGTCGGCTCGGTGAGCTGGCCCCGGAGTTCTGGCAGCTCCGGGCGGTCAGGGAAGGCCGGGCCTACGTGCTGGATGCCCACGCGTACACCAGCCGGCCCGGCCCACGCCTCGTAGAAGGGCTGCGCCGGATCGCGGCCCTCCTCCATCCCGACCGGTTCGAGGCGTCCGGCTCTTCCGGAGTCCAGCTGTTCCCCCGTGTGGTACCAGCATAAGGGAAGGAGGGGTTCGATGCAGGCCATCATTCTCGCGGGCGGAAAGGGCGAGCGGCTTCGGCCGTACACCCAGGATCGTCCCAAGCCCATGGTGGAGGTGCTGGGGATCCCCATCCTGGGCTACCAGATTCAGTGGTTGCGGGTGCAAGGGATCACGGACATCGTGGTGGCCTGCGGGTACCGGCACGAGGTAATCCAAGAGTACTTCGGAGACGGCCGCAAGTGGGAGGTCCGGATCCGGTACTCCATCGAGGAAGAACCGTTGGGCCGAGGCGGAGCCCTCCGACAGGCCATGGAGCTCGTGGAAGGGGACCTCTGCATTGCCACCAACGGGGACGTCATCACCAACGTCCGGATCCGGGAGGTCGTCGACTACCACCGGAGGAACGGGTGGCTCGTTACCGTGGTCCTGACGCCCTTCGTCAGCCCTTACGGCATCGTGGAGGTCGCCGAGGATGACCGCATCGTGGCCTTCCGGGAAAAGCCGGAGCTCCCCTACTGGATCAACGCGGGGATCTACGTGCTAAACCGCGAGGTGCGAGAGCTCCTGCCCGAGGTCGGCGACCACGAGACCACCACCTTCCCCCGGCTCGCGGCGGAAGGGCTTCTCGGTGGATTCCGGTCCCGGGCGTACTGGAAGGGCGTTGACACCATGAAGGACCTCTCGGAGGTCAGCAAGGACTTGGAGGAGCGGCTGCTCGCCGCGTTCCTCGGCTAACTCTCCACACGAGGAAGCGGGAATGGGCCCCGTGCCCGCTCGTAGGCCCGCCCCACCCGCAGCACCACGGCCTCCTCGAAGGGACGACCCACGAGCTGCAACCCCACGGGAAGGCCTCCCGCAAACCCGCACGGAAGGGAGAGGGCGGGAAACCCGAGGGCGTTGAAGGGGTTGGTGAGGCGCGTGAGGAGGGCCCTGGTGTTGTACGGCCGGCCGGCCACGGAGGTGGTCTCCTCCTCTACGGGCGGGGCGGGGATCGCAACCGTGGGGGTCAGGAGCACATCGACCTCCGCGTAGACCTCCCGGAGGAAGTGGTGGACGAGAGCCCGACGCACGGACCGGGCCCGCACGTACCGCTCGCCCGAAAGCGCCAGCCCCACCACCAACCGCTCCCGGACATCCGGACCGTACGCATCGGGCTTTGACCGCAGGAGGGGGAGGTGGAGGGTGCTTGCCTCCACCATCAGCAGCACCGTGGCCACCGCGGAGGCCGCGGAAAGACCCTCCCCGCGGACCTCCTTCACCTTGGCCCCGAGCTCCCGCAGGACCCCTAACGCCCGCTCGATGGCCGAGGCCACGCCGGCGTCCAGCACGGCCTCCGAGAAATCTCGAACGAACCCGACCCGCACGCCCCGGACTTCCTCATCTGCCCCGTACCGAATCCCGGTCAGCACCTCGAGGATCAGGGCCACGTCGTCCACGGTCCGGGCCATGGGACCCACGTGGTCCAGGGACCAGGAGAGCGGGTACACGCCCTGTGTAGGCACAAGCCCGTAGGTGGGCTTGAGGCCCACCACCCCGCACAGGGCCGCGGGGATTCGGACGGACCCGCCCGTGTCCGTGCCCAAAGACCCATACGCACATCCGGTGGCCAGGGCTACGGCACTCCCGCCACTCGAGCCGCCGGGCGAGCGGGTAGGGTCCCAGGGGTTCCGGGCGGGGCCGAAGTGGGGGTTGTTGTTGGAGACACCGTAGGCCCACTCGTGGAGGTGGGTCCTGCCCACGAACACGGCTCCCGCCGACCGCAGGCAGGCCGTGGCCCAGGCGTCCTCCGCGGCCACGGTATCCCGGCGGAGCCCGGAGCCGCAGGTCCAGGGAGCCCCGGCCTGGGCGATGAGGTCCTTGAGGGCGAAGGGAATTCCGTGTAAGGGTCCCCACCACGCGCCCCGCGCCAACGCCTCCTCCGCCTCCCGAGCCCGCCGCAAGGCTCCTTCCGGGTCTACGGAGAGGAAGGCCAGAAAGCGCGGGTTTATGCCCTCGATCCGGCGCAGCACGGCCTCCACGAGCTCCCGGGGCGCTAGGCGTCGGTGGCGGATGCACCGGGCCGCCTCCACCAAGGGCAGCCGCAGGGGGTCGTCGGTGGGCCCTGGGGGCGGATGCGCAATCCGCTCCTCCACGCTCCCCCGCTCAGACCGCAGCACCCACCCGAACTCCGACCACCGGAGGTCACCCGGAGGCTGTTCGGTTCGGATCCCGTCAAGGGGCTCTAAGCGGCGCAGGACGGCGTCCAGCTGCTCTGCGGCCCGCGCCTCCTCGTCCGGGGGGAGGGAGAGGTCGTACCGCCGGAGGGCTTCGCGCAGGAGCTTCTGGGCGTCCCTCACGACCGGAGCTCCGCGGTGTCCAGGAGGATGGTGACCGGCCCGTCGTTGTGGATCTCCACCTGCATCACCTCTCCGAACACCCCCGTGCGCACGGGAACGCCGAGCGCCCGCAGGGCTTCGTTGAAGGTTTCGTAGAGGGGGCGGGCGGATTCCGGGGGTGCGGCCTCGAGGAAGCTCGGCCGGTTCCCCCGGCGGACGTCCCCGTACAGGGTGAACTGGGAAACGGACAGCACAGATCCTCCTACCTCTAGGACGGACCGGTTCAGCTTCCCCGCCTCGTCCGAGAAGATGCGCAGCTGGGCCACCTTCCGGGCCAGCCACCGGGCATCCTCCTCCGTGTCCCGGACGTGCACGCCCACGAGCACCACGAGTCCCTTCCCGATCTCCGCCACCAGCGCCTCCCCGACCCGTACCGCGCCTTTAGAGACCCGCTGGACCACCGCCCGCATGGCTAGAGGCCCAGGATGTGGTAGCCCGCGTCCGCAAACAGCACATGTCCCGTGACGGATCGGCTGAGGTCGCTGGCGAGGAACACCGCCACATCTCCGATCTCCTCCGCCTCCACGGTGCGGCGAAGCGGTGCCCGCTCCGCGTACGCCCGCAAGAACTCCGTAAACCCCGCCACGGCCCGGGCAGACGCGGTCCGGACCGGTCCTGCGGAGATGGCGTTCACCCGGATCCCCTGCGGACCCAGCTCATAGGCGAGGTAGCGCACGATGCACTCCAGGGCGGCCTTCGCGGGCGCCATCACGTTGTAGTTGGGGTAGACCCGGGAGCTGGCGGCGAAGGTCAAGGTCAGGATGCTGCTCCCGGAGGGCATGAGGGGCAGGAGAGTTCGCACGCAGGCGAGGAGGGAGTACGCGCTGATCTCCTGGGCCACGAGGTACCCCTCCCGGCTCGTGTCTAAGAACCTTCCCCGCAGGTCCTCGGTGCGGGCGTAGGCGATGCTGTGGACGAGGACGTGAACCTGGCCGGGGTCCTCCCGCAGGTCCTCCTGCAGCCGGAGGAGGTCCTCTTCCCGGGAGACATCGCAGGGGAACGCGCGGGTGCCCGGAAGTTCCTCCGCAAGCCGGTGCACCGTGGAGGCCTCCCGCTCCCCCAGGTAGGTGAGCAAGCAGCGGGCGCCCTCCCGGTGGAAGGCCCGGGCGATTCCCCAGGCGATGCTCCACCGGTTTGCCACCCCCATGACGAGGGCATTCTTCCCCTCCAGCAGTCCTGGCACGGCGCTTCCCTCCAGACGAGGTGTCACCCGGAGACCCGCTCCACGCGGTAGACGTCCGGTACTTTGCTGATGCGCTGCATCACCGCGGTAAGTTGGCCCACGTTGCGGATATCCAGGACGAGATCGATGACCCCGACCTTGTCCCGGCGCACGCGGGCGTTCACGCTGCGGACGTTGGTGCGGGTGTCCGCCACCGCGCTCAGTACGTCCTTCAACAGACCTACCCGGTCCAGGGCCTCGATCTGCAGCTCCACGGGGTACGTCCCGTCCTCACTCGGCTCCCACTCCACCTCGATCAGCCGCTCCGGCTGCCGCCCCAGGTACTGGAGGTTGGGGCAGTCGCGGCGGTGGATGGTCACCCCGCGCCCTCGCGTGATGTAGCCGACCACCTGATCACCGGGGAGGGGCATGCAGCACCGGGCGAGGGTGGTGAGGACGTTGTCCGCACCCCGCACCCGCAACCCCCGGGCTGTCTGGACGGGCACCGACGCACTCGGAGCAGAAGGCACCATCGGCTCCGGGGAAGCTGGAGTTGGCTCCTGCAGCGCCTGTACCACCTGCAGGAGGGAGAGGTCGCCGTTCCCGAGGGCCGCGAAGAGGTCTTCCTCGCTTTGGAGCTGCAGCCGCTCCACAGCCTTCTGGAGCCGCTCCGTCTTGAGGAGCTGGGTGCTGAGCCCCAGCCGCCGCAACTCCCGCTCCAGCAGCTCCCGGCCGCGGGCGATGTTCTCCTCCCGCTGCTGCTTGCGGAACCACTGCCGGATCTTGCTGCGGGCGTTGCTGGTGACCACAAATCCCAGCCAGTCCCGACTGGGTCCCGGGGAGCTCTTGGAGGTGAGGATCTCCACGATGTCCCCGCTCTGGAGCCGGTAGCTGAGCGGCACCAGGCGCCCGTTCACCTTAGCGCCCACGCAGTGGTGGCCGATGTCGGTGTGGATGCGGTACGCGAAGTCCACGGGCGTGGCCCCGCTGGGCAGGTCGATCACATCACCCTTGGGAGTGAAGACGAAGACCTCGTTCTGGAAAAGGTCCAGCTTCACGGACCGCATGAACTCCCGGGCGTCCTGCATCTCCTGGTGCCACTCCAGGAGTTGCCTAAGCCAGCTCAGCTTCTCCTCGAAGGTCCGGTCCCGGCTCGCCGTCCGGCCTTCCTTGTACCGCCAGTGGGCCGCGATCCCGTACTCCGCCTCCTGGTGCATCTGGTGGGTGCGGATCTGGACCTCTAGGGGCATGCCCCGGTAGATGACCGTGGTGTGCAGGGAGCGATATCCGCTGGGCTTGGGATTCGCGATGTAGTCGTCGAACTCCCCGGGGATCGGCCGCCCCAGGGAGTGGATCACGCCCAGGGCCGCGTAGCAGTCCTTCACGTCGTCCACGATGACCCGCACGCCCAGCCGGTCGTAGATGCGCCCGATCCCCTTGCCCTGGTACTCCGGCCGCTGCAGCTTCCGGTAGATGCTGTAGGCGTGCTTGGGCCGGGCGGTGATGTGGGCCCGCTCCACCCGGATCCCGGCCCGGTTCAGCTCCCGGTACAGCTCCTCCTTCACGGCCTTCAGGATCTCCTCCTGCTGAGATGCGGCTTCCCGCAGGGCCTCCGTGATCTCCCGGTATGCCTCCGGCTCCAGGATGGCGAAGGCCAGGTCCTCCAGCTCGTTCTGCAGCTGCCCGATGCCCAGCCGCTTCGCGAGGGGGGCGTACACTTCCAGGGTCTCCTGGGCCTTACGGCGCTGGTGGTCCAACGGCATGGCCCCGATGGTGCGCAGGTTGTGGAGCCGGTCCGCCAGCTTGATGAGCACGATCCGGATGTCCTTCGCCATGGCGAGGAACATCTTACGGAGGTTCTCCGCCTGCCGCTCCTCCCGGCTCTTCCACTGGATCCGGCCCAGCTTGGTGACCCCGTCCACCAGGGTGGCGATCTCCTCCCCGAACGCCTGCCGGATCTCCTCTAAGGTGTGCTTGGTGTCCTCGGGGACGTCGTGCAGCAGTCCTGCCGCCACCGTCACGGGGTCCAGGCGAAGGCCCGCCAGGATCTCCGCCACCGCGATCGCGTGGGAGACATAAGGCTCCCCGCTCCGCCGGTACTGCCCCTCGTGGGCCTCCGCGGCAAACGCGTAGGCCCGGCGCAAAAGCTCCAGATCCGCCTGCGGGTTCGCCTCCCGCACCCGGTCTAGGACCCGCTGCATCTCGGGTGGGAGCTCCGGGTGGCTTTTCCACTCCTCGTGCACCATCGCTCCTTCCTCACCGGGGTCCTGCGGGTCCGGCGAGGGCCTCGAGGATCTCCACGGCACCCGCCCTCAGCATCCACCGAGCACCCCGCTTCACGGCCCGCCGGAGCACCTCTCCTTCTAAGAACCGCCCGGACGTCCGCAGATCTGCCCGCCCCGGTCGTACCCTCCACCCCTGCTCCGTCCTCGCCACCACCCCCAGCTCCTCCAAGATGGCCAGGGCCGCGGGCAGGACCACCGCGGAGGCCAAGGGATGGATCCCGGCCCGTAGCCTCCGGTACACGGAGGTGAGGGTTGGGCGGGTCGGGTAAGCGTCCAGGGCTTCCTCTGCCCGCCGCAGGTCCTCGCGGTCGAAGGCCAGGTGCAGTGTAACACGTTCCCGTCCCGGCGCGGCAGAGGCGGCCTGCAGCAGGAATAGAGCCTGACTCTGCGGGCTCCGCCAGACGAGGTGGTCGGCACGGGTGGACCCTTCCTCGGGCGGAGGACCTGCGCACACCAGGACCCGGAGGTGACCCGTGGAAAGGAGGGCGTGCAGGGTGGTCCGCAAAGACATCGGCAAGAGGGGGTGGTCGTAGGCAATGGAGAGCTCAGAGAACCGGTTCTGGAGGACCTCCGCGAGGCGGACCGCCTCCTGCGGGCCTGCCTCAAAGACCACCACCCGGGATCCGGAGGCCACGAGCTCCTCGACGAGCTCGATCCCCGCCCGGCCGCGACGGTCGTTGAGCACGAGGTCCGTCCGCATCTGGTCCGAGAACACCACGACCCACTCCTCCGGCACGGCCTGGGAGGACCACAGGTTCCACCGCACGAGACCTGGATGGCGGAGCGCAAGCGGTGGAAGCAGGAGGGATTCGCCCACAAGCAGGTCGTCCGGACGGAGGAGGTCTGGGTGGCGGAGGAGGTAGGAGAGGGTGGTGAAGACCACGGGCGCTTCTGGGTCCGCGGGACGAGGTGCAAGCCCGTGCACCCGCCGAGCCCGGATCCCGCACGCCCGCAGCCGCGGGTCCCACTGGGCCCACCGCACATCCGCGAGGTCGTGGGTAGGCCAAACACAGATCACCCGATGCCCGGACCGAGCCGCATCCGCGATCCCCACGAGCAGCACCTTCCAAAGACCTCGGCCCGGACCTCCCACGAGCACCCCTTTCTGCTCCCGTGTCGCCCCGATCCACCCCCTCGCCCACTCCGGGAGGACTTCCCCGTAGAGGAGCCGGCCCTCCCACGCGTCCCCGGTGGGAAGGCTGGCGGGCCCTTCTTGGTCGACTGGGTCCCGCACGCGGGAGGTATGCCAGTACTCGCTGGCCCGCTCAAAGAGGTGTTCCAAGAGCTGCTCGGCGTGCGAGAAGGCGGGTTCGGAGGAGGGCCGCAGGTCTTGGATCACGAGCCGGACCTCCGACCGGTCGAGGAAGGCCTCCTCCACGAAGGCGGCCACGTCCACGCCCGATCCCCAAAAGGCCAGGCTCTCCGCGGCCTCCCGCCATCCGAACCCCACGGCCTCCACACGGTGCCGGCCGTCGGTGAGCTGCAGGTGGAGGTGGCTTCCGTCGTTCCCGATCGGTCGGATGTCCACCACCCACAGACCCCGCACGGCAAACAGGGGCCTCGGGTTCCCGGCCCCGAAGGGTTCCAGGGCCCTGAGCTCCTCGAGGAGCCGGCGGTCAAGCTCGGAAAGCGAGAGCTCTGCGTCGAGCTCCAAGGTGGGGACGAGGTCCTCCGGCTGGACTCTACCCCGCACCGCCTCTTCGAATCGGTCCCGAAAGGCCTCCAGGTGGTCGACGGGAAGGCTCAGGCCGGCCGCCTGGGCATGTCCTCCGAACTCGCCCAAAAGCGACGTGCAGGCCCGCAGGGCCTCGATGAGGTTTACCTCCGGCACGCTCCGGCCGCTTCCCCGCGCGATCCCCTCCCCGACATTCAGCAAAATGGTGGGACGGTAGTAGGCCTCCCGGACCTTCCCCGCGGCGATCCCCAACACCCCCGGATGCCACTCCCCCCAGAGGACGAGGGTGGCACGCTGCCGGGGATCGAGGGCTTCCGCGGCGGCGAGGGCCTGCTGGACCACCTCGTCCTGCAACCGCTGCCGCTCCCGGTTGAGGACCTCCAGCTGCGCGCTCAGCTCCTCCGCCTCATCGGGGTCGTCCGTGAGGAGGAGGGCGAGCGACCGCTGAGCAGACTCCAGCCGGCCGCTGGCGTTGAGGCGGGGTGCGACCCGCCACACCACGTCGTCCGCGGTCACCCTGCCCACAAGTCCCGTCTGCCGCAGGAGGGCCTGCAGCCCCGGGAGAGGGCTATGGGGAAGACGGCCGAGGCCTGCTTTCGCGAGGATGCGGTTTGGGCCCACGAGCGGCACCACGTCCGCCAAGGTGCCGATGGCCGCGAGCTCCACGAGGTCATCCTCGCACCAGAGGCCTCCACGCGCCCACAGGGCTCGCACCAGGAGCCATGCGAGCCCGGCGGCACAGAGCTCCCGGAAATCCTGCCCTGCGAGCTTAGGATCGACCAGGACGTCTGCGGCCGGCAGGTGCGGGGGCGGTTCGTGGTGGTCCAGGACCACGACCTCCATCCCCAGGTGCCGGGCGAGGGCGATCTCCTCTACCGCCGTGATCCCGCAGTCCACGGCCAGTAGCAGGCGCGTGCCCCCTTGCGCAATGCGATACACGGCATCCGCGCACAGCCCGTACCCCTCCTGAAGGCGGTGGGGGATGTAGGGGATGAGACGGCCCCCCAGCGCTTGAAGCCCCCGGATGAGGATGGCGCAGGCGCACACGCCGTCCGCGTCGTAGTCGCCGTAGACGGTTATGAGGTCTCCCCGGGCCACCGCCTTCGCCACCACGGAGGCCGCCTGTGCGAGGCCCGGGATGGTTTCGGGATCAGGAAGGTCCGCAAGGGACGCCCGCAGGAAGGCCCGCATCTCCTCCTCCGTGCGGCATCCGCGCCGCAGGAGGACCTGCACGGTGACGGGCGAAAGCCCAAGCCGGTCTGCGAGGTGGCGGAGGTCGGGATCCGGAGGCAGGAGCCGCCACCGGCAACGGATACCGGACCGCTCAGAGTCGGCGCGTGGACTCGGCATCGCTCTCCGAGGTGGCTGGGGCCGCGGGAGGGAGGGGCGTCCGAGTCAGCCGCTCCAGCCGCCGGATCCTGCCGCGGAGCAGGAGGTTACTGAGGAAAAGCGGTAGACCCAGGATTCCGGCGCCCACGAACAGGGCCGCCACGATGGCACTGGGAAGGGGGCCTGTGAACACCGTCCACGGACCCCACCGCAGGGACACCGTGTCTGTGGTCTGGAGGTTGCTGAGGACGACGCCCACCGCCAGCAGGGCGAGCACGAACGTCCCGAACAGCAAGGCACGCATCCGGTTGGCTCGATGCTAGCACGTGTCCCTAAGGCCGGTCAAACGGGCTAGGAGCCGCGGCCCCGTCGGGAGCGCACCGCCGCCACCTCCGCCCGGGAGCCGGCTGGGGCCGCAGCCTGGGCCGCGGCTTTGCGCTCCGCCCACGCATGGAGGTCCACGAGGAGAGGGCTCGCGACGCCGATGGAGGAGTACGCGCCCGTGAGGACCGCCACGCACAGCCCAAAGGCGAAGTCTCGGATCGTGGGGCCGCCGAACACGTAGACGGCTCCGATGGCGAGCAGGGTGGTGATGCTTGTCCCCAGGGATCGCACCAGGGACTCCAGGATGCTGCGGTTCACCAGCTCCTCAAACGGCTCCCGGGTGCGGAGGTTCAGGTTCTCCCGGATGCGGTCGAAGACCACGATGGTGTCGTTGATGCTGTAGCCCACGACGGTGAGCAGGACCGCCACGAAGGCGCTATCGACCGTGGCCCGGGTCAAGGCGAACGCCCCCAGCACCACCAGGACGTCGTGCACCAGGGCGACGTCCGCGGCGAGGGCGAAGTGCCAGGAGCGGAACCGGATCGTCACGTAGATCACCTGGAGGGCGAGGCCGATGGCCACGCCCAGGATGGCGATATTGCGCAGCTCCCGGCCAATCTTGGGCCCCACATCGTCCACGCTGAGCACCGTGAACGGGCCCACGGTCCGGCGGAGGGTTTGGAGTACCTCGTTGCGCTCCGCGACGGTGAGGGGAGGGGTCCGGATGGAGACGTCCGCGGTGTGGGGGGTCTGCTGGATCACCGCCTCCCTAAGCCCAAGCGGTGCGAGGGCGGCCCGCACCCGGGCCGTGGTGACGGTCCGATCCTGAAACCGCAAAAGCAGCAGGGTCCCACCCGTGAAGTCCACGCCCCAGTTAAGGGGAGGGCGTCCTGCGGCCATATTCCCTCCGAGGGCCCCAAGGGCGCCGAGGACGATCACAAGGGAGGCCAGGTACAGGAAACGGCGGTGGCCGATGAGGTCCCAGCGCCTCATGCCGCCGCCTCCGCAGACCTCGGCAGGCGCGCCATGCGCACGAACCACCCCGAAAGCCCGGCATCCACGCACAGCTCCACGAGCCACCGGGTTACGAAGACGGCGGTGAACACGCTGACCAGCACCCCGATCACGAGGGTGACGGCAAACCCCCGGATGGGGCCGCTCCCGAGCCAAAGCAGCACCGCGGCGCCGATCAAGGTGGTGGCGTTGCTGTCGACGATGGTGGCGATGGCCCGCCGCCAGCCCGTGGCGATGGCCGTCCGCAGGGGCTTTCCCATACGGAGTTCCTCTTTGACCTTCTCGAAGATGATCACGTTGCCGTCCACCGCCATCCCCAGGCTCAGAACGAGCCCCGCGATCCCGGGCAGGGTCAGGGTGGCACCGAGGGCGGTGAACACCCCAAGGACCGTGAGCGCATAAATTCCCAGGGCGATGGAGGCCGCAAGCCCGCCGAGGCCGTAGTAGGCGGTCATGAGGGTCACCACCATGACCGCGGCGATCCAGCCTGCCCGCAGGCTGCGGTCGATGGAGTCCCGTCCGAGGGTGGGGCCTACCGTGCGCTCCTCGATGGGCTGGACCGGCACGGGGAGTGCTCCACCCCGCAGGAGGATCGCGAGGTCCCGGGCCTCGTTCGCGGTGAAGTTCCCCTCGATCACCCCTTCCCCGGGGATCCGGGCTCGGATCACGGGCGAGCTGATTACCCGGTTGTCCAAGACGATGGTGAGGTACTCGCCGATGCTCCGGCCCGTGTGCTCCTCGAACTTCCGCGCCCCCTCTCCTCCGAACCGGAAGCGCACCACCCAGTTCAGAGCCTGCGGGTCCAGCTCCGCCCGGGCATCCCGGAGGTCTGCGCCCGTCACCACCACCTTCTTGGGAAGGGAAAGTAGGCGGCCGTCAGGGAGTCGTACCCGGCGGTTGTCCGGGAGCCACTCCGCGCCTTCCGGGAGACTCTGGTGGTCCGTGTCCACGAACTCCAGCAGGGCCGTACGGCCGATGAGCTCCTTGGCCCGCTGCGGATCCTGCAATCCCGGGAACTCCACGATGATGCGATCTGTCCCCTGGCGCTGCAGGAGCGGCTCCGCAATCCCCAGGGCGTCGATGCGGCGTTCGATGACCCGCATCGCGGCATCCACCTTGTCCGGGGTGACTTGCACACCCGGACGCGGCTGCGCCTCCAGCACGATCCGGGTCCCGCCCTGAAGGTCCAGGCCCAGCCGCATGTGGGGTTGGAGGGGCTGGAACACGGGCCGCCAGTCATCCAACGCCAGGGGCCGGAAGGTCAGTTGGAACGCCCCGAGCACGATGGCCAATAGGATCACAAGGCGCAGGGGATGTCCTCGCAAGGATCACACTCCGGAGCCGGTGTCGCGCCCATTATACCCCATCCACCCGCTCCACGATCACCGCGATCCCTTGCCCTACGCCGATGCACATGGTGGCAAGCCCGTACCGGGCCTTCCGGCGCCGCAGCTCCCACACTAGGGTGGTGAGGATGCGGGCGCCACTACACCCGAGCGGATGTCCCAGGGCGATGGCCCCGCCGTTTGGGTTCACCCGTTCCAGATCCAGCCCCAGCTCCCGCACGCAGGCCAGCACCTGGGCGGCGAAGGCCTCGTTGAGCTCCACGAGATCGATGTCCTCGATCCGGAGGCCCGCCCGCTTGAGGGCCTTTCGGGTGGCGGGCACGGGCCCGAGGCCCATGACCGCGGGATCCACCCCGGCCACGGCGCTGGAGACGATGCGGGCCAGCGGTCGGAGGTCCAGCTCCGTGCAGGTCTTCGCGTCCATGAGCAAAAGCCCCGCGGCCCCGTCGTTGAGCCCGGAGCTGTTTCCCGCGGTGACGGTCCCGTCCCGGCGGAAGGCGGGCGGGAGGGAAGCAAGCCGCTCCAGAGTTATATCTGGCCGAGGAGGCTCGTCGGACTCCACGGTCACCGGCCCGTCCTTTCCGGGAACCACCACGGGGACGATCTCCTCCCGAAACCGGCCCTCCGCGATCGCCCGGGCCGCCCGCTGCTGGCTAGTGAGGGCGTAGCGGTCCTGCTCCTCCCGGGTGATCCCGTACCGCTCTGCCACGATCTCCGCGGTCTCGCCCAGTAACATGGCGACACCGGGCCACTTCTCCGCGAGCCGAGGGTTCGTAAACCGCGGCCCTAGGGTGGTGTCGTAGACCTCGAGCTTGCGGCTCCACGCCTGCGGGGCCTTCGCCACCACGAAGGGCGCCCGGGTCATGCTCTCCACCCCACCCGCAATGACGATCTCCCCTTCCCCGCTCCGGATGGCGTGAAACGCGCTCACCACCGCCTGGAGTCCGCTCCCGCACAGTCGGTTTACCGTCTGGCCCGGCACCTCCGGGGGAAGCCCGGCCAACAGCAGGGCCATCCGGGCCACGTTTCGGCCGTCCTCACCCGCCTGGTTCGCGCACCCCAGGATCACGTCGTCGATCCGACCAGGCTCGATTCCCGTGCGCTGGATGAGGGCAGAGATCACCACCGCAGCCAGTTCGTCGGGTCGCACGTCCCGTAGGGCACCCCCGTAGCGGCCGATGGGGGTGCGTACGGCGTCCACGATCACCGCGTCCCGCATCTTCTCTTCTGGTTACCGGCCCCGAAACCGGGGCGGCCGCTTCTCGAAGAACGCCCTCCGCCCTTCTATATGGTCTTCCGTCCGGAAGGCCACCGTCTGCAGCATCGCCTCGTAGTCCAGGGTGGAGGAGAGGTCGGCGTCGAGGGAGCGCAGCAGCGCCCGCTTGAGGAGGCCGTAGGCTCGCGTGGGGCCCTGCGCGAGCCGCACGGCCACCTCCCGAGCCCGGTCCGAAAGCTCCTCCGGAGGCACCACCCAGTTCACCAGCCCGAGCCGCCAGGCTTCCTCCGCGCGCAGGGGCTCCGAGAGGGCCCAAAGCTCGACGGCCTTTGCGAGCCCCACAAGCCGCGGGAGGAAGTAGGTGGCTCCCGCGTCGGGGACAAGCCCCACCCGCGCAAAGGCGGTGAGGAACTGGGCGTCCGTGGAGGCCATGCGGAGGTCGCTGGCCAGCACGAGACTCATCCCCGCACCCGCCGCTACCCCGTTCACCACGGCGAGCACGGGTTTTTCGATCCTCCGCAGGTGCAGGATGAGGGGGTTCACGTACCGGCGCATGTGCTCGAGGAGGTCCATTCCCTCCTCCAGTTCCCGGAGGTCCTGGCCCGCGCAGAAGGCATTTCCCGCGCCGGTGAGCACCACGCACCGCACCTCCGGATCCCGCTCTGCCTCCCGAAGGGCCTGCTGGAGCTCCTGGAACATCGGGGCGTTGAGTGCGTTCAGGACCTCCGGCCGGTTCAGGGTGAGGGTCAGGACTCCCTCCTCGAACGCGCGCTGGACCAGTTCGTCGGCCATGTCTTTTCCTTACACCGTCTCCAGGACGTCGAGGTAGCGGCGGAGCTTCTGGGCCCGGGTTTGGACCTCCGCGAGCTTCTCCTCCTCCGCCCGAACCACCTCCACGGGTGCTTTCTGCCGGAACTCCGCGTTCGCCAGCTTCGTCCTAAGCCGCTCCTGCTCCTCCCGGAGTTCCTCGAGCTCCCGCCGGACCCGATCCCGCAAGGCCTGCGCCTGTGCGCCCGCAAGGGGCACATACACCTCCACGGGTCCCACTAGCCCTAAGGCCGCGGGGTGAGGCCGGGAGGCCTCGGGCGGAAGGAGGTGGAGTTCGTCCACCCGGGCCAGGGCCTGGAGGTAGGGTCGCAGCTGCTCGAGGAGCTGCCGCTCCGCCTCAGGCGCGAACGCCTGGACGGTGATGCCCTGGTGCGGCGAGAGGCGCAGGTCCGCCCGCAGGCTGCGGATCTCCCGTACCACGGCTTGGAAGAGCTCGATGTTCCGCTCCACTTCCTCGTGTATCCGGCGAGGGTCGCTGCGGGGCCACGGCCCCAGCATCAGGGTCTCACCGTGGTGCGGCAGTGACCGGAACACCTCCTCCGTGAGGAAGGGCATAATCGGGTGCAGCAGCCGCATGGTCTCCAGGAGGACGTACCACAGCACGTAGCGGGCCGTTTGCGCCGCCTCCCCGCCCGCGTTCAAGTCCACCTTGCTCATCTCCACGTACCAGTCGCAGTACTCGTCCCACAGGAACCGGTACAGGGTCCGGGCAGCCTCGTCGAACTCGTAGGCTTCTAGGGCCCGGGTGACGGTTTGGATCGTGCGTTCGAGGCGGCTGAGGATCCACACGTCCGGCATCCCGTACCGGAGGGAGGTGGGGTCCCAGGAGCGCGGGTCCTCGCCGCCGAGGCTCAGGTGCACGAACCGGGCGACGTTCCAGACCTTGTTGGCGAAGGTCCGCACGTCCGCGATCATCTTCTCGTCAAACCGCATGTCCTGCTGGGCCGCGGAGCACCGGGCGGTGAGCGCGAACCGGAGGGCGTCGGCCCCGTACTTCTCGATCACCACCATGGGGTCGATCCCGGTCCCCAGCGACTTGCTCATCCGGCGGCCGTGGATGTCGTGCACGGTGGGATGGATGTACACGTCCCGGAAGGGCACTTCATCCCGGAACTCCAGGCCGAACATGATCATCCGGCACACCCACAGGAAGATGATCCCTCGGTCCGTAACGAGCACGCTCGTGGGGTAGAAGTAGCGCAGGTCCTCGGTCTCCTGCGGCCAGCCGAGGGTCGCGAGAGGCCAGAGGGCGGAGCTGAACCAGGTATCCAGCACGTCGGGGTCCTGCTGCCAGGTCTTGCCTCCGCACCCCTCGCACCGGAAAGGCTCCACCTTCACCGCCACCTGGGCCCCGCAGCCCGTACAGGTCCACACGGGGATCCGGTGGCCCCACCACAGCTGCCGGCTGATGACCCACGGCCGGATCCCCGCAAGCCAGTCCAGGGCCACCTTGGCCCACCGCTCCGGGTAAAACCGCACGCGGCCCGTGCGGATGGCCTCTACGGTCCGCTCGGCCATCTCCCGGACATCGAGGAACCACTGATCGGTGATGTAGGGCTCGATCACCGTGTGGCACCGGTCGCACTTCCCCACCCGGGTCTGGTAGGGCTCTGCCCGCACCAGGAGCCCCTGCATCTCTAGAGCTCGGGCCACCCGCTCCCGCGCCTCGAACCGGTCAAGCCCCACGAACCTTGGAGCCAGGTCATTCATGCGGCCCGCTTCGTCCAGGGCCACGAGGACGGGAAGCCCGTGATCCCGGCCGATCTCGTAGTCCAGGGGATCATGGCCCGGTGTGATCTTCAGGGCACCCGTGCCGAAGGGGGGATCCACCCGGCGGTCCGCGATGACGGGCACCCGACGGTTCGCCAGGGGCACGATCACCTCCTTGCCCACCAAATCCCGGTACCGCCCGTCGTCCGGGTGAACCGCCACCGCCACGTCCGCGAAGATGGTCTCCGGCCGCTGGGTGGCCACCACCACGTCCGGGGCGTCGTCCGCGCCCCGATACCGCACGTACCACAGCTGGCTTACGGTGTCCTCGTACTCCACCTCGAGGTCGGAGATGGCGGTGCGGCACCGGGGACACCAGTTCACCATGTGCTTGCCCCGGTAGATGCGGCCCTTGCGGTACAGGCGCACGAAGGCCTCCAGCACCGCGTCGTAGTAGGGCGGATCGAGGGTGAAGACCTTGCGGTCCCAGTCGCAGGAGACCCCCAGCCGCTCCAGCTGCGCGTAGATGATGCTCCCGTACTTCCGCACCCAGGCCCACACCCGCTGCTCGAATCCCTCCCGGCCCAGGTCCTCCCGCCGCAGGCCCTCCTTCGCCAGCTCCCGCTCCACCACGTTCTGGGTGGCGATCCCCGCGTGGTCCGTGCCCGGCTGGTAGAGGGCGCACTTGCCCTGCATCCGCATAAAGCGGGTGAGGACGTCCTGGAGGGTGTTGTTGAGGGCGTGCCCGATGTGCAACTCCCCCGTCACGTTCGGGAGCGGCATCATCACGGCCCAGGCGGGTCGGGTGGGGTCCGGCTTTGCCCGGAAGTAGCCCGCGGCCTTCCATGCCGCATAGAGCCGCATCTCCACAGGACCCGGTTCGTAGACCTTCGGGAGCTCCTGGATGGCCATCCCTCTGCTCCTCAGCGCAGAGCGCCGCCCCGCCGAATGAGGGGAGCGGTTTCTGGCTGGGTTCGATTATGCGTCACCGGGCCGGACGATCGCAACTCACCACGGGAGGAGGGTGCCGATCCCCTGCTCCTCCGCCCGCCGTAGGACCAGGGTGCCGACCGCGAGGTCCTGGACCGCGTGGCCCACGGACTTAAAGAGGGTGATCTCCTGGGGGCTTTGACGCCCGGGCCGCGCACCGGCCGCTACCGCCCCGATCTCCGTCACCGTGGCCCAGTCCAACTTCCCTTCCGCCGCCGCGAGGATGAGGTCTCCGGCCTCGGCTCGCGCGGCCGCGAGGCTATCTACGAACACCCGGCTGCGGGCCACGAGCTCCCCCGGGATCTCCCGGGCGTCCGGGGTGAAGGTGCCGATCGCCGTGAGGTGCACCCCGGGCGAGATGTCCTCCGCGGAGAGGACCGGGGTGGTGCTCGTGGTGGCGGTGATCACGAGGTCCGCACCCCGCACCGCGGCCTCGGCGCTGGGCGCCGGGTATACGGAGGCGCCCCGGATCCAGGGCTGCGAGCGGGCCCAGGCCGCGAAGGCCTCCCGGCTCTGCGGCGTGCGGGCGTACACCCGGACCTGGGTCACCTCCCGAACCGCGCACACGGCCTCCAGCTGCGTCCGCGCCTGCACGCCCGCGCCGATTAGGGCGACGACGGCCGGCTCCCGGCGAGTCAAAAGGTCGATGGCGAGGCCACTGACCGCTCCGGTGCGGAGGGCGGTGAGGGCGCTCCCTTCGAGGAGCGCCAAAGGGCGGCCGGTGGCGGCGTCCTGTAGGAGGACCGCGGCGTGGAGGGTGGGAAGGCCGTGGGTTGGGTTGTTCGGGTAAACGGTGACCGCCTTCACCCCGAGCCCGATCCCCTCCGCAAACCCGGGCATGTAGAGGGCGACCCCGGAGGGCGTCGAGACGTGGACCCTCGGGGGGACGTGCACCCGGCCCTCCCACAGGGCGACAACGCCCTCCCGCACCGCGGCGATGGCCTCTGCCATGGAGACGGCCCGATAGACTTCCTCCCCAGAGAGAATCCGGAGCACGGGCTGCCTCCGGGCTACGCCTGAGGCGGAGGCGGAGGAACCTGAGCAGGGGTCTCCACCGGGATCCTGGGGACCTCCAGCAGCGGCTGCGGCGGGGCGGCCTCAGGAACGGCCACGCGCTCCTTACTGGGCAGGAGGGCCGTTTCCAGGACCTCGTCCATATGCTCCACGAGCTTGAAGCGGAGCTTGCGCCGCACCTTCTCCGGAATCTCCACGAGGTCCCGCTCGTTCTCCTGAGGGAGGATCACGGTCTCGATCCCCGCCCGGTGGGCGGCGATCACCTTCTCCTTAACGCCGCCGATGGGCAGGACCTTGCCCCGCAGGGTGATCTCGCCCGTCATGGCCACGTCCTTGCGCACGGGCCGGCCCGTGAGGGCGCTCGCGAGAGCCGTGGCCATGGTGATGCCCGCGGACGGGCCGTCCTTGGGCTGGGCGCCCGCGGGCACGTGGATGTGGACGTCGAACTTGCTGTACCAGTCCTCGTCCGCGCCCAGCCACTTCGTCCTCGACCGCACGTAGCTCACCGCGGCCTGGGCGGACTCCTTCATGACGTCCCCCAGCTGGCCCGTGAGCACGAGCTTCCCGCTGCCCTTCACGAGGGCCACCTCCACGGTCACGATGTCGCCCCCTGCCTCGGTCCACACAAGCCCCGTGGCGGCGCCCACTTCGTCCTGCTTCTCCGCCACCCCGTACCGGAACCGGGGTGGTCCGAGGTAATGAGGCAGCACCTTATGGGTGATGCGCCGGGGCGCGCGCGGGTCTCCGCTGGCGACCTTGGTGGCCACCTTCCGACAGATGGTGCCGATCTCCCGCTCCAGGTTCCGCACCCCCGCTTCCCGGGTGTACTCCCGGATGATGCGGAGGATGGCCTCGTCGCTGAAGGGCAGGCCCCGGTCCTGGAGGCCGTTCTCCCGGAGCTGCTTCGGCACCAGGAAGTGTCGGGCGATGGCGAGCTTCTCCTCCTCGATGTACCCGGGGAACCGGATCACCTCCATCCGATCCCGGAGGGCGGGCGGGATGGTGTCCAGGATGTTGGCGGTGCAGATGAACATCACCTCGCTCAGGTCAAACGGCAGCTCCAGGTAGTGGTCGCTGAAGGCGTGGTTCTGCTCCGGGTCCAGGGCCTCCAGCAGGGCCGCGGAGGGGTCTCCCCGGAAGTCCAGGCCCAGCTTGTCGATCTCGTCCAGCATGAAGACGGGGTTTTTGCTTCCGGCCATCTTCATGCCCTGGATGATCCGGCCCGGAAGCGCTCCCACGTAGGTGCGGCGGTGGCCCCGGATCTCCGCCTCGTCCCGCACCCCGCCCAGGGACACCCGCACGAACTTCCGGCCGAGGGCCCGGGCGATGGACTTGCCGAGGGAGGTCTTCCCGACCCCCGGAGGTCCCACGAAGCAGAGGATGGGGCCCCGGGTGCTGGGGCTCAGCTTGCGCACGGCCAGGTACTCGATGATCCGGTCCTTGGCCTTGCGCAACCCGTAGTGGTCCTCGTCCAGGATCCGACGGGCCTCCTGGATGTCCAGGCGGTCTTCTGTACGCACGCTCCAGGGCAGGCTCAGGATCCAGTCCAGGTAGGTGCGCACCACCACCGCCTCCGCCACCATGGGCGGCATCTTCTCCAGGCGGCTTAGCTCCTCCAGGGCCTTCTCCCGGACGTAGTCGGGGAGGTTTGCGGCCTCGATCTTCTTGCGGTACTCCTCGACCTCGGCCTGACGCTCGTCCCGCTCCCCCAGCTCCTGCTGGATGGCCTTGAGCTGCTCCTTGAGGTAGTACTCCCGCTGGGACTTCTCCATGGACTTGCGGACCCGGTTCTGAATCTTCCGCTCCAGCTCCAGGATCTCGAGCTCCCGGTGCAGGATCTGGGCCAACAGGTCCAGCCGTCCCGCGGGGTCCAACTCCAGGAGCTGCTGGCGCTCCTCCAGCTTAAGCGGGAGGTGCTGGGCCACGAGGTCCGCGAGCTTGCCGGGCTCCTCCGTCCCCATGATGGCCATGAAGGCCTCCGGCGGCACGGACCGGCTCAGCCGTGCGTACCGCTCGAACTGGGCTGCCACCTGCCGCATCAGGGCCTCAATCTCCACGGTGCGCTCCACGGCGTCCTCCACCGCCTCCACCCGGACGGCGAAGTAGGGGTCCGTGCGGACGAACTCGAGGATCCTCCCCCGCACCAGCCCCTCCACCATCACCTGGAGCACCCCGTCGGGCTGGCGCCCCACGTTGATCACCCGGGCGATGGTGCCCCACCCGAAGAGGTCTTCGGGCTTCGGATCCTCGATGTTCTCGTCCCGCTGGGCCACGAGGAGCAGCAGCCGCTCGCCCTCCATGGCCTGCTCCAGGGCCCGGATGGACTTCGGCCGCCCTACGCCCAGAGCGAGGGAGGTGTGGGGAAGAACCACCACGCCCTTGAGGGCCAGCAGGGGAAGTACCACAGGGTACTGCGTCCGCGTCCCGCTCATGCTCCCTCCCAACCACAAAATCGGACCAGATGACCGGTCCCTTCACCCCTGTATACGCAGGGGGAGTCTGAAAGATTCCCCCGCGGCTAGCCGGCGGACTTCTCCTTCGGGAGGCGTTTCAGCTCCGCGGCGGTGACCAGCAGGGGCGGGGCCCGGCGTTCCACCGCGTCCAAGGTCACGATGCACCGCTTCACGTCCGGACGGGAGGGGATCTCGTACATCACGTCCAGCATGATGTCCTCGATGATGGTCCTTAGCCCTCGGGCCCCCGTGTTGCGGGCCATGGCCTCCCGGGCGATGGCCCGCAGGGCCTCTTCCGTGAACACCAGGTCCACCCCGTCCATCTCGAGGATGCGCTGGTACTGGCGCACGAGGGCGTTCTTGGGCTCCACCAGGATGCGCACGAGCTGGTCCTCCGTGAGGGGGTCCAGGGTGACCACGATGGGCAGCCGTCCGATGAACTCCGGGATGAGGCCGAACCGGAGGAGGTCCTGGGGCATCACCTGGCGCAACAGCTCCCCAGGATCCCGGCTCCGGCCCTCGCTGGTCGCCCCGAACCCGATGCTCGCCCGGCGCACCCGGCTCTCGATGATCTTCTCCAGGCCTTCGAAGGCCCCGCCGCAGATAAAGAGGATGTTCGTGGTGTCGATCTGGATGAACTCCTGGTGGGGGTGCTTACGGCCACCTTGGGGCGGCACGTTGGCGATGGTCCCCTCGAGGATCTTCAGCAGGGCCTGCTGCACCCCTTCCCCGCTCACGTCCCGGGTAATGGAGGGGTTCTCGGATTTGCGGGCGATCTTGTCGACCTCGTCGATGTAGACGATCCCCCGCTCCGCCTTCTTCACGTCGTAGTCCGCGGCCTGGATGAGGCGGAGGAGGATGTTCTCCACGTCCTCCCCCACGTACCCGGCCTCCGTGAGGCTCGTGGCGTCCGCGATGGCGAAGGGGACGTCCAGGATCTTAGCGAGGGTCTGGGCGAGGTAGGTCTTTCCGCAACCGGTGGGGCCGATGAGGAGGATGTTGCTCTTCTGGAGCTCCACGTCGTTGGGGCGGCGGTGGCCGATGCGCTTGTAGTGGTTGTACACGGCCACGGCCAACACCTTCTTCGCCCGCTCCTGCCCGACCACGTACTGGCAGAGGGCCTCGTAGATCTCGTGGGGCTTGGGGAGGCTGCGAGGCGCCAGCTCCTCCGGCTCTCCGTACAGCTCCTCCTCCAGGATCTCGTTGCACAGCTCGATGCACTCGTCGCAAATGTACACCCCAGGGCCTGCCACCAGCTTGCGCACCTGCTCCTGGGACTTGCCGCAGAAGGAGCACTTCAGCCGATCGTGGTCATCCCCGAACCGGAACATCCGTCCGCCCCCGAAGCCCTTCGCCATTCCCGCCTCCGGTTGTTATCGGCTTTCATCCCGTCGTGCGTACGCCGCGATCTTCTCCGGCCGAGGCTCGATGACCTGGTCGATGAGCCCGTACTCCTTCGCCTTCTGGGCGCTCATCCAGAAGTTCCGGTCCGTGTCCCGCTCGATGCGCTCGAGCGGCTGGCCCGTGTGCCGGCTCAGGATCTCGTTCACGATCCGGCGCATCTCCAAGAACTCCCGCGCCTGGATCTCGATATCCGTGACCTGGCCCTGGGCTCCACCCCACGGCTGGTGGATCATGATCCGGGAGTACGGCAGGGCCCCCCGCTTGCCCTTCGCCCCGCCCGCGAGCAGCAGGGCCGCGGCACTGGCCGCGAGTCCCACGCAGATGGTAGCCACATCGGGCTGGATGTGCTGCATGGTGTCGTAGATGGCGAGGCCCGCGGTGATGGATCCGCCGGGGCTGTTGATGTAGAGCTGGATGTCCTTCTGGGGGTCCTCGTAGGCCAAGAACAGCAGCTGGGCGATCACCAGGTTGGCGGTCTCATCGTCGATTGGGCCCCCCAGGAAGACGATGCGGTCCTTCAGCAGGCGGGAGTAGATGTCGTAGGCGCGTTCCCCCCGCGCGCTCTGCTCGACCACGATGGGCACCAGGGTCATGCGGACCCCTCCTCCGACGGCGTCTTCGGGTGCGTTCCGGAAGCCAAGGCCACGAGATAGCGCACCGTTTTGCGCCGCCGCACCCGCGCCCGTAGTCCCGACCACCGTCCCTGGGCTTCCAACCACCGACGCACCTCGGCCGGCTCCTGGCCCAGCTCTTGAGCTAGGTTCTCGACCTCCTCCTGGAGCTCCTCCTCCGTGGGCTCTAGACCTTCGGTCTGGGCGATCCGATCCACCACGAGCCGCGTGCGGACCCGGCGTTCCGCCGCAGGCCGGTACTCCTCGTGGAGCTGGTCTAAGGTCTTGCCCGAGAGCGCCAAGTACCGCTCCAGGGTGAGGCCCCGGGCGCGCAGGCGGTCGACGAGGTCGTCCAGCAGGTCTTGGATCTCCGCGTGCACCAAGCTCTCCGGGAGGTCCACCTCCGCGGCCTCCACCACCGCGCGCAGGACCTCCGCCTCATAGGTTTCCCGAGCGCGGCGCTCCGCCTCCCGCAGGAGCCGCCCGCGCACCTCCTCCCGCAGGTCCACAAGACTCGCGTGATCACTCACCTGCCGGGCGAAGGCGTCGTCGAGAGGCGGCAGCTCCCGGCGTCGCACCCCAACTACTCTAACCCGCAGCCGCTGCCCCTCATTCCAGGGCACCTCCACCTCCTGCCCCTCCCCAGCACCCTGAAGGGCCTCTGCGAGGGCCTGCGGGGTTTCTGAACCCCCCAGCTCCACGAGCAGCTCCCGGCCCGCGGTAAACCGCATCTCCCCTTCCGGAGCCTCCTCCACCCGGAGGAGCACGAAGTCCCCTGCCTCCGCGGGCCCTTCCTTGGACACGAGTTGGGCCAGCTGCGCCCGCATGGCCTCTAGGGCCCGGTCCACCTCCTCCTCGGTGACCGCGACCTCAGGCCGGGGGATGCGCAAGGACCGGTAGTCCCCGAGCCGCACCTCCGGAACCACCTCGACCGTCGCCCTTAGCCGGAGGGGCTTACCTTCCTCGAGGTCCTCCACGTCCACCTGAGGACGGGTGAGGGGCCGAATGCCGGTCTTCTCCACCGCCTCCTGGAGGACCTCCGGGATCAGCTCCTTCAACGCCGCGTCGTAGACCGCCTGCTTGGTGAGGTACCGCTCGAGGAGGAACCGGGGGGCCTTGCCGGGTCGGAAGCCGGGGATGGGGGTGGTGCGGCCGAGGCGGGCGAAGGCCCGGTCGATGGCCCTCCCCACCCGATCCTCGGGGACCTCGACCTCCAGCACGGCCCGGCTCCCGGGCTCGTGGCGGACTTCCACCTTCAGCATCGGCGTCTCCTCTTCGGTTGGTGCGGGCGGAGGGACTCGAACCCCCACGGGGGAGCCCACCGGATCCTAAGTCCGGCGCGTCTGCCAGTTCCGCCACGCCCGCGCACGACACCTCCCTAAACCAAGGCCCCGCAGGCCACCTCACCCCTGCGGGGCCGCAAACCTTGGTGGGCCGTGCAGGACTCGAACCTGCAACCTTGGGATTAAGAGTCCCCTGCTCTACCAGTTGAGCTAACGGCCCGACAGTATGTTAGCAGCCCGGCGGGAGATGTGTCCAGGTCACTCCGCGGGCCGGGCCCACCGAAGCGTCAGGGGACCCGTGTAGGCAGGGAGGCGCAACAAAGCCACCCGACGCACCCGGATCACCACCCCGACCGACCGCAGGCCGTCCGCGAACCCACCCGGGGTCCGCAGGGCCGCCTCCATCAGCTCCGCATCCCCGATGGCGGAGATGACGTAGGGAGGGCTCGTGGGGAAGCCATCCACCAGGATCCGGGACCCGGACTGCCGGAAGGCGGACCGGGCCAGCACCCGGCGCCCGTTCACCGCCACGGCCTCCGCACCACTCGCCCACAACTCGTTCACGAGCCCCGCCAGCTCCAGGGCCTGGAGAGGAGGTGCGGCAACTCCAGGGGGGACCCGGGGACCAACCGTCACCTCCACCTCGATCCCCGGACCCCTCACCGGCAGGAGCCCCAGCACCATCCGTTGGTGCGCTACCTCCTGGGCCACCGCACTTCCCAGGGCCTTCCCTTCTGCCACGAGGGCCTCATACTCCTGCAGCCGGCGGCGCAGGTGGTTCAGCTCGGCCTCAAGACCCCGGCGGGCCGCTTCCGCCTGGGCCACCAGGACCGCCAGCTCCTCCACCCTCCGGGTCGGGAGTCCACTCCGGAGCTGTTGCGCGCTGCGGAACTGGACCCCGATCAAAAGCCCGGCCACGAGGCTTCCCACCCCCAGCACAAGCCAGCTTGTCCGCATCTCAGGCCATTGTACCTACGGACTTGCATCTTGCGCCTGCACCCCTCAAAAATGGAGTTAGCACTCTCCGCGTGAGAGTGCTAAACCCGAGTTCACGGAAAGGAGGGTGAGCGCACATGCCGGCGAAGCTCCTGCTGTACGAGGAATCGGCCCGGAGGGCCCTGGAGCGGGGGGTGGAGAAGGTGGCAAACGCGGTTCGGGTGACCCTGGGGCCCAAGGGGCGGAACGTGGTGCTGGAGAAGAAGTGGGGCTCCCCCACGATCACCAAGGACGGGGTGACGGTGGCGAAGGAGATCGAGCTGGAGGACCCCTACGAGAACATGGGGGCGCAGCTGGTGAAGGAGGTGGCGAGCCGGACCAACGACCAGGCCGGAGACGGCACCACCACGGCCACGGTGCTGGCCTGGGCCATGGTCCGGGAGGGCCTTAAGAATGTGGCCGCGGGCGCCAATCCCATGCTCATCAAGCGGGGAATTGACGCGGCGGTGGAGGTGTGCGTCCAGGAGCTCAAGAATCTGAGCCAGCCCGTGGCGAGCCGGGAGGACATCGCCCACGTGGCGGGGATCGCGGCCAACGATCCCAGCATCGGGGAGATCGTCGCGGACGCCATGGAGAAGGTGGGCCGGGATGGCGTCATCACCATTGAGGAGTCCAAGGGGATCGAGACCACGGTGGAAGTGGTGGAGGGGATGCAGTTCGACCGGGGCTACATCTCCCCCTACTTCATCACGGACCCGGACAAGATGGAGTGTGTTTTGGAGGAGCCCTACATCCTGCTCACGGAGAAGAAGATCAGCTCCGCCCGGGACATCGTACCCGTGATGGAGAAGGTCATTCGGTTTGGCAAGCCCCTCGTGGTGATCGCGGAGGACGTGGAAGGGGAGGCCCTCGCGACCCTGGTGGTGAACAAGCTGCGGGGGGTTCTGCCGAGCGTGGCGGTGAAGGCCCCGGGATACGGGGATCGCCGCAAGGCCATGCTGCAGGACATGGCCATCCTCACGGGCGGCCGGGTGATCTCGGACGACATCGGCATCAAGCTGGAGAACGTGGAAGTGGACATGCTCGGCCGGGCGGAGAAGGTCCGGGTCACCAAGGACGACACCACCATCGTCGGCGGTAAGGGTAAGCCCGAGGACATCAAGGGCCGCATCGCCCAGATCAAGAAGGAGATCGAGGAGACCACCTCGGACTACGACCGGGAGAAGCTGCAGGAGCGGCTGGCGAAGCTTTCGGGCGGAGTGGCCCAGATCCGGGTGGGAGCCGCCACGGAGACGGAGATGAAGGAGCGCAAGATGCGCTTCGAGGACGCGGTGAACACCACGAAGGCCGCGGTGGAGGAGGGGATCGTGCCCGGTGGCGGTGTGGCCCTCATCCGGACCCTGCCGGCCCTGGAGCGGCTGAAGCTGGAGGGCGACGAGGCCGTGGGCGTCCAGATCGTGCGCCGGGCCCTCGAGGAGCCCCTCCGGCAGATCGCGGAGAACGCGGGGTTTGAGGGGTCCCTCGTGGTGGAGCGGGTGAAGGAGAGCCCGGACCGCAACTTCGGGCTCGATGTGCGCACCGGGGAGTTCACGGACCTCGTGAAGGCCGGGGTAGTGGACGCCACGAAGGTGGTGCGGCTTGCCCTTCAGAACGCCGCGTCCGTGGCAGGGCTTTTGCTCACCACGGAGGCCCTGGTGGTGGAGAAGCGGGAGAAGAAGAAGGAGAAGCCACCCACCCCGGGCGCGCACGAGGAGGAGTTCTAACCTGCCCTACCGGCAGGAAAAAGGCCGGGGATCGAAACGATCCCCGGCCTTCAATTTTTAATTCGACCGCGCGGGCGCCTCGGTGAACTGCTCTGCCTCCGTAGAGCCCACAAGGGCCAGGGTAGAGGCCGCTCCGCCGGAGATCACCTGGGCCACCAGATCGAAGTACCCGGTGCCCGCCTCCCGCTGGTGGCGCACTGCGGTATAGCCCTGCCGCTCCAGGGCGAACTCCCGCTCCTGGAGCCGCACGTAGGCGCTCATCCCCTCCGCTGCGTATCCTCTCGCCAGCTCGAAGGTAGTGGCACAGAGGGCGTGGAACCCCGCGAGGGTGACGAACTGGAATTTGTAGCCCATCGCTCCAAGCTCGCGGTGGAATCGGGCGATGGTGCCTTCGTCCAGGTGGCGCCTCCAGTTGAAGCTAGGGGAGCAGTTGTAGGCGAGGAGCTTCCCGGGGTACCGGGCGTGGATGGCCTCCGCGAACCGCCGGGCCTCCTCCAGGTCCGGCCGAGAGGTCTCGAACCACAGGAGATCCGCATAGGGCGCGTACGCCAACGCCCGGGCGATGGCGGCCTCCAACCCTCCCCGCACCCGGTAGTACCCCTCCGGTGTGCGCTCGCCCAGCAGGAAGGGGTGGTCATAAGGGTCCGCGTCGCTCACCAGGAAGGGCGCAGAGAGGGCGTCGGTGCGGGCGATGAGGACCGTGGGCACATCCAGCACGTCCGCCGCCAGCCGGGCCGCATTGAGGGTCCGGATGAACTGCGCGGTAGGCACCAAGACCTTGCCGCCAAGATGTCCGCACTTCTTCTCCGCGCTCGCCTGGTCCTCGAAGTGGATGCCTGCAGCCCCTGCCTCAATAAGGGCCTTGGTGAGCTCGAACGCATGAAGGGGGCCTCCGAACCCCGCCTCCGCGTCCGCCACGATGGGGACGAGCCAATCCCGGGTCACCTGTCCTTCTGACCACTCGATCTGGTCCGCACGGCGCAGGGCGTTCTGGATCCGGCGCACGAGGGCCGGCACGCTATTAGAGGGGTACAGGCTCAGGTCCGGGTAGACCTGCTCTGCGAGGTTACTGTCCGCGGCCACCTGCCACCCGCTCACGTAGATGGCCCGGAGCCCGGCCCGCACCATCTGGACCGCCTGCATCCCCGTAAGGGTGCCGAGGGCCAGCACGCATTCCTCCTCGTGCAGCATCGCCCACAGACGCTCCGCGCCTCGGCGGGCCAGGGTGTGCTCCACCCGCACGGACCCCCGCAGCCGTACCACGTCCTGCGCGGTGTAGTCCCTGCGGATCCCTCTCCACCGCGGATCCGTGCGCCACTGGTAGTCCAGGCGTTCTGCTTCCACCCGGATTGCCTCTTGCGGACTCATCGGATCCCCTCCAGGAGGAGCTCCCACGGATAGGGGTCTCTCGGAACATAAACAGGTCCCGCAAAGGCCCGGTCCGCACAGGCCTGGCAGTAGATGGTGGCCTCAGGCCGGTACGCGCACTCCGGGCAGCAGGGCGCACCACAGGCCTGGCACGCCCACGCCTCCACCCACCGCACCCGCCGACCGCAGGGACACATCCACGTCATGGCATCCACCTCCATCCTCACTCTGCCCTGCGGGAGCACGGGGCCGCGACGGATGTGCGACGAACGGTCGAAACTCAGGGATCAATGGTCGATTCCCGCGGCTCGATCGCCTTACGTGGTGGCCGCCTCCTCGTCCTCGAAGAGGTTTCCCTCAAGCGCACGGTTCGGCACCGCCGGATCCCGCAGGAGCTCGATGCGGAAGAAGGCGGAGTAGTACCACACGCGGCTTGGACGAGTGCGCACGGGGAGCCACTGCCAGGCCCGCATGGTCTCCACGTAGTCCCAGTTGGTGTAGGCATTAAACCCCTCCCGGATGTCCGTGAGAACAGCACCCCACGCGAGCAGGGTCCGTTGGATGTAGGCCCATTTCTCCAGGCTGGACTCCCCATGGGTGAGCCCGAAGTAGCCCGCGCTGCCGGGCCCCCGCAGGCTCAACAGGGCCCGTTCCATGAAGGCCTCAAACCCCCGCAGGCTCTCCGTGGGGTCCGTGAAGAAGGTGTCGAACCGGCCCTGCCACGCCTCCGGGAGCGGGATGCGCACGTCGTAGGGGTAGGCTTCCACGGCATCGAGGCCTTCTCTGCGGGCAACGTCCCGGATGAAGTGCACGATGCGCTCGTCCGCGTCCACGGCCACCACCCGCCGGGGAAGGCCGGTAAGGCCCAGGACGATGCTCACCAGGTCGTCGTCGCCCACGACGAAGATCTCCTTTCCCTGGACGTCGCCCCGCTCCAGGGCCAGGGCCACCCGGCTTAAGGTCGTCTCCTCGGTCACGTAGCCCTGGTCGAAGGCTTGGAGGGCGGGCGGCCGCTTGTGGGCAATGGCCCGAAACCGCTCCACCACCTCCGTGCCCAGGGCCTCCACCGCCACGCCCCGCCCGCCGCACCGGGAACAAGAGGTCTCCCGAGCCGGCGGGATCCCAAGTTCCTCGACCCACCGCTGGCCGAGCGGGCTCAGGCGCAGGCGGGTATCCTCCGGGATCAGCAGGCCCTGATCGATGAGCTCATGCAGGAACGCGCACAGGAACCGGATGGGCGCCCGGCTCAGCCGGAAGGCCTCCCACAGGTCGTCCGTGGTCTGGAGGGCCCCGAGCGCCCGCTCCGCATCGCGGCGGCTTACGGCCACCGGCACCCGGCTTTGCACCCGCTCGAGCAAGGCCAAAAGCCGCCTCTGGGCGTCCATGCGATCGGCCGCAAGGGGCACGCTCCCTTCCATCGGACCACCTCCGGGAACGGCATCGCACTCTAAGGGTACGGTGTCCCTCGAGATTTTCCTAGGCCGGCTACAGATGGAGAAGGGTCTTGAGAAGTCGGGCTGCGGATCGGCTCACGGGGATCTCCGTGCGCTTGGGATCATTAAGCCGCAGGAGCATCGTGCCCGAGAAGAAGGGGTAGAGTTCCGCCACGTGGTCCAGGTTCACGATATAGCTGCGGTGAACCCGCACGAACCGGGCCGCAGGAAGCCGCTGGGCCACCTCTCGGAGGGGGATCCTGGCTTCATACGTCCCCTCCCGGGTCACCACCCGCACCAGATCCCCATGGGCCTGCACGTAGAGGATCTCCTCGGGATCCAGGAGGACTACCCGGTCCGCGGTTGGGATCGCCAGGCGGGATAGGTGGGTGGGAGGCTCGGAAGATAGCCGCTCCAGGGTCCGGCGGAGGCGGTCAGGGTCTACCGGCTTAAGGAGGTAGTCGAAGGCCGCCACCTCGAAGGCTTCCAGGGCGTGCTCGTCGAAGGCGGAGACCAGCACCACCCGGGGCCGCTGCGGGAGGACGTTAAGGGCCCGGAGGGCATCCAGCCCGCTCAGCCCCGGCATCCGGATGTCCAGGAACACCACCTCCGGAGGGCTCTGCCGGATCCGATCGAGGAGCTCGTAGGCGCTTGTCGCCTCTTCCACTTGGTCTTGTCCGAGCTCCCGGAGCAACTGGACAAGGTGCACCCGGGCATCGGGGTCGTCGTCCACCACGAGGATCCGGAACCTCCTCATGTAGGGCTCCCGGGCAGCCGGCGGGGGATCCGGACCACCACCCGCGTGCCCTTCCCCTCCTCGCTTTCCACGCGGAGGCCGAACTCGGGTCCGTAGATGGTCACAAGCCGCCGGTCTACGTTAAACAGCCCCACCCCAAGCCCGGATCCTACACCCCTGCGGGTCACGTGCTCCACGAGATCCTCGGGAATCCCCACCCCGTCGTCCTCCACGGTCAGCACCGCCACCTCCCCCTCCTCCCGGCCGATTACCCGGACGGTTCCAGGCCCGGGTTTAGGCTCGATCCCGTGCACCACCGCGTTCTCCACGAGGGGCTGGAGGGTCAGCACGGGCACCAGGAGTGTCCACAGGGAGGGAGCGATGTCCATCTCCACCCGCAGGCGCTCGCCCAAGCGCATCTGTTCAAACTTTAGGTAGTGCTCCACGTACCAGAGCTCCTCCTCCAGGGTGCAGAACTCGCCGTGGGCGCGCAGGGCGTGCCGCAAAAACTCCGCGAAGTCCAGGACCAGCCGCCGCGCCCGATCCGGGTCTCGCCCGCAGATGGCGGCCACCGCGTGCAGGGTGTTGAAGACGAAGTGGGGGGAGATCTCTGCCCGGAGGGCCCGCAGCTCCATCCGCTCCAGCCGCCGCACCTCCGCCTCCAGGAGGCTGAGTTCCAACTGGGCGCCGAGCAACTCCCCCAACAGCACCGCACCCTCCACCGCCTCGGGCCGAAAGGGTCGGCCGTCCGTGCGGTACAGCTTGAGGGCCGCGGGGACCATGCCCTTGACCCGCATCGGCACCACGATGGCCGCGGTGAGGGGACAGTCGGGATGGGGACAACCGATGGCGGTCCGGTCCCGGGCCACGGCCGGCTCGCCGGTCGCCAGGACCCGCTTGGTGAACTCCGTGGTCACGGGCTCTCCCGGCCGGTGGTGGTCGCTCCCCGCGCCCACAAAGGCCAGCACCTTGGCCCTCCCCACCAGGGAAACCGCGTCCACCTCGAAGGCGTCCCGCACCAAGGTGGCCACCCGATGGGCCGCCACCTGCGTGAGTCCGGAGTGGAACTCCTCCCGGGCCACTCGCGCCACGGCCCGCAGCCGCCGGATCATGGCCCGCAGCCATACCCGGCTGCTTAGGGCATCCAGGTTCCGCTGGAGGTGGGCGGAGGGACGCATCTCTGGGACCAGGATACCGCGCGGATGCGGAAACCGGAACGTCCCGGTGATTCAGGGGAGTTTATAAACGGTTTCGGGAGGAATGGCCCGAGGGGAAGCCGAAGTACAGGTTGAAATCCAGGCCGCCACGAGATGCAGGGTCATGCGATCGGGGTCGCTGGAGGGCGATCGGTTCCTCCGGGTCTACCTCGCCGCGGTCTCCCGCATTCCGCGCCTTACCCGGGAGCAAGAGAAGCGGCTGGGCCAGCGGATCCAAAGCGGGGATAAAGAGGCCCTGCGTGCCTTGGTGGAAGCCCATCTCTGGCTGGTCCTCTCCCTCGCGCGGCGCTTTGCCCGACTGGGAGGATCGCTTTCTGACCTCATCCAGGAAGGGAATTTGGCCCTGGTGCAAGCGGCTCTGCGGTTTGACTGGCGCAAAGGCCAGCGGTTCAGCACATACGCGGCCCTGTGGGTGCGGCATGCCCTCCAGCGGGCCTTGGTGGACCAGAACCGGGCCCTGCACGTCCCGGGATACCGCCGGCGGGAGCTTGTGGGCCTCCAGCGGACCCGACAGCAATTGATGCAACGCCTCGGTCGGGAGCCCACGGTTCACGAGATGGCCACTGCCCTCGGCTGGCCCGTGGAACGGGTGGTGGAGGACCTCACGTCCCTCGACCGTCCCGTGTCCCTGGAGGAACTGATCCCGGACGACGACTTCGAGAAGATCACGCCCGCTTTGGAGGTCCCAAGCCCGGAAGATACCCTCGTTCCCCCCCTTCGCCGGGATGTCCTCCGGGCGTTCTTAGACCGGCTCCCGGAGCGGGAGCGGGAGGTGCTACGGCTCCGCTACGGCCTCGACGGAGGCCGACCCCGGACCCTGCGGGAGGTGGCCCGCCGATTAGGCCTCACCCCGGAGGGCGTGCGACTCGCGGAGCAGCGGGCCCTCCAGAAGCTCCGCCGCCCTGCCTGGCTGGACCGGCTGCGGGACCTCGTGGGCTAACCTCCCCCTAGGAGGGATCTTCCCTCGCGGGAAGGAATACTCCGGTGGCGCAGCCGGAGGAGGCTATGGTCAAGGAGCTCACCCGGAACCAGGAGCTCATCCGATGGGTGGAGGAGGTGGCCCAGCTCACCCGTCCGGACCGCATCCACTGGTGCGACGGATCCCAGGAGGAGTACGAGCGGCTGTGCGGACTCCTCGTTCAAAAGGGAACGTTTGTTCCCCTTAACCCCAAAAAGCGGCCCGGATGCTACGCGGCCTTCTCCGACCCCTCGGACACCGCCCGGGTGGAGGAGCGGACCTTCGTGTGCACCCGGCGCAAGCAGGACGCGGGCCCCACCAACAACTGGGTGGACCCCCAGGAGATGAAGCAGACCCTTTCGCAGCTCCTGAAGGGATGCATGCGGGGCCGGACCCTGTACGTGATCCCCTTCAGCATGGGACCGCTGGGCTCCCCGTATGCCCGGTTCGGGGTGCAGCTCACGGACTCCGAGTACGTGGTGGTGAACATGCGGATCATGACCCGCATGGGCACGCCCGTGTTAGAGGCCCTGGGGAATGGGGAGTTCGTACGGTGCGTGCACTCCGTGGGCTTCCCCCTCCGGCCCGGACAGCCGGACGTCCCCTGGCCCTGCAACCCGACGAAGTACATCGTGCACTTCCCGGAGGAGCGACTCATCGTGTCCTTCGGGAGCGGCTACGGAGGGAATGCACTGTTGGGCAAGAAGTCCTTTGCCCTGCGCATCGCCAGCTGGATCGCCCGGGAAGAGGGATGGCTGGCGGAGCACATGCTGATCGTGGGCGTACGGTCCCCTGACGGCGAAAAGACGTACCTGGCCGCCGCGTTCCCCAGCGCCAGCGGCAAGACCAACTTCGCCATGCTGGTGCCGCCTTCCAGCTTCCGGCGCCGCGGGTGGGAGGTCACCACCGTAGGCGACGACATCGCGTGGATCTTCCCGCAGCCGGACGGTACTCTTCGGGCCATCAACCCGGAGACCGGGTTCTTCGGGGTGGCGCCGGGAACGAATTGGGAGACCAACCCCAATGCCATGGCCACCATCGCACGCAACACCATCTTCACCAACGTGGCCCTCACACCGGACGGGGATGTGTGGTGGGAGGGCCTCACGGAGACGCCGCCTCAGGGGTTGCGGGACTGGCGGGGACGGCCGTACGACCCCCAACGCGGGGAACCTGCAGCCCACCCCAACGCCCGGTTCACCGCACCCGCCTACCAGTGCCCCTCCATGGATCCCGCATGGGAGGATCCGCAAGGGGTGCCCCTTCACGGATTCATCTTCGGGGCCCGACGCAGCGACACGGTCCCCCTCGTGTGCCAAGCGGTGAGCTGGAACTTCGGGGTGTACATGGCCGCCACCATGGGTGCGGAGACCACCGCGGCGGCCGCGGGCGAAGTAGGCCGGGTGCGTCGGGATCCCTTTGCCATGCTGCCCTTCTGCGGCTACCACATGGGGGACTACTTCAACCACTGGCTCCAGTTCGGCCGCGAGCTGGCGAACCCGCCCCGCATCTTCTTCGTGAACTGGTTCCGCAAGGGGCCTGATGGGCAGTACCTCTGGCCCGGATACGGGGAGAACATGCGGGTCCTGCGGTGGATCGTGGAGCGCGTGCGGGGCCGTGCCTACGCGGTGGAAAGCCCCATCGGGTGGATGCCCCGGTATGAGGACATGGATTGGGAGGGGATCGACTTCCCTCGGGAGCGATTCGTTGAGCTCATGCGCGTGGACCGAGAGATGTGGATGCGGGAGCTTGCGGCCCACGAAGAGCTCTTCACCCTGTTGTACGATCGGCTGCCCAAGGAGTTCCTGTTCATGCGGGAGCTCCTACGCAGCAGTCTCTGGCGCTCCCCCGCGCGGTGGAGCCTGGCTCCGGAACGCCCGTAGCCGTCGGCCCGCCGAACCCCTCACCCACGGCCGCCCTAACCGATCCGGTTTAGAATCGACGAATTCGCCCTCGTCCTCCTATCCTGGTGCGGGAGCTCGGGGGCCGTGTTCCATCCAGATCTCGCGAAGGTTTTCCTGTACGCGCTGGGGACCGCGCTGTGCACGGGGCTAGGTGCACTTCCCTTCTTGTTCTACCGAAATGCGACCCGCACTTGGCTGGGTGCTTTCAACGCGGCTGCGGCAGGACTCATGCTCGCCGCAAGCTTCGGGCTCCTCTACGAAGGCCTGAGCCACCACGTCGGGCGGCTGACCGTGGGCGCTCTGGGGGGAATTGCCTTCATCGCCTGGGGATCTCGGTTCCTGCAACGCCACGATTCCCTGGGCTTGGAGAATCTCTCCGGGAGGGATGCCCGCAAGGCGCTGCTGGTGTTGGGCACGATGACCCTTCACTCCTTCGCGGAGGGTATCGGCCTCGGGGTTTCCTTCGGAGGTGGGAGTTCCCTGGGGCTTGTCATCACCCTGGCGATCGCGGTGCACAACGTCCCGGAAGGGCTCGCCATCAGCTTGGTGCTGGCGCCCCGGGGTGTTGCGGTGTGGCGGGCCGCGTGGTGGAGCGTGTTCAGTAGCCTCCCACAGCCGCTCCTGGCACCGCCCGCCTTCCTCTTCGTGGAGACCTTCCGAGCATACTTGCCCGTAGGACTCGGGTTCGCCGCGGGCGCCATGATCTGGATGGTGTTCTCCGAGATCCTCCCCGATGCGCTGGAAACCGCGCATCCGGGACTTGTGGCCACCGCCGTGACCCTCACGGCGATGGCCATGGTGGTCTTCCAGGCCCTGTTGAGGCCCTAGCCTACACGTCCCGGGTCAGCTCACCCAGGGCTGCCTGGGCCGCGGCGAGCCGGGCCACGGGCACCCGGTACGGCGAGCAGGAGACGTAGTCCAGGCCTACGGCGTGGCAGAACCGGACGCTCTGAGGTTCTCCGCCGTGCTCCCCGCAGATCCCCACCTCGAGGTCCGGGCGGGCCGCCCGGCCACGCTCGGTGCCTATGCGCACCAGCTGGCCCACCCCGTCCTGGTCCAGCACTTGGAAGGGATCCTCGCGGAGGAGCTTATGCTCCAGGTAGCGGGGGAGAAACCGGCCTGCATCGTCCCGGCTCATCCCGAAGGTGAACTGGGTGAGGTCGTTCGTCCCGAAGCTGAAGAACTCCGCCACCTCCGCAATGCGGTCGGCCAGGAGCGCCGCCCGGGGTACTTCGATCATGGTGCCCACCCGGTAGGGGATCCGCTGACCGGTGCGCGCCATGACCTCCTGCGCAACCCGGTGCACGATCTCCGCCTGCACCCGCAGCTCGTTGGGGTCCGCCACGAGGGGGATCATTACCTCCGGCTCCACGTGCACCCCTTCGGCCTGGCAGATGGCCGCGGCCTCGAAGATGGCCCGGGCCTGCATCTCCGTGATCTCCGGGTAGAGGATTCCTAGCCGACACCCCCGGAAGCCCATCATAGGGTTAAACTCCCGCAGGGCCGCAACCTTCTGCCGCAGCGCCTCCACGGAGACCCCGATGCGCTGCGCGGTTTCGCGGATGGCCTCCTCGTCCAGGGGCAGGAACTCGTGAAGGGGCGGGTCCAGCGTGCGGATCACCACCGGGTAGCCGTCCATGGCGCGGAAGATCTCCACGAAGTCCTGCCGCTGAAGGGGCTCGATCTTCGCGAGGGCTGCCCGCCGCTCCTCCGGGGTGGTGGCCATGATCATCTCCCGCATGGCGTAGATGCGGTCCCCGGTGAAGAACATGTGCTCCGTCCGGCAGAGCCCGATGCCCTCTGCCCCGAACTGCCTAGCCCGGCGGGCATCCTCCGGGGTGTCCGCGTTGGCCCGGACGCCGAGCTTCCGGAACTCGTCCACCCACTGCATGAAGGTAGCAAACTCCCCGGTAAGGGTCGGCTCCCGGGTGGGGAGTTCACCCAAGAACACCTCGCCGGTACTCCCGTCCACGGTGATCCACTCTCCGGCCCGCACCACCCGACCGTTCACGCGCATCTCCTGGGCTTCTCGATCGATCACGAGGGCCTCCGCGCCCACCACACAGGGTTTGCCGATCCCCCGGGCCACCACCGCGGCATGGGAGGTCATACCGCCCCGGGCGGTGAGCACGGCCTGAGCGGCCACCATGCCGTGGAAGTCCTCCGGCGAGGTCTCCGGGCGCACCAGGATCACCCGTTCGCCTCGCGCCGCCCGCCGCTCCGCCTCATCCGGATCGAACACCACCCGCCCGCTTTGGGCGCCCGGGGAGGCAGGAAGACCTCGGGCGAGGAACCGGCCGTCCCGGTGGGCAGCCTCCCGCGCGGCCTCGTCCACGGTGGGGTGCAGGAGCTGCGCCAGCTGCTCCGGGTCTACCCGCAGGACCGCGGTACGCTTGTCGATGAGCCCTTCTTGGACCATGTCCACCGCGATGCGCACCGCCGCGGCGCCCGTGCGCTTGCCGGCTCGGGTCTGTAGCATCCACAGGCGCCCCTCTTCGATGGTGAACTCCATGTCCTGCATGTCCCGGTAGTGCCGCTCGAGGCGCTCCGCCACCTGCACGAGCTCCCGGTATACCTCCGGCATCTCCTCCGCCAGCTCCGCGATGGGCTTGGGGGTCCGGATCCCGGCGACCACGTCCTCGCCCTGGGCCTGCGGGAGGTACTCCCCGTAGAGCTGCTTCTCTCCGGTCACGGGGTTGCGGGTGAAGGCCACACCGGTAGCGGAATGAGGGCCCAGGTTTCCGAAGACCATCGTTTGGACGGTTACCGCGGTGCCTAAGGTGTCGGGGATCCGGTGTACCCGGCGGTACTCCACCGCCCGCCGGCCCATCCACGAGTCGAACACCGCGGCGATGGCAAGCCGCAGCTGCTCGAAGGGGTCCTGCGGCGCGTGCTGACCCGTGTGCTCCCGGATCACCTCTTTAAACTGTTCGCAGATCTCCCGCAGCTCCTCCGCGGTGAGGTCCGTATCCTGACGGAGGCCAGGCCCCCGCTGCCGGTACGCCTCGAGGATCCGGTCAAAGGCCTCGCCGGGCACGTCCAGCACGATCCGGCCGAACATCTGCAGGAACCGCCGGTACGCGTCGTAGGCGAACCGGGCGTCCCCCGTAAGCCGCCCCAGGCCCTCCGCCACCGCGTCGTTCATCCCCAGGTTGAGGACCGTGTCCATCATGCCGGGCATGCTGAACTTGGCCCCTGACCGCACGGACACCAGGAGCGGCCGGTCAGGGTCGCCGAAGCGCTTGCCCGTCCGCTCTTCCACCTCCCGCAGGGCGTCCAGGACCTGCTCCCACAAGCCCTCCGGCAGGCGGCGGCCCGCCTCGTAGTACGCGTTGCAGGCCTCCGTGGTGATCACAAAGCCCGGTGGGACCGGGATCCCCGCGCGGCACATCTCGCCGAGCCCCGCGCCCTTGCCGCCCAGAAGGTCCCGCAGGGCCTCACCCCCTTCCTCAAACCGGTAGACCCACTTCTTGCCCATTCTGTACCCCCATGCCGTCGTTTCCCCTTAAAGCCTACACGGCTCCGAGGGAAGGGCGCATCCCGTGGCGAAAGGAACGTTCGTCCATGCCCTCCCTGGCCTTCGTGGGGGACGTGATGCTGGGCCGCGGGGTCAACGCTCTGATCCCCCGTAGGCCACCCGAGTGGTTCTGGGGAGATGTGCTGCCCGTACTGCGGTCCGCGGACGCGGTGTTCGCCAACCTGGAGTGCGCCATCACCACGCACCGCCGCCGGTGGTCTAAGACCCCGAAGGTCTTCTACTTCCGGGCAGATCCGGCCGCCGTGGAGGTCCTCCGGGCCGGGAACATCCGGTACGTGAGCCTCGCCAATAATCACATCTTGGACTACGACGTGCCGGGGCTGTTCGATACCCTTCGGTACCTGGACGAGGCGGGCATCGCCCATGCGGGCGCTGGCCGAAATCTTGCAGAGGCCGAAGCTCCGGCCTTGGTGGAGGTGGCGGGGGTCCGGGTAGGCGTCCTCTCCGCTACGGACAACGAGCCGCCGTTTGCCGCGGGTCAAGATTCGCCCGGCACCAACTACCTCGAGATCCGCCCAGACCCCGAGACCCTGAGCCGGGTAGAAGGTTGGGTGCGCCGCGCCCGCGAGGCCGGGGCCCAGCTGGTGGTGCTCTCCCTCCACTGGGGCCCCAACATGGTCCTCTCCCCCTCCCCGGCCTTTCGGGCCTTCGCCCGCGAGGTGGTCCGCCGGGGCGTGGACCTGGTGCACGGGCATTCTGCCCACGTCTTCCAGGGTGTGGAGCGGCTGGACGGGCGCCTTGTGCTCTACGACACGGGGGACTTCCTCGACGACTACGCGGTAGACCCCGTGCTGCGGAATGACTGGTCCTTCGTGTTCTGGGTGGAAGTAGGAGCGGACGCGAAGCTGCGGCGGCTGCGCCTTGTGCCCGTCCGGCTTCCCTTCGCCCGGGTCATGCTGGCCCAGGGAGAGGAGGCCAGGGCCATCTGCGATCGCATGGAGCGCCTCTGTGCCGCCTTCAGCACCCGCCTCCACAAGACCCCGGAGGGCCTGGAGCTTCCGCTGGAGTCCGGGGATCAGGTGAGGTAGCGCAGCAGGGCGCCGATGCCGCCGTGCGACCGCAAGGTCGGATGCGGATTGACGAGCTCCAGCTCCGCGCGGTTGCGGTGTGCAAGGAAGGGCAGCACCTGGGTGAGCCAGGTGCGGACCACCGCTCCTCCGCACACCGGACAGGTCGGCACGGGTCGGGCGCCCACGTACTCACAGCTCGGGCACTCCACCACTTCCGCCTCCAGCTCCCGATCCACCACCAAAAGCTGCACTTGCTGGCGCAGGAGCGCATCCAGGGTGGGCTCAAGCCCTAAAACCCCTTTTCCCTCTGGGCTGCGGTCCAATACCTCCTGCACCCGCTGGGCTTCCCGCTCCCGCTCCACCTGCTCGACCACCGCAAGGATCCGGTCCCGGATCTGGGGCCAGTCCTCGAGCGGCGAGGGGAGCGGGACCACCGCCACCACCTTTCGCGCCGCAGGCTCTGGGAGCTGGTCCCGAACGCCGAAGGCCGCCTCTTCCGGCCCCCCGATGAGGAGCCGCTCGATGCGCCGCTCCCCCACGAACCGGGCGGTCGCCTCCGCCACCCCAGCCCAGAACCGCCGCAGGTGGTCGTCCACCCGGGCCTCAAAGGTGTCCCGCTGCGCACCCCGGGTGGCTCCGGTTCCCACGCGGCCCGTAAATGTAGGCGGCCGCCCTGAGGCGAACCGCCAGCTCGTGGTGTCGAGTTCGAGGGTCTCCTCCTCGATCAACCTCGCCGTTCCCAAGTAGGCCAGCAGCAGCCGGGCATGGTCCCGGTGCACGATGAGGAGGGCGTGCGGCCGGTACTCGTCCACGGCCCACAGCAGCGGCCAGATGTCCGGCCGGCCGTACCGGACCAGGTTGGGAAGGGGCACGGGGAGCGCGTACTCCCGCCAGAGATCAGAAGCGGCGAAGAGGGCAAGCCCCCGCCCCTGAGGCCGGCTGTCCCGGAGGTAGTGGAGGACGCGGTCCGCCACCTCCTGGGCCGAGCGCCGCTCCTCTCTGGGAAGCCGGTCAACCACCTCGTGGAGGGCGTGGCGGGCCCAGATGCGCCAGCCAGGCTCAGGTCGCTGGTTCTCGGGCTTGGTGGGATCCACGTCCAGGCACACGGAGAGCACGTCCCGCCGAGGAGATGTCATGAGGTCCATGAGGTCCTGAGGGTCGAGCATCCCGACCTCCAAACGGTGTCTTCGGATCAGTATCCGCCCCTCCTCCCGCCCTGCGCAAGGGCGGCCCTTCCGGTACACCCATCTCCGTGAACCGGCTGACGAACTCCGAGGTCTAGACCGCTAGGACCGCGGCCCCACGGCGGATGCGGCCCGACCGGAGGTCCGCTAAGGCCTCGTTGGCCTGCGCAAGGGGGTAGGGCTGTACTTCCGTGCGCACGGGGATCCGGGGTGCCAGGCGCAAAAACTCGTCTCCATCCTGCCGGGTGAGGTTGGCCACGGACCGCAGTACCCGCTCACGCCACAAGAGCTCGTAGGGGAAGGAGGGGATGTCCGTCATGTGGATCCCGCCGCACACCACCACCCCGCCCGGGGCGACGGCCCGGAGGGCGAGGGGCACGAGCTCTCCCGCGGGGGCGAACAGGATGGCGGCATCGAGCTCCTCCGGGGGCGGCGGCGAAACATCGCCAGCCCAGACCGCGCCCAGCTCCAGGGCAAACTGCTGGGCCTCTACGTCCCCGGGTCGGGTGAAGGCGAACACGCGGCGTCCCTGGAAGTGGGCCACTTGGGTGATGATGTGGGCCGCGGCCCCGAACCCGTAGATCCCCACCCGTTCCGCGTCCCCGGTCATGCGCAGGCAGCGGTAGCCGATAAGCCCAGCGCACAAGAGCGGCGCGGCTTCAAGATCCGGGTACTCCTCCGGGATCCGGAAGCAGTACCGGGCGTCCGCCACCGCGTACTCCGCGTACCCGCCGTCCAGGTGGTATCCCGTAAAGCGGGCCTGCGGGCACAGGTTCTCCTGGCCCCGCCGGCAGTACCGACACTCCCCACAGGTCCAACCCAACCACGGAACCCCGATCCGGTCTCCTTCCCGAATCCCCTCCACCCCCTCGCCCAAGGCCACCACGGTCCCTACGATCTGGTGCCCGAGGATCAGGGGAAGCTTGGGGTTTGGGAGTTCGCCGTCCAGGATGTGGAGGTCCGTGCGGCAGACGCCGCAGGCGCGCACCCGGAGGAGCACCTGGCCGCGGTGGGGTGTCGGGATCTCCTGCTCTATGGGCTGGAGCGGAGAGCCTGGTGCCACCAGGACCATGGCCCGCATGCCGTCTACCGTCTCCGCGTCACCAGGGCCCGGTACTCCCGCGCGGCCGGAGAGTACGGCACCGGCCCCACCATGGCCCGGATCTCCGCCTGCACGTGCCGCTCCACGCTGGGCTTCCGGGACCCTCCGTCGGGCTCACCCCACACCACGATGACCTCGGTTCCCGGTGCGCTGTACGCCTCCTCCACCACGGCTAGGGACAGCATGGCTCCCTCGTTGGAGCTGTACCCGCAGGAGGTGGAGAACCCAATGAGCTCTCCCCTGCGGTTGAGCACCTGGTCGTACTGCCACATGCAGTAACGGGGAACCGGCAGGTCCATGTACTTGGTCCGCTGTCCCTTGGGCTGCACGAAGAGGCTGCGGAAGACCTGGGTCACGTCCTCCGGATTCCACACCAAGGTCACCTTCCGGCGGTGGGGCTCCTTCGCCTTCGCCTCCAACGCCTCCCGGCCGATGAACTCGTGGTCGAACTTCAGGATGTGCCCGTAGCCGAGGTCCCAAGGCGTCAGGTAGTAGTCCTCGATGTTGGGGGAGTAGAAGCTGCCGCCTAAAGACCCCGTGGCCTCGTAACTCGTGGCCGGGAGCCACTCCCGGTAGGGCCGGAGGGACTCTCCCGTATAGACCGCAGGGAGGGGGTTCGGGATCCAGCCGGACTCGAGGGCGTTGGAGGGGTAGGCGCGGGAGCCCACCTGGCGTAGGCCGAACTCCTTTCCGGCCTCCACGATGGCCGCCTTCACCTCGGGCCCCTCCTCGAAGGGTCCGAACAGCTCCCCTCCGGCCACCCCGGCCATGCCGTGGTGGAGGAAGCGCACCTTCCGGCCCGCGATGGTGATCCAGGTCATGTGGAAAAACTTAGTGGGCGGCAGGGGTTCGCCGTTCAGCTTCTCCAGGAGGGCTGGGGCGTTGGGGCCTTGGAGCTGGAACCGGTACACCTTGCGGGGGCGGTTCGGGTCCGCCACGGACCACTCGTCCCGCTCCAGGGTCACGTTGTACCCGCCCGTCTCCGCGTGGAACTGCACCCAGTTGTGGACGCTGGGCCGTCCCACCAGCTGGAACTTCTCCTTGTCCAGGTAGAACAAGATGCCGTCCCCGATGACGTACCCACGGTCCGTGCAGGCCACGAACTGCTTCGCTTGGCCGGGCTCGAAGTTCCGGAAGCTGTTGATCCCCAGGAAGTTCAGAAGCCGGAAGGCGTCGGGACCGTACACGTACAGATCCGTCATGTGGTAGGAGAGGTCAAACAGGCAAACGGTCTCCCGCCACGACCGCTGCTCGTCCTGCCAGGTGGTAAATTCCGGCGGAACCACGGGGTAGATGCGCCTACCGGTCTGGTTGTTGTAGAGGTAGTCCGTGATATTGGGGACGGAGGTCACGATCTCCTGCAGGGTGCGCGGCTGTGTGGCCATCCTCCTCGCCTCCTCTCCCGGGCTGGCCGCTCCGTGCGCACCCTATGATAGGAGAACCCCCGTACCCGGATCAACCGGCGGGGGAGGTTGCGGAGGCCGCGTCGCGGCTGCTACAATCACCCGGGCTGTGCGTCTGGAGGGGCAGCGGTGTACGCGGTGATCGAATCGGGCGGAAAACAGGTCCCTGTGAGCGAGGGCGTGGTGGTGCGCCTCGAGCGGCTGCCCGGACAGGTGGGCGATGAGGTGGTCCTGGACCGGGTGCTGCTCGTCTCCAACGGGCAGACCCTGGTGGGGACCCCTTTTGTACCCGGCGCCCGGGTGGTGGGCCGGATCGTGGAGCAGGGCAAGTTCCCCAAGATCATCGTGTTCAAGTTCAAGCCCAAGGTTCGGTACCGTCGTAAGCGCGGACACCGTCAGCTCTACACCGCGGTGCGGATCGAGCGTATCGAGCTCGGGAGGTGAGGTGGCATGGCGCAGAAGAAGGCGGGTGGGAGCACCCGAAACGGCCGTGACAGCCCGGGCCAGCGGCTGGGCGTGAAGCGGTTCGGTGGGCAGTTCGTTACCGCAGGGAGTATCCTCGTCCGGCAGCGGGGGACAGGGTTCTGGCCCGGCCGGAACGTAGGCATCGGCCGGGACGATACCCTCTTCGCCCTCGTGGACGGGGTGGTGGTGTTTGAGCCCCGGGGCCGGGACCGCAAGCAGGTGAGCGTCCTCCCGGTTTCCCCCGCGTGAATCCTCCTGCCCGCACGATCCGGCAGAAACCCGAGATGGATCGGGGGTCCCTGATCCGCTGGGAAGCCTTCCCTCCTCCCACGCGTTAGACCCGCGTGGAGGACGGGACGATGTTCATCGATCAGGCCCGCATTTACGTGAAGGCAGGGGACGGCGGGAATGGCTGTGTGAGCTTCCGCCGGGAGAAGTACGTCCCCAAGGGTGGCCCGGACGGTGGAGACGGCGGGAAGGGCGGAGACGTGATCCTCCGGGCCGATGAAGGCCTCCACACCCTGGTGGACTTCCGGTACCGCCGGGTCTTCCGGGCCCAGAAGGGAGCGCACGGCCAGGGCAGCCACAAGACCGGACGGTCCGCTCCGGACCTCGTGATCCCTGTGCCCGTCGGGACCCTCGTGCGGGATGCCCACACGGGAGAGGTCATCGCGGATCTCGTACGGCATGGCCAGGAGGTGGTCGTGGCCCGAGGGGGCCGCGGCGGCCGCGGGAACGCCCGGTTCGCCACCGCCACCCGGCAGGCGCCCCGGTTTGCGGAGCCGGGGGAGAAGGGGGAGGAGCGGGTCCTGGACCTGGAGCTGCGGGTCCTGGCGGACGTGGGGTTCGTGGGGTTCCCCAACGCGGGCAAGTCCACCCTGCTCGCCCGTATCTCCGCGGCCCGTCCCAAGATCGCGGACTACCCCTTCACCACCCTTCACCCGCATCTCGGTGTGGTTCGGGTGGCGGAGGGACAGAGCTTCGTCGCCGCGGACATCCCGGGCCTCATCGAGGGCGCACACCGGGGGGCGGGACTGGGGCATCAGTTCCTCCGGCACATCTCCCGGACGCGCCTTCTCCTGTTCCTTCTAGACTTATCTGCGGAGGATCCCGAGCACACGTATGAAGTGCTCCGGTCCGAGCTGCGGGCCTACGACCCGAGTCTTGCGGAGCGGCCGCGGGTAGTGGCCCTGAACAAGATCGACCTTCCTGATGCCCGGGCTCGGGTCGAGACGGTCCGGGCCGCGTTTGAGGGACGAGGGATCCCCACGTACCCTATTTCCGCCCTTACCGGGGAAGGAGTAGAAGAGTTGGTGCGGGTCCTGTACCGACGGCTCCAGGAACTGCGCGCCGCCGAGCAGGATCCCCCGGTGGCCCAGGCCGCGGTGGGACGGTAATGGCCCGGTACGGGATTATGGGCGGTACCTTCGACCCCATCCACCTGGGGCATCTCGTGACCGCGGAGGAGGCCCGCCAGCAGCTGCAACTGGACTTGGTGATCTTCGTCCCCAACCGCTGCCCACCCCACAAGGACCCCTCGGAGGTCTCGGATCCCGAGCACCGCTACCTCATGACGGTCCTGGCCACCGCCACCCACCCGTACTTCCGGGTCTCTCGGGAGGAGATCGACCGGCCGGGACCGTCCTACACCGTGGACACCATCCGGGCCTTCCGCGCCCGGTACCCGAACGACGCGCTCTACTACATCACGGGCGCGGATGCCATCGTGCAGATCCTGCGCGGGGAGTGGCACCGGACGGAAGAGCTGCTGCGCATGTGCGAGCTCATCGGAGCCTCCCGCCCGGGCTACACCATCGACCGGGACCTGTGGCAGTCCAGCGAGATCGCCCGGGAGTACCGGCACCGCATCCACCTGCTGGAGATCCCGGCCTTGGCTATCTCTTCGACGGAGATCCGGCGGCGGGTCCGGGAGGGCCGCACCATTAGGTACCTGGTGCCGGCGGGCGTAGAGCAGTACATCCTCAAGCACGGACTCTACAACCGGACCGAAGGGAGGGAGTCGGTCGGTTGGACGCACGGGATCGGGCGCTGATCGCCGCCCACGCGGCGGAGGAGCACAAGGCAGAGGCCGTAGTGGTGCTGGACCTGCGAGGACTCACCCTGATCACGGACTACTTCGTCATCTGTACAGGCGAGACCACGGTCCAGATCCGGGCCATCGCGGAGGCCGTGGAGGAGGCCATGCACGCCGCGGGGGCACGTCTGCAGCACCGGGAAGGGACGGAGCACGCCCGATGGGTCCTACTGGACTACGGGGACGTGGTGGTCCACATCTTTGGGCCGGAGGAGCGGAAGTACTACCGGCTTGAGCGCCTGTGGCAGGACGCCCGGGTGGTGCGGTTCAGCGTTCCTTCGGCCTGACCGCGCCTTACAATTCCCCTTACGTCAACCCCGCACCTGGCGGCTGGAGGTGACGGGTCTTGTGGAGGACCGGCTGGTGCTCTCCCTGGAGGACCTGAAGCGGCTTGCCACCGTCACCCGGCCTCACACTTTCGCATGCATCAGCAATCCCGTCGGCGGAGACCTCATCGGCAACGCGATCTGGAGGGGAGTACGGTTCCGCGACCTGATCGCGCGGGCGCGGTCGAAGCCGCAGGCCCATAAGGTGGTGTTCCGTTGCGCGGACGGCTACCACACCGCGGTCCCACTTGTGGACCTCCTGGATCCGGATGCCTTCCTGGCCTACGAGATGAACGGGGAGCCCCTCCCCAAGGCCCACGGCTTTCCCCTCCGGGCCGTGATTCCGGGCCTGTACGGGATGAAGAACCCGAAGTGGATCACGCGGATCGAGCTCACGGATCGGGATCATCCCCTCGGGATGGCGCCGTGCTCGCAAGCGGGATGACCTGGGTGGGCGGGGTGGCGTACGCGGCAGACCGCGGGATCTCCACCGTGGAGGTGAGCTTCGATGATGGACGCACCTGGCGTCCCGCCCAGCTGAAGGCCCCTCTGGGGCGGCACACGTGGGTGCTGTGGGCCCTTGCGTGGGACGCGAGGCCGAGCCGCTACATCCTGAAGGTGCGGGCCCGGGACGGCCTCGGCATCCCCCAGGACCCCAAACCCAGACCGCCCCTGCCGGAAGGGGCTACCACACCATCCGGGTCACGGTCCGGTAGCCTCCCCCTAGACAAACCTCGAGTTTTGACAGAGAATAAGAATGACTCTCGTTCCTATGCGGCTCACACGGCAGCGGAAGGCCATCCTGGAAGCCCTGCGGGCCACCCGGTCGCACCCGACCGCGGAGGAGCTCCTCCGGCAGGTGCGGGAGGTCTTGCCCACCACGAGCCTCGCCTCCATCTACCGGAACCTCCGGGTCCTGAAGACGGAGGGCCTTGTGCGGGAGATCGTGACGGGCGGCCACCGCAGGTACGACGGGATCCTCACGGACCATGCCCACTTCATCTGCGAGGTCTGCCACCGGGTCTACGACCTGGAGGATGAGAGGTTCCGGGTGCAGGTCCGACGCTGGCTTCCAGAGGGGTTTTCCGTCTCCGAGGTCCATGTGGAGCTACGGGGGCGGTGTGCGTCATGCAGGTAGCGAGCCGTCGCATCGAGGAGTACCTACGCGCGATCCTGCACCTCCAGGCCGGAGGCCGGAAGGTCTCCCTCACGGCCCTTGCCCGGCAGATGCGGGTCTCTCCCCCCACGGCCCACGAGATGGTGCGGCGGCTGGAGCGGATGGGCTTGGTGACGTACTCCCGGCAGGAGGGGATCCGGCTCACCCCGGAGGGAAGCCACCGGGCGTTCGGCAAGGAGCGGCGCTATCACCTCTCCCAGCGATTCTTGCGGGACGTGTTGGGGATGGAGGCGGAGGTGGCTACCCGGGAGGCGGTGCGGTTCGAGCAAGGGCTTTCGCCCACCGTGGAGCAGCAGATCATCCGGCTGCTGAGCACCCGCAAGGAATCCTGAGGCCTCCGCCTCCGCGGACGGCTCCCGCGCGCTATGATGGACGGGGAGGTGCGCATGCTCGACCCGTACGATCTCGTGGTCATCGGCGCGGGGCCGGGGGGGTACGTGGGCGCCATCCGGGCCGCGCAGCTCGGGTTACGGACCGCCATCGTGGAACGGGCCAAACTGGGTGGCACCTGCCTGCATCTGGGCTGCATCCCCACGAAGGCGCTGCTTCAGGTGGCGGAACTGCTGGAGGAAATACGGCGAGCCCGGGAGTTCGGCATCCGGGTGGAAGAGCCCACCCTGGACATGGCCGCGGTCCAGCGGTACAAGGACCGGGTGGTCGCAACCCTGCACCGGGGCGTGGAGTACCTCATGCGGAAGAACGGCATCGCGGTATTCCACGGAAGCGCACGTCTGCTAGATGCTGGACGGGTGCACGTCACGCTCCACGACGGGTCCGAGACCGAACTGGTGACCCGGCGGGTGCTCATCGCCACCGGTTCGGTTCCGCGTACCGTCCCCGGGGTCGTGGTCGACGGGAGCCGTGTGCTCACCAGCGACCACTTGGTGAACCTCCAGGAGGTGCCGCGGCGCCTGGGAATTTTGGGCGCGGGCGTGATCGGGGTGGAGTTCGCCAGCATCTTCCGGGCCTTCGGGAGCGAGGTGACCCTGCTCGAGATCCTGCCCCGGGTGCTCCCCGGCGAGGACGAGGAGGTGAGCGAGGCGCTGCGCAAGGCCTTCGAGCGCCGGGGCATCCGGATCTACACGGAGGCAAAGCTCCAGCGGGTTGAGCCCATCGAAGGCGGACTGCGCGTCGTGGCAGATCGAAACGGAACACCCCTCCAGCTGGAGGTAGACGTCCTGCTGGTGGCCGTCGGCCGCGCCCCGTTTAGCGAAGGGTTGGGATTGGACGCTGTCGGGGTCGCGGTGGACGAGGCCGGGTTCATCCGCACGGACGCCCGGATGCGGACGAACGTGGAGGGGATCTGGGCCATCGGGGATGTGGTGCACGCGGTCCCGATGCTGGCCCACGTGGCGAGCGAGGAGGCCATCGTGGCGGTGGAGGACATGGCAGGGCTTGATCCCAAACCCATCGACTACCTCTCCGTTCCCCGGTGCACCTATTCCATGCCGGAGGTGGCCTCCTTCGGCCTCACGGAGGCCCAGGCCCGGGAACGGGGCTATGCGGTGAAGGTGGGCCGCTTTCCCTTTGCCGCGAACAGCCGGGCCAACGTCCTCGGGGTTCGGGAGGGGTTTGTGAAGGTGGTGGCGGAGGCACGGTACGGGGAGATCCTGGGGATGCACATGATCGGGCCGAGGGTGACAGAACTCCTGTCCGAAGGGATCCTGGCTCGGGGCGTAGAGGCCACCGCGGAGGAGATCGTGCGGTCCATCCACGCCCACCCCACCCTCACGGAGGCGGTGCGGGAGGCGGCCTTGGATGCCCTGGGGCGGGTGATCCATACGTAGGGGAGGTCAAATGACAACACCCGAAGTCACCACAAAGCCCGAGCACCGGGCCTTGGGCCTTTCAGACCGCGACGTGCTGGACATGTACTACTACATGGTGCTGGCCCGGGTGCTGGACGAGCGCATGTGGCAGCTGCAGCGGATGGGCAAGGCCCGGTTCGTGGTCTCCGCCCCGGGCCACGAAGGGGCCCAGGTGGCCATGACGTGGCCTCTCGATAAGCAGCGGGATTGGCTCGTGCCGTACTACCGGTCCTTGGCCTCGGTCCTCGTGAAGGGGATGACGCCGCTCGAGATCCTCCTGGGCGTGCTCGCCAAGGCCACGGATCCCAGCTCCGGCGGCCGGCAGATGCCAGGTCACTACGGCTCCCCCTCCCTCCGGATCCTCTCGGGCAGCAGCACCGTGGGCACCCAGTACCCGCACGCGGTAGGCATCGCGTACGCGGCGAAGCTCCGGCGCACGGGGGAGGTGGTGCTGGTCTCCATCGGAGATGGCGGGACCAGCGAAGGTGACTGGCACGAGGCGTTGAACTTCGCGGGCGTGCATAAGGTACCGTGTCTGTTCTGCGTGGAGAATAACCGCTACGCCATCTCCGTGCCGCTCCACAAGCAGATGGCGGTGGCCTCCGTGGCGGTGCGGGCTCAGGGCTACGGGATGCCCGGCGTCTCCGTAGACGGGTGCGACGTCCTGGCCGCGTACCGGGCGGCGAAGGAGGCCTACGACCGCGCCCGGCGGGGAGAGGGCCCCACCCTGCTGGAGTTCCGGGTGGAGCGGCTGAGCCCGCACAGCAGCGAGGACCAGCAGGAGCGCTACCGCACCCCCGAGGACCTGGAGGCGGCCCGGCAGCGGGATCCCCTCGTCCTCTTCGGCCGCTACCTCCGGTCCGTGGGGTTGCTGGACGACCGCCAAGAGCAGACGTTGTGGAGCCGGGTGCGGCGGGAGGTGGACGAGGCGACGGAGGCCGCGGAGCGGGCTCCGGATCCGGATCCATCCTCCCTCACCCGACACGTGTACCACGATCCCGATCCGGACCACCCCGTCGACCCCGTGTACTGGTTCCCCGAGCGTGAGGGGAGTTGATGCCGGAGCTGCGGTACCTCGACGCGCTCAACCAGGCCCACCACGAAGAGATGGCTCGGGACGAGCGGGTGGTGGTGCTGGGAGAGGACGTGGGCGCAAAAGGCGGGGTCTTCGGAGTCACCGCGGGCCTGTTGGAGCGGTTCGGGGAGGAGCGGGTGATCGACACGCCGCTCGCGGAGTCCGCCATCGTAGGCTGCGCCATCGGCATGGCCATCAACGGCCTATTGCCCATCGCGGAGATCCAGTTCGCGGACTTCATCCACCCCGCCTTCGACCAGATCGTGAGCGAGGCGGCCCGGTTGCGCTACCGCAGCAACGGGGCGTTCGGTTGCCCCCTCGTGATCCGGGTGCCCTACGGCGGCGCCCACGCCACCGCCCTCTACCACTCCCAGTGCGTGGAAGCCTTCTACGCCCACGTCCCCGGCCTCAAGGTGGTGGCGCCCTCCACCCCCTACGACGCGAAGGGGATGCTGAAGGCCGCGGTGCGCGACCCGGATCCGGTGCTGTTCTTGGAGCACAAGCGGCTGTACCGGACCGTCCGGGGCGAGGTCCCAGAAGGGGACTACGTGGTCCCCATCGGACCTGCGGCCGTGCGGCGGTCCGGGAAGGATCTCTCCGTGTTCACCTACGGGTGGATGCTGCACGAGACCCTGCGGGCCGTAGAGCAGCTCCAACAGGAGGGCATTGACGTGGAGGTGGTGGAGATCCGAACCCTCCGACCCCTCGACCGGACCACCATCCTGCAATCCGTAGCGAAGACCAACAAGGCCTTGGTGGTCTACGAGGATAACCGGTTCTGCGGGTACGGCGCAGAGATCGCGGCCCTCATCGCGGAAGAGGCATTCGAGGACCTCGACGGCCCCGTGATGCGGCTGGGCGGACCCGACGTCCCGGCCGTCCCCTTCGCGAAACCTCTGGAGGAGGCGTGGATGCCGGATGCGGACCGGATCGCTCAAGCCATCCGACGCCTCGCGTGGTACTGAGGTAAGGGATGCCCGTTGAGGTGAGAGTACCGCAGCTGGGGGAGACGGTCTACGAGGCCACGGTCGGGCGGTGGCTGAAGCGGCCGGGGGAGCGCGTCGAGCGGTTTGAGCCCCTCGTGGAGCTCATCACGGACAAGGTGAACGTGGAGATGCCTTCCCCCGTGAGCGGCCAGCTGGTGGAGATCCTGGTGCAGGAAGGACAGACAGTCCCGACCGGTACCCCCATCGCCCTGGTGGAGACCGAAAAGATACCGGAGGCAGTAGAACCGGAAGAGCGGCCGGGCCTGCGGCTTTCGCCCCTCGTGATCCGGCTCGCTCGGGAGCACGGGATCCCGCTTGAGGAGCTGGAGCGCATCCCGGGAAGCGGTGCCGGCGGCCGCGTCACCAAGCACGACCTCCTCCGCTACCTGGAGCAGCGCAAGGCCCCTTCTCCTGCCCCCGTCGAGGCGGTCCCCGTGGCGGCGGAGCGGGAGGACCGGCTGATCCCCCTGGATCCCGTGCGCCGTGCCATCGCGGAGCGTCTGAGCCGGTCCGTGCGGGAGATCCCCCATGCCTACACCCTGGTGGAGGCGGACGTCACGGACCTCGTGCGGTACCACGAGCGGAACCGGGAGGACTTCGAGCGCCGGTATGGGGTCCGGCTCACGTACACCGCCTACTTCGTGCGGGCCGCGGTAGAAGCCCTACGGGCCTACCCCCTCGTGAACGCCCAGTGGACGGAGGAGGGGATCCTGGTGCGGGGGAGGGTGCACATCGGGGTGGCGGTGTCCACGGAGCGGGGGCTAGTTGTCCCCGTGATCCGGGATGCGGACGAGAAGAGCCTCGTCGGGATCGCCCGGGACCTGGACCGGCTGGTCCGCAGAGCCCGGGAAGGCCAGCTCACCCTGGAGGAGGTGCAGGGCGGGACCTTCACCCTCACGAACCCAGGGGTGTTCGGCTCCATCTGGTCCATGCCCATCATCTACCCTCCGCAGGCGGCCATCCTCGCTACGGACGCCATCACGAAGCGGCCCGTGGTCCGGCACGAGGGGATCGCCATCCGATCCGTGATGCACCTGGGCCTCGCCTTCGACCACCGGATCTTTGACGGCGCGCTGGCCCTGCGGTTCCTGAACAAGGTGAAGGAGTGCTTGGAAGCGGTGGAGCCCGTGACCCGCTAGGGGCGAGGAGGAGAAGATGGGCGTTTCGACCGCAAGACCCGCACCGCTCCCGCGGCCGCCGTGGCTAAAGGCCCGGCTCCCCAGCGGGCCCAACTACCAGGAACTCGTGCGGATCATGCGGCATCTGCGGCTGCACACGGTGTGTGAGGAGGCCCGCTGTCCGAACATCGGGGACTGCTGGGAACGGCGGACCGCGACGTTCCTGATTTTGGGCAACGTGTGCACCCGGAACTGCGCCTACTGCGCCATCGCCCACGGACTTCCCAGCCCCGTGGACCTCATGGAGCCCGAGCGGGTGGCGAGAGCCGTGCAGGCCCTGGGCCTACGGCACGCGGTGATCACCTCCGTGGATCGAGACGACCTACGGGACGCCGGGGCCGGCCTCTTTGCGGCCACCATCCGCAAGATCCGGGCGTACCTGCCGACCTGCAGCATCGAGGTCCTCATCCCGGACTTCAAGGGCGACCCGGAGGCCCTGCGTACGGTGCTGGAGGCGGGCCCCGACATCCTCAACCACAACATCGAGACCGTCCGCCGCATCTTCCGGCTTGTGCGCACGGGCGGCAACTACGACCGATCCCTGGAGCTGTTGCGCCGGGTGAAGGCGTGGGGATATCCCTGCCTCACCAAGAGCGGGCTCATGGTGGGGCTCGGCGAGACCTTCGAGGAAGTCGTTGAGACCATGCGGGACCTCCGGGCCGTAGGCTGCGATATCCTCACCGTGGGCCAGTACCTCAGCCCCGGGGAGGGCTACTGGCCCGTACACCGGTACGTCCCCCCGGAGGAGTTCGCGGAGCTCCGGCGCATCGGCCGCGAGATGGGCTTCCGGCACGTGGAGGCCGGGCCGCTTGTGCGCAGCAGCTACCACGCGGACGAGCAGGTGGAGCGGGCCACGGCCTCCGTCCCATGACGTCGCTCCCCCTCCGACCCCGACGCACGGCTCCGCCGCTCGTGCTGGAGGACCCCTCTAGAGGAACCCACCTCCCGATCCGCCAGCTCCGGGATCCCGAAGGGGCCACATCCAGATCCCGTGGACTGGCGGGAGGTGGCGGAGACGGTGCGTTGGGTCTCGATCCAGGAGCCGGAGTGCGCCACCTGTTCGGTGGAGCCCGCCTGGGAGCAGGCGCCCTGAGGTCTTCCGTGGCCCAGTCCGTGGAGCAGCCCGACGGATCGGTCAGCGTTCTTTGGCCTTCGCGGCCTCCTTCTTCTCCATGATGGTGCTGGAGTGGCCCGGGAAGGCCTTGGCGCCCGGGAAGAGGTACGTGTACGCGTTGTTCACCGCAGTGGCGGCCTCCCCGTATCCGGTGGCGATGAGCTTCAGCTTGCCCGGGTAGTACGTGATGTCCCCGGCCGCGTAGACACCCGGGCGGTTCGTTTCCATCTTCGTGTTCACCACGATGCTGTCCTCATAGAGCTCCAGCCCCCACTCTCGGATCGGTCCGAGGTCACTTATGAGCCCCAGGAAGGCCAGGACCGCATCCACCTTCAGGACCTCCTCCTCGCCCGTGCGGTTGTTGAAGATCACCGCGGCCTCCACCCGGTCCCGGCCCTGGAGGGCCTTAAGCTCGTAGAAGAGCTTCACCCGGGCCGGGCTCGCGAAGAGCTTGCGCACGGAGTCCTCGTGGGCCCGGAACTGGTCCCGGCGGTGGATGAGGGTGAGCTCCTGGACGAGGGGGAGGAGGTTGAGGGCCCAGTCTAAGGCGCTATCTCCTCCGCCCACCACCAGCACGCGCTTGCCTCGGTAGTCCTCCCGGTTGCGGACCGCGAACTCCAGCCCTCGCCCCTCCCACCGATCGATCTCCGGGCGGTTGTACTTCTTGGGGCTGAACGCGCCGATGCCTGCGGTGATGAGGACCACCCGGGTGTAGTGCTCCTGCCCCGTGTGGGTGGTGAGCTTGTAGGTGCCGTCCGGGAGCTGGTCCAGCCGCTCCACCCGCTCGTTGAGGACCACGGTGGGGTTGTACTGCATCGTCTGCTCGATCTGGTTGCGGATGAGGTCTTTTCCGAGGATCTTGGGGAAGCCCGCCACGTCGTAGATGTACTTGTCCGGGTAGAGGGCCGTCACCTGCCCCCCGAGTTCTGACTGGCTGTCGATGATCTTGGTCTTGAGGGCCCGAAAGCCCGCGTAGTAGGCCGCAAACAGACCTGTCGGGCCCCCACCGATGATGGTGATGTCATACAGGTCCATGGTCCCTCCTCGCCGCGTGCCTGCGGGTATTCCGCGTGCCTGGAGGTATTGTAACAGAGGGTGGGGCTTGAGGTCCGGCTGCGCCGGTGGCCCTGAGGGGAAAACGGACCCTGGCGGTCAGGATTTCGCTGGCGCGTGGCGGAGGAGGTGCTGCCTAGAAGGCCGGACGGCCAGGTGGGAATTGGAGGTTGTCACCCGGCCGGCCGTCCCGCTAAAATACCCGGGGAGCTGGCGGAGGGGGTGTTGAAGGTGAGGCGCCATCTTCCCTGGCTGGGCATTCTTCTGATTCTGCTGCTGGCCGCCGCCGCCTTGGGGCAGGGAATCGAGGGCGGTGGCGAGCGGTATGCCTTTCAGGCGGGAGACCAGACCCTCTACGAGGCGAATCTGAACCAGTGTCCCGTGGGGGAAACCCTCCCCGAATGGAGGGTGGCGCGGGGCGGCTATGAGTGCGCCCGGTTTCGGGACCGGATCTG
>FWWL01000865.1_pt1 | contig 78928 bp, 66 predicted proteins | sample 2228331 | NCBI WGS metagenome assembly FWWL01 (sample SAMEA103939775, study PRJEB20133) | metagenome | reverse complement strand
AGAAATCAGACATATCAGCGCCTCCTCGCCGAGGCACTGAATCACAATCTGATCACCGTGGGAATCCAGTTATTGGGTCCGGACCCTAGCACTTTTGGCTGAATACTACGGGATCTCATCATCATCGAACAAACGAATTGGCTGGCTTTCTGAGCCCTTTCAACCTGGTGACATCCTTTTGAGCAAGGGATGGACTTTCTCCCAAAGCGTCAACTGCCTTGCCGTGGGCATCCAATCAAACCCTGCGCTTATTGCTGACCATCCGGTGCATCTGAAGTTGTTCTTCGATGATGGGGTGGAGGATGGTCATTACGCAGAAGTCTTTCTCGATATCGATTTGCCGCAGGGGCTTTGTGGCTTGAACGAAAAAGATGATGAATATCGCCCGGAATTAGTTCATTGGTTGTCAGTGTCGGGGATCGTCAACGCTAATCCGCATAGCTGATGGGTTTCGATTTCGGATATTAGCCGCCATTCGCCTTTCCACCCATTTCCTGCCGTTGGCGTGGCCATGGAAGCTTGCCGAAAGCCGCCACTCTTCCACAAGCCGCTAACAACCGCAGCTTACTTTACCTCACTCCCGGCCACCAGCGCATCCCACTCGGTCCATGCAATCGCGCGTCCCGGATATGCCACTTTCGTGAACGGCCAGTCCGTCTTCAGCCAGTTGGTGGCCCAAGAATAAAGCGCGGCGTCGAAGCCGGCGTCGTGTTCGGCCTTGGTCACCCAGATGCGGACCATGGCGTCATAGCCTTTGACGGGGCTGGGGTAGACGTAGATGCAGCCGCGTTCGCGCGCGCCATCGGGCGTTAGCACGGCATAGGCAAAGGATTCGCGTTTGGTGAACCGGGCCTGTTCGGTTTCCATGTCGAGCATGGCGTCGGCATCGGTGATGCCGGCGTGCGGCCAGGCGGTGCTGCGCGTGAACGTCTTTTGCAGGTGGTCGATGGACGACATGTAAGCGTCAAAATCCACTTTCACCAACGCCGGGCCGAGCGGGACGACCTTGAAGCCGGGGGTCTGGACCAGCACCGGCACCATGAAACCGGTTGCGATCCACGGCGATTCTTGCACCGTGGCGGGCGTCGCTTCGGTGGCCGCTGTTGCGGCTGCCGGGAGGCCCACGGCCAGCACGGTTGCTGCGAGGGCGGCGGTGATCTTCAAGTTCATGGCGTTGGCTCCTTGGGGGTGGAGCGTACCGTGCGATGTGAAGGGCACCAAAACCTTTGATGCCCTTGGCGCAAATCAATCGGGGGCGGGCACCACTTCCGGCGGACCGTCAGGCGCGACCCTGTCGGGTTCCACCACCGGCGCTTCATCGGGCACGATCACCGGCGGCACTTCATCGGGCGAAGTGACGGGAGGCGTTTCCGGGGGGATTGCGGGTCGATTCGGTCAGGCTGGGGGATTTCGGGGTTGGTGGCCATCGTGCGTGTCCTTCAGTGGCGGGGTGTTCTATAACGCAACGCCGCCGCGATCCTTGGAGTTCCATGGTCTTGTGTATTGTTTCTCTCTGAGCAAGGGGAGGGCTGTGGAGCAGAGCAAGAGCAGGCGAAAGACACGTCTTCAGGGGGGAAATGGCTCTATCCTTAGCCTCCAAATCCAAGGCGCTTGCCCTTTTCCGGCGGCTGCGATAGGGGCACCGCTCGCTTTTCGCCGGATGCGGGCGTGGCGGAACTGGTAGACGCAGCAGGTTTAGGTCCTGCCATCGCAAGATGTGGGGGTTCGAGTCCCTTCGCCCGCACCAGTCCGCACGCCGGTGTCCGAACAGCTTTTGCCGCGCCGACCGGCGTGAGTGACTTAACTGAAAGTTGGATCAGGATGCAGATCGTCGAAACCACCAACGAAGGCCTGAAGCGCGCCTATTCCGTCACCATCCCTGCGGCAGACATCGCCGCGCGGGTTGAAGGTGAAGTGAAGAAGATCGCGCCGCAGGTGAAGATGCCCGGCTTCCGCCCCGGCAAGGTGCCCGCCAACCTCGTGCGCAAGATGCATGGCCCGGCGCTGCATCAGGAAGCCCTGCAGACCTCGATCCGCGAGGCGATGGACAAACTTGTTGCCGACAACAAGCTGCGCCCCGCGATGCAGCCCGCCGTTGCGCTGGGCGAAGGGTATGACGAAGGCAAGGACGCCGAACTGACGGTCGAGCTGGAAGTGCTGCCCGAAATCGCGCTGCCTTCGCTCGACGGGCTGAAGCTTGAAAAGCTGGTTGTTCCGGTAACCGACGAACAGGTTGACGAAGCCGTCGCCCGCATTGGCCAGGGCCAGAAGTCGTTCACCGATGCCAAGGCCGGTGCCAAGGCGAAGGATGGCGATCAGCTGGTGATCGATTTCCTCGGCAAGGTCGATGGCGAGCCGTTTGAAGGTGGCGCGGCTGAAGACCAGACGCTGGAAATCGGTTCGGGCCGCTTCATCCCCGGCTTCGAAGAACAACTGGTTGGTGTGAAGGTGGGCGATGAAACCACCATCACCGTGACGTTCCCCGAAGATTACCCGGCGGAAAACCTCAAGGGCAAGGCCGCCACGTTCGACATCACCGTCAAGGCGGTGAAGAACCCCGGCGATTTCGAAGCGAACGATGATTTCGCCAAGATGCTCGGCCTGGAAAGCCTTGAACAGCTTCGCACCCTGCTGAAAGGGCAGCTTGAGCAGGAAACCAACGGCCTGACCCGCACGCAGATGAAGCGCGCGCTGCTCGATCAGCTTGCCGCCGGCCATGACTTTGCCGTGCCGCCGTCGATGGTCGAAGCCGAGTTCGAACAGATCTGGGCGCAGCTTCAGCAGGAAGCCCAGGGCGAAGAAAACCCGGAAGAGGCGCTGAAAGAAATCGAAGCCGAGAAGGACGACTACCGCAAGATCGCCGAACGCCGCGTGCGTCTGGGCCTTCTCCTGTCGGAAATCGGCCAGGCCAACGGCGTGCAGGTCAGCGCGCAGGAAATGGAAATGCTGATCCGCCAGGCGGCGCAGCAGTACCGTGAACAGGACCGCCAGCGGTTTGTCGATTACGTCCGTTCCGAACCGCTTGCCGCCGCACAGCTCCGCGCGCCGCTCTATGAAGACAAGGTCGTGGACTTCCTGTTCGACAAGGCCGAAGTGACCGAACGCGAAGTGACCCGCGACGAGCTGCAGGCCGCAATCGAAGCCGAAGACGGCGCCGCTGCCGCAGCAAAGCCTGCCAAGAAGGCCGCGCCGAAGAAGAAGGCTGCCAAGGACGAAGCACCGGCCGAGGAAGCTCCGGCAGCAGAAGACAAGCCGGTGAAGAAGGCTGCGCCGAAAAAGAAGGCTGCGGCTGATGCTGCACCGGCTGCGGAAGCGGAAGCCGAAGCGGCCCCTGCACCCAAGAAGAAGGCCGCACCGCGCAAGAAGGCGGAAGGCTGATCCACAACGGATTGATCCTGCCCGACGGGGCGGGATATCGGACGGCCCGGCAGGCTTCGGCTTGCCGGGCCGTTGGCGTTTCCGGGCGCAAAACTACGTTGTCGCGCGCCGTATGAATACGTGGTTGTTTCGGAAATCCATCGCATGGTCCGAAGCCGATCAGGTTGGCGATTCGCAGGCGGGCAGCGATGTGGCAGCTTCCTGCGGCAGGAACCCTCTGTCTGGGGATTGCCATGCACACTGTCCGCAATCGTGTTGCCGCCCGACCGCGCCTTTCCGGCAAGGGCGTCGTTCCCCCGGCGCCGCGCCGAAAGCGTGAACCGGCCTTCATGCTGCTTTCGGCAATCCCCCGGCGTTCCCGACCGGCCTGATCGTGCCGCCGCCGCGCGGCGCGGTGATCGCCACGGTCGCATGGCCCGACAGCCCGGTTTCTCCGCCCCCGAAGCCGCCACGTGGCAAGGCGAAACCGGCACGCAAGCGAGCGTCACCGCAAAAACGGAAAAAAACTGCCGCGAAGGCAGCCAGCGCGATCAAGCCCCCGGCAAAGCCACGCGCTACGCTGCGCCGGACTGCCACACCTGCCGTGCCCATCCCCGCCACGCCGAACAAGGACACGGCCATGACAATCGACGACCTGCTTGACCGTGCACTGGCGGTGCAGGCGACGCCTGCCGAAGCGCCGGTTCCGGTCGTACCGCTGCCTTCCGTTCCGGCTGCGTTGCCGTTGCTGGCAGCCGACGCCGCGATTCCGCGCGCCCGTGCGCTGGCCCCGCAGCGGGGGACCGGCCTGGTCGATGCGATCGCGGTGTGGTTGCACGATGCGGCGCGCTGGCTGGCGCGCTGGGGCGGCAGGGGGCGCCGCAAGGCTGATGCCCGTGCCGCTATCGCCCGCGCTCGCGCCCGCCAACACGCCTTGCAATCGGGGCTTGAGGCGCTGGAGGCCCTGCGCGAACCCCGCCGAGGGGATTGATCCCCGCCTATTCGCTCCAGCGTTTCAGGCCGGGAACCGGCAACGCAACGCTGCGCACCCGTTCATAGGCGGCACCGGCGGCCAGCACGCGCGCATCGTCCCACCGCGCGCCGATGAAGGAAAGGCCGACGGGCAGCCCTTCGACCGCGCCCATCGGCACGGTCAGGTGCGGATAGCCGGCAACCGCAGCAAGGCTGCCCGCGCCGACGCCGCCTGCCGAATGATCGCCGGTGACAAGATCGATCGGCCATGCCGGACCTCTGGTCGGCGCAATCAGCACGCTGACGCCGTGCGCCGCCAGCAGCCGGTCGATCCCATCCGGGCCTGCCAGCCGCAACGAGGTGGCGCGGGCCTTTTCATAGGCGGCACGGTCGGTCGTCGCTTCGGCCTGTTCGAAGATGTCCTGCCCGAACCAACGCAGTTCGGCCGCATTTGCCTGGTTGAAGGCGATGACATCGGCAAGGCTGCGCACCGGCGGCGATCCCGGCAGGCCGCGCAGATAGGCGCCAAGGTCGGTGCGCAATTCGTAGAGAAGCACGGTAAACTCGTCCTGCCGCATTTCACCGGGTATGGCATAGTCGATATCGACCAGCACGGCCCCGGCAGCGGCCAGATCAGCCAGCGCCTTGTCGAAAAGCGCCAGCAGCTTTGCCTGATCGCCTGCTTGCCGCCGCAGTACGCCGATGCGCAGGCCCTTGAGGCTTGCCGTGGCAAGGCCCGCAGTGAAATCGCGCTTGTGCCGATCTGCGTCCAGGGTTGCCGGATCGGCGGGGTCGGTTCCGGCAAGCGCGTTCATCAGCAGCGCCGCGTCGGCCACGCTGGTGGTCATTGGTCCGGCGGTGTCCTGGCTATGGCTGATCGGCACGATGTGGGTGCGGCTGACCATGCCCACCGTCGGCTTGAACCCGACAATGCCATTGACCGACGCCGGGCAGGTGATCGACCCGTCGGTTTCCGTGCCGATCGCGGCCCAGGCCAGACCGGCCGCCACCGCCGCACCGCTGCCCGATGACGATCCGCAGGGGCTACGGTCCAGCGCGTGCGGATTGCGGGTCTGCCCGCCGACCGCGCTCCACCCGCTGGACGAATCGGACGAACGGATGTTGGCCCATTCGGAAAGGTTGGTCTTGCCCAGCAGGACTGTTCCCGCCCGGCGCAGACGTGCCACCAGCGGCGCATCGCGTCCGGTGCGGTTGTCCTTCAGGGCAAGGCTGCCCGCAGTCGTCGGCAGTGGCCCTGCCATTTCGATGTTGTCCTTGATCAGCACCGCGCGCCCGGCCAGCGGCCCCGCCATGGCGCGCGCGGCGGTTTCCTGCGCCAGGGCATCAGGCGCTATGGCGAGCACCGCGTTCAGCATCGGGCCGGAATCGTCGATGGCGGCAATGCGGGCAAGGTAATCGGCGACGCCCGGCTGCTTTTCTGGCGTTTGCGCGGATGCTGGCAAAGACAAGACGCTGCACGCCAGGGCCATGCAAAGAGCGGTGGTGCGGACGCTTGCGGATGCGTGACGGATCATGACTGCTCCTCTTTTGCGTGCGGCACGGCGGCGGTGCGCGGGGTTCCGCCGGGCGGTAGCAGAGTGCAGGCGAGCGTGCCGTTTCACCACGCCTTTGTTCTGGTAGTGCAGTCTCATCCACGGGTTTGCGCGGATTTGCGGTTAACGCACTTGAACATCGCGCCATGGCACGCGACATAGGATGCCTTAAGCCAATGAGGATTCCCATGCTCGATCTGTTCGGCGCTTCCGGCGCCAGTGTCTATGGTACCCAGGGACAATTCAAACACGATCCCGTCACCGGCGCGTTGATCCCGGTCGTGGTTGAACAGTCGAGCCGCGGGGAACGCAGCTTCGACATCTATTCGCGCCTGCTGCGCGAACGCATCATCTTCGTGACCGGCGAGGTCGAAGACCACATGGCGTCGGTTATCATCGCCCAGTTGCTGTTCCTCGAATCGGAAAACCCGTCGAAGGACATTGCGATGTACATCAATTCGCCGGGCGGCGTGGTGACCGCAGGTCTGGCGATCTACGACACCATGCAGTACATTCGCCCGCGCGTCTCAACCGTGTGCATCGGTCAGGCTGCCTCGATGGGCAGCTTCCTGCTTGCGGCGGGGGAACCCGGCATGCGCGTGGCGCTGCCCAATGCGCGGATCATGGTGCACCAGCCTTCGGGCGGCGCGCGCGGCATGGCGTCGGACATCGAAATCCAGGCCCGCGAAATCCTGCGCATCCGCAAGCGGATGAACGATCTTTACGTGAAGTTCACCGGCCGCACGCTGGATGAAATCGAAAAGGCGATGGACCGTGACACCTTCCTCGAAGCCGAGGAAGCGCGGGCTTTCGGGCTGGTCGACAAGGTTGTCGAATCGCGTCCAAGTGGCGACGTGACCGGCGACGATGAAGGTTCGGGCGGCGCGCCAACTTGATTTTGTGACGACTGGCCAGTGACTTAAGCTTTGCGAAAGGGACTGGCCGGTACGGACTTTTTACCTGTTATTGCGCCCGGTTGATTAATGCCCTTGGGGTAGTAGGATAACCGGGCTGGCCCTTCGCGGAAGTGCCCCTGGGATGGACGAATGACGAAGCTTTCCGGATCGGATACCAAGAGCACCCTGTATTGCAGCTTCTGCGGCAAGTCGCAGCATGAAGTGCGCAAACTGATTGCCGGGCCAACCGTGTTCATCTGCGATGAATGCGTGGAACTGTGCAACGACATCATCCGCGAAGAAACCAAGGCCGGTATCGCGGGCAAGAAGGATGGCGGCGTACCGTCGCCGCGCGACATCTTCGAGACGCTGAACGATTACGTGATCGGCCAGGACCGCGCCAAGCGGGTGCTTTCGGTCGCCGTGCACAACCACTACAAGCGGCTCAAGCACAGCGGCAAGGGCGGGGAAGTCGAACTTTCCAAGTCGAACATCCTGCTCGTCGGCCCGACCGGTTCGGGCAAGACGCTGCTGGCGCAGACGCTGGCCAAGACGTTCGATGTGCCCTTCACGATGGCTGATGCCACGACGCTGACCGAAGCGGGCTATGTGGGCGAAGATGTTGAAAACATCATCCTCAAACTGCTCCAGTCCAGCGATTACAACGTGGAAAAGGCGCAGGCCGGGATCGTCTATATCGACGAGATCGACAAGATCAGCCGCAAGGCCGAAAACCCCTCGATCACGCGCGACGTGTCAGGCGAAGGCGTGCAGCAGGCCCTGCTCAAGCTGATGGAAGGCACGACTGCATCCGTCCCGCCGCAGGGGGGGCGCAAGCATCCGCAGCAGGAGTTCCTGCAGGTGGACACGACCAACATCCTGTTCATCTGTGGCGGGGCCTTTGCAGGGCTTGAAAAGATCATTGCCGACCGCCTGCAGAAGCGGTCGATCGGGTTCGGCGCGCACGTGGCCGACCCGGACAAGCGCAAGGTGGGCGAACTGCTCCAGAAAGCCGAGCCGGAAGACCTGCTCAAGTTCGGACTCATCCCCGAATTCGTTGGCCGCCTGCCGGTGATCGCCACGCTCAACGATCTCGATATCGAGGCGCTGGTCAAGATCCTCAAGGAACCGAAGAACGCGCTCATCAAGCAGTACGCCAAGCTGTTCGAACTGGAAGACGTGACGCTGACCTTCACCGACGATGCGCTGGAAGCGATCGCCAAGAAGGCGATCGAACGCAAGACCGGCGCGCGGGGCCTGCGCTCCATCGTCGAAGGGCTGCTGCTTGACACGATGTTCGACGTACCGACCGAAACCGATATTGCCGAGATCGTCGTCGACAAGGACGTGGTCGAAGGCCGCAAGGAACCGGTCCGCGTGCTGAAGGGCAAGGAAGAAGCGGCCTGACGCTTTGCTGCGCTGCTGGCGCAGGACAGCCGATGCATGAACAGGGGCGGGTGCTTTGCGGCACCCGCCCCTTTCCTTTGCGCCAGAGGTGCGACCCGAAGCGGCGCAGAAAATCAGTTCGGCAAACGTCAGTTCGGAAGGGAAACCGCGTCGGTCACGTGGATCACGCCGTTCTTCTGCATCACGTCGGCCTGGGTCACGTGCGCGACGCCACCCTTTTCATCCGTGAGCATCACGGTGTCGCCCATCAGCGACGCGGTGAGCGTTCCACCGGCCACCGTGGCAAGCTTCGCGCTGCCGCCATCTGCCTTGATTTTAGCAACCAGATCAGCCGCCGAAACCTTGCCCGCCACGACGTGGTAGGTCAGGATCTTGGCCAGCGTGGCCTTGTTTTCCGGCTTGAGCAGGGTTTCCACCGTGCCTGCGGGCAGTTTTGCAAAGGCGGCGTTGGTCGGGGCGAAGACGGTGAACGGGCCATCGCTGTTCAGCGTATCGACCAGACCGGCAGCCTTGACGGCGGCAACCAGTGTGGTGTGATCGGCGGAATTGACGGCGTTTTCCACGATCGTGCGGCTGGGCAGCATGGCTGCGCCGCCGACCATCACGGTTTCGTTGTGGTGGTTGGCCATGGCCGGGCTGGCCAGCACCAGCGGGGCAGCCGTGGCAGCGGCAAGCGCGGCGAGCAGGTGGGTCTTGGGCATCACATTCTCCTTGAAGGCAAAGGAGGAGGCTTGGCGCAATGGTCCTGCGTTTCACACGGACACGACGGGTCCGGGTGATGCACTGCCATCCCGTTCTGCCCCGTTCCTGGACCCCTAGATGGACCTTGTTGCCGCAGATGCGACATGGCCTATCGGGCAAGGCGGCGTTCTTTGGTCAGGCCGTTCCGATTTTGCGACTTGCCGTGCAAACCGCTGGTGTCGGACAAAAAAGGCGCGCTGCATGGGGGAGCAGCGCGCCAGAAGGGGAGAACGACGGCCGAAGGGAACGTGATGGCCGTACGTCAGGGAGGTGGCCGGGAAGGAAGGGTGATCTTGCCCGGCCGGGAAGTCTCCGGTCACTCAAATGGGTGCGTTGCGGCCGATGTGCGACCTGTCCTTTGGGATCATGCCCGCAAGGGCAGGTCAGATGGTCGTTTCGCTCACCAGCGCGCAGCCCTCCCCGTCCAGCGTTTCGATCTGCACGGTTGCGTGGCCGATGGCGAAGTCGTGCTCAAGATCGTGGGCCAGTTGGTGCAGGAAGGCATCGCCAGGATAGCCGCCCGGCATCACGAGATGCGCGGTCAGGGCGGTTTCGGTAGTGCTCATCGGCCAGATGTGCAGATCATGGACGGCTTCGACGCCGGGCCGGGCAGTCAGGAATGCCCGCACGCGGCGCTCGTCAATACCGGGGGGCACGGCGTGCAGGCTCATCTTCAAGGCATCCTTGAGCAGGCCCCAGGTGCCCGCTGCGATCACGCCGACGATGATCAGGCTGGTGACCGGGTCGATCCACCACGCCCCGGTCAGCGTCATCAGCAGCCCCGCGACGACGACGCCCGCCGAAACCGCAGCATCGGCCACCATGTGCAGGTAGGCGCCGCGAATGTTGATGTCGTGGTGGCGTCCGCGCATGAACAGCAGCGCGGTGGCGGTGTTGATGACGATGCCGATGCCCGCCACGATCATCACCTGCCCGCCAGCCACGGGTTCGGGTTCGATCAGGCGGCGCACGGTTTCGATCAGGATCGCGCCCAGCGCCACCAGCAGGAAGGCAGCATTGCCCAGCGCCGCCAGAATCGAACTGGATTTCAGCCCGTAGGTATAGCGCGCCGAAGGCGGCCGGGCGGCAAGAACGCTGGCGACCCAGGCGATGACCAGCCCCAGCACGTCGGAAAGGTTGTGCCCGGCGTCGGCCACCAGCGCCATGGACCCGGCAACGATGCCGTACACCGCTTCGATCGCCACGAAGCCAAGGTTGAGCGCGATGCCGATGGCGAAGGCGCGTCCGAAAGTGGCAGGGGCGTGGTGATGCCCGTGGTGATGCCCGTGGTGATGGCCGTGTCCATGCTGGTGATCGTGATGATGGTGATGGCCGCCGGACATGGACTTTCCCTAGCGCGGGACGGACGATCAGGAAACAGGTGAAGCGCCAGGGGGCCTGTAAGCCGGGTTCTGTAGTGCCGACGGTATCCCACGGGTGGACCGTATCGGCACTGGCAGCCATTCCTCTAGGCGGACCGTTGCCGGAACGCTCAAGCAATCAACCCGGACTGCTGGCCCGAAACAAGCCTGTCCCTTGCGGAACGCGCAGTCCCTATTCGATCTTGCTCCGGGTGGGGTTTGCCGTGCCGCTTCCGTTGCCGGTCGCGCGGTGCGCTTTTACCGCACCCTTTCACCCTTACCTCTGTTCGAGGCGGTCTGCTCTCTGTGGCACTTTCCCTTGACCCTTGGCATGAAGCCGCAAGCCCGGCGGGTGTTACCCGCCACCCTTGTTTCGTGGAGCCCGGACTTTCCTCGGCGAACGGATGTTCGACGCGGCTGCCCGGCCCCCTGGCGCGGGTATCACCTAGCATGTCCCATATCGCGTTCCAACAGCAGTTCGAACAGCAATGCGCCGATCTGGCCATCGACCTGCCCGTCGATCCGCTGCGGCCGCCAGCGCCGCTGGAACGCCCGCACCGCTGCTGCCTGATCGGTGATGTCATAGCCGAACCGTTCCAGCGCCAGAAAGAACGCGGCTTCATTGTCATACAGCAGGCGCATCGCCAGCCGGGGCGTGGCCAGGCACAGGCGGTGGCGCGCCAGCAGTTCCCACGGGAACAGTTCGCCCGGATCGCTCTTGCGCGCAGGTGCCACGTCCGAATGGCCGACGACATTGGCGCGCGGAATGTCATGGCGCTTGAGGATATCGGACAGCAGCGGCAGCAGCGCCTCGATCTGGGCGTCGGGGAAAGGGCGATAGCCGAACTCGTGGCCGGGATTGACCAGTTCGATGCCGATGCTGGCCGAATTGATGTCGGTCACCCCGCGCCACGATGCCCGCCCGGCATGCCAGGCGCGGTGCGCTTCGTCGACGAGCTGGATCACCGTCCCGTCCTCGTCGATCAGATAGTGCGCGGATACTTCCGCCGCCGGATCGCACAGCCGCTCCAGCGCCGCTTCGGCGGTTTCCATCCCGGTGTAGTGCAGCACGACCATGGAAAGCGGCAGCTTGCGCGCGTTCCAGTTGGGCGAGGGCACCTCGCGGTGGATAAGCCAGCGGCGCATTGCGTCGGCCATGTCCGCTCAACCCGTCGGGAGGACTGCGCCCAGCACCAGGCTTTCCGCCGTGACGTGAACCTGCACCCCGCCGCCCGAAGCGGCGGCCAGTTGCTGCACCATGGCAGCGGGCGCGGTACGGCTGGACAGTTCACCGGCCGGCAGCGTGCCTTCCAGCGCCTGACCGATGGCCGGGTCGAAGGCCACGCGCTGTCCGGCGGCGCGCACGACGATTTCGGCAATGCCGCCCGTGCCGCCACCATCGGCGCGCAGTTCGGCACCAACGTCCATCGTGCCGCCGCGCACCAGTGCATCCAGCCCGATCAGCGCAAGGTTGAGCAAGGTCTTGATCGCGGGCTTGGGCAGGGTATCCACCCCGAACATCCAGTTGACCGTGACCCGGCCGCTTGCGCCTGCCAGCGCATCGACCAGCGCGCGCGCCTCTGCCACTGGCACTGCATCGCCAAAGCCACCCGCCGCGCCGAAGGCCAGACGGAAGAACTTGAGCTTGTCCGCCGATGCCTTGGCGCTCTGTTCCAGCAGTTCGAAGCACCGCTGGCGCATTTCCGGGTCTTTTTCCTCGGCAAGGAGTTCAAGGCCGTTGGAAAGCGCGCCCACGGGGCTGAGCATATCGTGGCACAGGCGGGAACAGAGCAGGCTGGCAAGATCTATCGGGGATACGGTCATGTTCAGGAATCTAACCCTTCGCCTGAATAACGTTACACAGTTTACACAGTTCAGAGAACCACGGCACCTTCGCCCCTGAGATGATCCCCGCCACCGGCACGCAGGGGCGTGGCAGAAAGGCGGGGGACAGGCACAGGCGCACTGCGATCATGGCCCATGCCTTAGCCGTCCACGATCGCATAGGAAAGCGGTACGAACCCGTCCGGGCCATCCTGCCAACAGGTAATCGCGTCGCCGGCCACGATCGCCCAGATCCGCCCGTCGCGCGCGGCGCTGGCCTGATCGGTGGCCGATGGCCGGGCAAGGCCGTTGGGGTGCGAGTGGAAATAGCCGATGACCGGCGGCCCTGACCCATCCCGTGCGGCGCGGAGCGCGGCGATCAGCGCGGCGGGATCGATTTCGAAATGCTCCGCCGGATCGGCGGCGGCATTGGCGGTGGGGCGTGCCGTGTGCACATGGTCGCGGGCGCCCAGCAGCAAGCCGCACGCCTCCGAGGGGTGCGCGGCACTGGCCGCTTTGCGCATCGTGGCCAGCGCGCTGGCGGCAACCGTCAGCGGCATCGCCGGGGCCGATGGCAGGCGGGACAAGGTGATGCAGCACACATACGCAAGGGTGCTTATCTGACAGCCTTGTGCAACCGGCAAGTCCGTGACGTTTGCCGCGCCGACCGGGCAGGGAGATATTCCGGCACTGGTGGCGCGCACGCGAACGGGACTGTCGGTTGCGGGGGATTTCACATGAACACCAAGGCGGTTGTGCTGCTCAGCGCCGGGCTGCTGTTGCAAGCCTGCACCAATCCCGGCCTGCGCGTATCGGCCGTCACGCTGCCGGAGGAGGACTTTGAGGAAGACACGGCGGGTGCAGTAGCCCTGCTCGATGCTCGGCTGGCGCTTTACACCAAGGCGCAGGGGCAGGCGGCAAACACCCGTCAGGCGTTCGAATTGCCATCGTTGCTGGCGGTCATTGCGCCGGTCACTGCGGTGGCGCTTGGTGCGGGGCCGAACGTGGTGATCGCAGGGGGTGCTGCGAATGCCACGTTCAAGACCGGAAACGGCTATTTCGCGCCACAGAGCAAGGCCGACATGTACCGCGATGCAGGACTTGCGATCACTTGCCTGCGGGCCGTGGCCACGGGCAACAAGCCGATCGAGGTTGAAAGTGCCACGCAAGCGTTGCACGCCTTCGACACCAGCAGCCCTGATGACAGCGACGAGCGGATCTACGGCGCGTTCCGCCATGGCGCCGACAGCGTGCACGCTGTCCTGTCCCAACGTCTGGCCAGCGCCGGAGGTTATTCCGCCGCCAGCGGGCTTGCCGCCGAATACCAGCAATCGGTCAAGGCCGAAGAGGAAGCGCGCCAGCGGGTCGATCAGTCCAGAACGCAGATCAAGGAAACCCTGGCAGTCCAGAAAAGCGTGCTCAGCGATGCTAATCCGTCGGCACCCGCTGTGTACGGTGTGGCGTTCAGCGAGACGATGCGCGTCATGCAGGTCGTTCAGACCCAGGCCTATACCGATCAGCGCGCGGCATCGCTGGAAGTGATGCAGCAGGCAATCCAGCAGTGCGTCCTGCGGGCCAAGGGATGAGGGTGGAAAATGGCAGACTGGACCGAAGATGACACCGACCTGTTCCGCTCGGTAGGCGGAACCCGCATCAACCCTGGCAAGGGCCTGGACGCGGAATGGATGTTCGGCTGGTTCCCGCAAGACCCGTTTACCGACGCCACGCTGGATCTGGGCGCCAAGCTGTTTTCGGATGTGGCGCCGCTCCTCGAAGGCAGTGGCGCGGGCAAGACCGTGCTGCTCTACGAAGCGGTGCGGCAGGTCTGGCAAAGGGATCTCGACAGTGGCCCGCAAGCCATCGGGGACTGTGTAAGCTGGGGTTTCGGCGGCGCGGTCGATCTGCTGGCCTGTGTGGAGATCGTCGCGGGCGAGGCGGAAAGCTATGACTGGCCGTACCGCGCATCGACCGAGGTCATCTATGCGCTCAGCCGCCGGGAATACGGCAATGCCAGCCGGTTCCGCGATGGCTCCAGTTCGGTCTGGGCTGCGGTGGCGGTGGTCAAGGGCGGCACGCTTTCGCGTGAGGCAATCCGCCAGTATGATCCTGCCCGGCCTGAATACGACGGCGATCGCGCCCGGCGCTGGGGAAAGACCGGGTTGCCCGACGATCTGGAGCCGCTGGCCAGGGAACACCGCATCGCCAACGCCGCGCTGGTGACCCGGTTCGAGGATGCGCGCGATGCCATTGCCAACGGCTATCCGGTGGCGGTGGGCAGCAGCCAGGGTTTTGTCACGGTGCGCGATGCCGATGGCTTCTGCGCGCCGTCGAAAAGCTGGTCGCACTGCATGAAGTTCATCGCCAGCCGTGATGACCGGCGGCCGGGGCTGCTGTGCATGAACAGTTGGGGCGATGCCAGCCCGGCAGGACCGACGGGCGAACATGCGATCCCGGCAGGGGCGTTCTGGGTCGATGCCGCGATCTGCAATGCCATGCTCAAGCAGCGCGGCGGCTTTGCGCTCAGCGGCTTTGCCGGGTACCAGCCGCGCGCCGAGAAACTGCACGCGCTGCTTGGGGCATAGCGCCATCCGGCGTGAGAGCGGCGCACACCGCGACCCTTGCCCCCTGTGCCCGCACTCCCCATATCCGGCTCGATGGGGGCTTCTGACAGCATCATTTCCGGCACGATCCCGCCCGGTGGCCAGCGGCTCGACAAGGCGCTGGCCGAGGCGAGCGGCCTTTCGCGCGAACGGGTCAAGGCGCTGCTGGGCGAGGGGCGCATCGCCATCGGTGGCGTACGCGCGGCCAATGCCTCTGCCCGCCCGCCAGAGGGCACCGCCTTCACGATCGCTGTCCCCGAAGCGACCCCCGCCCATGCCGTGGCGCAGGACATTCCGCTGACCGTGGTGCATGAGGACGATGCGCTGATCGTCATCGACAAACCCGCAGGGCTGGTCGTCCACCCGGCGGCGGGCAATCTCGACGGCACGCTGGTCAACGCGCTGCTGTACCATTGCCGGGGCCAGCTTTCGGGTATCGGCGGCGTGGCCCGCCCTGGCATTGTCCACCGCATCGACAAGGACACATCGGGCCTGCTGGTCGTGGCCAAGACCGATGTGGCGCACGAAGGCCTGGCAAAGCAGTTTGCCGACCATTCGATCGAGCGGGCCTATGTCTGCGTAACCGCGGGCGTGCCGGTGCCGCCCGCCGGAACCGTGCGCGGTGCGCTGGGCCGGTCGAGCCACGACCGCAAGAAGATGGCGCTGGTCGAGGACGGGCGCGGCAAGCACGCGGTGACGCATTACCGCACGCTGGCGGTGCTCGACGGGCTGGCGGCGCAAGGCGCGGCGCTGGTCGAATGCCGGCTGGAAACGGGCAGAACCCACCAGGTCCGCGTTCACCTTGCGTCAATCGGCCATGCGCTATTGGGCGATCCAGTCTATGGACGCACGCCATCCCGCCTTCGCCCGCTGCTTTCCCGGCTGGCCTTCCAGCGCCAGGCGCTTCACGCCGCGCAACTGGGATTCATCCACCCGGTCAGTGGCGAACGGCTGCACTTCGCCAGCCCGGTTCCGGCAGACATGCGGGAACTCATCGCCGAACTGTGCGCTGAAGGGCATGATGCAAAGGTGCTTGGATTGCTGTAATGGACATGGTTCAACACCAGACCTCAGGAATCGGGCCGATTCCGCAATGTGTGGTCCCGCCGCCGGTCGCCCATCAGGGGGCCTGCAAAGGGTGCCGATACGATGAAAGGACAAGTTCAGGTGCGTGAGGAAAAGACCGCGTTGACTGTGCCCGCCCTTGGCGGTGAAGCCAGCCTCAACCGCTATCTCTCGGAAATCCGCAAGTTTCCCGTGCTCAAGCCAGAGCAGGAATACATGCTGGCGAAGCGATACCAGGAACACGGCGATCCGGAAGCCGCCGCCCAGCTCGTGACCAGCCACCTGCGGCTCGTTGCCAAGATCGCCATGGGTTACCGCGGCTATGGCCTGCCGGTCAGCGAACTGATTTCCGAAGGGAACATCGGGCTGATGCAGGGCGTCAAGAAGTTCGAACCCGATCGTGGCTTCCGCCTGGCGACTTACGCCATGTGGTGGATCAAGGCGTCGATGCAGGAGTTCATCCTGCGTTCGTGGAGCCTGGTCAAGATGGGCACCACGGCGGCGCAGAAGAAGCTGTTCTTCAACTTGCGGCGCATGAAGAAGAACCTTGAAGCGTTCGAGGATACCGACCTGCATCCCGACGACGTCAGGAAGATCGCCACCGATCTCGGCGTGCCGGAGCAGGAAGTCATCAACATGAACCGGCGCATGATGATGGGCGGCGATGCCTCGCTCAACGTCTCCATGCGCGATGATGGCGAAGGCTCGTGGCAGGACTGGCTGACCGACGACCGGCCGTTGCAGGACGTGACCGTGGCCGAGGCCGAAGAAACGCACATGCGCCACGAAATGCTGGTGGAAGCGATGGAATCGCTGAACGAGCGTGAACGCCATATCCTGACCGACCGCCGTCTGGTGGACGAACCGCGCACGCTCGAAGAGCTGAGCCAGGTCTATAACGTCAGCCGCGAACGCGTTCGCCAGATCGAAGTGCGCGCGTTCGAAAAGCTGCAGAAAGCGATCCAGCGCATTGCCACGGAACGCAACCTGCTGCCTGCGATGTAAGCGCGGAAGGATTGACGGATTGGTGAACGGCCGGGCTTTTGCCCGGCCGTTTGCGTTTGCGCGGGATTACACCTGCTGCCTCTCGCCCGGTGCGATCACACCGGCGTGGCATAGACCCGCGTCTGCGGGTTGTCGCGGAACTGCGGGCCACACAGAAACCATAGCGAGCGCCGCCCCGGCAGAAAGAAATAGCCGCCGCCGCCAAGGCTGACATGGCGTTGCAGGCGGTTGAGCACCAGCGGCGCGTTGCGGCCGGGGATGGTCAGGCAGGCGCCGGGCGCATCGTCGTCCCCCTTGTGCATCACGAAGGGGTCCGGCTCACGCTCCAGCCCGTGGAACGATGGCGAACCGAGCCAGGTCTGCTGGACGAACTCGAACTGCCGTTCGATATCGGCGTTGAAGCACATGAACAGGGTGCCGCGCACATGGCGGCGGTCCTTGTCGAGATAGGGCCGTCCGCGCCGCAACAGGCGGTGGCGGTTGGTCACCGAAAGCTCTTCGGGGTCGGTTTGCGCCAGACTGTCGCGCGGGAAGGTGCGGCGGACGTGCGCGGCAAAGGGGCAGCGCGCGCCTTGCGGGTCGGCATCCTTGTAGAGAAAGCCGTTGGCGGCGATGGCGTCTTCGCCGGTCTGGAACGCGGGGCGGAAGGGGTGATCGACCAGCGACGATCCATCGCGCCAGCGGCCCACCATCTTGGCGGCAATCCATTCGCGCGTGCGGGCGAAGTTGCCGGAGTGGGGGTTTATCACGTCCTTGTGGCGGCACACGGTTTCGGCCAGCGTATCAAGCGCGCGGTGAAACCCGTCGACATCCTGGGCAAGCTGGCGGATCACCAGATAGCTGCCGTTGCGCCCGAAATCGCGCGCCAGCGCGGCGCGGGCGGAAAAATCGGGGTATTGCGCGGGCTGGCTGGGCGGCGGCGCGGGCAGCAGTTCTTCCGCGCCCCCGGCCGTGCGTTCGATCAGCGGCGAAGGCGGGAAGTGGCCGCGGTTGTCGGCATAGCCAAGGATGAACTCGCCCGGCTCCACCGCATGCACCGGATCGGGCGCGCCGTGCCTTCCGGGAAAGCCGCGCACCAGCGGTTGCGATACGCCATCGACGAATCCGAACGGTTCCTGCGAAAGTTCGGCGTCGGCATCGGGCGCCACTTCGATGTAGGCGGTGCCGGGAAGCGCCTTTGCGGCGCTGTCGGCGCAATCGCCGTGGGAGTCCCAATCGGCGCGGAAGCGATCAAGGTCGAACGCACTCAGCCCGGTCTGGATGTCGCCTGCCTCCACCTTGACCAGTCCGGCGGCCAGCGCGCGGTCGATCTCCGTATCAATCGCGGCGGCGGCCGCGGTGCTGCGGGCATAGAACAGCAGTGTCACATGGGCGCGCCGGTCGCACCAGCCAAGCTCCTGCGGATCGCCCAGCACCCGCTTGCGCCCCGGATCAGCCATGCCCAGCGCGAAGGCGGCGGGAAAGCCCTGTCCGGTCCCGTCGCGCAGTTCGCGCGCCAGCCCCAGCCGGGCCAGCCCTTCGGCGGAAAAGGCGATGTTGCACACCAGATCTTCGGGTGGCTTGTCGCCAAAGGCGATTACATCGCGGCTGATCAGATCGGCCAGCCAGTCCTGCACATGGCGTGCGGGTTCGCCTGCTGGCGGCGGGGGGGCATCCTCGGCGTCGAAGCGCAGGGCGACGACCCGGCTGTGTGGATGGCGGCGCAGCCCGCCGAACATCAGCGTCTGGATTTCACCGTATTGCAGCCCGTATTCCGGGCGCGGGTTGGTGCCCAGCAGGTCCAGCCAGGCTTCGGCATCAGAAGGCGAAGCGGCCACGCGGTTGCGGCACAGAAGGCCGCTGACGATCAGCGCATGCTTGCGGATCGTTTCGGTCGTCAGCGCGGGATAGGCGGAAAACCAGAATGCCGTCGGCTTCATCGAACGGCGGGCAAACCGCTTGAACCTGTCGCCGTCGCTCGCGCCTTTCCAGAACAGCAGGCTGGTTTCAGGAAAGCCTTCGGTGTTGCTCCACACCCCGGTTGCGCCTTCCGACGATTTGGTGATGAAATCCTCAAGATAGCTTTCCCAGCTTCCGCCATAGTTGCTGGTAAAGACCAGTTGACGCGTGCCGGGCAGGACGAACCAGCGCGCGGCGTGGATCGTGCCGATGGTCGCCAGAAATCCGGCGCGCATTGCCCCAAGCCGGGCCATCATGCGGATCGCGCTGAACCCGGCGGAAAGGGCAAAGCGGCGGATCGGGGCGCGGCGCAGCGTGGTCACGCTGATCATGTGATTCTGGGCAAAGCCGGGGGCATTTTCGCGCGCTGCCATCGCCGCCATCGCCGCCGGGGCAGGGGTGCGATCGCGCGCCGTGTTGCGGGTTTCATCGCGGCGGAGCAGGAAGATTATCAGGGCCATGCAGGCGAGGATGAACATCAGCCCCGGCGCCATGCCGCCGAAGATCGCGGTCCACGGCCCCGCACCATTGGCCAGCAGCAACCCCACGGCGGCCAGATAGGGCAGCAGGACGATCAGTGTCAGCAGTTGCCGCGCTTCCCACACTGCCTTGCCCGCCCAGCCCAGCAGCGTTCCCGAACGCTGGTATTCCAGCCACGGCGCGGCGCGCGTTTCAGCAAACGACAGGCGCGCGCGGTCCTGCATCGCGGGCGCATCCAGCACCCCTTCCAGCGCGCAGGATACTTCTTCGAACAACGTCTGCGGGCCATGATAGCTGGCCAGCGCGCGGCGCGCGGCGATGATCTTGCGCACGCGGTGCACGATCAGGCGGTTTTCCCGGATGGCCCGCGCAGTCAGGCCCGGCAGCCCGTTGAACGGCAGGCCCGCCAGTTCACCGGGAAACCGGAAGGGCGCATCGGTCAGCCGGTGGCGGTGCTTTTCCAGCAGGGGCAGCACTTCGCCGATGCGTTCGATCCCGCTGGTCTGGCGCAGGATCGGCAGCAGCGCATCGCCCAGAACGGCGGCGATTGCCACGGTCGCCTTGGCGGCGCTGCCATCGACGGTTGCCTCGATCACCAGATGCGCTGGCCTGCCCACCGCTTCGGGAGCGATGACATGCATGCTCAGGAAATGGACGATGTGCGTCTGGCGCAGACGGCGGGCAAGATCGCCGCGCGCGGGATTGCCCAGTTGCGCGATGGCGCTTTCGATATCGGCAAGGTGCAGCCCGTTCCATTCGGTCCGGTCGCCCAGCGGGATGGTGATGGTGACGAAGTCCTGAGTCACGTGATCCTGCCCTTGAGGATGCCCAGCGGCACCTTGCCTGCGGCGATGGTTGCTGAAACGGCGCTCTGATCGGCGTGCACGGCTGGTTCGGGGCGTCCTGCGGCGCCCAGTGTCGCTTCAGGTGTGCTTCGGGGCACGGCAAGGAACGCCAGATCATCGGGCAATCCGCCAAAGCTGGCCAGCGCCGCGCCGTTGGCAGGGGCAATCCGCCCTGCCGTGGCAAGGATGGCTTCGCGCAGGATCGTCCACGCGATGGCACGGCCATAGCAGACATGTGGGCCTTGCAGCGGACCGGACGTGATGTAGGCGCGCTGCGGCGATGGCTGGAACAGGTGCGGCTGCGGGAACGCGGCGGGATCGTGCGATGCCGCGTCGATCAGCAGCAGGATGCGATCCCCGGCGCGCAGATCGATCCCGCGCCACGGCCCGTCCACCCGCACCGTGCGCACCAGCCGGTTGCCCCCGCCAAGGCGCAGCATTTCGTTGATCGTGGCGTCGTGATCGGCCTGCGTGCGGTCCGGGTCGGCCAGCGTGGCGATCAGCCCCGGCCAGTCGATCCCCGCTGCCTCGCCGGCATCCGATGCCGCAAAGGCGGCAATTTCCGACAGGGATTTGCCCACGATCAGGATCAGTGCGCCTGCCAGTTCGAACAGCACGCTGCGGGCCTGAAGGTGGAAGTTGGCGTCGGATACTGCCGGGAACTGCGGCCTGATCGCGTACATCGCGGCCACGAGGCTGTCGGGCGGGCCAAGGCCGGGCAGGGCCAGCGCCGCATCGAAAGCATCGAGCGCCGGGGCGGTTGTGGCGCGCGTGGCGGCCTGCATCCAGCCGGGACTGGTGGTGATGGTGCCGAAAACGTGGCCGAACAGCGGGTGCAGCGCGGTCAACGTGGCGGCGGCCAGGCCCTGCTCTCCGCGCAGGCGGACCCACGGGCCGGGGCGGATCGCATTGCGCAACGCCACGATCAGCCGGACGAGCGCCGGTGGCCGCGCCGGTCCTGGCACGCCGACAATGCGCCGCGCCACGCGATAGGCCAGCAGGAAAGCGTAATCGCGCACGAAATTGACCGGCTCTGCCGTTTCGGCACGGTGCGCCAGCACGTCGAGGATGCGCTGGGCTTCTTCGCGGACGATGGTGGCGACATGGCCGCGCAATCCCGGTGCAAGGTTCGGCGGGCCGGGATCGGGCGGAGCCTGACGCACGGCATCGGCATGGGCCTGCGCGGCGTGGAGCAGGGCCAGCCGGATGTGGCGGTTGGCGTCATTTTCCCCCACCAGATAGCGCGTGCCGGGTGCGACCTGTTCCAGCAGCAGGTCATAATGGATCAGGCTGAAGCGGTCCTCGTCGCACAGCATAGCGACCACCACATCGTGGCGGGCGGCCAGAAACACGCGGGGACTGTCCGGCCCGGTTTCGGACGCTTCATGGCGCAGCAGGGCCGGCGCATCGGGCCTGAGCAAGGCCGCCGCATCGCGGGCCAGGGCATCGGTGGCGGTCATGCGCAGCCTGCCGCAAGCCGTTCCAGCCGCTTCGACAGGATCACGACGCCTGCCGCTGCGATCCGCGCGGCGAGCGCCGCGCGTTCGGCTGTGCGCTGCGCTGCCTTGCCTTGCGCTTCCAACACTTCTTCGATCAGCACCAGGGCGTGGAGTTCGTGCATGGCTTCGCCGCACGCGTGGCAGTGCTCCAGCGCCTCCTGCGCCCGCAAGGCGGCGCTGGCGGTATCACCTTGCGCCAGAGCCAGCCGGGCACGGGCTTCGTGAAGGTAATAAGTCGCGGATGTGCGGATCTTCCTGAAATGGCCGCGCGCAACCGCTTCTTCCAGCACGGCTGCGGCTTCATCGCACAGCTCCTGTTCGATCAGGCACAGCGCCAGCCAGCTTGCGCTTGCCGGTTCAAAGCCCAGAAACCGCCGTTGCAGGCAATCGGCATAGGCGCGGCGCAGGATCGGCAGGGCGTGCGCGCTGCGCCCGGTGCGGTAGTGATGATAGCCCAGCGCCAGATCCGCGAGCAGCCGCGAATAGGCATGCGCGTGGCGGCGCGAAAGCCACAGCGCCTCTGCCAGCCAGTCCCGTGCCGCCGCATCCTGGCCAAGGTCCGTCTGGTACCAGGCACCGAAACTGCGCGCCAGGATATGCGGGATGACCACCACTGCGCCGAAGGTCTTGCTGCGCTGCCCTTCGTCGAGCCGCGCGCCGAGCCGTTCGATCCGGGCAATCGCTTCGTGCGGGCGCGCCAGCGAATTGGCGATATAGGCGCCAACTACATCGGCATAGGTGCGGCGCGGCAGGCTTTCGTGGCTGGCCAGATCGGTTTCGGCCTGTGCGAGCCACTGCGCCGCGGCATCGGGTGCGCCGTCGATCCAGTCGAGCAGCGCCATGTTGATTCGCGCCACGGTGCGCGCCGCCGGGCCGAAATCGACTTGCCCTTGCGCGATTGCCTGCATGTCATTGCGGGTTTCCTGTTCGCATGACAATTGTTGAAGCGCATCGAAAGCGAGCATGGCGAAGCGCGCGCGGACACGCGGCGCTTCCGTGTGGTCAAGCTGTGCGGTCATCGTGCAGGCACGGCGGTAAAGCTGCACGACGGATTCGATCGCGGCCAGCCCCAGTGCCTTCTGGCAGGCGTTCCACAGGTGGTCGATGGCGTGCGAAGGCAACCCGGCCTTTTCCGCATGCGCTGCCAGTTCGGCATGGTCCACCGGGCCGATGTCGCGCAGCGTTGGGCCTTCTTCCAGCATGGCGAGAATGCGGGCGTGGATTGTCTTGCGCCGCCTGCGCGACATGGTGAGATAGGCCGCTTCCTGCACCAACTGGTGGGTGAAACGGGCCTGTCCGTCCGCGCCGTGTTCCAGCACGCGCTGCGCGGTCAGCGTGCGGATTGCCTCGTCCGGGCGCGCGCACCAGCGGCGTGCGGCCTCGCGCAACCGGCCGTCGGGGAAGGCGGGGCCAAGCGCGGCGCATATCTGGCAAAGCCGGGTCGCGTTATCGTCCAGCCCGGCCAGCCGTTCGGCCAGCAGATTGTCCAGCCGCGCCGGAAGGCGTCCTTCCGGGTCTTGTGCGGAAACGGCAAACTCCTGCAAGGCCAGCGGCAACCCGCCTGCGCGGTCGAGGATGCTGTCGACAATTTCCTGTGGCAGCGCCTGTTCGGCGGATACCAGTGCGATCATCTGGCGGCTGTCGGCGGTGCAAAGCGGCCCAAGGTGGATGGCCCGCGCCGCGCCATCGCCCTGCCACCACGCGCCTTCGGGCCTTCCGGCAAGAAGCACGCCGCACCGCGCCGCCTCGCCTTCGCCTGGTTCCCCAGCATGGTCGGCAAGGGCATTCAGGACACCCAGCGTGGCCATGTCCATATACTGCACATCATCGCCCAGCACCAGCAAGGGCGCGTGCCCAGCCACCTTGCGGAACAGGCCGAGCAAGCTCTGCGATGCGATCCGGTTGCGTTCGCCAGGGGCGCTTTCGGGCAGCCAGTCGGAGCGCCCGGCCAGGAAGGCTTCAAGGAACGAACGCTGTTCCGCGCTTGCGGCAGGGTCTGACGCGTGGGCCGGTTCCGGTTCATCGGAAAGGCCGAATTGCGCCAGCAGTCCGGCAAGGTGGCGCGCGGGTCCGGCCAGGCACCCGAACGGCACGGTGGCCATCAGTGCATTGCCCCGCACCGAAACGAACACCACGCCCCGCCCCGCCGCGCTGCGCGATGCTTCCAGCAGCAGGCGGCTCTTGCCCATGCCTGCCTCTCCGGCAATCCGCAGGCTGCCACCGCGCCCGCCAGACAGTATTTTGACCAGCGCCCGGACACGCGCCATTTCGGCGTCGCGCCCTACCACCGGGAAAGTTGCGCTGCCCTTGACCGGAACGTGATCGGCCCGCGCCAGTTCAACCTCCAGCAGTTCAAGCAGCGCCATGCCGCCTTCATCCTGTTCGGCAGGCAGCGCCCCCAGTGGCCGCACCGCGCACTGTTCGGCAATCAGCGAAAGCGTCGATTGCGTGATCGCAACGCCGCCTGCCGGCGCGGCTTTTTCCGCCCGCCCGGCGACATGGGCCGCATGGCCGACGACATCGACGACGCTGCCGAAGTCGTTGTCCTGCCGCCGCAGCAAAACCGGCCCGGCATGCAGGCCGATGCGCAACTGCGGCGCGGGCAGCATGCCGATGACGCCGCTGCGCAACCGGTCGATCGCACGGCGTGACGCAAGTGCTGCGCGCAGGGCGTGATCGTGCGCGGCGGGATGCACTCCGAACACTGCCATCACGCCATCGCCCTGCACGCGCGCGACAAGGCCGCCACATTCATGGATCGCGTCAATGACGACCTGCACCGTGCGATCAAGAATGTCGCGCGCGTCTTCCGGGTCGAGCGTGCTGACAAGCCGGGTGGACCCGACGATATCGGCAAACAGGATGGTGGCAAAGCGGATGGTGTCGAGCGCGTCGGCCAGAGCCTGCTTGCCGGACGCAAGTGTCGGCAGGGCCATTGCACGCGGACCGTCGGCATGCACGCCTTGGATCGGCAGATGGCCGATGTGATCCGGCTGACCACCGGGAATCCCAGATTTTGCGCCCCGCACCTTGTTCGTTTTGCCCCAAGTGTGACTGCGAAGAGGCTGTTGCCACCTTCCCGCCATGCCGGGCAGAGTTTCAGCACCGCTTGAAAAGTGCAACCGTTTTCGAGCGGACCGGACCGGAGCGGGTATTTCTGCCGCTACTGCATTGAAGCAGAAGGAGATGTGGCCGTCAGGCAAGGCCGATGATGACATGATCGCTGGCGATGCGTGCCAGATCGGGCACCTGGCGCACGCTGGCTCTGGTAAAGCCATCGCGCCGCAAGGAGACTGGTCTGCCGCCCAGATGTTCGGCGGCAAAGGCCTGCCCTTCGCGCGAGATACGGATCGACCACCCCCACGTCCGCCGCCGCGCGCTGCTGGCCAGGAACGCGTCGCATTGGAAGATCAGGCATGGCGGACGCAGCGCGGTTGGCGATGACAGCAGGCAGTCCACTTGTGGCCCGTCCAGAAGGAAGCGGGCGATGTCGGCTTCGTCCTCGCGGCGCAAGGGCAGCGGACCCGACGGGGAAAGGATCTGCAGGTTTGGCCTCAGCGCAGCCTCCCCCAGCCGCCGGCATTCGACGGAAAGGGGGCCGGGGCCGGTTTTCCAGACAAGATATCGCTGCATTCGCCCTGACGATCATCGCAAAGACCGCATTCTGGCGGCGAACCGGTCCTGATGCCGTCTGCCAGCACACGGGGTTCTTGTGATTTTGCACACACGGTTTAGGCGATGAGCGCATAAATGACGCATTGGCGGCGTCATCCATGCCTTTACGGCCATGACCCGACAGCACGGAGCATCGCAATGGCAGCCGCAGCAGTTCTTACCTCGGTCCTGACCGTGCCCGATTCCGTCCGGGCGATCCTTGCCGCCCATGCGCGGCCGATCAGGGTGCGCAAGGGGCAGGTGCTGCTTTCGGTCGGAGTGCCCGCCGCCGATGTCTATCTTGTCAGCGAGGGCATGGTCACCGTTTCGCTCGTATCGTCGATGGGCCGCGAAACGGTGTTCCGCAGCATCGGGCCGGGCGAAATCTTTGGCGAACTGGCTGCAATTGACGGCGCGCCGCGATCGGCCGATGTCATCGCCGCTGAAAACAGTGCGCTGCTGATGATCCCCGGCCCGCGCTTCGTGGCGCTGATCGAAAGCGAACCGGTGGTCAGCCTGTGGCTGGCGCGGCACCTGGCCCGCCAGATCCGCTATCTCACCGGGCGGATCTATGAACTGTCGAACATGGGGGTCGGCGCGCGCCTGCAAGCGGAGCTGCTGCGTCTGGCCGAACAGGGCGGGGGTGCCGGTGCAGACAGCGCGGTGATCGTGCGCCTGCCCACCCAGGCCGATCTGGCTGCGCGCATCGGCACCAACCGGGAAACCGTGACGCGCGAATTTTCCCAGCTCCTGCGCGAAGGCCTCGTGCTGCGCGAAGGGCGGCGGGTGGTGATCCCCTCGCTTGCGCGGCTGGCCGACAAGATCAGCCGTTATTCGACGACCGACTGATCGGTGACCGCCTTTGCTGCCGGGCGGATTGCCAGCCCGCAGAAGTTGTTGGATAGATCGGGACCATGCTTGACGAACTCAAGAACCCCCGCCGCCCCGCCGCTGCGGCTGACCGGCCCGCCGGGCGTGTCGGCTGGTTCATTGCCCGGCTGATTGCGGCGTTCCTGTTCCTGTCGGTGGCGCAGGTGGTCATCACCCGCTTCGTGCCGATCCCCTATACCCTGACCATGGCGCTGGATGACAATCCGGTGCGCAAGGAATGGGTATCGCTCAACGCGATAGACCGCGACATGGTCGATGCCGCGATCGCGGGCGAGGATGGCAAGTTCTGCCTGCACAACGGGTTCGACCATGAAGCGATGATGGAGGCGTTCCGCCGCAACCAGCGTGGCGGGCGCATCCGTGGCGGCTCCACGATCAGCCAGCAGACCGCCAAGAACGTGTTCCTGTGGCAGGGCGGCGGGTATTTCCGCAAGGCGCTGGAAGCCTGGTACACCGTGCTGATCGAAACGATCTGGGGCAAGCGGCGGATCATGGAAGTCTATCTCAACGTCGCCGAGACGGGCATCGGCACCTATGGCGTGGAAGCCGGTGCGCAGCGGTACTACGGCAAGGGCGCCAGCCGGCTGAGCGCGGTCGAAGCTGCCCGCATCGCCGCCGTGCTGCCGCTGCCCAAGAAGCGCGAAGTCAACGGCGCCAGCGGTTTTACCCGTCGCCACGGCAATACGCTGGCCCGGCGGCTGGGCGTGGTCCGGCGCGACGGGCTGGACGCCTGCGTCTATCGCTGAACGGCAGCGGCAGACACGGAAAAGGCGCGGGAAGGTTGCCCCTCCCGCGCCTCTCCATGTTCGTTCGGATGCGGATCAGAACTTGATGCGTGCCCCCACGCGCAGCCCCCAGAACGACCCGCCCCGGATGTCCACGGCCTGGTCTGGCGGCGTCACCGTCGTGCCGGAACGGTTCGAGTAGGTGTACTGTGTGCACGCAGGCGTCGTGCAGGCCACATTGACCAGCGTGCCGAAGCCGGGGAAGGCCACCTGGCGGATGGTGCCCCAGTCGGAATCGATCAGGTTCAGCACGTTTTCAACGTCGACCAGCAGTTCCATCTTGCCCCCCAGCACGAAGGGCACTTCCTGACGGAACGACACGTCCAGCTTGTTGTACCGGGGCGTCTTGCCAATGTTCTTCGGCGCGATCTGGCCCTGATAGTCCTTCAGTTCGGAGTTCTGGACGATCTGCTGGAAACCGGCAAAGTCGAAGCCGGGCGCGTAGGTTACGCGGCTGTCTGCCGTAGGCGAAGACACGTCCGGCACATACAGCAGATAGCGGTTGTTGGTCGTCGGGTTCCCCGTCGCAGACTGGTTGACCCCGAAGATCGACGAGCGCAGGTTGCCCGACAACGCATCGGCAAAGGTATAGCTGAACCGCTGGCCCGATTGCGAACTGAAGAACAGTTCGATGCGGGTGTTGTTGTCACCGAACAGTTCGGCATCATAGCTGGCGACAAGCCGGAAGGTATTGTCGCGCTGATAGTTCGACGTACCGAAAGCGGCGTTGTTGGGATCTTCCCCGACGACACTCTGGCTGTAGTTGGAGAACGCCACGGACGAGGTGCCGGCGTTTTGATCCTTGGCGCGCTGGAAGGTGTAATTGCCGCCCAGGCGGAACCCGTTGTCCCAGCGTTTGTCGAACCGCGCCACGACGTTCCAGCTATGGCCCAGCGTGGTGTTGGTCAGCAGGATATCGGTATTCGTGGTCGTTCCCTGGCCGGGCAGGACGCTGTAACGCAGCCGCCCATCGGGGAGGACGCCGGTCGCCACCGAACGCAGATCGACCCAGGTCAGTGCGTTGCGGACCTTGGAATAGACCACGTCGACGCCCAGGTTCCAGTCATCGCCCAGGAAACCGAGGTTGGCGGCATAGTCTGCCGAACCCGAAATACGCCACTGCGATGGGGGCTTGAAGTTCGGGTCAAGCGCGTTGGTAGGGGCGCTTGCCGACCCGGTGGTGCGGATTGCGTCGATCAGGGATTGCGGCACGCCTGTACCGCCGGTGACGTTGTTCAAGGTAGCGGCGCCGATCGCGTTCTGCGTTGCCGCGCTGAGGCCTGAAATGCCCGCAACCGTGAAGGTGCCATCGCTGTTGCGCCGGACCTGCGCACGGCCGAGCGTCGGTCCAGGGTTCGAATAGTTGTTCGAAATCCAGACATTGGGGTTGCCGCCGCCATAGATGCCGGCAGACCCGCGCAGCCGCAGCCGGTCGGTCGGTTTCCAGTTCAGCCCGATGCGCGGCTGGAACAACTGGCGGCCATTGAGCGTGGCGGTATTGGCAAAACCGAAACGCCCGGCAAAGGCCGTGTTGTTGAAGGGACGGTCAGGCGTATCGAACAGGTCCCAGCGGAAGCCGGCAGTGGCGGTCAGAGTGCTGGTCACGTCGATCGTGTCCTGCATGCCGAACGTCCAGCTATTGTTTTCGAACTCGGCGGTAACCGTGTCGATGCCACCGCGCAGCGGCACGGCAAAGTCCAGTTCGCTGGCGCGTTGGGCCTGCAGATCGGCTACCGAATCGAAATACCATGCTCCCGAAACGCGCTGTGCGAACAGGTTGCGTACGTCCTGCTGCCGCCGTTCGGCGATCCACTTCAGGGTGTGGTTGCCCAGTTGCAGGGTGGCCTGGAACTCGATGTTCAGCGACTGCGATGAAAGCTCGTTGGCCTGGCGGCTGACGTCTGGCCCGAAGGTGAGCTGGCGCGTGCCCGAAGGGCATGCTTGCGGCAGTGGCGTCGATGTCGGTGCAAGGCAGGTGCGGAACTCACCGAACGATGCTTCCCCGAACGGCTGCTGCAGGCGCACGTAATCGGCATAGGACACGCGCAACTGGGTCGAGAAGCTGTCGCTCCATTGGTCGTTGAGCTGGAAAATCCCGAAATGGTTGATCGCGCCCTGGTTGTAGTTGTTCGATTGCAGCGCAAAATTGGGGCTGCTGGCATTGAGCTGGTTGGTGCCGGTCTGCCCCGCCAGGATGTTGCCCTTGTTGTAGATATAGGTTGCCGCAGCACGGTGACCGTCGGCGATGTTCCAGTCGATCTTGGCCACGACCTTGTCGTCGCGTTCGCCAACCGAGGTGGCTGCGCCCAGCGTATCGAACGTATACACGTTCTGGCCGATATCCTGGATCTGCTGGATCTGGGCGGCGGTGATGCCAAGATTGTCGGGCGAGATCGCGCTGGGAACGGTATCGCGCAGCCGTTCATAGGTGACCGCGAAGAACAGCTTGTCCTTGATGATCGGGCCGGTCAGCTGGGCGGTATAGACCTGCGACTTGAAGGCGCCGGTGCGCTTCACGCCGCGCGCGGTCTTTCCGCGCATCCCGTCGTCCTGGTAATAGAAACCGGCAAGGCCGCTGAAGCTGTTGCTGCCCGACTTGAGCTGGGTGTTGATTGCCCCGCCCTGGAAGAAGCCCTGCTGGATGTCGACAGGCGCTACTTCGACCGAAAATTCGCCAATGGCATCGAGCGGAACCGGGCCACGGGTGGAAACAAGCCCGCCGGCTTCCAGACCGAACGGATCGCCGAAAGCGACGCCATCGACCGTAAAGCGGTTGAAGCGGTTGTTCTGTCCGGCAATCGAGATTGCGCCGCCATTGGTCGAATCAAGATTCACCAGAGGATCGCGCGCGGCAAGGTTGCGGATGTCGCGGTTGACGGTGGCCACCCCGGCAACGTCCTGCGCGCTCAGCACGGTTGCGGCGCCCGAATCGAGTTTGGCCGTGCTTTTGAGCGCGGATGCCTTGACGATGATGACGGACTGCGATTGCAGGGCGATCGGCAGACGCAGGGGCTGTCCCGCCTGCAGGTAGATGTCGGTGACCGACGACTGTTCGTAGCCGTCTGCCAGGACTTCGACGGTCACCGGGCCGCCCAGGCGCAGGCCGTTGACGCTGAAGTTGCCATCGGCATCGGTGGTGGTCGTGGACGTGGTTCCCGAAGGCGTGTGGATCACGCGGACCTGTGCGCCACCGACCGGGCCGCTTTCTGCGGTAACCGTACCGCGCACCGACGAGGACGTTTCCTGCGCGAAGGCCGGAGTGGAAAGAGCCGTTGCAAGCGTAAGGCTCGCGGCACTGGCGGCCAGAAGGAATCTGAGTTGCATGTCATGACCCTGTTGATGCACCCGGAAGTGCGGTGGTGACGCAGCTTTGGCCGCGCCGAAGGAAAAGGCTTTCGCGGGGAATCGCTTCCCCCAAAAGCCTTTCGGCGTGCGGCTTTGACCATGCGTTCGCCGCCTCAAAACCGGTTTCAGATGACACCGGAATGACGGTATTGCGACCAGATGACAGGCGGTGGGGTGGTCGCGTAACGGAATTGCGCGTTGCGCATTGTTTGCGCGCCTTAAGTGCTTGAAGAGTGGGGTTTACGGAAACGATCGGACAAGAGTGGCTTGTTCGCAACAGCGAGAAATATTTGCTGCAGCGCGGCGATTGCACCACTTTGGTGAGGCCTCGATCCGGTGTGGATGCGCGATCGGGCGCATCGCGGCCCTGCCGCCACGCGCGCACCATCTTCTTGATTGTGAAATGCTTACTCGGCGGCCTGTGCTTCGGGCGCGATGTGTGCGGACAGGATCCAGGTCTGGTCGCCTTCGATGCCGAGCGCGGTCAGGCGGCCCGATGCATAGGCCCCGGTGTCGATGCCGATGCGGTTGGGACGGATGACGGGTTCATCGGTGATGGTGTGGCCGTGGACCACGACCGGCCCGTGGGAATCGGGATGATCGAGGAAATCGCGGCGGATCCAGCGCAAGTCGGCCAGCGTCTGTTCCTCTATCGGCACGCCAGGCCGGATCCCGGCATGGACGAACAGGTAATCGCCGACCATGATCCGGTCCTCCATCGTGCTGATGAAGCGGATGTGGCTTTCGGGCACGAGCCGCGTGATCGCTGCGCGCACATCGCCAATCCGGGCTGAGCCGTATTCCTCTGAGCTCAAGCCATAGCTGAACAGCGTTTCCTTGCCGCCATGGCGCAGGAAGTGCAGCAGCACTTCGTCGCTGTCGATGCTCGACAGCAGCATCTCTTCATGGTTTCCCTGCAGGGTGCGAACCTTGCCCGTGGCGGAAAGTTGTATCGCCCGTTCCACCACGCCGCGGCTATCCGGGCCGCGGTCGATCAGATCGCCCAGCAGGATCAGCCCGGTTTCGGCCGGGCCACGCGCCGCGTCGTCGGCATCAATGATCGCCAGCAACCGGTCGAACAGGTCAAGCCGCCCGTGAATGTCGCCGATTGCATAGATGCGTTGCCCCGCCGGAACGCGGGCGGGCGGCGCTGCGGGCACTTCGGCCTTCTCGGTTGAAAACAGGGAACGTAACTTGCTGAGCATGTATCTCTCTTGTCGGCCCGCATATGGTGGCGCGGTCGGCCATATGCAACCTTGCACACCCATGCTGCACTGCACAAGACGGGCGTGCACTACCCCCCGGTTCAGCGCAGGTAGAAGTCGATCGTCGTGACTACCCGCACCTTCTTGTAAGGGCTGTCCGAAACGCCCCAGCCACCGCCGTCGCCATCGCGGGCGGTGATTTCGAAGTAGCCTTGCGTGGCGTTCTTGATGCCATCGACCGTTGCCCCGCTGTCGCGCGCGAACTGTTCGGCGGCGGCGCGCGCATCACGGGTCGCGGCGGCAACCATTTCCGGCTTGATCGCGTTGAGCCGGGTAAAGGTGTAGGCCATGCCCGATCCTTCCTCCAGCATCACCCCGCGCCGGACGAGGTCGAACTGGCGCTTCACCGCCTTTTGTGCGCGGTCGATGTCGGTCGTGCGCAAGGTCATGCGCTGGCGCACCGAAAAGCTCGTCACGCCATCGTTGGTAAAGCTTTGCACGTTGACGCCGGTGGGTTGCAGCGCGTCGGCGGGAAAGCCGAGCTCGCCAAAGAAGGCGCGGATTGCCTGGCTGTCGCGGTCCACGCTGGCCTGTGCACTGGCGAGGTCGGGCGCGGTTGCCGAATAGGCCAGCGTCCAGGTAGCAAGATCGGCGGTCACCTCGCGCTCGGCCAGACCGCGCACGGTCACGGCGCGATCGGCCACCCTGGCACGGCGGAAGCCATCGCCGATGAACCAGCCACCAACGATCAGGCCGAATGCGAGCACGCCGACGGGCAGGAGCGCGGCGGCCCCGCGCGGGGAAAGGCCGCGTAGCAGGGCTTGGGTCCGGGTCGGATCGGCGTTATCGTCGTCATTCATGGCATGGCTCTCCGCGGGGTGTGCAACTGCGGCAGGATGTGCATTTCTGTCGATGAACCGATTTTGAACAGAGGATGGACCCTACGTGCCGGCATTCCTGCATACAATGATCCGCGTCACAGACCCCGACGCCACGATCGCATTCTTCAAGCTGATCGGTATCGAAGAGGTCCGGCGCTTCGATAGCGAGGCGGGGCGTTTCACGCTGATTTTCCTGGCCGCGCCGGGGCAGGAAGGGGTGGCGGAGGTTGAACTGACCTATAACTGGCCGCCCGCCGAGGGTACGCCGGAACGCTACACCGGCGGGCGCAATTTCGGCCATCTCGCCTACCGTGTCGACAATATCTACGAAACGTGCCAGCGGCTGAAGGACGCTGGCCACACCATCAACCGGCCGCCGCGCGACGGGCATATGGCTTTCGTGCGCACGCCCGATGGCATTTCCATCGAATTGTTGCAGGATGGCCATCTGCCTCCGGCAGAGCCCTGGGCGAGCATGGAAAACACCGGAAGCTGGTAACCCCGGCCTTCAGGCTGCCGGAAAGCAACGATAAACCTGTTCCCCACTGCACGCGGCGCGGCTTACCCGCGCGGCGGGCCTTTGCGCGCCTGGAAAAAAGGGTGCGGGGCATTCCCAAAAGGAAGTTGACTCGATGTTGCTATGCAGCATTATCAATCCCGGACGAGCGTCATAAAACGCAAAACGCGGCGCTCATCGAAGGGAAATTGAAACGCTGATCGACTTGGCTGCGCCCAGCGCAGCGGGCTGTAGAGCAACCATGCTCTGCGGCGGCGGGTTTGCTTGTCCTTGGCGGACGGGATGGCCTGAGGGCTTTTTCGCCGTGATGCGACGCAGCATTTGCCGGCGGGTCGGGCTGGCAGGTTTGGGACGGTTGCCGATGGGCGCGGGGAAAGCTCCGTTTCTGCACAAGGGGTAAAATCATATGGCTAAGCAGTTCGGGTTCAGGTCGCGCACAATGAGGGCGCTTGGCTTCACGACGATCCTTTCATCGCTGGCGATGCCGGTGGCCGCGATGGCCGCAAGTGCCGCCGAAGCGGACACACAGACGGTAGAACCGGCCCAGGCCGACGCCGATCAGCCAGGCGGCGGCCTTGGCGAAATCGTGGTGACTGCAACGCGCGAGGCGCAGTCGATCCAGAAGGTGCCGATCTCGATGCAGGCACTGGGGTCGGAAGTTCTCCAGCAGCGTCAGGTCAAGGGCCTGACCGATTTCGCCACGCTGCTTCCGTCGGTTACATTCTCCGGGCTTGGGCCGGGCCGCAACACCCCGTTCTTCCGCGGTATTGTCCCGGCGGGCGGGGCTTATGCTTCGGTTGGTTACTACATCGACGATATCCCCATCACGGGTACGAACGTGCCCGACATCCATGTCTATGACGTTGAACGCATCGAGGCGCTTTCGGGGCCGCAGGGCACGCTCTACGGGGCAGGTTCGCTGGCCGGAACGATCCGCTTCATCACCAACAAGCCAAGCCTCGACCGTGTCGAATACGGCCACAATGTCGAGGTGAACAAGTATGGCGCTGGCGATTTCGGCGGACAGTACGAAAGCTTCATCAATGTGCCGATTGCCAGCAACCTGGCCGTCCGCGCGATGGGGTATTACCGGCGCGAAGGCGGGTATATCGACAACACGCCAAACAACGGCCTGTTCAACGATGGCCGTTCGGCCACGCTGACGCTGGGCGACAACAATCCCGCGACCAGTTTCACCCTGGACAACGCGGCTCTTGCCGAGGACGACTACAACACCGTCGAGGAATACGGCGGCCGTCTGCAACTGCTGTGGGAACCGGCTCCCGGCTGGGAAATCATGCCCCAGATCACGCTGCAGCAACAGATTGCCGATGGCTATTTCGGGTTTGACCCGCGCGTGGGCGATCTTCAGGTCCACGACTACGATGTCACCAGCCGCAACGACAAATGGTATCAGGCGGCGCTGACGGTGCATGGCCACATCGGCGATTGGGATCTGGTATCGTCTACCGGTCTGTACCAGCGCCAGATCAAACTCCTGAACGATTACACCTATTACACGGTGACCTACGACAGTTTCGGGCCAGGTTATGAAAGCTATCTGCAGTTCTTCGACAAGAACGGCTGCAGTGGATCGGGGGCCACGCTCAAGTGCAATACCCTTATCAACCCGCAGCAGTATTTCCATGGTACGACCAACGAACGGCAGTTCACACAGGAACTGCGCCTGACCACGCCGAAGTCCTGGCCGTTCAACCTTACCCTTGGTGGGTTCTACCACCGCCGCAAGCAGGAAACTTCGAATAACTACGCCACGCGCGGGCTGGACCAGATCGTGGGCTACACTCAATCCGGTGGGGGCGATACCAACTTCCCGGCCGGATTCGGCGTTCCTGTCAGCCAGGGCGGCACGATGATCCTCGGTTCGCCAGCAGTGAAGGATGATGCCTTCTATTACAGCGAGCGCGACAATATCTGGACCGACTATGCGATCTTCGGCGAAGGGAACTATGATATCACCCCGACGCTGAAGCTGACGGCGGGTCTGCGCTATTTCTGGACAGAGTTCAGTACGGTGGGCTTTTCGGGTGTTGCCGCATCGGCGCGTAACACGGTGACCTCGCTGTTCGTGCCTACCGGCACGTTCGGTTGCCCGGTTCCGCTTCCCGCAGAACGGTTGCAGTGCCGCAATACCAATCTCCAGGCGGCTGATCAGGTCGGTCGTTACAAGGAAGAAGGCGAAACCCACAAGATTGCTCTCAACTGGCAGTTCGCGCCTTCCAAGATGGTGTATGCGAACTATTCCACCGGGTTCCGTCCCGGTGGCTTCAACCGTCCGTTGCGCATCCGCGGCGTCGGTGTGGCCACGGTGCCGCCCTTCAATTCCGAAGAGCTGACCAACTTTGAAATCGGCATCAAGACCACCTGGAACAACATCTTCCGCTTCAACGCGGCACTCTATTACGAAAAGTGGGACGACATCCAGTACAGCGTGGTCATCGCCGGTACGCAGGGCGCTGGCATGACCGGCAACGCCGGCAAGGCGCGCGTCTATGGCATGGAGTTCGATTCCGATCTCAAGCTTGGGAAGTTCACGATTTCGACCAATGGTGCGTACAACGACGCTGCATTGTCCGGGGATTTCTGCAACTTCCAGCTTGATCGTGCATCGCTTTCGATCAGCCAGCTTAACGCTTGCACCCAGGGCGCTACGTTTGGCAGCCCGCCGGTGGCTGAAGTAGCTGCGGCATCGGGTACCCGCCTGCCGCTGCAGCCGCGGTTCAAGGGAACCACATCGATCCGTTTCGATACGGCGCTGGGCGATGCCGATGCGTATATCCAGGGTGCCGCGCTTTATCAGAGCAGTGCCACGCAGGATCTCAACGTGTTCAACAACAATCTGCTGGTCTGCCCGGATATCGCCAATGCCGAAACTGCTGCCGGGCGATCATGCGCCACGCCGGGCTTTGTCAGCTTCGATTTTTCGGCCGGGGTGCGCAAGGACAACTGGACACTCGACTTCTTCATCCAGAATGCGTTCGACAAGCGCGGCGAGCTTTCCCGCAACACTTTCTGCTCGATCACCTTCTGCTCCGGTTCGTCGCGTACGTTCACCATCAAGCCGCAGTTCTTCGGAATGCGGTGGGGCCAGAAGTTCTAAGGCCCTTCAACCAACTTACACCCTGCGTAAGGCAAACTTGCAGGTCCCCACGGGAAACCGTGGGGGCCTCTTTTTATGGCGATACGGACAGGGTTTGCAGGTGCCGGATTGTACGGCGGCGCAGGCAGGCCGCAGAACGGGACGGCGGTTTCGGCGGGTCAGGCGGGCGGTGCGTCGGGGTAGGCAGGCAGGACCGGGCCAAGCGCGGCAACAAGCGGCCCAAGCCACGGTTCGAAGTTCTTCCACGGGTCCAGCCCGTCGCGGAAGATCGGCTGGCGCACCTGTTCGGAACTGGCGGTGCGCACCGCGCGGTCGTTGTTGTAGAACGCAAGGCAGGCCGGTTCGAACGGCAGGTCAAGATAATCGAGCAGCCGCCGCACTTCGGTTTCGGTATCGGCCACCATGCTTTCGTAGATCACGCGGTGCACCGCGCCGGGCGCAGCAGCATCATAGGCCGCCATCAGCCCCACGTAATCGGCATAATAGCGGCCGATGTCGCCCAGGTCATACGTGAAGGTCTGCCCGCGCGCGAAGTGCTGCTTCCACCCGGACAGGCAGCATGAAAGCGGATGGCGGCGCGCATCGACGATCCGCGCGTGCGGCAGGATCAGCCGGATCAGGCCGATATGCTGCCAGTTGTTGGGCATCTTGTCGATGAACAGCGGGCGGTCGGTCTGGCGGTGGATGCGCGTGCGTTCGAGGTATTCCTCCCCCAGCCGGGTGCGGTCGGCCGGGGTCAGCGAATCGATCATCGCGCCGAAATCGGCAAACTCCCCTTCGTCCACCCGCGCCTGCAACCGGGCGGCGATCATCATCATGTCGGGCAGTTCCATCGTGCCTTCGATCTGGCTGTGGCTTGCCAGGATCTGTTCGATGAGCGTCGAACCGGACCGCGGCAGGCCGACGACGAAGATCGGGTCGGGGGCGGGGCAACCGCCCGGCTCCACAGCAGAAAGGAACGTGGCGTTGAACTTCGCTGCCGTTGCCGCCACTTCCGCTGAAAACGCTTCGGCATCGTGGCGGATCATCGCGCGGCGCAGCGTATTGCCCCGGTCGTAGTGCCGGAAGGCATCGGCATAGGCCTTTGCGTCTTCATGGGCCTTGCCCAGCGCGAAGTGGAGATGGAAAATGTCTTCCTCGCGGTCGGGTGCGTCCTTTTCCAGCGTCGCAAGCGCGGCTTCGATCACCGCGATATCGGCAGCCTCCAGCTTTACCGTTTTCAGGTTGGCAAGGCTCCACCATGCCTCACCCATGGTTGGCTGGCGGGCCGCGGCAGTGCGATAGGCTTCGATCGCGCCGCCCTGGTCGCCCAGCGTCTTGAGCACATGGCCAAGGTTCTGCCAGACTTGCGCGTTGTCCGGCTGCTGCGCCAGGATGGAACGATAGATATCGCGTGCCTGATCCTGATGGCCAAGCCGCACCAGCACCGATGCCAGAATCATGTCGTTGCCGGTCGATTGCACTGGCGACCGGATCAGGACTTTCGCGTGCTCCAGGGCTTCTGGCAGCCGGTTCATCTGCATCAGCAGCCGGATCAGGAAATCGCGCGCCAGATCGAAGCCAGGCGACAGATCGACCGCGCGGCTGACCTTTTCCAGCGCCGGGGTCATCTCTCCCCTCCGCCAGGCGATTTCGCCTAGCATGCGCCAGGTGGGCGGATCATCGGGCGTGCGCTGCTGCCGCGCGGTGAGCTGCGCTTCGGCTTCGTCCAGCTTGCCTTCGTTGATCGCCACGGCCGCCTTGAGCAGTTCCGGGTCGCGCGATGCGGCGTGGACGCCGGAAAGATCGGCGCGCCAGCCATCGGCATCGCGCCCTGCCTTGCGCAATTCGCGCGCCAGCAGGAACCACCCCTGCGCCACGGCGGGATGTTGCGCGGTCAGCGTGTCGAGCGCGGCAATAGCCTGCGCCCGCTCGTTCGCGTCGATTGCGGCGTGCGCCAGTTCCCACAGCACCGCAGGCGGAAGGCGCGGTTCCCGCCGGGTCATCGCCACCAGCCGCTTGAGCGCGGGCCGGGCCTTGCCCATCTGGCGCAGCGCCCGCGCGGCAAGGAAATCTGCCGGGGGAAAGCCGGGCGCCTGCCGCAGGATCGCTTCGGCCCGGTCAAGCGCGGCGGCGGGCTGCGATTCCAGCAGGGCTTCGGCCTGCGCCAGCGCGGTGGCGGCGGGATGGGGCGCGCGCAAGGGGCGTCCGGTCTGGATCATCACGCGATCATAGGGCGGGCGGGCGCGATGCCGTGTACGCGATTATGCGCAATTGCCCGCCATCACGCCGCGCACGGTTGCAATAGCGCCAGCAGGTCGGCCTGCCTTATCGGGCGGCCCGCAGCGATGGTGGGGGCATTGGCGGCAGCCCAGCCGGTGACTTGCGCCACGGCAAAGCTGATGCCGTAAAGATTGCGCCGCTGCGGCACGCCGGGGATCGGGCGCGGGTGGCCGGTCGCCATGATCACGCTGCCGTTCGCGCCATCCCCCGAAAGGCGGGGCGCTCCGCGCGGCACGTCCCAGTCGAGCCCGACGCCGACGACGTGCGGAAGGCAGCCTGGCCAGCAGGGTGCGTCATCGGCTTCCCGCGCAGCAACGATCAGGCATCCTGCGTCAAGCGCCTCCTGCGCCAGATGGGCAAAGGCATCGGCGTGGGCGGGGTTGGGCGTGCCAAGGCTGAGGTTGATGAGATCGACGCGCGCTTCGATGGCCAGCCGTATTGCGCCGCCCAGTGCGCGGGCGCTGGCGCGCAAGCTGTCACGAAATACCCGGATCGGCAGGATGCGGGCTTGCGGCGCCAGCTCCTGTATGGCGGCGGTTACCGCCGTGCCATGGCCCAGCGTATCGACGGCCTCTGCCGGATCGCTCAGCACCGTTCCATCGGCGAGCACGGAAAGGCCGGGCAGCAGCGTGTCTGCGGTAATGTGCGGGTGCGCGGGGTGGACGCCGCTGTCGATCACCGCGATGCGCACCGCGTCAGCCATGGCTGGTGATCGGCGCGTTGAAGGGTTGCACGGTCACGGCGCGTGCGTTTTCCAGCCGGATTACATGGTCGGCAATGTCCGCCAGAGCGGGCTTGTGGGTAATCACGATCAGCGTGGCGCCGGGCAGCGCGCGGCGCAGGCCCGATGCCACGACCTGTTCGGTATCGGCATCAAGCGCCGCAGTCGGTTCATCAAGGATCAGCACATCGGGCTGGCGCAGCAGAGCGCGGGCAATGGCGATGCGGTGGCGTTCTCCCGCAGAGAGCGCCAGTCCGCGCTCTCCGGTGCGGGTGTCCAGCCCTTCCGGCAGGCGGGCGATCAGCGCGTCCAGCCCGGCGGCGCTGGCTGCGGCGGCAATCTGCGCGGGCGTCGCTTCCGGCCGGGCAAAGGCGATGTTCGCGGCAATGCTGGCGTTGAACAGGAAGGGTGTCTGGTCCACCAGCAGCACGCGCTGGCGCAAGTCAGCCAGGGCGAGCGTGCGCACGTCAATCCCGCCGATGGTGATGCGCCCGGCCACCGGATCGAGGAAGCGCACCAGCAAGTCTGCCAGCGTGGATTTGCCCACGCCGGATGGGCCGACGATGGCGGTGATCGCCCCGGCCGGGATCGTCAGGTCCAGATCCTCCAGCACCGCCTCGCGCCCGTGGTGCATGGTAACGCCTTCCAGCCGGATGTCGCCGGGCGCGGCGGCAAGCGGGCGGGGCGTGGCGCATTCGGTCACTTCCGGGGCGGTATCGAAAAGTTCGAATATCCGCGCCAGCGCCACGCGCGCTGTGGCGAGGCTGGCGGTCAGCCCCATCAGCGCCTGCACGGGCGAGAGCAGGCGGCTGTGATAGGTCATGAAGGCGACAAGCGCGCCGATGGTCATGGTCCCGTCGATGATCTGCTTGCCGCTATAAAGGATCACGGCAGCAGTCGATGCGGTCACGATAGTGCCGGGCAACGCGCCGGTCATGAACGATACCGCCTGCATCCGCAGCATCGTGGCGATAAAGCTGCTGTTGGCGGCGCGGAACCTTTCGGCCTCGTGCGCTTCGGCGCCCAGCGCATTGACCGTGCGCATCCCCATGATCGTATCGACCAGCAGGCTGCCGATATCGGCCCCGCGTTCGCGCATCTGGCGGGTCAGTTCGGTCATGCGGCGCTGGAAATAGAGGAAGCTGCCGACGGCCAGCGGGACCAGCACGATGCCGACCAGAAACAGCTTCCAGTCCAGCCACAGCATCATGCCCACGCTGCCGATGAAGAACAGCACGTTGCTCAGCACCGACAGCAGCGTATCGCCCGCCACGCGCTGGACATCGGAGACATCGCTGTTAAGCCGCGACATCAGATCGCCCAGCCTGAACGTGCCGTAAAAGCGCGGTGACAGTACCTGAAGGTGACGCAGCAGGGCTACGCGCATGTCAAACAGCATCGCCGCAGACAGCGCGACATAGCGATAGGATACCAGCGCGTTGACGGCAAAGCCGCCGATGGTCACTGCCACCATCAGCGCAGCGATCCGCACCAGCGCATCCCAATCGCGCTTGAGCAGCGCATCGTCGATCATCAGTTTCGAGATCAGCGGCTGGGCCAGGTTGAGGCCGGTAGCCAGCAGGCTGGCCACGAGCACCAGCGCCAGCCGTGGCGCATAGGGGCGCAACCAGGGCCACAGCCGTTTGTAGGTACTCCAGGGCGCTATGGCCGGAGCGGGTGCGGCGCTTGCGGGCTGGCCGGTCATGCCGCCAGTTCCCTGCGGACAAGATCGAAGCCGTGCAGGGCAAAGCGCGGTTCGGGCAACTGGCCCAGCAAGGCGCTGCACTGGTCATAGCCCGCGCGGGCCGAAGCGTATTGATCGTGCCACCAGCGTCCGGCCCCGCCACTGGCATAGAACGGCAAGGACAACCGCAAGTGCCGCCGCATCGCCGCCAGCAGCAGCGAATGGTAGTGCACGGCCAGATCGGCGGGATTTTCTCCCCGGTCCAGCGCGCCGATCACTGCGCTGGCGAGTATGCCTTCGCGGGCGGCCTGCGCGGTGCCATCGCCGCAGATCGGATCGAAGGCGATCGCTGCCGTGCCGCAGGCCAGCCAGCCTTCGCCCGCCAGGCGGGCCAGCATGCGCGGCGATGTGTCGAACGTCGTGCCTGCCGGTTCCATCGCTGCAATCAGCGGGCCGATCATGGGTGCTTGCGCTGCCAGTGCATCGGGCGCCGCGCCGACGGCGAGAAGCCACGCGCCGCCATTGCCATCGGGGATCAGGAACAGCCAGCCACCGGCAACGGATTCGATCCAGCACGTGGCCGGGGCTGCCGTCGGGGTCAGCGTGACGCGCGCCGTGGCGGAAAGCCTTTCACCAAAGCGCAACCGCTCGGCCTGTTGAAATGGCGGCATGGCGTGCAGCGTGAAATCAGCCGTTTCCGCCGCCGGAGTGATGTGCGGAACACCCTGCGGATCGAGCGCCGCCGCCAGATCATCCTCCGAAACGACCACGGCCCCATGCGGCATGGCCACCGGGTCGGTATCGCCCCATCGCACGATGCGCTGTTCGATCCGGGCCTTTCCGGCAAACAGTGATGGCTGACTGAATACATCGCGGAGCAAGGCCAGCGCGGGATCGCTCAGCATGATGACCGGGACCGGGCGGCGCTGGCCCGTTTCGCGCACGGTGGCAATGCCAGCGACACCAAGCAGATGCGCGGCGCTGGAAACCGCTACACCGCGCCCGCGCAGGACAAGTGCCACCGCCTGTGCCTTTCAGCGGCGGAACCGGGCAGCAGGCCATGCCGTCCGGTTCCATGCAGTGGTGCAGGGCAAGGCTTGTGCAGCGGTCACCGGGTGATGATCATCCCCGCGCCGGTCGTGTCGTTGCCCAGATCGACGGTCTTTTCGTGCTGGAGCGTCTGGGCATCGTAGATCTCGATGTCGTAGCTGGCGCCATAGATGTACAGCTTGGCGCCATCGCCGGACATGCCGAACTGGAACCGCGAACGGCAGGGAAACTCTGCCTTGTTCTTCAGAAGGTTGGTGTAAAGATCGAGGTGCCAGAACTCGCACCGCTTGTTGCCGGTCTTTTCATAGGTGACGACTGTCCAGCCCTCTTTCATGTCGGGCGAGATCTGCAATCCGGCCATGCCGGTGGGGGCCGGGCCGATGGGCCGGAAATCGAACGCCTTGGTCTTGAGATCGAAGCGTCCGACGCCGAAGATCTTGTTGCGGATATACGGATCCTGCGCGGTGAACAGCGCAACGTATTCGCGCGGATTGCGAAGGGCTTCCACACCGCCGCCAAAGCTCACCCCGTCGATCCCGGTGGCTTCGGGCCGCGAAACCTCGATGCGCTCCTTGACCTTGAGATCGGCGGTGTCGATCACCAGCACCTTGTCGCGGATAAGGAACAGCGTCTTGCCGTCTTCCGACATCATGTAGTTCGTGCGCCACCCCGCGTTCGGGTTGCGGGCATCTTCTTCGGGCACTTCGGCGGTGCGCACAACGGCCTTTTTCTGAAGGTCGATCACCGCGAACATCTGCGGGCTGACCGTGTAGCGATCCGCGAGCTTATCGAACCGCTGGATCGTGGTGTAGAAGTAGCGACCCGACGGGTCCGGCGTGCCGCCATTGAAACGATAACGCACCGTCGGCGTGTTCAGGCTGAACGAATTGATCACCTTTTTCGTTGCGGTGTCGATCACTTCGATGCCGCTCGTGGTGATGGTGGTGACGTAGATACGCTTCTGGTCGTTCGACAGGCGCATCGACGTTGGCAGGCCCGATGCCAGCGTGATGCGATCGCGCACCGTGCCGGTCGCCTCGTCAACGATCAGCATCTTGTCCGGGTAGGAACCCATGAACAAGGTTGAAGCCTGGGTAGAGGCTGTTCCGGCGAGCAAGGCTGGCAGGGCAGCAAGACAAAGACCGCGTTTCTTCATGAACAGGCTCTTCCGGTCGGTGATGGGCGAATGATCGGTATGGCGTATCGGGCTGGTCGGCAAAAAGCCGGACCGGGCCTCAGGGAAAGATGATGTCGAGCGTGCGCCAGTCCTTGGCCGCGGTGGCGCAATTGCTGGCCCAGTCGGGCGAGTAGTTGACATGGTCGGGCACCTGCACCGGCCAGAAGCAGGTGACATAGCAATCGTAGATATCGCGTTCGGCCGGCTGGCACAGACCGGCGGTGCCGCCCGTGGCATCGACTTCCCATCCGGGCGAAAACGAAATCGAACAGCCCATCGGCGTGTGCATCGGCTTTTGCTGAAGCGCGACGACATCCTCTTCGGCAGAACTGATTGTTTCCTCGATCCGCCGGGCCTTCTTGTTCAACGGGGTCAGGTGCTTCATGACAAGCCCTTTCGTGCAGCAAAGCGTTCAAGAAACTCAGGATTTTTCGCAGCGACCGTGCCGTAGATCTTCAGGCAGGTGTCGGTCCATTCACGGATCCAGTCGCAGTAGTGCAGGTTGGCATGGCCGGTATCGCCATAGCGCACGAAGGCTTCGTGGTGGCACCCGCCCGCACACAGCGGCCGTGCCCAGCACGATGCGCATTCGTACTTTGCGCCAACGTGGCCGCGCGTGAGAAAGTCGGTGCGCTTGGCCTTGTCCAGCCCCGTCGTCACATGGCCCAGCACGTGCGTGTCGGCATCGGTGAAGCGGTGGCAGGGTGAAAGGTCGCCGGAAGGGCTTACGCCGACAAGCCCCAGACCCGCGCCGCACGGGTGCGATTTGTTGGTGCCCTGGATCAGTTCGCTGATCGTTTCCGAAACGTTGGAAAAGCCGTGCATTTCGCCGCGCAGGGCATAGGCCAGCCATTCCGCCGCCAGTTCGTGGAAGGCGAAAACCACCGTGTCCATGCCATCGTCGTCAAGCGTGTAGGTCTGCTCGCCCGAATCCGTCACCGGGGCAAAGCCAACTTCGTGGAACCCCAGATCGTCCTTGAGGTGGCGATAGATACGGATCACGTCGGTCACGCCGTCGGTCAGCGTGACGCGCGCGGTGATGGCGCGGGTCTTGTGCCCGGCGATCAGCTTGCGCAGGCGCGGTTCCATCACCGCGTAGGAACCCTTGCCGTTCTTGTAGACGCGGCGCTTGTCCTGCAGGTCGGGCGGGCCATCCATCGAAACCGTCACGCCCACTGCCTGATCCGAAAGGAACTGGATGATCTCGTCGGTCAGCAGTGTCGCGTTGGTGGTCAGGCTGTAGGTCATGCGCTTGCCGCGCGCGGCTGCCGCTTCGTTGGCGTAGAGCACCACATCGCGCAGCAGCTTGAAGTTCATCAGCGTTTCGCCGCCAAAGAACGTGATATGCGGCACTTCGCGGTCGCCCGAACTGTCGAGCAGGAAATCGACCGAACTTTTCGCCGTTTCCAGCGTCATGTACTTGGGCTTGCCCGCGGGCGTTGCGATCTTGTCCGCCCCGAACTCGTAGCAATAGGTGCATGCCAGATTGCACTGGTTGGTGACGTTGAGCACCAGCGCCTGAAGCGGGAAATCTTCGGGCGGCGCAGGCGGCGCCAGCGGTGCTTCGCGGATCTCGTCCGAAACGATGCCGCGCACGGCGCGCAGTTCGCGGATCAGGTCTTCGGCATCGGCGCGCACATAACCCTTTTCGACCAGGGCGGCGATCATTTCGCCATAGGCCATTTCGCGGTGGCCAAGCAGCGCCATGACATTGGCCGCGCCTTCATCGAGGGCAAAGATCGCCCCGGCCGAAGCCAGATAGACAAATCCCTGATCCTGCGCGTCGAACAGGTGGATGTCGCCAAGCCGGTATTTGGGGGCAAGAACCGTTGTCACTTGGCCACCTCCGGCTGATCCCAGCGTTTGTAGGCGGGGACGCCGACGATCAGGTATGCCCTGGACGTGAGCGGCTGGCCCTTTGCGTCCTTTTCGGACTTGGCGGTGGCGACCACCCACACTTCGCCATAGTTGTTGCGGCCCCATTTGCGTTCGGGGTTCGGGCCGTCCGGCGCAGGGGTAAACAGCGCGGTCGGGCTGAGCTTGCCGACATAGCTGGTATCATCGTCGTAATAGACGGTGTGGAACTCTTCCATCGCCCAGGTTGCCTCGATCGGGCCGATAGCCACATCGTCGGCGGTGTAGGGCTTGCCGTCCAGGCCGTTGTCAAAGCCGATGGCATCGAACTGCTGGAGGCCGGGGGAATGTTCCGCGCCGCCCAGCCGGGCCAGCGCCGTATCGGGCGTGACCTTGATGTAATCGACCTTCTTGTACACCGGCAGGCCACCCGCCAGCACGCTGCCGCCAAGGCCCACGTCGTGCGCCCCTACGGTTGCGTCGGGCGCAACATCCACCGTCAGCACGGCTTGCGACGGGCTGACCGACACGACCCTGGTCACCGTCAGGCCCTTGCCAAGGCCGATATCGGAGGGGGTGAGCGTTGCGGGGAAGGCATCGCCATAAACCGTCAGCGTCGCGCCCTTGGTCCCGGCTTTCAGCGCATAGGGCGCGACCGCGGCGATGGTCGGTTCGGACGAGGCGCGGGTCAGCTTCACGTCAAAGCCGAACTCGTGGTAACTGCCCCAGAACCAGCGCCCTTCGGCGGATTTGCGATCGGGCGAAAACAGCATCGTTTCGCGCGTTTCGTTGTCTTCCGGTGCATCGGCGCGGGCGCCGCTGCCGCCGCTCGACGATGTGCCGCGCCACGAATAGCCGGTATAGACCATGCCCTTGCCGCTGCGCGTCAGGGTCGATCCGTCGGCCAGCGAACGCAGCGTCATCGCGGTGGAATAGGCATCGCCGCTGCCTGCGGGCGTTACCATCATCTCGCCCACGTACTGGCCCTTGCCCGGCAGCATCGCGCTGACCAGCCATTTGCCGCCAAGCTGCGACGCTTGCTGGCGCGCCTGCCACGCGGTCCATTCGGGGGTCACCAGCGGCGCGTTCTTGTTCATGTATTCCAGCGCAACGTCCACCGGCAGCGGCTTCTGCGCACCAGCGGCGGGGGCCGGCTGGGTGGGATCGTCCACCGGGCGGCGGTACTGCGCATCGGCCTGCGAATACATCGCCACGTGCAGGTTGCGCAGCAGGCCCCATTCAGCCTTCGACCGGCGCCACGACAGCGGCTGGGCAAAGGCGTGGCAAGCGGCGCAGGCCTGGCGGATGGTTTCGTTGGGAATGTTGGTTTCGTTGACCATGCGATGTTCGGTCAGGTACATCACCGGGCGCGCTTCTTCCGGGGCAAGGCCGTGCGTGCGCGAAAGCGCGGTGATCACCGCCCTGGTTTCCGATGGCGTGATCGAAAGCCCGTTGAGTTTGGACATGCGCTTGATCACCTGCGCCCAGCCTTCGGGCGTGGTGCGCACCCACGATATGCGCGAAAGGTTGCCCTTCGCATCTGCGGTATGGCACGATCCGCACTTTTCGATCACGGTGCTGTCGGTCACCGGAATGCCGGCCTCCGTTTCCACCGGGTTGGACGGATCGCGCGCCGCCTGGGCCAGCACGATGGTGGCGGGCAGGACAGTCAGGCCGACGAACTGCACGAGGCGGCTGCGCAGCGCGCCATTCAGGCGGATACGGGCGCTTTCGGCAAGTCCGGCGGTGTAACGGGTATCGGTATCGGCCACGCTCATGGTCGCAATTTCCCCTGATGCCTCAGCCTTCTCCCAGCGAGTCGAAAGCGGCTTCTTTACAAGACTGGACAGATGTCAAAAGTTGGTCAATGCCTTTGTTTGCACCTGCACAAAAAGGGGGCTTGCCAGCATCTGCGGTTTGGGGATGACGAACGCTCAAACCGGTGCGGCGGCTATCGGGAAAGCAGCGTCACGCCCAACTGCTACGGCGTCCATACGCAGTTCGCGCAGGCACCGCCCGCGATAAGGCAAGCGATGAGTTGACCTCTCCCCCGTCTGTGGCAATCGCGCCGCCGACGCAGCCAGCGCACCATGCGGCGCGCGGCAGGGCATGCGGGTGTAGCTCAATGGTAGAGCGGCAGCTTCCCAACCTTTTGATTGTCCATGTTTTCTGCGGTTTTTGGTGTAAAAATCGCCTGTAACGACCATCCACGTTTCAATGACTTACAAAGTCGCTGTAAAACGTTGCTAGGTTACATAGTGCTGGCCTAAACGGCTCAGTTGTTCATGTGCTTCCTCGGATGCGCTCATACACTTCGCGGGCAAGGTGATCTTGCGCTGCATTGCGGAACTGCTTGTCGCTCATCACCCGATTAAAGATTTCGTCGTTGCCCTCCAGCCGGACTCCACGTTCCTGTAATCGCTAGGCCGTCTTCCGGGCCACGAGACGCGGGGGCATGACGATACTTTCGGTGACCTCGCCCGCCAGGCGGCGCATCAGAAGGTCGACCATCGCGAAGGCACCGGCGCGAATGTCCTGCCGGACGGTGGTAAGCGGGGGGGCGGTTTGGCTCGCCATAGGGAGGTCGTCGAACCCGATTACGAGCACCTGCTCAGGCACTGCTACGCCGTTGACCTTCAGACGCGCGAGGCTGGCCATAGCGAGGCTGTCGGTCGCCGCGAAGATGGCATCTCCGGGAGCGAAAGCACGGTCCAAGTTTGCAGCGACTTCGGCCTCGAGACGGTCGCTCGAAAGGTGGCTCGTTAGTGGAGTGATCTCCACTCCCAGCCTACGCGCAGCATCGGCTGCACCGGCGTAACGTGCGGCGAATTCCACCGCGGAGATATCGCCCAGGAAGTAGATATGCCGCGCGCCGCCGGCGATCAGGCGCTCGACGGCAAGGCGCCCGCCCAGCCGATTGTCGGTACCGACCACGCAGTGCCGCTGGCCCTCGGCATGGTTGCCCCACACGACCATGGGAAGATAGCCGTCAGCCACATCCTCGATGCGGTCGAACTGGTCCGACTGGCCGATCACAAGCACCCCATCGATCATGCCTGAGCCGATGAAGCGGTCGAGCCAGTCCTCGTCGCGTTCGGGAATGACGCGCCGAAGCATGAGGTCGTAGCCACGCTCGGTAAGCGCGTCTGCCAAGTGGCCGAGAAGCGTCATGAAAAAGGCATCGGAGACCTGCTGGCGCTGGTCGTGGCCCAGCGGTATCGCGATGCCGATGACGTCGGTCTTCTGTCGTCGCAGGCTGCTCGCCATCTGGTTCGGCCGGAACCCATGCTCACGAGCGAGGGACACGATCCGCTCGCGCGTCTCGACGTTCACGAGGCTGTTGCCCGCCAGCGCGCGGCTTACGGTACCCGCGGAAACGCCTGCGATCCGCGCAAGATCGCTGAGTGTGCGGACGACCGGGCGGCCATTCGTAGTCTGGTTCGCGCTCATCGCGGCGGTGATACCATGCAACTAAGCCGGGGGAACAGCCGGAGCGGCCCCGCTTTCGGGGATTATCCGCGCGGGCCTGCCGCCCGCCTGTACGAACAACGTCGCTACAGCACCCAGCAACATCAGCGCGCCGCCCAACATCAGCGCATTGCGCGGATCGCCTCCCAGTATCGGTTCGTAGATCAGCGGCATCGTCGTCGTTTCGATCAGCATCGGGATCACGATGAACATGTTGAATATGCCCATGTAGATACCCGTTCGCGCGGGAGGGATCGCGTCCGCCAGCATGACATAGGTGTTGCCCATCATGCCCGCCCAGCCGACTCCAATGCCCAACATGAGGATGAAGAGCCCCGCCTTGGTGTCCATTCCAGGTATCAGCAGCATCGCCGCTCCCGACGCGGCGAGGCAAACGGCATGGATCGAGCGGGCGCCGAGTCGCCGCACTATCGGAATCAGCACAAGCGCCGAGGCAAATGCGATGAAGTTGTAAAAGGCACCGATCTGCTGCGCGGTCAGCGTTGCTTCGCGGAACGCCGCGCTTTGCGGGTCGGCAGTGTCGTAAAGCGAGCGCCCGATCGCAAAGGCAATGTACTGCCAATAGACGAACATCGCGTACCACTGACACAGCATCGCCAGCGCGAGCTGGCGCATGGGCCGGGGCATTTCCCTGATTGCGGTGGAGATGTCCGCGAAGGTCGAGCCGGCCGACAGCGGTCGAGCTGCCAAGTCTGCCTTCTCGGCGGGTGTGAGCGGGAGTTCCGGCACTCGCCAAACCGACCAGACGATGGTGCTGATCGACAGGATGGCCCCGATCACGAAAGCGACCCGCACGATCGTGGGAATCCCGTTCGCGTCGAGGACGTCCTTCGCAACGAACGCCGTGAGCAAGGTGGGCGCCAGGTAGCTCAGCGTCTGGGCGAGGCCGGTGAAGGCGCTCTGCGTCAGGAAACCGATCGGGCGCTGGTCCGGCGCGAGACGGTCGGACACATAGGCGCGATAGGGCTCCATCGTGATGTTGTTGCCCGCATCGAGGATCCACAGCAGCGACGCAGCGACCCACAGCGCCGGCGAATAAGGCATTGCAAGCAGCGACAGCGAACAGATGATTGCACCGATCAGGAAATAGGGAGTGCGTCGCCCAAGGCGGCTGCTGGTACGATCGCTCAAGGCGCCCACGATCGGCTGCACGAGCAACCCGGTCATCGGCCCGGCGAGCCATAGAAGGGGCATCGTCGCTTCGTCGGCGCCGAGGAAGCCGTAGATCGGTCCCATGTTCGCCTGCTGCAGACCGAAGCTGAACTGCAGACCGAAGAAGCCGATATTCATCTCGATGATTCGCAACAGCGAAAGGCGAGGTTTAACAGCAATTTGCATGGACCAAATCCTCTCGTCAGGCGCTCTCTGCGGAGCGATCTCTACATTCAAGTGACAGCAAAACCGGCGTATTGCAATCGTTTGCAAATTTAGCATTGCAATCGATTGCAATCGCTTTAGGTCTAATGGCGAATCGCGCCATCGACGCGAACCCTGGAGGAGAGTTGTCATGAAAGTCCGTCACGCCCTCGTCGCGAGCGCCGCGCTCTCGGCCTTCGCCACCCCTGCCCTCGCTCAAGATGCCGCTGCCCCGGACGACGCGTCACCTGCCGCCGACCAATCCGAAATCATCGTTACCGCGGTTGCACGCGGCCAGAACGTTCTCGAAAGCTCGGTTTCGGTGAGCTCGCTTGACAGCAAGGCCCTCGTCGACCTCGCTCCCCGCTCGTCGGCGGAACTCATCCGCCAGATCCCCGGTATCCGTTCGGAAAGCTCTGGCGGCGAGGGGAACGCCAACATCGCGGTTCGTGGCCTTCCCGTCGCCTCGGGCGGCGCGAAGTTCCTGCAGTTGCAGGAAGACGGGCTTCCGATCCTCGAATTCGGCGACATCACCTTCGGTAACGCCGACATCTTCCTGCGCACCGACTACAACATCGCCCGCGTCGAGGCAGTGCGCGGCGGTTCGGCATCTACCTTCGCATCGAATTCGCCGGGCGGCGTGATCAACTTCATCTCGAAGACCGGTGACCGCGAAGGCGGGTCATTCGGCCTGACAGCGGGTCTGGACTATCGTGAATACCGCGCCGACTTCGACTATGGCGGCCGCCTTGGCCCGAACACGACCTTCCATCTCGGCGGCTACAGTCACATCGGCGCCGGCCCGCGCGAAGTCGGTTACGACGGTGCGCGCGGCGGCCAGATAAAGGCCAACATCACGCAGAAGTTCGACGGCGGCTACATCCGGTTCTACGGCAAGTATCTGAACGATCACTCGGTCGGCTACCTGCCGAATCCGGTTGTCGTGACTGGCACCAATGCAGATCCGGTTTACACCAGCGTTACCAATTTCTCGATCAATTCGGCTTCGCTTCATTCGCGCTACTTCGCGCCGATCACGACGCTGGACCAGGACAACAAGGTCCAGACCTACAACATCAACGAAGGCATGCATCCCAAGGTTCTGGCCGGCGGGGTCGAGGCGCAGTTCGGCGTGGGCGGCTTCACCGTGACAAATCGCTTCCGCTATTCGGATATAAGCGGCGCCTTTGTCTCGCCATTTCCGGGCAGCGTGACCGGAGCCCAGGCCGCTGCCAATGCGATCGGTGGTGCCGGATCGCGCTTGTACTTCGCCAGCGGACCGCAATCGGGGCAACTCGTGACCAACCCCGCAACGCTCGGCGGCAACGGCCTGGTGGCGAACATCGTCACCTTCAACACGCGCCTCAACAGCCTGGACAATCTGACGAACGATCTGCGCGCGACAACCGAGTTCGACCTCGGCGGCGGAAAGGCGACGCTGACGGGCGGTTTCTACTACTCGCAGCAGGACATCGATACGGCTTGGCTATGGACTTCGCACCTGATGACCGTCGAGGGCAACGGCAACGCCGTGCTGCTCGATGTGCGCAATGCCGCGGGCGTTCCGCAAACGCAGAACGGCACCGTAGGCTACAGCGCCGCGTTCTTCGGCAACTGCTGCCGCAGGTCCTACGACCTCAAGTACACGACGAAGGCTCCCTTCGCCTCGCTGGGGCTCGAGTTCGGGGGTCTGTCGCTTGACGGCAGCGTGCGCTGGGACTTCAGCCGGGCCAAGGGGCGCACCTTTGGCGATGGACCGGTGAGTACGCGCGATATCAACGGGGATGGCACGATCAACCCTGCCGAAACCCTTGTCAGCGTTTTGCCGACGGCTGGCGCGTCCTTGATCGACTATGACACCGATTACGTGTCCTACTCGATCGGCGCGAACTACCTGATCACCGACGTGCTTTCGATCTTCGGCCGGTACAGCAAGGGTGGCCGCTCCAATGCCGACCGCATCCTGTTCAACCCGAACAACGTCAATTCTGCGACTGGCGCGCTGCTCAATTCGGCCGTGGCTGTAGATTTCGTTAAGCAGGCGGAAGTAGGCGTGAAATACCGCTCGGGCGGCCTGTCCTTCTATGCCACCGCGTTCGACGCTCGGACCGAGGAAGAGAACTACGAGGCAACCACGCAAACAGTCTTCAGCCGCTCCTACAAGGCGCGCGGCGTGGAACTGGAAGGCGCATACCGGATGGGTCCGTTCAGCCTATCTGCCGGTGCGACCTACACCGATGCTCAGATCAGCCGCGATAACATCAGCCCGGCAAACGTGGGCAATACCCCGCGTCGCCAAGCTGACTGGATCTACCAGGCGACCGCAGCCTACGACAGTGAGCTCTTCGGGCTCGGTGTGAACGCGGTCGGCACCTCCGACAGCTACGCGCAGGATAGCAACCAACTGGTCCTACCTGGTTTCACGGCGGTGAATGCCTTCGTGAATGTACGTCCGTTCGACGGAATCACTTTCTCGCTCAATGCCAACAACGTGTTCGACACGAAGGGATTTACCGAGGCGGAAGAAGGCTCGATCCCCGGGAATGGCATCGTCCGCGCCCGTTCGATCAACGGCCGGACCCTGTCGGCCTCGGTTCGTTTCGACTTCTGAGCCTGATCCGACCCGGGGTCTTCTAGCGGAGCCCGGGTCGGACCATCCGTTCTTCCTCCATCGAGGACAAAAAAGTGACCAGCGCATGGACCCCGGCCCACGTGGCCGCCATCGATCCCGGCACCGTACCCAGCGTTCCGGCCGTGGGCCTGCCGGCCCGTCCGGCAGGCGGCGAGGACCGCTATTACTGGGACATGTGGCCGGTCCAGCATCCCGACGGGACGATCGCCAGGGTGGGTGATCGCGACATGTGGATGGCGCTTTCTGCCCCTGACCGCAATGATCCCGGGGCCCGCCACTTCGAGGCTGACATTCGCTGGCTTGAACGCTCGCCGTCCGGGTGGGTCGATCGCGGTCCCGTGCTGCCCCGCGATGCCGCTCCTTACGAACGCGAGTGGGCCGGCTCGGCCTTGCTCGACGCTGGCAGAATCACTCTCTTCTACACCGGCGCCGGGACGTCCGAGCGCCCCGGCGGTTACCAGCAGCGCCTGTTCGAAGCGAGCGCGCCAGTCGCACACGATGGAACGATCGGCGAATGGACGCGGCCCAAGCCGTCGATCGCCAGCCTGACGCCCGAGTACTGCGCGGCCGATGCGCACGCCGGCGAACCCGGCCGCATCAAGGCCTTCCGCGACCCAGCCTTCTTCCGCGACCCCACCGGTGGCACGGACTATCTCGTCTTCACCGCGTCGCTCGCCGGGGCCGTCTCCGATCACAACGGCGCCGTCGGCATCGCGCGACGTGATGAAGGCGGCTGGACATTGCTTCCGCCGCTCGTGCACGCTGATGGTGTGAACAACGAGCTCGAACGGGCGCACGTCGTTTACCGCGAAGGACACTACTACCTGTTCTGGGTCACCCAGCGATCGACGTTTTCACCCGAAGTGACGGCCGGCCCGACGGGGCTGTACGGGATGGTCGCAGAGGTGCTGGCCGGCCCTTGGCGACCGCTCAATGGCAGCGGCCTCGTGCTCACCAACCCTTTGGACGATCCTGACCGAGCATACAGTTGGTTCGTCACTGCCGAGGGGATCGTGGCAAGCTTCGTCGACGATCCTGCCGGCACCGGTTTTGCGGGGGTGCCCGCACCTTTGCTGTGTCTGGACTTCCGCGGCGATCGCGTGTGCCTGGCAGACCAGGTCACAGCGGCATGATTGGCGGCATCGAGGCCGGCGGGACGAAGTGCGTGCTGGCAGTGGGCCCGTCACCGGACCGGATCGCCGCGAGCCATGCCATTCCGACGCGGGGGCCAGACGAAACGGTCGCCGAAGCGGTCGCGTGGTTCGCCGCGCAACCGGCCATCTCGGCTCTGGGCCTGGCGACCTTCGGTCCGGTGGGTCTCGATCCGGCGCGGCCTGACTGGGGGCGAATACTTGAGACCCCCAAACCGGGGTGGAGCGGATTCGACTTTGCGGGGGCGCTTGCTGCCGCACTCGGCGTTCCGGTCGCGGTCGAGACCGACGTCAACGCCGCAGCGCTTGCTGAAGCGCACGCGCGCGGAGGCTCGGCATCCATTGCATACATGACCGTGGGCACGGGGATCGGCGTCGGGCTGGTCATCGACGGGCGGTGCGTCCACGGCGCGGCACATCCCGAGATGGGCCATTACTTCCCGCGCCGTCCCAAGGGCGACGACGGGTTCGCGGGCGTGTGTCCGTTCCACGGCGACTGCCTGGAAGGGCTGGCGAGTGGTCCCGCCATTCTGGCGCGCTGGGGCGCGACGCTGTCCGACCTGCCCGAAGCGCATCCCGCGCTCGAACTCATCGCGGCCTACCTTGCGCAGGCTTGTCACACCCTGTTCGCTGCGACATCGGTCGAAACTGTGGTTGTCGGGGGCGGCGTGTTCAACGCGCCTGGGCTTCGCGAGCGAGTGGCGGATATCTTCACTGAATTGGACGCTGGCTACTTGCCGGGCGGCGAGCGCCACCGCATAATCGCGCCTCGTCTTGGTCACAGGTCGGGCATTACCGGGGCCATGACCCTTGTCGATCGAGAACCATCGGACGCCAACCTGCAGGAATGACCGTTTATCAGCGTTTACCAGAGCTGCTGGAATGTCGGAAATGAGGGCGCATTGCTGACCTGCCGCTTCTGCCTCGGTGATCGACCGGTTTCGGCTAAATGCGACGTTTACGGGTGCAGATGGGAACGACTGGGGCTGGTCGCAGTTGGCCCAACGGTAGCGGAATTAAGCCTGCCATACCTCCACGGTCCGAAATGAATGAGCAAACGCGTTGGGAAGAGGCCGCTTGCTGCCGTTCATGCTCTGCTTCTCAAGCAGCCTGCATTCGAGATTTGACGCTGTTGCGCGCATATGCCAATGGCGATGCGCGCATTGAAGCATTGTAAAAAGCCAATGTAAAAATGCAGCGAAGAGTTAGGCTAAGTGCTTGATTCGCGGGTGTAGCTCAATGGTAGAGCAGCAGCTTCCCAAGCTGAATACGAGGGTTCGATTCCCTTCACCCGCTCCACTTTCCTGTCTGCCGACGGACCCAAACGTCTAGACAAACCCCGAAAATCCAAGGCATTTTGCGGCTGTTAGGTCGCAAGCATCCCTCCGCGTCCGCGTCCAGCCGCCAGTCTTTGGGGGTATGATTTGGGGGCATATGCAAAACGGCTAACTCGATACCCCCACGCTTGGGGGTATATTGGGGCACAGACCCCGGAGAGGCCAGGAAATTCATGGCTTTGACCGATGTAGCCATCCGCAATGCCAAGCCCGGCGCGAAATCATCATCAGACCCGAACTTCTGGTTCTGACCCGTTCGCCAACAGGCCCGGCGCATGAACAGTGCGCTATGCAACTGCATGGGGCTTCGAGATTGCGTGCGTACCCAAGCGCCATGAGACGGGCGTGAAAACAGCCGATCACTTTAATCAACATTTGCGTTGACAGAGCGTCCCGACTTCCGCAAGTTCGACGCTGAAATCAGGCGCGGCATGCGCCCGTTTTTTTGCCCGTCAGTATAACGTCGTTATAATATTCGTGAGTTCAAGAAAGTGCGCTGAAGCGTGCAGTACCATGGGAGAATGTCAGATGTTGAAGGGGTATGATCGGCGCGATCTGTTTGCGGGCGTCAGTGTTCTGGCGGCCGTCCTGGCGCCTTTTGCGTCGGGCGCTGCGGCACAGACGGCGGAAGGCGGCGCTGCTGCCACGGCTGACATTGTGGTGACCGCGCGCAGACAGTCGGAGAAGTTGCAGGACGTGCCCGTTGCGGTCGCCGCGTTCGGAACGGAAGCTCTGGCCGAGCAGCGCATTCTGTCGCAGGTCGATCTTCAGGCGGCCACGCCAGGTCTGACCGTCCGGCAGACGGGGTCATCCGACCAGCTCAACTTTGCCATTCGCGGGCAATCCATCGATGCATTTTCCTATGCCTCGCCTGCGGTGACATCGTATTTCAACGAAACGCAGATCGGCGGTGCCGCGGCATCATCCTTTTTCGATCTTGCGTCGATCCAGGTTCTCAAGGGACCGCAGGGCACGCTGTTTGGGCGCAACGCTACGGGCGGTGCGGTTCTATTTGCCTCGCAACGGCCGACCGCCAACTTCGAGGGCTATCTCAAGGCGGCGTTCGGCAATTACGACAACCAGGAGCTTGAAGGCGCGGTAAACTTGCCCGCTGGCGAAAGCGTGGCCTTGCGTGTCGCTGGCAGGATACAGAAGCGTGACGGTTTTCAGCGGAACCTTCTGCTTGGCAATCGCCCCAACTCGATCGATTCCGCGGTCGGGCGAGCAAGTTTGCTGATTGCGCCCGCTGGCTCCGGTTTTGAGAACGTCAGCGTTTTTCAGTTCGGGCGCTTTCGTGGCCGGACTGGCGCCGTCAAGATGCAGCTTGCAAACGGCGTGAATGGTGCGCCCGCGACCTATTTCGATCCGGTAACGGGAACAACGCAACCGCTCGTCACCAATATGCGCGACGTCTATCAGCCTGGCGTGCAGGTGCTCGATTCACGCGTGAATGCGTTGTTCAGCGGCATCTCTGATTACCTCACGAAGCAGGAGAGTGCCGGATTTTACGATGTTTATGTCAATGCAGACCAGCGCCGGAAAGGGCGGCAAAGGACGGTCACTAACACGACGACGTATGACATTGGCAGCGCAACAATAAAGAACATCTTTGGTTATAATAACGTTCGTAACTTTGAAAGTTCCGATATCGACGGAAGCCCCTATGATTTCCTCCGTGTCGGCGGGGGTGTTGCCGAACGTGACCAGGGCTATACATTCGGGACCGAGCAGTGGTCTGACGAATTGCAGGTATCGGGTGAGGCTGGAGCCCTCAAGTACATCGCCGGCCTGTTTGTTTCGCAGGAAAAGTCGTACAACCGCGTCCCGTTGCGCGTTGTCGGAGATCTTGGCGCGCCGTTCCTGGGGGCGTACGATTTTACGGTCGATGACAAATCCAAGGCGATCTACGCCCAGTTGACCTACGCCATCACCGACCAACTGAACGTATCGGGCGGCTTGCGGTACACGTGGGAAGATGTCTCGATCCGGCAAGGGAGCGATAGTCTCCTTGTTATCGCAAACAGCGGCCTGAGCAGTCGGAAAGACAGCAAGCCGAGCTGGCTTGTGGGCGTCGATTACAAGGTGACAAGCGATCTCCTCGTCTACTTCAACCAGCGCGGTAGCTGGAGAACCGCTGGGTTCAATGGTACGTCCGGGGCAAGCTTGCCGGATGCGTCGACTTTTGCGCCCGAAACGACCTATGACTTCGAACTTGGTGCCAAGTATGCCGGATATATCGGGACAGTTCGTTCGCGGATGAACCTGGCAGTCTACAATCAGGTTATCAAGAACGTGCAGCGTGCGCCGTACCTGAACATTTCGGCTCTCGCCGGGAACGTCAACAAGGCGCGCGTGCGCGGCGCGGAGTTCGATGCAAGCTTCGACTTTTCGTCGTTCCTCCAGCTTGGCGGCGCAATCACCTACACGGACGCGCGCTACACCGACCCTCGGGCTACCGTGGCCGGGACGAAGTTCGTATTCGGGCCGTACGGCGATGTTCCCGAGTTCAGTGGCTCGGCCTTCGTGAAAGTTCGCGGGCAGCTCCCGGACGACAAGGGTGAGGTTTCATTGCGTGGGGAAGTCTATGCGCAGAGCAGGTTCTTCTACGCCAATCTTGGCGACACCCTGGTTCCGGGCGCCGTTATCCCAGGCTATGAAATCGTCAACCTGCGCGCGGAGTGGAACGAGGTCTTCGGAAGCCAGTTCACAGCCGCGTTCTATGCCCAGAATCTCCTGAAGAAGGAATACTGGGTTGGCGGATTTCCCCTTGGCGCGGTGACGGGTTCCAACGGTCGCCTGCCTGGCACGCCCCGCATGTACGGTGTTGAGCTTAGCTATCGCTTTTGACGCAGCGGTAAGGGCGGGGTGATCGCTTCATGGCAGAGCAGGATAACAACTCGCGCGTTTTCTATAACGCTGTTATATTCCTGCTCTGCCGCACTCACCCGCCCTAATGCGGCCTGACATCAGCACGCTTTGGCGTGGGTCGCTGCGGAATGGCGGCTGCGTTTCAGATCACATGCAATCTGGAGAGGAGTTCAATTTATGAATGCCGAAACCGAAATTACCGTGAAAAAAGCGATCGCTGCTTGCGGCCCGCTGTTCGTGATTGGCTATATACTGTGCTTCGGGGTGCTTGGGCACAATATCCCGCCGCCGCAAATGGTTGGCATAACCGGCGAAGAGTTTGTCGCGTCATATTACGGGCGATATCCTGAAATCGCCGTGGGAATGATTGGCTGTGCCGTGGTCGGCTTGCTCTATCTTCCGTGGTCCTGCCTGCTCGCCTCGATGCTACGTGACAAGCAGGGAAATCTGGGGCCGCTGGGTCTGATGGAGCTTTCGGGTGGGCTGCTGACGGCCTGGCTGCTTGCGTTCTGCCCCGCGCTCTGGGCGGCATGCAGCCTTATGGTGGGCAGTGTCGACGCAGACGTCATTCATTTGCTGCACATGGGGACGTGGATCATCTACGATTGCACGTTCATGATCACCACGGTTCAACTGACGGGCCTTGGTGTTTATGTTATCCTTTCCAAACAGACTACGTTCCCTGTGTGGACGGGGTGGAGTGCAATCGCAATCGGTGCCGGTTTCCTGCCGCTCGTGCTGGTTCCGTTTGTTTCGGAAGGGCCATTCGCGGTCAACGGCGTCTGGAATTTCTACATCATATTCGGTTCCTGGCTGTTCGCATTCTTTGTGCCGTTCAGCTATTACATGTTCAAAGCTCTCTCGCCGAATGGTGAGGAAGCCAGGCACATCGCTCAACGTCGAGCCATGGCTGCCTGAACCGGTATTGTGATCAGACCAGGCAGGGTGGGCATGGCTTGTAAGGCCACCTGACCTGCCTGGTCTTCATCGACACGAGGTCCAATTGGATTTGCAATTCAAACAGGCTGCGGCCGAAGAGAAGCGGCTTCCGGGTACATCGGGGATCTGGACGTTCCTGTTCATGGACATGATCGTCTTCTTCGCCATCTTCGCGGTTTTTGCGTCTGAGCGGTCGCGCATACCGGCGGTTTATCTGTCATCGCAGCAGCAACTGAACGGATGGCTTGGGCTGGCGAACACGATCGTGTTGCTGACCAGCTCATGGTTCATGGTTCGCGCTGTGCAGGCTGCACGCATGAATGATTGCCGCGCCGTGCGGGTTAACATGAACGGCGCAATAGCTGCCGCGTTGATTTTCATCATTTCAAAGTCATACGAATACTATTCAAAGTTTTTGGATGGAATAGGTTTTACGACAAACTCATTTTATTCATTTTACTATTTTATGACAATAGTTCATTTATTACATGTAATTATAGGATTAATTTTTATTAATTCTATAAAAATAGATATTGTAAAGAGTCGAAATGTTCCAAATCTAAGCAGCGTAGAAAATATAGCTCTTTTCTGGCATCTTGTAGATATATTGTGGATATACATATTCACGATTGTATATCTTCTTGGCGTTCGGGGATGAAAATGCTGCGTGCGCCAATGTCCGTAACCCGCATCTGGATCATCCTGATCGCGCTTACCATGGTTTCCGTCTTTACCGGTGAAAGCCGCGCCTTGGGGATTTTTTCGGATCCGGCGATAATCATTCTCGGTTCGCTCAAGGCGCGATGGGTCGTTCTGGACTATATGGAAGCGCGCCACGTGCCCGGCCCGTGGCTGGTCATGTTCGAGGCCTGGCTTGCGGCAGTGGCGTTCGTCATGTGCTGGATAGTGCTCGCCACGTAACGACGTACTGGACATAGCTTTTGCCGCCGCCCAAAGCACCGTAATGAGCAGGCAGCCAGCGCAAAAGATCACCCCGTCCCGCAGCAACGCAACATCTGGCCATGTCCGCCAGCGTCTGCTGCAGGCGACGCGCACCTTGCTTAGCACCGATGGGACGAAAGCGGCCACCGCTCGTGCCATTTGCGCGCGGGCAGGGGTGCAGGCGCCGTCGCTCTACCACCACTTTGGCGACCTGCAACGGTTGCACATGGCGGCGGTGAACGCTTCGTTCCTTGAAATCATGGCTGGCTATCGGCACCATTCACGGGCGGTCGGAACGCCGGCGGCAATTGCCGGAGCGTGGCAAGGGCTGCTGCTTTTTGCGAAAAGGGAGCCGCAGATGGCGCGCCTGCTTGTGCAGTCGGTTGTTGAGGGGCGCACGCCGGCGGCGCTGGATCTGACAATACGGCGGCTGACGGCAGATTTGACGCGGATGGAGCAGGCTGGGCAATTGCGCGTGTCCGGCGAAATTGCGGCAAGGATGCTCTGGACCGCTGCCGTTGGCGCTGTCCTGCTGGCGACCGGGGACGAACAGCCTGCCACTGGTGATGTGGACAAGCATCTCTTGCGCACGTTGATGAGCGGGATCATGGCGGCTTGAACAGACCTTGGGCGGTGTGCCTGCTATTGCCCACCGCACCAGCCTGCCATCCCGCCGGAACACTGGCGCGGCCGATCGGCTTGGCGATGCGGGCAAGGGGCGTTAAGTCCCCTGTTTGCACGGACTTCGATTGCATGCTGCCGGTCCCCTGACCGTTACCGGCCCTGCCGCCATCTTCAGAACGGGATTTCCGCCCCGTCCCAGCCGATCAGCCTGCCGCTGGCGCACGTGTCGATCGTGTCGATCACCCGCAGCAGGTGGGCGGCCGATTGTTCGGGGGTGAACAGCCGGTCGGCGGGCACGCCGCGCTGGAACGGGCGCGAAAGCGGGGTGTCGACCGTGCCGGGGTGCAGGCTGACTGCCACCGCCGCCGGGTTGGAGCGCGCCAGTTCGATGGCAAACGTGCGCACCAGCATGTTCAGCGCGGCTTTCGATGCGCGGTAGGAATGCCACCCGCCCAGCCGGTTGTCGGCGATCGACCCGACCTTTGCCGAAACCGCGGCAAAGACCGGGCGCCCCGTGCGGTTGAGCAAGGGCAGGGCATGCCGCGCGATCAGCGCCGGGCCGATGGCGTTGATGGCCATGAGTTCGGCCATCGCGTCAGCGTTCAGCGCGCGAAAGGTCTTTTCCGGCCCATCGCCGTTATCGCGCACCAGCCGCCCGGTGGCCACGATCACCCGGTCAAGCGGGCCGCCGATGGCCGCGCAGGCCGCCGCGACAGAGGCTTCGTCGGCCAGATCGAAACGGTGATGGCGCACCTTGCCATGGGCGGGAAACGGATCGTCCGGCGGCATGCGCCGGGACAGCGCGTGCACTTCGGCCACATCGTCACGCGCGCACAGCAGGCGCACCAGCGCGCCGCCAATCCCGCCGCTGGCCCCGAAAACGGCACATCGCATGGTCGCATCCATCATGTCGTTCATGCCCCTGCCAAGCCCCGCCCGTCGATACGGCACTTCGCCTCATCGCTGTATTGCCATAATAAGACAGCTTGCGTGGCGGCATCGGACATCCCATGTTGCCTTTCGCCCATCACGATGAAACTGGATTGCCATGGCCACGACAGAAACCGCCACCGCCAGCCCGTTGACCCTGACCCCGCCCGATCCCGTGCCCACCGTGGCACCGGCGCAGGCCGCCGGGCTGGTTCCCGTGTCCGACGATGCCCGCTCCAGGCTGGATGCCAAGGTCGATGCCTTCGTTGCCGATCTGATCGCCCAGGACGCGCAAAGCCCGGAGTTCGGGCGCAAGGTCGATCAGCTTACCGCCATGGGGCGCAAGGAGATTGCCCAGGCGGCAGGCATGGCCAACCGCTTCCTTGACCGGCCGATCCGCGCGATGGACAAGGACAGCGGCGTTGGCGCCGATCTGGCCGCTTTGCGCCGCACCGTGGAAGATCTTGATCCGGGCCGGCAGGGCAACCTGTCTTCGGGCCGCAAGTTCCTTGGCATCATCCCGTTCGGCAACAGCCTGAAACGCTATTTCGATGGCTATACCTCGGCGCAGGGGCACATCAAGGCGATCCTCGACCGGCTGGGATCGGGCAAGGACGAGCTGCTGATGGACAATGCCGCCATCGACGTGGAACGCCAGAAGCTGTGGGAAGCGATGGGCAATCTGGAACAGATGATCCACATTTCCCGCACGCTGGACGCGCGGCTGGAAGATGCCGCCGCCGATCTGGACCACACCGATCCGGCCAAGGCCAAGGCGATCCGCGAATCCGCGCTGTTCTATACCCGCCAGCGCACGCAGGATCTGCTGACCCAGATGGCAGTGACCGTGCAGGGCTATCTCGCGCTCGATCTGGTCAAGAAGAACAACGTCGAACTGGTCAAGGGCGTGGACCGCGCCAGCACGACCACGGTGGCCGCATTGCGCACCGCGGTGACCGTGGCGCAGGCGATGACCAACCAGCGGCTGGTGCTGCAACAGATCGGCGCGCTGAACACCACCACCGCCAACATGATCGATTCCACCGGCAAGCTGCTGCGCGAACAGACCGGCAAGATCCACGAAATGGCGGCATCCAGCACGATCCCGCTGGAAACGCTGCAACGGGCCTTCCAGAACATCTACGACACGATGGACACGATCGACACCTTCAAGCTCAAGGCGCTCGATTCGATGAAGCAGACGGTCGATACGCTGTCGGGCGAAGTGGAAAAGTCCAAGGGCTATATCGCGCGGGCCGAAGGCGCGGCGCAGGCGCGGGTGGCCGGGCCGGACAGCTCCCCGTTGCTGAGCCTGGAAGGCTGAAGCCGGCATGGCCAATTCCCCCGCGCACGAAAGCCAGCGCATCCTTGCCGAAGCGCGCACCACGCTGGTGCGCCAGCAGGCGGGCGGGCGCCGGTCCATCGGCAGGCGCTCGGCCGAAATCAAACGCCGCCATCTGGGGCGCAAGGCGGCGCGCATGGCGATGGCGGTCGGTGTCCTGCTGGTCGGCGCGATGGCGGCGGGGCTGGTGCTCGACGGCATCGGCTTTGCCGGGGTGATGGTGCTGGCCGTCGCCATCGTCGCCGCGCTGTGGTTCTTCGGCACGTACCCCCGGCTGAAGGTGCCCGATCTGGCCGCGCTCAATACCGGTGATGCCCGGACCATGGTTGGCCGCACCGAACTGTGGCTGGAAGCGCAGCGCCCGGCCTTGCCCGCGCCCGCCGTGCGGCTGGTCGATCAGATCGGCGTGCAGCTTGACGGGCTGGGGGTGCAACTCGAAGGGGTCGACCCGGCCGAACCCGCGGTGGGCGAAGTGCGCCGTCTGGTGGGCGAGCACCTGCCTGGCATGGTCGAAAGCTGGCGCAAGATTCCGCCCCGCTTGCGCAAGGAACAGCGCGGCGGCCGCGATGCCGATCAGCAACTGGCCGATGGGCTGGGCAAGATCAGCGCCGAAATCGACCAGATCACGCGCCAGCTTGCGGCGGGCGATCTCGATGCACTGGCCGTGCGCGGACGATTCCTTGACTATCGCTACGGAGCAGGGCTTGAAGCGGCCCCGCCGACCGAAGCTGCGAAGGACGCCTGATGCGCATTGCCATTCCCCACACGCTCGACCGCGAAGAGGCGCGCCGCCGCTTGCGCGAAAAGGCGCAACAGGCGGCGGCCAAGGCCGATGGCGTGGCCACGGTCACCACCCGGTTTGCCGATGACGATCACCTGACGATGACCGTCAGCGCGATGGGCTATACGCTCGATTGCGGGGTGGAACTGGGCGAAAAGGAACTGGTGGTCGACGTGGACCTTCCCGCCAGCCTCGGCTTTGCGCGCCGCATGATCGAAGGCGTGATCCGCGAAAAGAGCGGCAAGCTGCTGGGTTGAGCCGCGCCGCACTCCGGCGCGGTCAGAGCGTGCGTTCCAGCTCCAGCAAGGCGCGCGGCAGGCGCAGCGAACTGGCGGCGATGCGCGTTTCCAGCAGCAGATAGACCAGCGCGATCATCAGCAGCGCAATGGCCACGAAAAAGCTGATGCCGGTCATGCTGCGCAGTTCCATCCCGGCCATTTCGCCGATGAACAGCGCCCCCACCGTCACGCCGATGGCCAGGCCCGATATCACCAGCAGCAACAGCGCCCGCCCGATCAGGTGGATGCGCCGGTCGACATAGCGCAGTTCGATCACGACCGCGTCATGGTCGCGCCCGGTGGTTTCGCCGTGCAGCCCGGTCAGCGTGCGCGACCGGTCGACGATGCGGCCCAGCCGCGTCGTCAGGATATTCATGATGTTGCCGATGGCCACCAGCACGAACACCGGCGCCAGCGCAAGCTGGATGGTCTGGGCGATCACCCCGGTATGGCCAGTCAACATGCGGTGCCTTCCTGCTTTGCAACGCGGCGGTCATGCCATGGCCATCGCCTGCGCGGCAAGTGCAGGGCGGGGCGGGACAGATGCAAAAGTCGCGTGGCGCAACCTGTCGGCGTTTTCTGGCCGCCGGACGATTTGGCGTATGGCGTGTTCGGTTCGGCCTTCCTAAGGTGCTGGTTGCGCTGCCCGAAACCGATCCCCCAGCATTGGGAAGGACGTTTGCGGCAGCCGCACAGCACGGACGACCATGACCGATATTGCCGATCTTCTTCCCGATCTTGTCGCGCTGCGCCGCGATATTCACCAGCACCCGGAACTGGGCTTTTGCGAACACCGCACCGCCGCGCGCATCGCCGCTGAATTGCGCGTCATCGGCATCGCGGTGCACGAAGGCATAGGCACGACCGGGCTGGTCGGCGTGCTGAAAGGCAGGCGCGCCGGTGAGCGCAGCGTAGGGCTGCGCGCGGACATGGATGCGCTGTCGATCCACGAACAGACCAACCTGCCGTGGGCCAGCCGCACCCCCGGCACGTTCCACGGCTGCGGGCATGACGGCCACGTCGCCATGCTGCTGGGCGCGGCGCGGGTGCTGGCCGCAGACCCGGACTTTGCCGGTACGGTCAACTTCATCTTCCAGCCCGCCGAAGAAGGGCAGGGCGGTGCCCGCGCGATGATCGAGGAAGGGCTTTTCGAACGCTTTCCGTGCGACCGCGTCTATGCGCTGCACAACTGGCCGGGCCTGCCTGCGGGCACGATCAGCACGCGCCCCGGCCCGATCATGGGCGCGGCGGACAAGTTTTCCATCACTATCGAGGGCAAGGGCGGTCATGCCGCGATCCCGCAGGATACGCCCGATGCCATTCTGGCCGCGGCATCGCTGGTCCAGCAGCTCAACACAATCGTTTCGCGCGCGGTTTCCTCGCACGCTTCGGCGGTGCTTTCGGTCACCGAAATCCATGGTGGCCTCGCCCACAATGTCATCCCGGCGGAGGTAAGCGTCGTCGGCACCGTGCGGACGTTCGATCCCGTCGTACAGGACCGGATCGAGGCGCGCATCCGCGCCATGGCCAGGGGTATCGAGGCCAGCTTCGAAGTGGCCTGCCATGTCGATTATGAACGCTACTACCCCGCCACGGTCAACGATCCGCAGGCCGCAGCCGATGCGCTGGCGGTTGCGGCAGACGTGGCGCGGGCAGAGCTTGCGCCCGAACCGGCGCCGACATCGGAAGACTTCAGCTTCATGCTCCAGGCCCGGCCGGGCGCGTATATCTGGCTCGGCCAGGGCACGCAAAGCCACCCCGCGCCGCTGCACAACCCGCGCTATGATTTCAACGACGCGGTGATGGAAACCGGCATTCGCCTGCACGTGGCGCTGGCCCGGCACTGGCTGGCCTGACCTCCGCCCCCCGCGCGCAAGGGCTGCGCGCGGAGGCCGGGTGGCGTCAGGCGATCAGTGATGCAAGCCCGGTCGCCCCGCCGAGATAGGCAGGAATGGCCCCTGCCAGCACCACGGCGTGGTCAAGCTGCAACTGTTGCGCTTCATCAAGCCCGGCGGCTTGCGTTGCGCAGGTCGCGCCAAGGTCCTGCAAGGCGGCCATGAGCGCAGGCTGGCTTTCCAGCCAGAACCCCGGCGCAACCCGCGCCTGCACCGGCGCCGTAGCGCCATTTGCGCCAAATCCGGCCAGGGCAAGGTCGGGCTGGGCAGCAAGCGCGGCGGCGCTGGCGGCGGCGATGCTGGCGGTCGCGGCCTTGACCGCTTCGCCCGGCCCGCCATCGCGGCTGGCCTTGTCATAGGCTTGTTTGCCGAGGAACATCGTGCGGATCATGTTGCGCGGTTCGCGGCGCTGGATCAGGTGCGAGAACACCGACATTTCCGACCGGATGCCGCCATCGATCGGCTGCATCAGCCCCAGTTCGACGCAATCGAGAATGGCAATCGGGGCCGGTTCGTGGCCCAGCATGCGCGACAGTTCACGCGCGCGCTCGCGTTCGATCGAAGCGGCGTAGTCGGCATGGGCGGGCGGGTTTGCACCGGGGCGGTCCCATGGCTGCACGCAATGCGCCCGATCCGACAGAAGCCAGCGTTCCGCCGCGGCAACCTCTTCGCCTTCGGGCACGATCTCGTCAACCAGCCCGGCCTTCAGCGCGGCTTCTCCTTGCAGGTTGCGCCCCAGCAGCAGCACTTCCAGCCCCAGATCCACGCCGACAAGGCGCGGCATGCGCTGTGTTCCGCCCGCTCCCGGCAGCAGGCCGACGGCGCATTCCGGCAGGCCCAGCATTGCGCGCTTTGAATCGGTGGCCACACGGTAATGGGCGCCCAGCGCCAGTTCGCAGCCGCCGCCCAGCGCCACGCCGGCAATCGCCGCGGCCACCGGCTTGCCCGCCGTCTCAAGCCGTCGGATCGCGTGTCCCAGCGGGAAGAAGTGCGCAAACGCCATGTCGAAGCGGTCGGCAGGCGGCGCGGCCACGATCATGTCATAGGCCACGCCGAGTTCGGTAAGATCCGCCCCGGCGCAAAAGCCGGTCGGCTTGCCCGAACGCACCACCACGCCCTTGACATCGGCGCGGTGCAGCCATTCGACGAACTGGCCGAGTTCATGGATCGCCTTGTTGGAAAAGACGTTCATCGACTTTCCGGCGCAATCGAACACGAAATGGATCAGGCCGTTGTCCTGCGGTTCGATACGGAACTGGGTAAGATCAGGCAGCGTCATGGTAACTCCTTGCCGGGATGCGCGGCTTGCGGAACTTGCCCGCATCATCGCGCACCGGGGCGGTGGTGCAGGTGATGGAGCGCGGATGCTTGTTCCGCGCAAGGTGAAGGGAAAGGAAGCGGCCCAGATCGGCCACGGTCAGGGCCGCGTCGGTTTCGATCACCGCGTGCACTTCGGCGCCAAGGTCCGGGTGCGGCTGGCCGAACACGGCGCAACTGCGCACGGCCGGATGGCGCAGGATCGCTGCTTCGACCTCTGCAGGCCAGATATTGACGCCGCCGGTGATGATCAGGTCATCCTTGCGGTCGCTCAGGAACAGGTAGCCGTCGGCGTCGCAGTACCCCATATCGCCCACGCTTTCCCACCCATCGTGGCGCGCGCGCGGGCTGGCCCCGATGTAGCGGTAGGTCGAACCCGGCCCGCCGCCGGGCATGGCGAAGATTTCGCCCACTTCGCCGGGTGCCGCTTCGCTGCCATCGGGGCGCAGGATGCGGATGCGCCCTTCGCCCAGCGGCTTGCCGACCGATCCGGCCCGCTCCATCCATTCACGGCCACCGATCCAGCACCGCACCAGCCCTTCGGTCGATCCATAGACCTCCCAGATATGGTCCGGTCCCAGCCAGTCGATCCACGCCAGCTTGAGCCATGGCGCCATTGGCGCGGCAGTATGCACCACGGCGCTCCAGCGCGACAGGTCATACCCCTGCCGCCGCGCGAGGGGCAGGGCCATGATCCGGTGCATCATGGTCGGCACCATCAAGGCCCAGCCGATGGCTTCGTTCTGGATCAGGCCCAGTGCGCCTTCAGCATCGAAGCGATCCATCGTCACCACGGTAGAGCCGCTCCACAGTGCAAAGATCGCCGCGCTGAACGGGGCGTTGTGGTAGAGCGGCCCCGGCACGAAAACGCGCCCGTTGCGCGGGATGGCGATGAATCCCGTATCCGCGGCAAAGGCCGCTGGCCGCCCGTCGACGATCACCTTGGGCCGCCCGGTACTGCCCCCGCTGGTGCAGGCCTTCCACGAAGGGGCGCAGGGCGGCGCGGCATGTTCGGGTGCGGCAGCTTCCGCCCACGCCCCATCCAGGCTGGCGGGGTCGAGGAAGCAGCGCGGCTGCATGATGGCCAGGATCGCCTCACGCTCTGCCGGGGGCATGCGGGGCGAAAGCGGGGCAGGTGTTGCCCCTGCCTTGTAGATGGCGAAGGTAAGCGCCAGAAACGCGGGGCCGTTTGGCAGGGCGAAGGCAACAAGATCGCCCGCGCAGACCCCGCGCGCGTGCAGCAGCCCGGTCAACCGCGATGCTGCTTGGTCAAGTTCGGCAAAGGTCCAACGGCAGTCCCCGTGGACGACAGCCTCGCGCGCCGCATCGTGGCGGGCAAGGCAATCGGCCAGCGTCAGGACGGCGGCGTCAGAAGCCAACGCGATCACCACCCTTCAGTTCAAGGATTTCGCGCGCCTCGTCCGGGCTGGCGATCTGCAGTCCGAGACCCTCGATGATCTGGCGCACCCGTTCGACTTGCGCGGCGTTGCTCGGCGCCAGTTTTCCACGATCCAGCCAGAGCGAATCCTCAAGCCCGACACGGACGTGCCCGCCCATGCTGGCGGCCATGGCGGCAACTTTGATCTGGTTGGCCCCGGCTGCCAGTACCGACCAGCGGTAATTGTCGCCAAACAGGCGATCCGCCGTGCGCTTCATGTGCATCACGTCTTCTGGATGCGCGCCGATGCCGCCGAGCAGGCCGAAGCAGGTCTGGATGAACAGCGGCCCCTGTACCAGCCCTTCGGACCAGAAGTAGTGCAGGTTGTAAAGGTGGCTGGTGTCGTAACATTCGAACTCGTACCGCGTACCGGTGGCATTCAGCGTTTCAAGGGCATAGCGGATGTCCTTGAAGCTGTTGCGGAAAACCAGATCGTGGCTCGCTTCGAGCATTTCGGGTTCCCAGTCGTGCTTGAACTCCTTGTAGCGTTTCAGCATCGGGAACAGGCCGAAGTTCATGCTGCCCATGTTGAGGCTGGCGACTTCGGGCTTCCACACTTCGGCGGGCTTCACGCGGTATTCGACCGGCATGTAGGGCGATGCGCCGGTGGTGATGTTGACCACCACATCGCTCGATTGCTTGATGACCTTTAGGAACGGGGCGAAATCGTCCGGCGTATGGACCGGCTTGCCGGTCTGCGGGTCGCGCGCGTGAAGGTGGACGATGGCCGCGCCAGCCTGTGCCGCGCCAAGCGCGCTTTCGGCGATTTCTTCGGGTGTCACGGGCAGGTGGGGCGACATCGACGGGGTGTGGATCGACCCCGTGATCGCGCAACTGATGATTACCTTGTTCGCTGCCATGTCATCTCTCCTGCAGGGCGTTCATGCTGTCGCGCCAGCCGCGTGCCAGTGTTTCGCGGTGGTCGGGCGCGGCGATGCGGATCAGCGCCTGCGCGCGGTCTTCGTGGCCAAGTTCGCGCAGGTCCGCGATGCCGTGTTCCGTCACGACGAGATCGACATCGAACCGGGACAGCGACACCGGACCATGCCCCTGACCGGCCGGGACGATGCGGCTGCTGCCACCGGCCTGCGAGGGCAGCGCGATGATGCGCAGCCCGCCCCGGCTCGCCCGTGCGCCGCGCGCGTAGTCGCCCGCGCCACCGGGGCCGGACATGAAACCGCGCGAGGATGCTTCGGCATGGACCTGGCCGTACAGATCGACTTCCATCGCGGAATTGATCGTCACCAGCCCTTCGATGGCAGCAAGCGTGGCCGGGTCGTGGGTGACGGTTACCGGCTGGAACTGGAAATGTTCGTGATCCAGCCCGGCGTAAAGTTCCGGGCTGCCGATGGCGACACCCGCCAGCGCGGACCGGCCGGGCGCCATGGCGCCGGAGCGGACAAGCGCCAGCGCCCCGTCGCCGATCAGTCCGCTGTGCATTCGCAGGTTGCGGTGGCCAGACAGGGCGCGCAGCACCGCATCGGGTATCTTGCCAAGGCCGGTCTGCAGTGTGGCGCCATCCGGCACCAGCGGCGCAATGCTGGCGGCAATCGCTTCGCTGATGGCGTCGCTACCGCCGGGCATGGTGCGCAGCGGTTGCTCCTGTTCGTACCACGCGGTCAGTTCGGCAAAGGGGATGCCCTCATCGCCGGGGGTGCATGGCATGGCCGGGTTGATATGGGCTATCCGCACCGGAATATCGCGCCACAGCGCGGCAATATACGCGGTCTCGGCGCCAAAGCTGCAATTTCCGTTGGCATCCGGCGGGCTGCACATCAGCAGGGCCGCAGCAGGCGGATTGCGGCGGTACAGGCGCAGGATGTCCTGATAGCAAAGCGGCCGGAAATCGCTGCGCGCGCCTTCGCGGCGCAGTTCCGGCGTCTGGAAGAAGGTCAGCACGCGGCTGTCCGGCCCCGCCTGCCAGGTCGCCTTGTTCAGGCCGGGCACGAATATCCCGGAAAACGTCATGGCTCCCAGCGCCGGGCCAGCCGCCGCGACTTCGGCGGCAAGCAGGTCGGATTCGGCGGGGCTGGAGGAAACCAGCGTCAGCCCGCCGGGCGGGAGTGCCGATGCAAGGTCGCCGGGGCGCAAGAAACGTGCAGTCATGGCCTGCGCCCCGGTTCCCTGATTTACTTCACGAAGGCGTGGAAGTCGGGTGCGCGGCGTTCCTGGAACGCGCGCATGCCTTCCTTCGATTCCTCGGAATCATAGTACAGCTTCACGGCATTGAGCGACAGCATCGAGATCCCGCGAATGTTGTCGCTGTCGGCGTTGAAGCTGCGCTTGGCGAGCGCGAGCGCCGTGGGCGACCGCTGGCCGAGCATTTCGGTCCATTCGTTGACGGCATCGTCGAGTTCGGCGGCAGGCACGACCTTGTTGACCAGGCCCATCTCCATCGCTTCCTGCGCGGTGTACTGGAGGTTGAGATACCAGATTTCGCGCGCCTTCTTGTCACCGACGTGGCGCGCCAGGAAGGCGGTGCCCCATCCGGCATCGACCGAGCCGACCTTTGGCCCGACCTGGCCAAACTTGGCGGTGTCGGCGGCGATGGTCAGGTCGCACAGCGTGGCAAAGACGTTGCCGCCGCCGATGGCGAAACCATTGACGCGGGCGATGACGGGCTTGGGAATGTCGCGGATCACCGACTGGAACTCGTCGATCGGCAGGCCGACGATACCACGGCCGTCATACTGACCGTCCTTGGCGCTCTGATCGCCGCCGGTGCAGAAGGCCTTGTCGCCCGCGCCTGTCAGCACGACCGACGATACGCCCTTGTCGTCCGCCGCCAGCTTGAACGCCGCAATCAGTTCCTCGATCGTCTGCGCACGGAAGGCGTTGTACAGCTTGGGGCGGTTGATGATGACCCACGCGGCGCGGCCGCGCACTTCGTAGATGATGTCCTCGAACTGGGGCGTGCTCATTGTGCGTCCTTTCCTGTGAAGTTGCGATAGATCGCGCTGGCCCGTGCGGCGGGAGCGCCATCGGCGGTGATGACCGCCTGGGTAAAGATCAGGCTGCGCGTGGTGCGCAGCAGCGTCACATCGGCAATGACCCATGCGCCCAGCGGTGCGGGGCCAAGGTAATCGACCGAGAGCGATACGGTGGGGGTGTGCTCGGCCTCGTTGCCACTGTAGGATCGCACGGCAAGCGACTGCACATCGGCCAGCGTCGCCATCGCGCCGCCCTGCATCACGCCGTAGGCGTTGCACAGCGGTTCGGTGACCCGGACCGCCAGGCGCCGGTTGGCGCGGTCGAGCCAGAGGTCACCCAGCGACCACGCGCCCAGCCCGGTGGCGAACTGCATCGTCCACTCGCCCGGCAGGTCCGGTGTGATCGGGGTGTCCATACAGCCTCGCCCGCGCCTTGTGGGATCAGACCATGTTCATCCCGCCGGACACCGAAATGGCCTGCCCGGTGATGTAGGCGCCATCGTCGGATGCAAGCATGGCGACGATGCCGGCATAGTCTTCGGGTTCGCCCATGCGGCCCAGCGGGATGCCGCGTTCCAGCGCAGCCTTCCACTTTTCCGCTTCGGGGCCGGTCCCGGCGACTTCGGCCATCATCGGGGTGTTCGTCGGCCCAGGGCACACGGCGTTGCACAGCACGTTCTTGCGGGCAAGTTCACGCGCGATCGACTTGGTGAAGCTGATCAGGCCACCCTTGCAGGCCGAATAGACCGCTTCCATCGCGGTGCCGACCTTGGCCGCATCCGAGGCGATGTTGACGATCCGCCCGCCGCCGCGTGCCGCCATCCGGCCCGCAACGGCGAAGTGGGTGTTGAGGTTGCCCTTGAGGTTGATGGCGATGACCTTGTCCCAGAAATCGGGCGTGGTCTTGAGGAATGGCGCAGGACGATCCCAACCGGCGTTGTTGACCAGCAGCCATACGGGGCCGAGTTCGGCTTCCACTGCTTCGACTGCGGCTTCAACGGCGGGAAGGTCGCTCACGTCGAGCTGCCAGGTGCGCACGGTTGCGCCTTCACCGGCAAGCTTCGCGGTTTCTTCACCGGCAGCCGTGCTCAGGTCGAAGATGGCGACCTTGCAGCCTTCTGCGGCAAGACGCAGCGAAAGCGCCCGGCCAATACCCTGTCCGCCGCCCGTGACGATGGCGACCTTGTCCTGCAAACCCTTCACCTGTTCCTCCATGTCATGCGTGCGATCAGGAATCCATTTCCTGTGCGCCCTCAGCATCGCCGCCCACCAGTTCCAGCAGACGGCCCTTGATTTTTACCAGTACGGCTGCGCCGGCATCGAGTTCGTCCTCGGTTACCGCCGCAAGAATATCGGCCTCGACCGCGTCCACGCTTTCGCGGATGGTCGAGACCAGTTTCTGGCCCGCACGAGTCAGATAGACGCGGCGGGCGCGGGCATCGCGTTCGTCCGCGCGCCGTTCGACAAAGCCGGCAGTTTCCATCCGGTCGATCAGTCCGCCGATGGCGACTTTCGTCAGATCCAGATCGGCTGCCAGCGCGGTCTGGGTCATGCCATCGCGGCGTGAAAGGAACGCCAGCACCCACCATTGCGAACGCGTCAGGCCAAGCGGCTTGAGAGCGCGGTCCACGACAATACGCCGCAACCGCGACACATCGTGGATGAGAAAACCGAAACGAAGGCTGGAATCGAGATTTTTCTGGATCACTGCTATTTCTCCGGGAGAGGATTCTCCCGGACTAGCCGCCGTTTCGACTTCTGCAAGAGGGCGGGTAAGCAGGTTCACCGTTTCCTGCTCAGTTTGCCCTTGAACATGTCGCGCGAAATGATCGTTTTCATCACCTCGATCGACCCGCCTGCAATCTTGACGATGCGCGCATCGGCATAGGCGCGGGCAATGGGATATTCCCACATATAGCCCCAGCCACCGAACAGTTGCAGGCACTTGTCGACTGTTTCGCAATGCAGTTCGGAGGTCACCATCTTGGCCATGGCGGCATCGACGGGATCGAGCTTGCCCTCCATGAACAGTTCGATGCACTTGTCGGTAAACACCCGTGCCATCACTGCCCTCGCCTTGAGATCGGCCAGCACGAACTGGGTGTTCTGGAAGTCGGCAATCGTCTGGTCGAACGCCTTGCGCTCGCTGGTGTAGTCCACCGTGTAGTCGATAACCGTTTCGACGACCGTGGCGGAGCGGATGGCCTGGGCAAGCCTTTCCTGCGCCAGCTTGGTCATCATCAGCGAAAAGCCCTGGCCTTCCTCACCCAGCATGGCATCGGCGGGGACGCGCAGGTTGTCGAAGAACAACTCGGACGTATCCTGTGCCTTCATCCCCAGCTTGTCGAGGTTCTTGCCCCGGTTGAAGCCCGGTGTGTTGGCATCGACCAGGAACAGCGTCACGCCTTTTGCCCCGGCGGCCGAATCGGTCTTCGTCGCCAGCACGATCACGTCGCACATCTGGCCGTTGGAAATGAAAACCTTCTGTCCGTTGATCAGGAAATGATTCCCGTCACGTTCGGCTTTGGTCCTGATGGCCTTGAGATCGCTGCCAGCATGCGGTTCGGTCATGCCAAGCGAACCGATCGCTTCGCCGCGCACCATCTTGGGCAGCCAGTGCTTCTTCTGCTCTTCGCTTCCGAAGGTCAGGATGTAGGTAGCCACAAGGTCGGTGTGGATCAGGAACCCCGGACCGCTTGCGCCGACGCGCCACAGTTCTTCGAACACCACCACGTCGAACAGGTAATCAAGGCCAAGACCGCCGTACTCTTCGGGCACGGTGCAGCACAGCAGGCCCGCTTCGCCCGCCTTGAGCCACAGGTCGCGTGGCACGATACCGTCCTTTTCCCACTGTTCGTGGTACGGGACGATTTCCTTTTCGATAAAGCGGCGCACGGTTTCGCGCCACATGTCGTGTTCGGGCTGGAAGATATTGCGTTCGATCATGATCGTCCTAGCTTTAGCTGCGCTGCGACTTTTCCTTGGCGACCGAGGCGGCAATCGCCTCGCGTGCGGCGCGCCATTGTTCTCCGGTCAGGTTGGTCAGGTCCGCGAAGGTGCCTGGCCCGGCCAGATGCTGGCCGCCGTCGATCGCAATCGTCTGCCCGGTCAGATAGGGACTGGCATCGGACAGCAGGTACGCGACAAGGTTGGTCAGTTCCGGCATCTGCCCGAAACGACGCATGGGCACCGTTTCGCAGTTCGTGGCCGTGCTTTGCGTGTCGGGAATGGGGTTGAGCTTGTCCCATGCGCCTTCGGTTGGGAAGGGGCCGGGCGCGGTCGCGTTGAGGCGGATGCCGTAAGGCCCCCATTCGGCGGCCAGCGACATCGTCATCGCGTGGATCGCACTCTTTGACATTGCCGATGGCACGACGAAGGCCGAGCCGGTCCATACCCAGGTTGTCAGCATGGAAACTACCGAGCCGGGAATCCCGTCGCGGATCCACCGTTTGCCGCACGACAAGGTTGCATGGAAAGAGCCGTCCATCACGGTCGACGTGATCGCCCGGTAGCCGCGCGCCGAAAGCTCCTTGGTCGGCGCGATGAAGTTTGCGGCGGCATTGTTGACCAGACCTGTCAGCGGGGCGTCCTGCCAGATCGTTTCGATCATGGCGTCGACGGCATCGGCATCGCGGATGTCGCAAACGTGCGCGCCCACGGCAATCCCGGTGTCTTTGAAAATCTCTTCCGCCGTGGCGTCGAGCATGGCCTGACGGCGTCCGCAGATATGAACGCGGGCGCCAAGCCTGGACATGGCGTGCGCGATTTCACGGCCAAGCCCGCCGCCGCCGCCAGTGACCAGCACTGACTTTCCAGCCAGCGCATCGCTTGTGAAAATTGCCATTATCCTCTCCGTGTCGGCCCTTGCCAGACAATGTGAAGCTGTTTACTACATGATTCGAAGCTGTCAAGGCGACGCGGCGGATTTTAGCCCGCCCGGCCGATAAGGCAGATGATAGTAACGTAGTTTGCGGAGGGATTGCTTGGCACACGGTATCACTGCGGTGGGCGGATATCTGCCGCTGCTGCGTCTGGATCGCAAGGCGGTTGCGCGCGAACTATCCTGGTCCGGCCTGCCGATGCCACGCGCCGGAACGCGCGCGGTGGCTGGCTGGGATGAAGACTCGCTGACCATGGCGGTCGAAGCGGCGCGCGGTCTGATGGCCGATGGCCCTCCTGCGGCGCTGCGTTTTGCGTCAACGTCCGCCTATTTCACCGATCGCGCGCAAAGCGCCATCGCTGTCGACGCGCTGGCGTTGCCGCGCAGCACGCGCAGCACCGATGCCGCCAATTCCCGCCGGGCCGCCACGGGCGCGTTGCTTGACGCCCTGCTGGGGCAGGCCAGCGAAATCGTGACTGCTGGTGAAAAGCGCCAGACCCAGGCGGGCAGCGCCGCGCAACTGGCCTTTGGCGACGGTGCCAGCGCCGTGCGTACCGGCCCCGATGCGGCGGCGCGCCTTGCCGGGCATGCAACGCTGTCCCACGATCTCGTCGATCGCTATGCGTCGCAGGATCATCCCGCGTCGTACGCCTATGAAGAGCGGTTCGTCCGTGATGTGGCGGTGGCGGAACTCTTGGTTCCGGCGATCAAGGCGGCCTGTGCGGACGCCGGTATTGCTCCATCGGCGCTTGCCCATGCCGCTTGCGCGGAGCCGGTCGCTGCCACCTGGAAGGCGGTAGCGCGTGCGCTGGGCTGCCCTGCATCCAACCACTGCGAAAGCGTGACGGCGCAGGCAGGCGATCTTGGCGCTGCCCACGCGCTTTATGGTCTGGGGCTTGCCTTTGCAGCGGCGCAGCCGGGTGATTTCGTCCTGCTGGTCGGCTTCGGCAGCGGGGTCGATGCCCTGGTGTTCGAAGTGCTGGCGCCTGTTCCTGGCGCAGTGGACATGGCGGCAGGGCTTGCTGCGGGCCAGCCGCTGACCAGCTATTCGCGCTTTCTCAACCTCGCCGGATCCGTCGATCTCGACTGGGGCATGCGCTCCGAGTTCGAGCAGAAGGCGCAGGCCACCGTTCTGGAGCGGATCGGGCGCGACATGATCGGTTTTGTCGGTGGGCGCGACAGTCTGGGCAACGTCCAGTTTCCGAAAAGCCCGATGCCGGTGAACCCCGCACTCGACAAGCCTGAAGTGCTTGAGGATGTGCGCCTCGCCGAGCTGGAAGCAACGATCGTGTCGGTTACCGCCGACAGGCTGAACTACACGCCCGATCCGCCGTTCGATTTCGGCCTGGTGCAGTTCGATAACGGCGCGCGCGTGTTGATGGAGATGGTGGACCGGCCCGATGGCGGCTTTGCCGTTGGCCAGCGGGTAAGGATGCGGCTGCGGATCAAGTCGCAGAACCCGCGCCTTGGGTTCCGTACGTATTTCTGGAAGGCGGCGCCGCTTGCCCGTCCGCAACTGGGAGAGGCATGATGGCTGCTGGCATTCGTGACAAGGTTGCCATTGTCGGCATGGGCTGCACCCGCTTTGGCGAGCGGTGGGATGTTGGTGCCGATGGCCTGATGGTCGAAGCCTTTGCCGAGGCGCTGGCCGACGCAGGCATCGAACGCGCCCGGATCGACGCGGCGTGGGTCGGCAATGCGCTGGACGATATCAACGTGGGCAACAGTGCGCTCCCGGCGGCGCACGCGCTGCGGCTCGACAAGGTGCCGGTCACCCGTGTCGAGAACATGTGCGCGACCGGGACCGAAGCCTTGCGGGGTGCGGCCTATGCCGTGGCGTCGGGCGCCGTCGACGTGGCGCTGGCGATCGGTGTCGAAAAGCTCAAGGACACGGGCTATGGCGGGTTGCCGCTGCGCACCAAGGGCGTGCAGAACGACCTGTGGATGCCCTATGGTTCGGCCCCCGGCACTTTTGCCCAGTTGGCCGGGGCCTATGCTGCGCGCCACGGGGTTGATGCGGGCGACCTGAAGCGGGCGATGGCCCACGTTTCGTGGAAGAGCCACCAGAACGGCGCCCTTTCGCCCAAGGCGCATCTGCGCGGCGCTGTGGACATGGACAAGATCCTCAACGCACCGCTTATCGCCGACCCGCTGGGCAAGGCCGATCCGGTCACCATCAAGGCGATTCAGCTTTCCGCCAGCAACGGGTGGGAAATGCAGTTCGGGCAATGGGATGGGGCATCGGTGCCGAACACCCGTGCCGCCGCCGCACGCGCCTATGCCGAAGCCGGTATCCGCGATCCACGGGCCGAGCTTGACCTGACCGAAGTGCACGATTGTTTCTCGATCACCGAACTGGTGATTATGGAAGATCTGGGGCTGTCCGACGATGGCCGTGCCCCGGCGGATATCATGGATGGCCGTTATGACCGCGACGGGGCCATTCCCTGCCAGCTCGATGGCGGGCTGAAATGCTTTGGCCACCCGGTCGGCGCGTCGGGGCTGCGCATGGCCTACGAAGTCTATAACCAGTTGCAGGGGCGGGCGGGCGAGCGTCAGCGGGCCAAGGCCGATTTCGGCCTTACGCACAATCTTGGCGGGTCGCCGTTCAACAGCGTGGCTGCCGTGGCCATCCTTGGCCGCCTGAACTGATAGGAGAATTGGTATGGCGGGTCTGTGGTTCGATCAGTTTACGGTCGGTCAGGTCTTCAAACACGAAATCCGCAAGACGGTGCTGGACTACGAGAACAGCCTGTTTTCGTCGCTCACCTACAATCCGGCGCAGATTCACATTGATCACGCCTATTGCGCTGGAACCGAGTTCGGCAAGCCGCTGATGAACTCGATTTTCACGCTGGGTCTGGTGATCGGCCTGACGGTGCAGGACACGACGCTGGGCACGACGGTCGCCAATCTCGGCATGACCGACACCACCTTTCCGCGCCCGGTGTTTTCCGGTGACACGATCCGGGCAGAGACGCGCGTGCTTGAATTGCGGGAAAGCAAGTCCCGGCCGACTCAGGGCATCGTTACCTTCGAGCACCTCGGCCTCAACCAGCATGACGAGATCGTGTGCCGCACGGTCCGCAATGCGCTGATGCTCAAGAGCCCGGCATGAGGTTGCGCTCGCTCCTGTTCGTGCCCGGTGACAGCGACAAGAAGTTCGCCCGCGCCAGCACGTCCGGTGCCGACGTGCTGATCCTCGATCTTGAGGATGCGGTTGCACCGTCGATGAAGGCCGATGCGCGCGTGCGCGTGGCCGGATGGCTCGATCACGCCGGGGAGATCGAACCCGCCCTGTTCGTCCGGGTCAATCCGCTGGGTACGGGCCTGACGGACGACGATCTTGCCGCTGTGGTGCGCCCCGGTTTGGCGGGGATTCTCGTGCCCAAGGCAAACGGCGCGCAGGACGTGGCGACCATAGCCACAGTGATTGACCGGCTTGAGGCTGCTGCCGGAATGCCGGCGGGCACGGTCAGGATCATGGTTGTGGCCACCGAAACGCCGCAGGCCATGTTCGCGCTGGGCAGCTATTCGCCGCCCCATCCGCGCCTTGTCGGCCTTACCTGGGGTGCGGAAGATCTTGCCGCGGCCATTGGGGCCACCGCGAACAAGGAAGCCGACGGCCAATGGACTGAACCCTACCGGTTTGCCCGCAGCCTGTGCCTGTTCGCCGCTGCATCGGCGCAAGTCGCACCAGTCGATACGCTTTATGCCGATTTCCGTGATGCGGAAGGGCTGGAAGCCGATTGCCGCCGGGCGCGGCGCGACGGTTTTACCGGGCGGATAGCGATCCACCCCGACCAGGTGGATACGATCAACCGCTGCTTTTCCCCTTCCGAAGCCGAAATTGCCGATGCCCGCCGCATCGTCGCCGCGTTCGCGGCCAATCCCGAACTCGGCACCATCGGCATAGACGGCAAGATGTACGACATCCCGCACCTTAAGGCCGCGCAAAAGACGCTGGCCGCAGCAGGAAAAGACGCATGAACGGTTTTGCGCGCGGTGCATGTCTGGCGTGTCCGGCGTCAGCGCCAATGGCACAGATTTGAGGTTGTGAATTAAGGAGGATTTGGGCTTCGTCGTAGTGACGAAGGAACGAAGATGAA
>FWWL01000864.1_pt1 | contig 78977 bp, 80 predicted proteins | sample 2228331 | NCBI WGS metagenome assembly FWWL01 (sample SAMEA103939775, study PRJEB20133) | metagenome | reverse complement strand
ACCTGCCCAGTGCCCCGGCACTCGGAGCGTCGCAGCGCGATGCTCCGAGGCTATCCTTACCCCTTTATTTTGAATTTTCTCCCGCTTTGTGCTATAATGAAAGGGCTAAAGAGAGGGAGGTCTTCTATGAAAAAAGCCTGGCTCACCCTTATGTTTACACTCGTATGGGGCATGGTATCAGCCCAGACCGTCAACCAGCTCCTCTCAGAGAGAGAATTTCGTGTGGGCATGATGCGGTTTTACAATCGCCAATACCAGGCAGCCATCCAGGTCTTCCAGCGGTCGCTTGACCTTGACCCCCTCAATTACCGGGCTCGCTACTACCTTGGTGAGGCATATCTTCAGGCAGGTTACACCCGTCAGGCCATCGAAGAGTGGGAAAACCTCGTCCAGCTTGGAGGAGCAACCTATCAGGTTAAACAACGTCTCAACGACCTCTACTACCAACTCTCCATGGACAAAAACTACACCCTCTATGAAAACTATGTTCTCAGCCAAATCTACGATGGACTCAGAGACGGAGCACACAAGGTTATCCGATCGGGTTTTCTATTCTATGATGAGCAGGAAGACACCATCCTCGTGTCTTCTCTTGGCACCCGCTATATCTCCGAGATAGACAACACTGGCAGGGTTATCCGGACGATTGGACGCAAATGGTGGGAACAAACAGTACTTTCCACCCCTATGGGTATCTTTCTCTACGATGGAAAAATCTATGTCTCTGATTACACCAGGGACAAAATCTTTATCTTTAATCGAACAGGTAAACTTCTCGGGTCTTTTGGTACGCATGGTTACCAATCTTCAAACATTGCCGGTCCCATGGGGCTTCATATCGTCAATGGCTATCTCTATGTCGTAGACAACGGGAATGACCGCATCCAGAAGTTTACCACCGAGGGAGAGTGGGTACAAACCATAGGTGAGGGAGACCTCATTCGCCCAACCGATATCGTATCCGATGGTAGCTATCTCTATGTAAGTGACACAGGCAACAAGCGAATTGTTGTCTATGACTTCTTTGGCAACTTCATACGCGAAATTGTCTTAAATAGCATCGAAGAACCACGAGGGCTTTCACTCAAGGGAGAGTTTCTCTATATCGTCGACAGCAAAAAGGGCATCTATCTCTATAACCTCGGTACCGATGAGATGGAAGCCCTTACGACGGAGGAAAAGGCACTCGCAAGACCATTTGATGTAGCAATTGACAAACAGTATCGACTCCATCTCTCGGACATCAATAGTACCAAGATGGCCATCTACACCCCTCTTCAGATGAAATATGTCAACCTTGGAGTCTTTATCTCTCAGATATGGCTGGACAAATATCCCAAAAACCTCATCCACTTCCGGGTGTGGGATCGACAGGGAAATCCCATCTACAACCTGAGACAGGAAAACATTGCCATCTACGAGGAAAACACCCTGGTTCCCTTTATTCGACTCGGACAGACCTACAATTATCGGGATAGACTCTATCTCAAAATAGTCATCGAAATGGACCCCACGATGGACAAATACCGAGAAGAACTGCAGGAATTCTTAAAGGCCCTTATCGAGCCTATGCAAGGGACAGATAAACTTGACCTCACCCTCATCGGTGCAACCACAGAAGACACAGGTTCCTACGCGGCAGCCCTCCTCTCCACTCTTGACAAGGTAAAGAACTATCCTGCCGGACCACTCCGAAACGTGGACAAAGCCCTGTATGACGCAGTAACTTCCACGCTCAATGTGAATGTAAATAAAGCCATTATTTACTTTACCTCTGGACAAACCTCGTTTGATTCCTTCACCACCTATGAACCTGATGTTATTACCACCTATGCGAGACAAAACGCTGTTCCCATCTACGTTATCCACATGGGAAGTCGTCGACAACCCCTCTACGAGGAAATAGCGAACAAAACCTTTGGGAAGTACTATACCTTTCAGAATATGAAAGATATTGTTCAACTCTATCAAACCATACGAGAGGCTCCACCCCTGGAGTATATTGTCTCTTATACAGGACTCAACCTTCGTGGTCTCCCGAATTTCTGGGTCAATGTGAAACTCAAAGTCCAGTACAAAGACTTTATGGGCGTCGTTGATGGTGGCTATTTTGTCCCTGAAGTCTTCTCATCACCCTTTGGTCCCAAACTCATCGACCTCAACCGAGAACAGTTCAAGCTCCGCCAGTCCCAACCAAAGGAAGAGTAGTCCATGCTCTATCAGAAATATCCACCCCCTTTGCGAAAGAGCTTTGCGTATGCCTTTTCAGGTATAAGGAGAGTAGCTCTTCGAGAGAGAAATTTTCGGTTGCATCTTGCAGCAGCCACGGTAGTGTTTGTTTGTGGGGTGGTGTTTCGTATCACTTTTGTTGAATGGGGTGTTGTTTTTCTCGCGATAGGGATGGTTCTTTCCCTTGAGGTTGTCAACACCTGTATTGAGACACTCTGTGACTTGGTCAAACCTGACAAACATGGCACCATTCGCCGAATCAAAGACATGGCAGCAGGGGCTGTACTGATAGCCAGTCTTGCAAGTGCGGCCACGGGACTTGTGATCTTTGGTCCCTATGTGTGGAATTGGCTCATGAGAGTAATAGGGTCAAAGTAGGTTTTGAGACTCTGGGCAAGCTGAGAAAATAAGGGGTGTTCGGCGGTAAGATTGTAACGTTCCTTTTCTAAAAGCTCTACTGAAACTGTTTCGAGAACCTTGACCGGCGGAAAGGAAAAAACCATAACCTTGTCGGCAAGCATCAGGGCTTCGCTCGGGTCATGAGTGACCAGGATGGTGTAGGTCTTGTCCCGACGCCAGTGGTTTCGCAGACGAGGCAACAGGCGCTGCTTGAGTCCAACATCCCATGCTCGAAACGCTTCATCAAGGAAAAGCCACTCCCCCCCAAAAAGCCAGGCACGAGCCAGAGCCACCCTCTGTTTTTGTCCACTACTGAGTTTCCCGACGGGAAGAGAGCCGTTTTCGATTTCCAATTCTTTCAAGATGGTATGTATGGTTTGGCGGGAGAGTTTGGGACACACGAGTCGTATATTGTCGATGCTTGAGAGCCATTCGATGAGTCGAAGCTCCGGAAAAACTACACCTGCGGGTCTGATGGTTACAACCTGTCCACTCGTTGGTTGTACAAGACCGAGGACAAGACGCAGGAGGGTTGTTTTGCCACAGCCGGATGGGCCGAGGATAGCCGTTATCCCCGGAGAAATATCAAGAGTAAAACGCTCAAACACCTTTTTATCTCCAAAGGCGAGAGAAAGCTCTTCACAGAGTCTCATGCTACCTCCAGGTGAAATCGCCGTTTGAACAAGCCTATCAACTGAAGAAGGAGAATATCAATCACCCAGCTCAGCAGAAAGAGTAGCATCGCCCAGGCAAACAGTTGTGAGATGTTAACATAGGTTTTTGCCCAGAAGAGTTGATACCCTATACCCTGAGCAGGAAAAGCCAACACCTCAGCCATAACCACAATCTTGATAGAGAGGGTGATAGTCCCCCTGAGTGTTGTTGAAAGGGCAAAAAGTACATGGGGTAAATACAGAGTCACATGCCGCCTCAGTCCTCGAATTCCGAAAACATCAGCCATCTCAAGAAGCTCAACAGGCACACTGAGCATGGCCTGTCGTATACCCAGAATCCATAGAGGAAAGGTTGTAAGAAACGCCAGAACCACCGGCGTGGTCTCTCGAGTAAACCAGAGGATAGCCACCAGTACCCACACGATAGCAGGGATGCTTTGGAACACGAGAAGCCATGGCTGAATGAGCGAAAAAATACCCCTATACCTTCCTGAAAGTATCCCCAGAACAATACCTGGTCCAGCACTGAGGAGAACCCCGATCCCTATCCGGAGCAGGGTGGTAAAAAGATGCCCATAGGTTTCACCCTTTCCCAGCAGACGGAAAACCTCCCTTACCACCTCATGGGGAGAGGGTAATAAAAGGGAGGAAGCAACCCAAAAGGATGCCACCTCCCAGAGTATCACCAGACTTGCTACCCCGATAGTGAAGAAAATTTTACCACGCAAAGAAGTTGTCATCAGGGATGTTTCCTACAGCTTGTTCATCGATAGCCTTTAGTTCATTAAAATAAAGCAATAACTCCTTTCGCATCATGCGAGCGGGGAGATAGGTGAGTCCCATGTTGGGAATCGCTTTTTCGATGACGGCAGGTGGTATCTGAAGCCCCAGACCAGCCACACCTACCTGACTCGCCTCAGCGGGATGAGCATTCACCCAGGCAACCTCTTTTTGATAGGCCTGGAAAAACTTTGCCACCTCTGCCTGATTTTTGGCAAGGTAACCACTAAAGCCCACTATTGCCGTCTGAGGAACACCGTTTCTCGTCTTGAAAAAGGTATCCCATTCGGTACGATATACCTTGAGGAGACGGACTTTTGGGTTTTTGGTGAGAACGAGAGAAACAAGTGGTTCAGGGAGCACGGCATTCTCAATCTTGTCAGCCATCATCAATTGGGCAATCTGGGGAGAATCTCCGTAGATAATCTCTGGCCGAACCCCGGCCTGTCTGAAAAGTACCCGACTCACCGTATCTGGCGAAGAGCCAGGGGCACCAATATGCACCTGTTTGCCACTAAGGTCCTGCCAGGATGTGTAGGACTGGTTGGTGGTGAGAAGAGCCAGCATACCAACCGAGGTAATCCCCACAAGACGGAGGTCAGACATCCTGGTGTAGAGTTTGGCAGCTACATTGGCAGGGATGATAAAAAGCGCCTCCTCTCTTTTGACCAGGAGAGGTATCACCTCCGTATTCACATCCTGATAAAACACAACATTGACCTGATTGGTGAGTCTCACAAGAGGCAGAGCTGGTGCCGCCTTGGGACTATAAATCGTCAGCCCGAACACAAGAGAAGGAATAATCAACAAAAGATATCGCATACTCTCCTCCTTACGATAGATATAGTTTTAATATAATCCAAAATTCCCCAAAAAGCAAACATCTTTTTCTTATATCTGGTAGTTTTTTTCAAAAAAGCGCTGAAGCACCTGAGATGCCCTGGGGTGTTTTTGACAGTAGAGGAGAAGCGAGTAGAGATAACTCTCTGGCTCCCCTGTATCGAGCATCATCCCCTTCATGGGTAGAGCACGCATCCTGCCCTTTGATGCCAGAGTGTTGATTGCATCGATATGGTAGAATTCTCCTGTCGTATGATGTTTCCAGCCCTCTTCTAGGAGAGAGAGGAGTTCAGGCTCAAAAAGGTACCGGCCTATGGACACCCAGTTACTTGGTGCCTCATGGGGGGCAGGCTTTTCCACAATACGGGAAACAGCAACCGTATCCCCCTCGAGCTGACCAGCAACCACACCATAACGGCTGATATTCTCATACTCCTCCCGGACAACCAGATAACTCGAAGGTTGTTTGGCATAAGCGGCAAGGAGCTGTGCGGATATCCCGGGTGTATGGAGAACAATATCATCAGGATACGCCACCACAAAAGGCTCATCCTTTATCCATGGTTTGAGGAGAAGGAGGGCATGCCCTGTTCCCTTCATCTCCTGTTGTCGTATGAAAGAGATGTTGATGTTTCTGGGTTTGATAGCCTCGAGGTGTTTTGTTTTTTGTTCTCGGGTAAAGACGGCTTCAAGCTCTACTTCTCGGTCAAGATAGTCCTCTAATACCTTTTTTCGGCGACTGGTGATGATGATAACGTCCCTGATACCTGCTTCTTCAAACTCGTCGAGAATCATATCCAGAAGCGTTCTGTCATAAAGGGGGAGAAGCTCTTTGGGCAAGGTTTTGGTAATGGGAAGAAAACGACTCCCATACCCAGCAGCAACAATCACACCTTTCATAGGTTCCTCCTCTGTAATAACGCCTTAGTATAGGAAAAACACAGGAAAAAGTCAATCTCCTTCATTGTCATCCTGAGAAAAACATACCACACAGCCCCGACTCAGAGGGTGAATACTCAGATGCGTGAGATGGAGACGAGATAGCTCTTCTTCAACCTGAGCTCCTTTGAGAACCACATAGTGCTCTGCCTGTGGGGCATGGTTTTTGGTCCAGGCAAGAATCCGTTCAAGAGGGCCATACGCCCGAGAGACTACCTCACACGGTTCAGAAAACACAAAAGACGGTCGAACCTCGATGATATGAGTATTGGTGAGGTGGAGTTTTGCCGTAATGTAATCGAGAAAAGCAAGCTTTTTTTTGTCTACGTCGGCGAGAAAAACCTCCCGCTGCGGCAAAGCAATAGCGAGTGGAATACCAGGAAGCCCTCCCCCTGTTCCCACATCAATGATGGGAAGATGAGAGGTAAGAAAGGGGATAATCTCCAGACTGTTTTGGAGATGTTCTTCGTCAAAGTTTGCCTCTGTCGACCTACCGATAAGGTTGGTGGTCTTGTTCCAGTGGAGTAGCTCTTTTTTGTACTGTGTGAGGAGGTGGTGTTGTTCGGGAGAGAGTTCAGGAAACACGCCCATACTCCTGGAGAAGCTTATTGGCGATAGCGCGGGCTTTTGTCTCGGCTGGTGCGAGAGACTCCCATGAGAGAGGTAGTTTGGATTCCTCACTGGCATGAAAACGTTCCAGTCCTTTTTCTATCAGTATCTCGATATCGATGAAGCGTATCTTCTGCTGAAGAAAAGCACCCACAATCTCCTCGTTCAGGGCATTGAGTGCCAGAGGGAGGAGTCCTCCCATTCTCCCTACCTCATATGCCAGTGCCAGCAAGGGAAACCTCCCCTCAGGAATATCAAAAAACTCAAGGGGTTTGGTGATCAGTGAAAACACAGACTCAGAACAAGGGGGAATATGGGGATAGAACATCGCCATCCCGATGGGGTAGCGCATGTCACTGGGGGAAGCGACCATGACCTGGGTTCCATCGGTGAGCTCGACAATACCATGAACAAGGGATTGGGGGTGAATGAGTACCTTGATGTTCTCAAAAGGTATACGGAAAAGATAATGAGCCTCAATAACCTCAAAGCCCTTGTTCAGCATGGTGGCACTGTTTACCGTAATGTAGCTTCCCATGCTCCAGGTTGGGTGTTTCAGGACATCCTGGATGGTGGTATGGGCACTGGCAGGTGTTTTAAAAAACGGGCCACCCGAGGCGGTAAGGACGATGTTTTTAACCGCTTCCTTCTCAAAACGGCTCAAAATGGTAAAGATGGCATTGTGTTCGCTATCGAGAGGAATAATCTGTCGTTTGGTGGCGTCCAGAGAATCGTTAATGAGTGGGCCTGCGGCAACGATCGCTTCTTTGTTTGCTGAGAGGAGATGTTTTTCGTGCCGGATGGCGGCCATTGTTGGAGCAAGCCCAGCCAGGCCTGCTATCGCTATAACCACCATATCCGCCTCTGGAAGAGAGGCAAGCGTGGTAAGACCCTCTTCTCCGGAGAGAAAATTTATCTCCCCGTAACACTCTCGCCACTCTGGAAGCTCTGGGAGACAGATGTACGCTGGTCGAAATTCCTCGACAAGGGAGCGTATCTTTTCCTTCTGACTATGACCACTGAGGCCAATGAGTTGAAACTCCGCAGGATACCGGCGAATGATATCAAGCACCGAGGAGCCAATAGACCCCGTGCCTCCCAGGAGAACGACTTTCTTAGGCATACCTTTCCCTACGACTGAAGACGCTTTAGCAGATTCTGCACACGGGCGAGCGCCTTTTGTTTGCCAATCAGAGGGAGGATAAAGTATATCTCAGGACCTGACACACGGCCGGTGATAGCAATCCTCAAAGGGAGGAAAAAGTTTTTGCCCTTAACACCGAGTTCTTTCATCATGACCATCGCCATATCGCGAAAAACCAACTCATCAACCTCTTTCGTCTCGGCCTCCAGCTTCTCATAAAAAGCCTGGAGAACCCTTGGAGTGGTCTCAAGTCTCAAAAATGGCTCAGCTTCTGGTTCGATGGGAAAGTCCTCCCGCAAAAAGTAAACAAGATGCTCCCTGATATCGGAGAGGCGGCTACAATACCCACGGATGAGGTCGAGAACACCCATATAAAAAGCCTTTTTCTCAGGGCTTTTGAGCTCTGCTTCACTGACCCACCCTGTTTCAACAAAGAAAGGGAGAGCCTCTTCATAGAGTTTTTCGAGAGGAGTCTGAATAATATAGTGTTTGGAAATCCAGTCGAGCTTATCGTAGTCAAAAACAGCCGGACTCGATGAAAGCCTCTCTAGGTCAAAAAGCTGAAGAAGTTCCTCCCGAGAAAGGAGTTCTCTTCCATCGGGGCTTGACCACCCCAACAGTGCCAAATAGTTGAGAAGAGCCTCAGGCAGATATCCCAGCCGTCGAAACTCATCAACGCTGGTCACACCGTGGCGTTTGGAGAGTTTTTGTTTGTCTGGACCCAGGACGAGCGCCATGTGACCAAAAACAGGGGGGTGTGCCCCGAGGGCTTGATAGATCATGAGTTGTCTCACCGTGTTGGAGAGGTGATCGTCACCCCTGAGTACATGAGTGATCTTCATCAGGTAATCATCTATCACAACGGCATAGTTGTACACCGGGAGACTGTTTGAACGGATGATCACAAAATCTCCTACCATCCCCTTAGGAAAGTGTACCTCGCCCTTAACAACATCCTGGAGGGTGTACTCCTGATCATAGGCTACGAAACGAATAACCGGTTTCCGACCCTCAGCCTCAAAAGCCTTACGTTGAGATGCCGTAAGGTGCCGGCAGCGTCCATCATAATGGGGGGGCTTACCCTCTGCGAGAAGTTTTTGTTTGGATGCCTCGATCTCCTCAGGGGTACAGTAGCAGTAATAAGCCCTGCCTTCATCAATGAGTTTCTGGGCATACTCTTGGTATATAGAGAGGCGTTCACTTTGGGTATAGGGACCATAGGGACCACCGACATCCGGACCCTCATCCCACGACAACCCTAACCAATGGAGATCCTCCATGAGTTTGCGTGTGTAGGCCTCTTCAGAGCGTTCGAGATCCGTGTCCTCGATTCGCAGGACAAACTGACCACCGTGTTTTCTGGCATAGAGGTAGGCAAAAAGCGCCGTACGAACATTTCCCACATGGATCTGTCCTGTAGGCGAAGGGGCAAACCTCGTCCGAACCATGCATACTCCTTGTTTTTCGTCTTTTTCACAAGAGAGTATATTATAAGGAAAAACGAGGGGAAAAGCAAAAAGTGACCAGGGGGAGAGTTGTTAAAAAAATTTTTCTCAAAGTACTTGAGAAAAGCTACAAAACACCAAACCACCCAAAAAAGGCTGGCAAACGCCAGCCTTTTTTTATCCATTCACATACCTATCCAGAGACTGGACTTTTTCCTTGTTGCCAAAGACCACGAGCTTGTCTCCAGACTCGAGAACTGTATTCTCGGGGTGGGGGTTGTAAAAGATCGTACTTCCCCGCCGAATAGCAAAAACGAGAAGCCCTGTTTTCTGGTAGATGTTTGCCTCGCGGAGGCTTTTACCGATGAGGGAGGATTCTGGCTCGATAACCACCTCCCCCACAAACACATTCTCATCAGCTGACGACTCCAGTTCCCCCACAAAGGAGAGAAAATGCTCATTGAGCATGGTGGAGGCAAGATGTCGCCCGATGAGAAAATCTCCTGAGATAATCTCATCTACCCCAATCTGCTGAAATTTACGGATGTTTTTCTCATCAATCACATAGGTAGCGATTTTAATATGGGGGTTAATCTGCTTGGCTGACATAGCGATGAAGAGATTCTTGATATCGTCTCGAACACAGCAGAAGATAGCCGATGCCCTATCAACCCCTGCCTGCAACAGCACCTCCTCATCGGTTGCATCGCCCTCAAGAAGCCAGTTGTTTTCGATGGTGTATTCCTGTTTTAATCGTTCAAAGTTTTTGGGCTCAATATCAATCCCCACGAACCGTTTCTTGTTGCGAAGCAGCGTTTCTATGACATGTTTTCCTACCTTGCCACATCCACAAACAATATAATGCTGACGAATCATAAAAAGTTCTCGAAGCATACGTTTCCTCCTGTTATCGATGGAGAGGTAGCTCTCAATAATCTGTGCCCCAAGTAAACTCAACATCCCAACAAAAACCATAACACCACTGAGCGAGTAAATGATCGTAAACAAACGTCCACCGTGAGACAATGGATGAATTTCCTGAAATCCAAGGGTAGTGATAATAATAACACTCATATAGAGGGCATCAAACCAATCCCATCCCTCAATACTCACATATCCAACAGTTCCTATCACAAGGACTGTAAAAAGTACAAAGACAAAAAAGAAAACTCGCCTAATAAAAAAAGCCTGCATGAAGCCTATTCTCCTCGTTGAGTATATCATAGAGAGGATAAATTTTTTTTGCAAAAAAGAGAAATTCGTACTACTATACTCCTATGAAAAAAATAGCAAAACTCCTCATGACTCTGGGATGGATCGTACTCTCGACTGGTTGGGCGGAGGTATCGTACATTCTCACCAATCTCGGGCTTGTGGATGTGGGGCAGTTGAGTGGAGGGCGTATTGTGGTTTCTCTCATCTACTCCATCACCAACAATTTTCTCAGGGAAGATGTGTATGGCGATCTCGAAAAAGCCTACCTGGTTCAGGAGGCTGCTGAGAGGCTCGTCTCTGCCCAGAGTCTCCTGGAACACAAAAAACCAGGATATAGGATTCTCGTTTACGATGCCCCTCTCCATCCAGAAAAAAATGTGGGAAAGAGTCAAAAACACACCTCAACGTATCTATGTCGCTTCTCCTGAACGGGGTTCACTGCATAACTATGGGGTGGCAGTTGATGTTTCTCTCGTTGACGAGACAGGGCAGGAGCTAGATATGGGGACACCAGTGGACTTTTTTGGTGAACTTGCCTGGCCGAGGTATGAGAAACGGTTTCTTCGAGAAGGAAAACTCTCCCCAGCTCAGGTCAGTAATCGTCTTCTTCTCCGTGAGGTTATGTGTGAGGCTGGCTTCTCCCCTATCGAAATAGAATGGTGGCACTGTCAGCTGTGTACTCGGGAAGAAGCAGCAAAAAAATACTCCATCATCCCCTGAAAACAAAAATTGACAGCGAAAGCGTTTTCCCCTATACTATAGTTAATCGAGCTTTTGAGAGGGTGTATGCATCATCACGATCATGCTGAAGGTATGAAGTTCTGGATTATCGTTCTCCTCAATGCCGGTATTACTCTGTTTGAGGTGGTGATGGGGTTGGTGGCGGGTAGTCTCGCTCTGGTGGCCGATGCCCTTCATAATCTCAGTGATGTAGGGGCTGTGGTGTTGAGTTTCTGGACACGGAGTCTCGGGAGACGTGCCTCTGATGAGAAACATACCTATGGCTACAAACGGGCGGAGATTCTTGCTGCTTTGGTCAATGCCCTTGTCCTGATAGGTATATCTGTCCTCGTTCTACGAGAAGCGGTGGGACGTTTTTTCACACCGGCAGGAACAAGCGGGATGGTTATGGTCATTGTCGGAGGGGTTACCTTTGTCGCCAATGGTTTTTCAAGTCTTCTCCTTCATCATGATGCGCACGAGAGTCTCAACATGCGTTCCAGTTATCTTCACCTGTTATCGGATGCCTTTTTCTCTCTCGTTATCGCTGTGGGAGGTGTCCTCGTATGGTGGAAACCCTCGGCGACATGGGTAGATCCTCTTCTCTCTGTGCTTATCGCCGTATGGATGATGCGAGAGTCCTGGAAGGTTGCCCGTCAAACGGTAGAAATCCTCATGCAGGCAGCCGCACCTCTGGATTACGAGAAACTTCAACAGGCTATTGAAAGTGTGCCGGGGGTAAAAAACATCCACCATGTTCACACCTGGCGATCCGATGAACATACGGTCTACCTCGAAGCCCACATAGAGATGGAAGACACGCGTCTCTCGGAAGCCTGTGAGATTGGGCAGAGAGTTGAAGAAAAACTCTCGGAATTTGGGATAGCTCACGTGACGCTTCAATATGAAACTGACCGCTGTCGGGAAAAAAGCTTCTTTGTCAAGAAATAAAACTTTGGGTATACAGTGCCATTTGCGTTTTTTCGTTTTTTGGCTTATACTTATAGACACAGAAAGTATTGAGGTCATCCATGAGGTATATTAGTTCGAGAGGCAACTATCCCGAGATAGGGATTAGTGAGACTATTGTTGAGGGTATGGTCCCGCGAGGGGGGTTATTTCTTCCCGAGAGTATTCCAGCAGTGGATTTTTCCTTTCTCCTTCAGGCAAACAATTATCAGGAGGTAGGGTATCGGGTGCTTGAGCCCTACTTTTGTGAAGGGGACAAGCATTTTTCTGAGGAGGAACTCCGTTCTTCTCTTGAGGCAGCTTACAGTCCTGAGAATTTTGATACACCTGAAATAGCTCCGGTGAGTTTGCTTTCAGAGAATATTGGTATCCTTGAACTCTGGCATGGACCAACCGCGGCATTTAAGGATATGGCACTCCAGATCTTGCCCCACTGGCTGGTAACCGCCAAGAAAAAACTCGGTCGAAAAACGGTGACGGTCATTCTCGTTGCTACCTCAGGGGATACAGGAAAGGCAGCCCTCGAAGGCTTCAAAAACATTCCCGGGACAGAGATTTATGTGTTTTTCCCCGATGAAGGGGTAAGTCTGGTGCAGAAACTCCAGATGCTTACCACGGATGGTGTTAATACTCGGGTTATCGCTGTTGAGGGTAACTTTGATGATTGTCAGACCATGGTCAAGGAGATTTTTGCCAGCCAGGAGTTCAAAGCAAGACTTTCGACCAGACAGTACGAACTCTCCTCGGCAAACTCCATCAACTGGGGAAGGCTTGCTCCACAGATCGTGTACTATGTCTGGGGGTATGCCCGGCTTATCCGTAAACTGGGGCTCGGTATTGGTCATGAGATCGATGTCGTTGTTCCCACGGGCAACTTTGGCAATATTCTCGCTGCCTATTATGCGAAACGGATGGGGCTTCCTATCCGCAGGCTCATCTGTGCCTCAAACCAGAACAATGTCTTGACGGACTTCCTGCGGACGGGAGTCTATGATCGCAAACGCCCCTTCTACAAGACCTACAGTCCCTCGATGGATATTCTGATCTCATCAAATCTGGAGCGTTTCCTCGCCGAAGTGACGAAACACAACTTTCTTAAAATCCAGAACTGGTATATGGAACTTCAGCAGCAGGGGAGGTTTAAGGTAGATAGCACAACCCTGTCAGCCATGAGAGAGGTCATGTCTGGGTACTGGACATCGGAGACACAGACCCTCGAAACGATTCGTGAGGTGTATGAGAGGGAACACTATCTCCTCGATCCCCATACTGCTGTGGCTTACCACGGACTCAAACAGTACTGGGAGGAAACCGAAACGAGGGTTCCAGCGCTTGTCTGTAGCACTGCTTCCCCTTTCAAGTTTAACGGAGCTATCTACAGGGCACTCTTTGATACCGAGTCCCCTGAGGATGAGTTTGCTGCTGTGGAGAGGATTGTGGAGTATACGCACCTCGAACCTCATCGTGCTGTCAAAACTCTCCCCGGAAGACCTGTGCTTCACCGGGATCATATCCGACCAGCCGAGGGTTTGGGCTACCTGGAAAGAAAACTCCTCTCCAAAAAACACCTCAAGCTTAAAAAACCACCTCATTCATGATACAGGGACTTGAGATCGTTGGCTTTCGTAATTATACTGAGACTCGTTTTGATTCTCTGCCTGAAAAAACGGTCATCGTTGGTCCCAATGGTAGTGGGAAAACCAATCTTCTCGAGGCGATCACGGTCTGGTTGACGGGGGACTCTTTTCGTACCAATAACCTTCAGGAGGCGATATCCTGGGGAGGGCAGGGGTTTTCCCTGCGGGGGATCCTTGATCATGATGAGTATCACTTTGGCTATACCTCAACTGCCCGTCTCTATAGAAAAAACGGCAAAACCGTCACAGCAGGAGAATACCGTCAGCATCACCCTGTGCTCGTTTTTCTCCCTGAGGACACCATCCTTCTCTATGGTGGTGCGGAAGGTAGGAGAAGGATTCTCGACCAGATCCTTACCACCCTGGATAATGAGTACCGTTCTGTTTGGCTGGCCTACCATCGTGTACTCAAACAACGCAATGCTCAGCTCCGTCTCTCACCGGGGGAGGCTCGTATCTGGGATAAACAGTTGATAGGTTTTGGTAGTCAGATTATCGAAAAAAGGCTCATATACTTGCGAAAGATCTCCTCCCGGGTGCAGGAATATTACTCCGATCTGTACGGAACAAAACTCGAACTTCGTATGCTTAATACCTTTCGTATAGAAAAGGATATACGTGAGAGTTTTTTGCAAGCTCTTGTACAGACAAGGGGACTTGAGGCCCAGAAAAAGCTCACCCTTATTGGTCCTCATCGCGATACCTTTGAGATTCGAGGGGAGGATAAACTCTTCAGGAGTTTTGCTTCTCAGGGACAGAAACGCGCCTTTGCTCTTCTACTCAAAATCACCGTGGCCACCATCCTCCGGGATCAGGCGAGAATTCCTCTCCTTCTCTTTGATGATGTGATGCTCGAGATGGATCACGAGAGACAACGGATGCTTCTCAGTCTCTTCTGGGATAGTTTTCCCTGGATGTGGACAGTCTATGCGAGGGATATGGTGCCAGGACCAAGAACCTACGAGGTGATTGAACTTCCACGGTGAGCTTATGTTCTCGAGACCTTTGCACAAAAGCTATTTCCTTGTTTCAGTCCCAACAAACACAAAAAAATCAACAAAAGGGATAGCAAAAAACTGAAACAAAGTAATAGGCTATTTCAGAAACCTCTCAATAATCTATAATCTATCTAAGAACTTTGCCCGAATAGCTATTTCCTTTTTTCAGTCCAAAAATCAGTAAAACAGGCGATGAAAAACTGCAACATAGTAATAGCGTATTTCCAGAACTTCCCAATGAGTTATTCTTGGGCGAGGTTAGCTCTTTGTGCTGTTGCTTTTTTACAGTTTGCCCTTGTGTCCAAAAAACTGCAAAAACGTAAGAGCGTTCTTTTTTGCACAGTTTTAAAAGGGCTTTTCCCTTTTTCTGTTTTCTGTGGTTCGTGCAAAGGTCTCTATCTCTGAATAAGGTTCCTATTGACAGTTCCTATGCTGTTGCCTTTTTATAGTCTCTTTTTCACTACAAAAAAACTGCAAAAACGCTATAGCCCTTTTTTTCCCAAACTGTTGGAAAAAATTTCCCTCTATGATTCGTACAAAGGTCTCAACCTTTGCAAACTCTTGGAGGCACTTTTCTGATTCACAAAAAAGCCCTCCCGTTTTGGGAGGGCTTGTAGTTATCATCGATGCTTAATCCCCAGCCTCAGAGACAGCCACATTGGGCACAGGGAAGTTCTTGAGAATATACTCCTGGGCTGCAGCCACCGACTTCCCGAGCTCAAACTGATACCCGAGCTCCTTTAGAGCCAATTCCATTGCCTGAAGCTCAACGAGGATATCCGATTTGTCCACATAGCCGAGATGTCCAAGACGGAAGATCTTTCCCTTCATGGAGCCCTGACCACCAGCTATGGTTACCCCATACTTGTCACGCATGTAGGCTGGTATCTTTGCCCCATCCACACCCTCTGGTACACGGATAGCCGTTACCGAATCCGATGGACGAACATTGGGCACATCAGCAAACAGCTTGAGTCCTATAGCCTGAACCGCATGGCGGAAGGTCTCAGCAACCAGGTAGTGCCGCTTGATCACATTGTCCATGCCTTCCTCAAGCATCATCTTGAGGGCTACATTGAGTCCCATGAAGAGACTGATAGCAGGAGTCCAGGCAGTTGTCTTCTTTTCGAGGTTTTTTTTCTCCTTGGCCAGGTCAAAGTAGAAACGGGGGAGTTTTGCCTCTTGCATGAGCTTTTCAGCCTTGGGAGAGTAGGCTACAAACGCCAGTCCCGGTGGAATCATGAAGGACTTCTGAGCACCGGCAATCGCTACATCAATCCCCCACGCATCCATCTCAAACTCCATAGCTCCAATGGCGGTTATACCATCGACAACCATGATGGCAGGAGTCTCCCTCACCACAGCAGCAATCCCCTTCACATCAAAGGCAACCGCCGTAGAGGTTTCACTGTATTCGGTGTAGACTCCCCTGGCCTGGGGATACTGCTTCAGTGCCTCCTTTACCTGTTCGGGCTTGATATCCTTGCCATACTCAGCCTTCAGTTCAACGACATTCAACCCATAGGCACGACCAATCTCCGCAAAACGTTCACCAAACTTTCCAGCAGAAAGAACGATGATGGTGTCACCAGGTGACATAAAGTTTGTAATGGATGCCTCCATTCCACCTGTTCCAGACGCTGTGAGCGTCAAAACAGGGGATGAGGTCTTGAATACCTTCTTGAGCATTTCGGCGTTCTCTGCTACGACTTCAGAGAACTGAGGGGTTCTGTGGTGCATGAGCGGACGAGCCATTTCGACCAGTACTTCACTGGGAACAGCGGTAGGTCCAGGAGCACACAGAAAACGCTTCATCATGGTTTTCCTCCTTGTGATATCTTTGCCTTTTAAAAAGGGAGATATAGTGTGAAGCAAAACAAAAATTTTTGCAAATATTTCTGCCTTTTCACTCTTTTGAGAAAGATTTTTTCTGTATTAGGAACAAAAAAATCAATTTTGAGAAATAATTGGAGTTCATCCGTCCTTCGCAAGAAAATACCCTAAAAATTGAAAAAAAAAACTCTTTGCCTTATAATACTTAAGTTTTACCGATAGAGTAAAGTCAAAATACCTGATACAAGGAGTGGCCATGAAAGACATTCTTCACCGTTTACATCTACCAAAAGAGGTAGCAGAGATTCTCCAGAAATCACCTGGGATCACCACCTTCAACACGAGAGAAGAGCTTATCGAACTCGCTCTCGGCGGAAAGGGCAACAATCTCTATGAGGTAAAGTACACCCTTGACAACACAACACCCACCAAAGAAGTAACTGAGGCCACCGTCACCCGATGTAAAAACGGCATCGTCATCAATTATCCCGATCCCTACATGAGACGTCGCGACCCAAACAGTATGGTTATTGGGGATGAGGAAGAAACTGATAAACCTACCTACGAAGAAAGGTATGGCAAACCCTTCGATGAACTTCGCAACGCCACCTTTGACTGGCTGTCTCGCCAGGAACTTTTAATTATGCCTTTTGTCAGTGGCGATGAATCCCTCGATTACTACTCACTGGTCATTGTACCCAAAAACGCAGCCTTTTTTGCCCTCATGTTAGGGGATATTCAGGGGTTTATACCATTCGACAGCCTGCCCAAAGATTTTCGCCCCATGGCTATCGTCTATGTCGCACCCACCTTCCGATACTCCCACTTTGACGGGAAGCAGATTGTCGTTCACAATCGACTCCATCATATTCATGAGGTTTTTTCTTACAACCTCTACCCTGGTCCCAGCGCCAAGAAGGGGGTGTATAGCGTTCTCCTTGACATCGGCGAAAAAGAAGGCTGGCTCACCATCCATGCTTCTTCGGTGAAGGTAATTACTCCTTATGATAACGAGCTGGTTATGCTCCACGAAGGTGCCTCCGGTGGTGGCAAAAGTGAGCTTCTCCAGCAGATTAGACGAGAAAAAGACAACAAGATCGTCCTCGCAACCCATATGCGCACCCAGGACAAGATCTACCTCGAACTCAATGAATCCTGTGATCTCAAACCCCTCACCGATGATATGACCATGGTGCATCCAAAGTTTCAGAAAAATCATAAGAAAATGATAATTAAGGATGCTGAACAGGGTTGGTTTGTTCGTGTAGACAATATTCCCCACTACGGTACAGACCCCCATCTCGAAAAAATCTGTACCGAACCATCTGAACCCCTCGTGTTTCTCAATATCGATGCCGTTCCAAACTCTACTGCCCTGATCTGGGAGCATATTGAGGATGCACCAGGCAAAAAGTGCCCCAACCCTCGTGTTATCCTGCCCAAACGGCTGATTCCTGATGTGATTGATCAGGCTGTGGCGGTGGATGTGAGATCGTTTGGAGTACGTACTCCTCCCTGTTTCGATGATGCCCCATCGTACGGTATCATCGGAGTAGCTCATGTACTTCCCCCAGCCCTTGCCTGGCTCTGGAGACTGGTGAGTCCCCGAGGTCATGCCAACCCCAGTATTAGTGGCAATATAAAAGCTCTTTCAAGCGAAGGTGTAGGATCATTCTGGCCTTTTGCCACAGGGAAAATGGTACGACACGCCAACCTTCTTCTCGAACAATTCCAGGACTATACAGACACGCTGTATCTACTCATTCCTAACCAGCACATCGGTGCCTACAAAGTTGGGTTTATGCCTGAATGGGTGGTGAGAGAATATCTTGCAAAACGAGGCAGTGCGCGCATCAAATCCTCTCAACTGGTGCCTGCGCGCTGCTCTCTGTTGGGGTATGCACTCGAGTACATGAAGTTTGAAGGCATCTACATCCCTAAGAGTCTCCTGCAGGTGAATCTCCAGCCAGATGTGGGTGACGAGGCTTACGACCAGGGAGCAACCATGCTCCAGGAATTCTTCAAGACAGAACTCCAGCAGTTCCTCACGCGAGACCTCTCTTCAACCGGGCGCCACATCATTGAGTGCTGTCTTGACAACGGCACTGTCCAGAACTATGAAGAACTTTTGAGCTAATGAACCGGGGGGAGTCTATCCCCCCTTTTTCTTATTACCAACATTTAATTAGGAAAATTTTGAAACTATCCGTGATGTTTTTTTGCTTTTTTTCTTGCTTTGACTTATAATATATCTATGGAATCTGAGAGATCTCTGCCTCCTTCTCGACGAAAAAAAAGGGGGCTTTCTTCTTCTCTTCGTGCTTCAGTGATTGACGGTTGTTTCTATACGATGATGGTGGGTTTTGGCGAGTCCTTCTTTGGGGCGTATGTTGTCGCTCTGCAGGCCAGTCATTTTGTTATCGGTCTGATTGGCTCTCTCCCTCAAACCATGGGCTCTCTTGCTCAACTTCTCAGTATCCAGGTGGTCCGACTCTTCGGAAGTCGGAAACGTATGGTTAGCACCCTTGTGCTTTTTCAAGCGTTTCTCTATATTCCTATCACCCTGGGGATGCTCTTGCCACGCAGTTATGGTATCGGTATGATTCTCCTGAGTGTCACCCTCTACTTCATGCTTGGCATGATTGTGGTACCCGCCTGGATCGAATGGATGGGATACCTCGTGCCCGAAAAACTCAGGGGAAGGTATTATGGGCTACGAAACAGCATTACCGGTTTCTTTTCGCTTTTTTCCTTCCTCATTGGGGGACTGATTCTTCAGGTCATGGACCAGCGAAACCTTGTATGGTTTGGGTATGGGATATTGTTTGGTCTTGCCTTTGTGTCTCGACTTTTTTCCTACTGGTACCTGTGCCAGGTTGATGATACCAAAGCACCTCCCCCTCCACCACTGTTAAAAACCTCTGCTAAACCCACACACATTCTCAAAAACCTCCCCAAAAGTCCCTTCTACGGCTACCTGATGCTCAATGTCTTGATGAATACCGCCGTCTTTATCTCAGGGCCATACTTTACCCCTTATATGCTCCAAGAGTTACGATTTTCCTACTGGACATTTACGTATGTACTTGCTATACCAATGCTTGTCAAAGCTCTCACCATGCCCATCTGGGGAAAAATATGCGACCTCTACGGCAACCGAAATGTCCTCGCCTTTTCTGCCACTTTTCTTGGTACCCTTCCCATTCTCTGGGTAGTTTCTCCACGGGTGGAGTTTATTGTCTTTATCCAGATACTCTCTGGTTTTCTCTGGGCTGCCTTTGATCTCAGTGCATTCAATACCTTGTATGACCTCACCCCAGAGAAGTCCCGTATGAAATACAGCATCCTCCTCAACTCAGTAAACGCTATCGCCTACATTACAGGGGCTATGGCGGGAGATAGGATTATTACCACAGTGTCCCATCTTATGCCCTCTTTCTCTCCCTACCATGCGGTCTTTTGGACCAGCGGAGTGATGCGCTTTTTTGTTGCCTTTGTGTTTTTGCCCAGGATTCCCCATATCCCCGGTACCCATCAGGTATCTTTTCGTTCTCTTTTGTGGATATTTTCTGTCCTCACAGTACGAGGATTTTCCTGGAATGCACTCAAAGCCCAGAAAAAGACAACAAAAAAGGCCGATAGAAATACTCCATCGGCCTGAGTCTCTTCCTTATTTCTCTCTACATGCTTGCCCTGGCTAAAGCCAGACGAGCCTCTTCGGATTCCTCCTGGGCAAAATAACGGATAATGTCTTCCATAGAGATGAAAGGCTTGCCTCGATAGTGGGCGAAGACTCCCCTCACCCGCTGCAAATCCTCATAGGTGTCAACCGTCACCCGAATCTCAGGGGTATAGTAGAACCCTGTAGAGACCGGCTCCAGGATAGAAAAAGAATCCCGATTCTTATAGAGGAAAGGAGTGACATGCTCTTTCTCGTAGTCTGTTTTCGCATTCTTATAGGCTATTTCTATAGCAGAACGAGAAATCACCTCAACCCCCGTTCCGAGGGGAATCCCAAGGTAGTGTGTCAGATCAGCCGAACTCTCCATGTGATACTCGATAGCCATATCCATAAATTCCGGGGAAACCAGAGGATTATCCCCCGTAGCACGAACCACAATATCACTCTCAAAAAATGTCATCGCCATATAGTAACGTTCAAGGACATTGGGCTTGCTCCCGATAAAGAACTGCACATCAGGATAAGACTTGAGAGCCTCGGTCAGTGCAGGATACGAATCAGCCGTTGTCGCCACAATGATACGACGAGCATACTGAGAGAGTTTCAATCTTTCAACAATATGAGCAATCAGGGGCTTCCCTTCAATAAGGGCCAGCACCTTTCTCGGCAAACGCTCTGAATCCAGCCGAGCCTGAAGAATCACATCAATCTTTCGCATAGTTTTCCTCCTATGCTTTCTCATTATTTATTATCGATAAAATCTCAAGATCCTCAAGGGGAAAAGACGCCAATTCATCAGAAAATTTTTTGCGACTATGGAGAAGTTGCCAGAATTTTTGTGCCCTCTTCCACCGCAGAGCAAGAAAATCTCTCAAGAAAAGCGAAAAAATCAGTCGATGCTGTTTTTTCACCAGGAGCCGTTCAGAAATATTCCGAACATGAAAGAGAAGGTACTCCTCATCCTCATCTGAAAAAACCATCTCACCCGGGAGAGCATAATCGCTATGTGTTTTCCATTGTCGCACCTGGATTACACGCCAGCCCTGCTTCCACACTCGCCAGCCCAGTTCAGCATAGGTATAGAGGGGGTTGTCATACTCCCTCAGCTCACACACGGTTGACAGAAACTTCTCCCTATCCACCGCAAAACAAAAAGACAAAGGATAAAGAACAGGCAGAGCATTCTGGATCCTGTCCTCCAGAAATGTTGAGATAAACCCATTTTTTTCCCTTGGTTTGACTTGAGAGGGAAGATTCTCCCCCTGCTCAGACACCCATTGGGGAACGATCATCCCGCACTGTGGTTCATCAAAATAAATAGAAAAAATTTCTGTCGGAAGTGTCTCCATCTGAACCAGGTCATCCAAGAAAACCACCATCCTCGAAAAGCTTTCCTCACACCCTATACGAAGCACCTCACTCAACGACAGTGGAGCCTCAGGAAAAATCACCCGAAGAACAGGAAAACGCTCCATGAGACTATCATACTGATAAGCATCCTTCTCCTCAGCTATAAGAATGAGTTCCCTATCCTCGTGCCCACGAAGGAGCGCATACAGAGTATTGAGTGTATCCACCGGATGCGCCAGTGGCCGAAGATACAGGACAAGAGAAACCTCTTTCGGCATTCTCACAAAATCCCGTTCTCTATTGCTGATCTCACTATACACTGGTACCACTGCCATACTCCCTTTTTCTTGATATATCGACAAAAAAAGAAAAAAGCTAAATGGCGGACTTTGCACGAAAGCTCTTTTCTTGTTTCAGCCAAAAAACAAAAAACACAAGGGACAAAAAAACTAAAACATGGCAATAACCCCAGAGGCACATTTCGTCTCTTTACTGGAGGGAAAATGTACTTGAAGATGCCCGGGATAATACTACTGCCAAGACTGGCTATTTCCCTTTCACAGTCTTATGACAGGCGAAAAGCCCTTTTTGCCCCGTCAAACTGAAACATGGTTATAGCCACGTGCCTTTTTTGCCACCAGGCGATGATATCTCACTGAAACAAAGTAATATCAGGCGGGGATAGCTTGGCTATTACCCTTTTACAGCCTCCCTTTCTCCAAAAACTGCGAAAACGGCATAGCCCTCTTCTGCCCAAAGTTTTGAAAGAGACTTTTTTTCATCTCAAAGCCTTTTATTTGAAAAATAAAACTTTTTTATAAAATAAAAAGAATAAAAATTCATCAAAAATTCGTTTTTTTTTCATCCATAGTTCATAAAACATCCTTATACTCATTGTGCTCTCAGAAGAGAATTTCTTGACAGAGAGCAAAAAATACTTTAATCTATTAAAGGAGGTTTTTCTATGCGAAAAACATACCTTCTGGCGATGATTGTCATCGCCGCCCAGGTTTTCGGTGTCGATTTGAATGCAGCAGGTGCTACCTTCCCTGAACCTTTGTATGCAGCTATGTTTAAGCAATACCAGACCCATAGGGTGAACTATCAGGGTATTGGTTCTGGTGGTGGCATCAAGCAGCTCATCGCCCGAACGGTGGATTTTGCCGGTTCTGACGCCCCCCTCACTGATGAGGAAAAGGCTCAGGCAAAGGATGAAGTGCTTCACATCCCTATGGCTCTTGGTGCCATCGTGATGGTGTACAACCTCCCCGGCAATCTCAAACTGAGACTGGATGGTGATACTATCGCCAAGATCTATCTTGGTGAAATCACCAAGTGGAATGATCCTGCTATCGCAGCCCTCAATCCCGGTGTCTCTCTCCCTGATCTCAACATCGTGGTCGTTCGCCGTTCTGATTCTTCTGGTACGACCTACAACTTCACCCTCTACCTCACCAAGGTGAGCAAGGATTGGGAAAAGGCTGTAGGTACCAGTAAGGCTCCGAAGTGGCCGGTTGGTATAGGAGGAAAGGGTAACCCTGGCGTGGCAGCGTATGTCAAACAGGTACCCGGAAGCATCGGCTATGTTGAGTTCGCCTATGCAAAACAAAATGGTCTGGCATACGCCCTCTTGAAAAACAGTGCGGGCAACTTCATAGACGCTGCCAACCCCAAGTCTCTTGAGGCGGCTATTGCCACCGTTCCTGCCAATGGTATCGCTGACGTGGTGAACTCTCCTGCCAAAGATGCATACCCCATTGCAGCTACGACCTGGATCCTGTTGTACAAGGATCTGAGTTACCTCAAGGATACCAACAAAGCCAAAGCCATCGTTGAAACCATATGGTGGATGGTACACGAGGGACAGAAGATTCACCCCACCCTGGACTATGGACCTATTTCCCCTCAGGCAACCAAAGTAGCAGAAAATCTTTTGAATTCGGTGGTCTTTAATGGTAAAAAGGTTCGTTAACACACCTCAAACAGCAACAAAAACCCCAGGGAAGGCTCTAGCCTTCTCTGGGGGCTTGTTTTCATTCTTTCTCTGGTTTTCAGTTGGGTTTGTCGCCTTATTTATTCTGGCAACGCTGTTGAGTCTTTTTGTTTTCTCTCTCCCTGCTATCAACCACAATGGATGGCAAATCTTTTTGGGTACCAACTGGGATCCAGACAATGCTTCTTTCGGAGGTCTGCCTTTTATTGTGGGCACATTTCTCACCGCCGTACTTGCCATCCTTATTTCGCTTCCCTTTTCGCTCTCGCTTGCCATCTTTCTCGGGGAATATCAACCAACAGGGAGGTTATCAACGCTTCTCAAAGCGGTCGTCAGGCTCCTTGCTGGGATTCCGTCAGTCATCTATGGTATGTGGGGGCTTTTCGTCCTCGTCCCAATCATCCAGAAATGGCAGCTTTCTCTGGTTTCTTTTGGGGTAATTCCGATGGGGGTGGGTATACTCACAGCAGCACTGGTACTGGCTATTATGATTCTCCCCTATTCTACCTCATTAGCTTATGAGGTTATCCAGCTTGTTCCTCATGATCTCAAAGAAGCAGCTCTCTCGCTGGGGAGTCCCCGCTACAAGGTGATTCAAAAAGTTATTATCCCCTATGCTTCCTCAGGTATCCTTGCCGGTCAAATCCTTGCCTTTGGGCGTGCTCTGGGAGAGACGATGGCAGTTACCATGGTCATAGGAAACCTCAACCAGATCCCCACATCGATTTTTGCCCCCGGCAATACCATCGCCAGCGTTATCGCTAACGAATACGCCGAATCCACAGGTCTTCATACCCAGTCACTCACTGAGCTTGGATTGATTCTTCTTCTTTTTACGATTGTGTTCAGTTTCATCGGCCAAAAAATTATCAAAGCCCTGTCCATCGAGAGGTAAACTATGGATACACAAAAAAGCCATCTCCGAAGTAATACTATAAAAGACAGACTTTTCTTTGCTCTCATTCTTGTTCTTTCCCTTGCGGTTGCTCTTCCGCTCGTATGGATTGTTGGGTATATTCTGTTTAAGGGACTGGAGGGATTGTCCCCCCTTTTCTTTACCAGGGATCAAAACAACGGTGGTATCCTGAACGCCATCATCGGGACTATCCTGATTACCGGGATTGCCGCCCTGATTGCCACCCCTATCGGTATCATGACAGGTATCTACCTGGCAGAATACCAGAACAGGTTTTCCCGTTTCCTCAAAACGATTGTTGAACTGATCCAGAGCATTCCCTCTATTGTGATGGGAATTCTTGCTTTCATCTGGTTTGTGGTTCCCTTGCGCTCATTTTCTGCTCTGTCCGGAAGCATTGCTCTGGCTCTCATCATGATCCCTGTTGTTGTCAAAAACACCGAAGAAAACCTGAAACTCATCCCCCCTATCCTCAAAGAAGCTGCCTATGCCCTCGGAGCCCCCAAACACCAGGTGATTCTCAAAATACTCATACCCTGCTCCATAAGCGGTATCAGTACGGGCGTACTTGTTGGTATATCCCGTATCATGGGAGAAACAGCCCCCCTCCTCTTCACAGCCTTTGGAACCCGTATCATCCACGCCAATATCTTCAAACCCATGGAAACCCTGCCCACCCTTATCTTCAAGTATGCGTCTTCCCCTGTGGATGAATGGATCAAAATCGCCTGGGCTGCTGCCCTCCTCCTTACAGTGACCGTTCTTCTTCTCAATCTTATAAGCTCTATTGTGATAAAACGATGGAAGGTGAAGCTATGAAAGTTTTGATTCAGGTTCAAGATCTCAATGTTTTTTACGGAGAACAACAGGCCCTCATGTCTGTTTCCCTCGATTTTTATGAAAACAAGGTGCATGCCATCATGGGACCCTCAGGCTGTGGAAAAACCACTCTCCTCCGTTGTCTCAACCGCATGCATGAACTCGACCCCTCCGTCAGGGTTCAAGGAAAAATTTTTCTGGGCGGGATTGATATCTTTTCTCTTTCTGCTATGCAGGTGAGACGAATGACAGGAATGGTCTTCCAGCGTCCCAACCCCTTCCCAAACATGAACATCTATGACAATGTAATCGCTGGCTACACGCTCAACAACATCCACCTCAAAAAGGACGAGGCCGACCAGATTGTCGAAGAAAGCCTCAAGAAGGCTGCCCTCTGGGTAGAGGTAAAAGACAAACTCCATAAACGAGGAACCTTTCTCTCGGGTGGACAGCAACAGAGGCTCTGTATCGCCCGGGCACTTGCCATGAGACCTCAGGTGCTCCTTCTCGATGAACCAACCTCCGCACTCGATCCCAAGTCTACCAGCCATATCGAAGAGCTGATCACCGAGCTCAAAAACACAGTAACCATTGTTCTTGTGACCCACAATATTGCCCAGGCTGGACGGGTTTCGGATTATACCGCCTTCATGTATCTGGGAAGCCTGGTAGAGTACGGACCAACAGAAAAGCTTTTTACAGTCCCTTCAGACAAACGCACCGAAGAATACCTCTCAGGAAAATTTGGATAGGAGAAAATTATGTCAGCTAAAGAAAAATTCGCCGATCTCAAAACAGATATCCTCAAATACGCCTCTCTCATCGAAGAGATGGTAGACAGAGCACTTAGGGCTTTCATCGAAAAAAACAAAACCCTAGCCCAGACTGTCATCGACTATGATGAGCGTCAGGCCGACATCTGGGAAAACAAACTCGAGGAAGCCTGTATCAGCTTCATTGCTTTGTTTCATCCAGAGGCCAAAACCCTCCGTTTCACCATGATGATCTACAAGATGACCAGTGACCTCGAACGCATTGGAGACATCGCTACCAGTATAGCCAAGGATGCTTGTGCGATCTGTGATCATCCTGTGGATTTTCCCCTCGAGAGATACGAAGAGATGAAAAACCTCACCCTCCAGATGCTGAGAACCTCTCTCGAATCTCTCGTCGAAGAAAACGCCGAAAAAGCCATCGAGGTTATCCATAAAGACACATCCATCAACTCCCTTCGAGACAGTATTCATCAGGATATCATCCGATTGATGAACGACAGAAAAGAGGATGTGGTACCCTGGCTCATCCTCCTCAGTGTCTCACGCCACATCGAAAAGATGGCTGATATCATCACCAACATCGCCGAAGAGGTAGTGTATATCACCGAGGGACGGGTTATCAAGCATCACCACGTCTAAAAACTGGCATATTTTTTGTTGCTACACTATAATGAAGCATCAATCGTATATCAAGGAGGACGCGATGCCCCGATACCCCGGAAAACCCAAAAACCTCACCACCCTCAGAGAGCTTGTCACCACTATTGATGAGTCCCTCTCAGGCCATACAGCTTTCATCAATAGCTCTCCAGAGACCTTCCCAAACATGGACTACATCCAGGTCAAAACGACAGTACTTGACCTGGTGCAGGCTCTCCTCTCCCTCGATATCAAAAAGGGAGACAAAATCGCCCTCCTCTCGGAAAACAGAACCGAATGGGCACTCGTCTATCTCGCCACTGTTTGTATGGGGTGTGTCATTGTCCCCCTGGACATCCTCCTCACACCTCAGGAACTGGAAAACCTCATCAAAGACAGCCAGGCAAAAATCCTTTTTACCTCCGCTTCTCAAAAAGAACGGTTTGCTTCCCCTGAAAAACTGCCGGTAAACCATATCGTTGTCTTTGATCCTATTGATGAAACGCGCGCACTCCAGGAGAAAAGAGAAGCGCAAGACCTTCTTACGAAACTGTTACATCTCTCTATTTTCCCCCAAAAACTCTCGAAGGCTCTCTCGACCCACAAACAGGAACTCGTTCTCACTGATAAATGCGAGGTCCTCTTTCGAGAGGAGCGGATTCTTGATTTTCTCGCCCTCGTGACCGCTGGAGGACACATCCGCAGAGAAGGTTGTGCTGATCCGCTTGAGAACATACCCCTCTCTCCAGAGGATCCAGCTGCCCTGATCTACACCTCGGGAACAACCGGCAAACCCAAAGCCGTTCTCCTCACTCAGTACAACCTGGCGAGCAACGTTGATGACATCCAGATGCATGAGGTTTTTTCCCACGAATTTCGTTGGGTCACCATTCTCCCCCTTCATCATACCTTCCCCACGATGGGAGGACTTCTCGTTCCCTTTGTTACCCGAGGAACTATCCGTTTCGTTGCAAGTCTCCGCTCAGATATCATCATCAACGCCTTCAAGGAAACAAGGGTTACCTGTATCATCATCGTTCCCCTCTTCCTCGAAAAGATATACAAAAACATCCTCAAAACCGTCAAAGAAAAAAACTTTATCGTCCGTTTCCTGTTCAAAACCATGTTTAACTTCTCTCATTTCGTCTACAAGTGGACACGCCTCAACCCGGGCAAAATCCTTTTCCGTGGGGTCAGGGAAAAACTTGGGCTTTCAGAACTCAAGTTTTTTATCTCTGGTGGTGGTCCTATCGCCAAGGAGATTCTCATTGGGCTCAACACCCTCGGTATCTACGTTGCCCAGGGATATGGTCTCTCCGAGACCTCGCCTGTGCTTACGTGCTCCAACCTCACGGTGAATAAATTTGGTTCCGTCGGGTTTCCTCTCAAACGGGTAGAGCTCCGTATCGACAACCCTGACAAACGGGGATATGGGGAGATCCTAGCTAGAGGACCAAACATCATGAAAGGCTACCTCAACAACCCGGAAGAAACCGCCAAAGTCATTGACAGTGAAGGGTGGTTCCACACAGGGGATATTGGGTTTATAGACAAACAGGGATTTCTCTGGATCACAGGACGGCTTAAAAACATCATCGTCACCTCTGGTGGCAAGAATGTCTACCCCGAAGAGCTTGAGAACCTGCTCGCCCAGAGTGAATACATCACCGAGGTTGCTGTCATCGGAAGAAGAGACTGGGAAAGCCAGGGCGAGGTTCCCTACGCTATCATCTACCCGAACCTTGAGGCTATCAAACTCCTCAGTGACCAGCTGGAGAAAAACTTTGATGAGGACTCTCTCTATGAACTCTTCGATCAAGAGATCAAACGTCTCACCGCCGATCTCCCAGCCTACAAAAAGATCGCTGACTTTGAACTCATCTACGAAGAACTCCCCAAGAAATCATCCAAAAAGATCAAACTCTTCCTCCTGGAAGCATCCAAGCCCTTCCAGAAAAAGAAATAACCCAAAAGAAAAGCCCCGATGGTGCCATCGGGGCTTTTTTAGTTAATAGTGTTTCTCAGCGTAACCAACCCAGCCACCAGCTTCAATCAAAGCCTTTTCAAAACCTCCGAGGGTATAAGAGTAGGTCTTCTTCTTCCCTTCTGCCTCTAACACAATCTCGGCTGGCTCGATAGAGATTTTAGCATAGGTTTTTTTGCCCTTAAACTCACGGAAAATCTCATCAATAGTTTCCCTGGGAAGCTCTATCGCAAGCATCCCACCGTTAAACATATTCTGACGAAAGATTCTGGCAAAGTTTTCGGCAATCACCGTGTAGATTCCATTCACCTCCAGTGCCCAGGGGGCATGCTCACGAGAAGACCCACACCCAAAATTCGCCCTGGTAATAATCACTGCTTTACCCACCAGATCCTTCTTCGGATCAAAACCCTCCAGCTTCAGATCCTCAAGACAATAGGGCTTGAGTGCCTCTTTGGTAATCTCGGTCAGATACTTTGCAGGAATAATCTCATCCGTGTTGATATCACTCCTATCCAAAAACAAAACCTCTCCATCAAACTGACGCATAACTGCCTCCTCTATTTCCCACGATAAAGAGGGGAATTCGTAATCTTTCCAGCAATAGCTGATGCGGCCGCTGTTGCTGGACTCATGAGATGCACCATACCACCTTTACCCATGCGACCATAAAAGTTTCGATTGGTTGTAGCTGCACAGGCTTCACCCTCAGCAAGAACCCCATTGGACATCCCGAGACATGCCCCACACGTCGGGTTGGTGATGGAGAAACCTGCTTCATAAAAGATCTTGAGAATCCCCTCTTCCATTGCCTGGAAGTAGATTTCCGGCGTTGCGGGAGACAGGATACCCCTTACGGTGGGGGCGATCTTTTTGCCTTTGAGGATCTGGGCGGCTATACGGAGATCTTCTAAGCGACCATTGGTACAACTCCCTATGTACACCTGATCAATGGGTGTGCCTTCCATCTCCCTCACTGGTTTCACCTGGTCGGGCTTGTACCCATAGGTGACCATGGGCTCAAGATTGGAGAGATCATACTCCAGTACCTTCTCATAGTGTGCATCAGGATCAGATACCCACTTCTGGAAATCCTTGAGGGCTGCTTCCCTGGAAGGATAGTCATTCTGGATAAACTTCCAGAGATACTCTACCGTCGTCATATCGGGATAACAGATACCACTCGTACCACCCGCTTCTATCGCCATATTAGAAAGGGTCATACGGCTCTCCATAGACATCGCATCCACAATAGGACCGGTAAACTCCATCACATGGTCTGTTGCCCCGTTCACTGAAATCTGAGAAATAATGTAGAGAATAACATCCTTCGCATACACTCCTTCGGGCAGCTTGCCTTTGAGAACAAACTTGATAGTCTTGGGGTACTTGAAGGCACACACCCCCTTGAGAATACCAACCTCAAGGTCTGTTGTACCCACCCCTGCTGCGAACGCCCCAAAAGCCCCATGGGTACAGGTGTGTGAATCCCCCATGATAATGGTGTACCCGGGACGAACAAACCCCTGTTCAGGAAACAGGGCATGACACACACCGTTTCTTCCAACATCAAAAAAATCCTTGATGTTATGACGGCGTGCCCAATCTCTGAGAATCTTGTGCTGGGTAGCCGTCTTGGAATCCTTGGCTGGTGTCACATGGTCAATCACCGCCTTGATCTTTGTGGGATCAAATACCCGATCAAGCCCACGGTTCACAAGATCCATGATAGCCACCGGGGTGGTAATCTCATGGCAAAACACCATGTCCAGCCGAAGGACATACACCCCTTCATAGGGCTTGTCAACCAGATGGGCATCAAAAATCTTTTCCGCAATGGTTTTTCCCATAGCTTCCTCCATTTATACTTTTCGCCGTGGAGGCGTCACAATCCAGTAGGCTTCGAGAGGCTTTTCTCCCGTATTTCGCAAGACATGGGGCACACCAGAAGCAAAGGCAATACTATCCCCGGCCTTCAACGAATAGACCACATCCCCCAGGATAAACTCCCCCTCTCCTGAAAGAATAATCCCTAACTCCTTTCCCCGATGCCCCTGGGGTTCGCTTCGTTTCTCCTGGCTCGGGGGAATACGGATCAGATACCCCTCTATACCCTCTCCCTCGGTAGACCCCGGGATAGAGGCCAATTCCTCATACACCGTCCCTTCTACCTCTGTCATTGTCCGCTTCTCACGGGGAACAAAAGCAAAAGGACGGGGACGTCTCCAATCCTGAAAAAGATACTCTATATCCAGCTCCAGAACCTCAACTAAAGAGAGAAGCGTATCCATGGCCGGAGAAACACGATCCCGCTCAATCTGAGAGATAAGACTCTCGCTCACCCCAACACTTTCGGCTACCTGCCGAAGGGTGAGCCCCTTTTTCTCCCTCGCCTCTCGCAGTCTGCTCCCAAAACGGTACTTCATTTTATCTTCACTTAAAATAGTTAAGTATATTTTAAGTCAAAAACAGCCGTCTGTCAAGTAAACCCCGTCTTTTACTGGAAATTTTTTGGTTTTGATGGTATACTAATAAGAAGTATTGAGAGAGGTGAAGCAATGAAGTATCTCCGTAAAATCATACAATTTTTGACTCTTCTGGCTGGTGACCTTGTAGCCTATTATGTGAGTCTTGCTCTCACTGTTTTTTTACGCCAGAACATCGCGGGGCTTTTTTTCTCTAACCTTCCCCCTTTTAATTTCCAGTATGAGTATTTTGCTTCAGTGGTGTGGCTTCCTCTGGTCTTTGCCTTTAGTATAGGAATGTTCAAACTCTATCATAGACATTTTTCTTTCTGGGAGGAGACAGAAAAGCTCGTCAAAGCCCTTACCCTCGGGCTTGTGATCGTGTTTTTTATTATCAGTATTCGAAAGCTTTATGCCGATTTTTCTCGACTGACACTCTTCTTTTTGTGGGGTTCTGGATTGTTTTTCTTTGCTATTTTCCGTTACCTGGTTAAACGACTCCTCTGGATGATGGGCATTTGGTGCGAGGATGTGCTTATTCTGGGGAGAGAGGATCTGGGACAGGAACTTGCCGGGAAGCTTTTGCGGGATGGTTTTCTGGGTTTTCGTCCCAAGGCGATCCTCTGTCCCACAAAAGGCAAACGCCAGAAATCCCCTTCTCACGAGGGTATACCCGTGTACTACGAAAACGACATCAGCGGCTTTATCCGACACCTGGGGGTGGATACGGTATTCATCATTACTGAAAATTTCCAGGAAAAGGATCTCGATCTCCTGGCCAGTGAAGCCTACGCCAGTGCGAGAAACATCTTGCTCTTTCCTCTCGACTATCCGATTGTCCTCTTCAATGCTGAGACCCACTACCTTCTCAAGGAGCGTTCCTATTTCATCTACGCCAAGAATAACCTCAACGCCTGGTGGAACCTCTTCTTGAAACGCTCCATGGATATGGTAGGCTCCCTGATAGGCCTCATCCTTCTTTCGCCTCTTCTCCTCATGGTAGCGCTTATCATCAAGCTCACCTCCCCTGGCAAGATTGTCTACAAACAGCAACGTATCGGAAGAAATGGCAAGCCATTTTACCTCTATAAATTCCGCAGCATGTACCCCGATGCTGACGAAAGGCTCAAGGAAATCCTCGCCAGTGACCCCCAGGCTCGAGAAGAATGGGAAACCAAACGAAAACTCACCAACGATCCGAGAATCACCCCCATTGGTAAGTTTATCCGCAAAACGAGTATCGATGAACTCCCCCAGCTCTGGAATATTCTGAAGGGCGATATCTCCATCGTAGGACCTCGCCCCGTTTCAGCCGAGGAGATCGAGAAATTCTACAAGGAGTACCGGGTATACTACTACTCCGTGCGCCCCGGTCTCACGGGGCTCTGGCAGGTATCAGGCCGCTCCAACACAGACTACAACTACCGCGTTCAGACCGATGTCTGGTATGTAGAAAACTGGTCTCTCTGGCTCGATATTGTGATCATCCTCAAGACCTTTGAGGTTCTCATGAAACGGGAAGGGGCTTACTGAAGCGAACGAGCGACAAGTATCTCGTACAACGGACTCTCCCGAAAGTCCTCAAGTGAAAGATCCTTTTGGGCGACAAGCATGCCAGCTTTTTTCGCCATACCGGGGATCTGCTGGATTTCGTGGTAGGAGAGTTTCGTTACATCAAAGGGGAAACAAAGCCCCACAAGTGAACGCTCGCGGTAATCAATCACAAAGGCATCCAGATGCTCTCGCGGTGAAATCTTTCTCGGAATATTGACCGTGATGGGATAGCTTCCCAGTGGTCTGGCGAGACTCCACTCCCCACGATGGCCATCCACAATGAGATCCCGCAGGATCGTCCCCGCTGGGAAAATCCTCTGAAGCATAGGAATATCGATCTCCTGCCGTATCCTCTCCCTGTAATGACGAAAGGCAGCATCAACCTTCACATCCCTTTTGAGAGCAAGATGTTCGAGAGGTGTGCCAGGGGTTTTCTTAAGCTGGCGAATGTTAATTCGTCTAAGGAGGAGACCTTCTTCAAGTACCCGCAAAAGAAACTCATAATTGAGACGAAAGGTGTCTCTTGTTTCTCCAGCCAAGCCATGGATAAGATTCACCCCTGGCAAAAGCCTAGGTATCCCATTCTCCCGTATACCACCGATCTCATTGACCATCCGTATAGCTTGAAAGACCTGCTCCGGGGATGCTTTGAGACTGTTGCGACGAACAACCTCGGGATCGGCTGATTCCATCCCAAACGCTGCCACATCCCCCGGCGTGTTATACCTGACGATTGTTTCGAGGATCTGGGCAGACTCCTCAGGAAAACGGGCTAAAGTCCCTGGATTCATGTTATCGAGGTGAAGTGTCTTAAGATCTGGGGCAGTTTCCCGGACACCCGCATAGAGTCTCTCAAGATTTTCTGGTACAGGACGAAAAAAACCAGCCCTCTCACAGGAAAAATCAGCCTGATAGCTTAAAATATCTGCTTGTTTACCAAGACGGAAGTGCCAACATCCCACCTGATACAGTCTTTTCACCTCTTCTTGAATCGAAGCCACTGGACGAAACTCCACCTCAAAAAGCCCCTCGAGGCAAAAACTACAGTGAAACCTCCGTGGACACCCCCGTCCTGTTTCCAGTTCTATGACAACATCGGGAAACCACGGATGCTGAAGCACCACCTCCGCCCCAGCCACAGCACAAACATGCCACTCCTCAGCACTCCGGAAACGCTCTCGGGGTGTCGTGTCTCGAGCTATATCCCACACATACGACTCAATATCCCCACCTATGACCTGGACATGACGGTGATTGAGGCTGGTTTTTTCACGACTTTGAGGACCACCCCAGAGAAAGTTTTTTTTACGGTAGAAATCAGCGAGTTTCTCCACCTCCGGCAGCGTAATAGGGCTACCCCCAAGATACTTTCCGGGGACAGGATTGCCGGATATCAAAATCACCACATCGGCATCTGGCCAATCTGAATCCTCCCTGAGTTGGTCAATGGTTCGATAAAGAAGATCATGCCCCCCCGCTGACCAGATAGCCCCTGCTACATAACGAACATAGGGAGAAATATACGGAGGAACCCCGAGAGCAGTAGGCTCATCGATATACCCATCAACGAGAAGAAACCTCACTTACAACCCCAGATCAAGATTTACCGTTCCACCGTTATCAAGATTCCAGTTATCCTGTGGCTGTCCAAAATCAAACTGGTAATCAATGTTATTGGTGAGAATCTCAATCTCCTGCCGTTGGCGTTCATAGGAATCCGAGGTATGCTTATCACAGGTTCTGGAGGGAACCGTGCTTCGGAGAAAGATCTCTTCTACCACATCGGGACAGTACACGGTGGGTAAAAGCCCCGTCTCCGCGCATACCCCAACCCTCACCACATCCCCCGGTTGAGAAAATCCAGAGGGAGGATTCATCCTAGAGACATCTCTCATATAATTCATCCAGATAGGAGCAGCGACAACCGCTGCAGCACGGTGACGTCCCAGAGCCTTACGATAATCATCAAAACCCACCCAGACCACCGTGGCCAGATTTTTGGTAAATCCTGCAAACCAGGCATCCTTCCAGTTTGGTGTGGTTCCTGTTTTTCCACCAGCGGGGTAATTAAACCCGGCTGCTGTGGCAGCACCTGCACCAGTACCACGATAGAGCACTGTGGAAAGCATATCCTGCATAATATATGCAGCCCCTTCAGAAAGGATCTGTTGACGATTGGTTTTGTTGAGATCTCGCTCAAGCTCAAAATCAGCCACCACCCGACCATAACGATCCTTCACCTGACGAATAGCCAGTGGTTTTACCCACTCCCCGTTATTGGCAATAGTTCCAAAGGCTTGAGCTACCTGAAAGGGGGTAAAGGTACCAACACCAAGGGCAAAGGCAAGAGAAGGCATAATATTCTTCTTCACATCGTCTATACTCGTCCCCAAAAGACCTGCTATCATGGATGCGGTAGCCTCATACCCCACCGTTTGCATTAACTTCTGCCATATCTGGATAGCTACCAGATTCACCGAATACTGGAGAGCCGTTCTCACACGAATCTCTCCGCGAAAGGTTCCTTCATAGTTTCTTGGGATCCATGGGTTTCCTGCACCATCCTGAAAAACCTTCGGTGCATCGTCAAACACACTGGCTGGTGTTATGAGTTTTTTCTCCACAGCAACAGCATAATACACTGGCTTGAAAAGCGATCCCATCTGTCTTCTCGCCTGAACGGCGCGATTAAACTGGTTAAAAGAGGAAAAGTCTTTTCCCCCAACCATAGCCTCAATGTACCCCGTGGCAGGATTAATCGAAATGAGGGCTCCCTCGACCTGGTCCTTTCGAGCTGTTTTGATACGGTTGGGATTGAGTCTATCACGGAGGAAAAGATTCACCTTTTCCAGTCCAACACCGTAGGAAACAAGATAGAGAGCATCCTCATAGTCTCTGAGGGCCTCATCCAGTGTGTCCTCAACCTTGGAAAACCCGACATAGACCTGGGGAATTCCCAGATAAAGCCCCAGAGCATCCACAATATCCGCATAATTCTCCTGCAGTACCCGTCTCATGCTTCGGTTGTAGGCATCATAAATCATCTGTTCATTGGATACCGCTGCTTTTACATACTTCTCAGCGAGAAGTTGTTTATCAAGATCAAGGGTTGTATACACACTGTACCCAGCGGTATACAATTGCTCCTTACCAAACCGTTCCTCCAGCATCTGCCGAATGTACTCCACAAAGTAGGGAGCGTAGGAACTTCCACTTCTCTGAACAATGACAGATTCTGCTTTCACATAGACATTGAGATTATTCCAGAAGTCATCATACGCCTCTTCTGCTTGAGCCCTGGTGATGTACTTGAGAGACACCATGGCATCCAGGACCTGTTTGTGACGCTTTTTTGCCCTTTCTGGGCGCAAAAGGAGTGAATACCCCTCTGGACTCTGTGCCATGCCCGCAAGCATAGCCGACTCAGCGAGACTCAGATCTTTGGCATGCTTACCAAAATAAAACTGTGCCGCTGCCTCAATACCATAACACCCATGCCCGAGATAGATCTGATTAAAGTACATCTCAAGAATTTCTTCTTTTGAGTACTTTTTTTCAATCTGAAGGGCATACCAGAGTTCTACCAGCTTTCGGAAGATATTTCTCTCTCCAGAGGTATAGAGTCGCTTGGCAAGCTGCTGGGTAAGCGTCGACCCTCCTCTCGCACGTTTTCCAAACAAGGGATCAATCAAAGCGCCACGAATCATCGCAAACAGATTAAATCCCCGATGTTCAAAGAATTTGTTATCCTCAATGGCCACAATAGCTTGAATAAGGCTCTGAGGCATATCTTTGTAAGAGATGATCTCCCGTTTTTCACGGTAGAATTCTGCAATAAGCTTGCCATTCACATCATACACCTTGGTGGGAACAGCATAGGTCGAGTATGACTCGAGAGGTTTGATATCCGATAATTCATGAAACGTAATAGTAATCTGGGCTATCACTATCCCCGCCACAATACCAACGAGCACAAGAAGAGTATAAAAAACCACCTCTAACTTGGAGAGTGGTAGTTTTTTGCGTAGGTTATGAAGATGCTTTTTGACACTCATAAAGAAAGGACTCCTTACCTCGTATATCCGGTATTTATTGTAAAGCAGAAAAATAAAACTTGCAATTTAAAAAATAGCCCCCGGTAAACCGGGGGCAAGTGTTAGTAATTCTCTACGAAAACCTCAAAATAGCTCTGGGGATGTTTACAGCTGGGACACACCTGGGGTGCTTCCTTGGCCTCAATGATGAAACCACAGTTGCGGCACTTCCACAGGATCTTGTCGTCCTTCTTGAACACTTTTCCCTTCTCGATGTTTTCTGCCAGCTTGCGATAGCGCGCTTCATGACGAGCCTCAACCTGAGCGATGGCACGGAAACTTGCTGCCACTTCAGGGAAACCCTCTTTCTCTGCAATATCAGCAAACTCAGGATAGAGCTTGGTCCACTCTTCGTTTTCACCAGCTGCTGCACTCTTGAGGTTGGCCAGGGTGTCAGAGAGAGCTACAGGATAGCTTGCCTGGATCTCCTGCATCACATCATTTCCCAGACCTTCCACAAGATGCTTAAAAAACACTTTGGCGTGTTCTTTTTCGTTGTCTGCTGTCTCGGTAAAGATAGCCTCAATCTGCATGTACCCCTCTTTGCGGGCCTGGGAAGCATAGTAGGTATAGCGGGTACGAGCCTGAGATTCACCAGCAAAGGCTTTCATGAGATTCTCTGCTGTTTTTGTGCCTTTGAGAGATTTTGCCATATATCCTCCTTTATCTTAGATTATTCTCTTTTTCCGAGTTTTCCATCGAGGTAAAGCCTTCCAGAGTTACTTTCGCCAACTTTTTTCAGCTTCTGCACGATCTCGAGGGTCTGGGCTTCTTCCTCTACCTGTTCGGCAACAAACCACTGAAGCATCTGTTCGGTAGCATAGTCGTTGACCTCTCGAGCATACGCTACCAGATCATGGATACGCTTGGTCACAGTGAGTTCATGCTCATACGCAGCCTCAAATACAGAGAGGAGATCCTTCCAGTCGGTAGGGGGCTTGTCAATTGCTTCCATGATGGCTCTGCCACCCTTTTCCACAATGTAGTGGTAGAACTTCATCGCGTGACTTACCTCTTCTTGGGCTTGCTTGCGGAACCAGTGGGCACTCCCTGTCCAGGCCTCTTCATCACACCACGCCGCCATGGCCAGATACAGATAAGCCGAATACAGTTCAGCCTGGATCTGGGCATTGAGCTTTTCGTTCATCTTTTTATCAAGCATACATCCTCCTTTTAAGATTTCCAGAGACCATGGAGATTACAATACTCCCTAGCGGTTACCGATGAAGCCGAAACAGCAAAAAACGCCTCAGGCTTATCACCAGGTTTGAGGTAGTGGGTGTATTCCTTACCATCCGCTATGAGCGAAATCCACATGATATAGTGCTTTTCTTCCATGGGGTGTTCGACACTGCCAACCTTGACAAGATACCCACCATCTTTTGCCTCAATCACAGGAACATGCTTTTCCAGAGAGGCATCGACAGTATTCTCCTTGAGAAGCTCCATGGGCTGACCACAACACACGAGAGTACCACCTCCTGCCACACGCACCTCAACAATATTACCACATACACTACACTTGTAGAGTTGACCACGTTCAATCATAGTTTCCTCCTTTTTCGTTTTTATCGTATGCCCTTGTTGTTAAAAAAGGGCTTGTACGCCATGTCTGTCTGAAGGATGTGTTTGTTGAGCCAATCCTTGAGAAAGTTTAAGGTATCCAGAGAGATGAAGAGATCACCTCCCTGAAACTTCCGATACAGGGTAGTTGCTTCCTCAACAAACTTCTGGTGTTCTGCTTGGTGACCGGGATAGGCTGGATAGCCCATTTCTTTCATTTTCTTTTCCTCTACCCCAAAGTGATACTCCGTATACTTCAGAAGCTCCTCAAGCACACTCCCGACGACCTGTTTTCCCTTGCCCTCACTCATCGCGTCAAAGAGGTGGTTCAAAAGATCCACCAGTTTCTTGTGGTGGGCATCAAACTCTTCTACCCCCACACTCATGCTTTCTGTCCAGGTAAAAAACGCCATACATGGCCTCCTTTATTTGGTTTTTTTGGTTTACTTTTGTGAGGAGGGAAACCGCTTCTCTACACACCTGTAGCACACGCCATAAAAAAGCACCTGCCAGGACTCAATCTCACCAGGAATCTCCCTGGTTGTCCAGGGTTTGGTCCTGAGGTCAAAATCGAGTACCTCTCCACACCTCCGGCAGACAAAATGCCCATGATGGTGGGTAAACCCATCGTACCGCCTCTCTCCCTGACCTACATCCAGTCCCAACACCTTGCCCTGGGTCTCGAGAATATGGAGGTTTCGGTAAATTGTCGCCAGGGTAGTTGAAGGATACATCTTTTTGACCTCCTGCCATATCCATTCAGCCGAGGGATGGGCTCTTGTGCTACGGAGCACCTGGAGCACTGCGTCCCGAATGTCGCTTTTCTTGTAGGTTGGCACCTTTCCTCCTCATTGCCAGTATAGAGGAAAACCAAATTTTGTGCAACTTTTGTCTTTTTAGTTTTAATAATAATTATTATAATGATTATCATTTTCTTTGTCAAGCAAAATGGAGGGAAAAACGAAAAATTTTTTTCAAAAAAAGGGGTATACGATAAAGATACGGCTGGAGACCTTTGTAGGAATGAGAGAAGGGAGGTCTCCTCTCAAACCCTGGGCTGGGTACGGCTATTGACTTTTCACAGTCCTGGAGGCGGAAGGGAGGCTGTGTGAAACGGAAGGAAGACTGTGAAAAGTCAATAGCCACGTCATACCCCACCTGATTACTACCTTGTTTCAGTAAGATGTCATCCCATGGTGGCTGGAAGAACACGTAGCTATAACCTTTTTTCAGTTTGAAAAAGGCTTTTCGCCCAACGAAGACTGTAACAAAGTAATAGCCCCCTGTGAAAGCTCTCGAAAGTCTTGGTTTCGTCATCCCGGATATCCTGTCTACCCTGTTCATTTGTTCTGGTGAGGTATTTTGGGAAACAACAGTACAGTCAAATATGCGAAAAAACTGGAACATAAAAAGAATCAAACCAGGGAAAAAACTCTGGTTTATAAAAACTTGATAATCGCCGTGGTAAGCGTAAAGAGAATACCCACGAACCACATCATCATGGTAAACCGTTTGTTCATGTCTTCAAATCGTCTGTCAATGGCTTCAAAACGGGCATTCATAACCTCAAGGATGGCTTTTATGTCAGTGCGAATGTTGACAAGTTCAGAGAAGATTTTGTCTGACTTTTCCTCAGCGTCGTTTTTGAGTTCTACCTGCTGGAGGAGAAGTCTCAGAAAATGCCGGATAGATTCTTTGTCCTTTTTTTCTATGGCTTCGGTGAGTTCTTCTTCCATGAGTTGGTAGATCTTAGGACAGATTATGGAACCCCCTTTGAGAATATAGTATATATCAGTATCGGAAAAATGTCAATAGAAACAAAGTCTGACGAGGCAAAACAAGGGGGAAATGTTTGGAGAATAAACAGGATGGGAAGAATCCGATGGATAGGAGAGATAGGAGAGTGAAAGACTGTGAAAAAGAAATAGCCGCCTCATGCAAAGGTCTCTATCTCCCTTGTTTGTTCTGGTGAAGTATGTTGAAAAAACGGGAAAAGGATAGAAAGGATTCAAGCGGGAAGGAAGCAAACAAAAAACGGTGATAACGTTTCACGATTCACTGGATGCGTGTTTTGAGTAAATACTTGAGACCAGGCATGGCTACCATGGTCTCAAAAACCTTCTTTGCTAGGAAAGGAAAAGACCAACCTGAAAATTCTTCATTTCAGATAGACTGATGAGACAATACGAAAAAAAGAACGGAGAGGGTGGGATTCGAACCCACGGTACGCTAAAAAGCGTACATCTGATTTCGAGTCAGACCCAATCGACCACTCTGGCACCTCTCCAAAAAAAGAAAACGCGCCCAAGAGGAGTCGAACCTCTGGCCTTCAGATCCGCAATCTGACGCTCTATCCATCTGAGCTATGGGCGCATCTACTCTTCTTTGAAAAACAATGGAGGCAGCGCAATGAAAAACAGAACTGCCCAGAGTGAGTTGTAGAGCCACTCCCCGAAAAATACGAGGATATAGCCACTGCTCCCCAACCATTGTCCTTTTATTATAAGGGAAAAAAGGAAAAAAATCAAGTATTTTAGCCCTGTCATCCACAAAACAAAAAAGAGAAATCCCCGAAGCGTGTCTACAAAAAACCACTTCTGATACACACCAACAAACCACGCAATAAAGGTATACAAAAAGGCATGAAAACCAAACCAGCCACCAGTAAGTGTGTCCACAACAAGCCCCAACACAAAACCTGTAATCTCTGCTGCAAACCGACTCTGAAACACAGCAAAAAGGGCAAAAATAACAAGCAGCATATCAGGAATAACCTGATAAATCTGAAAAACATGGCTCGCCTGGATAGAAACAACCACAAAAAGAAACACCCCGAACCACACCCACTTCATCCAAGGTTTATTCATAGTTCCCCCTTTCCTCACTCATCAGCGACCATCTCAGGACAAAAAGGGACTGAGCCTGCATAGGATGAAAATACGGCTTCACATAGAGCCTCTTGAAAAACTCCTGTCTAAGCGAACTCGTCATCCCCACAACAAAACCGATGCGAAAACCAGGAGGAAAGATGTCACTTTCACCAGAAGTTGTGATCACATCCCCCACTTCCACGAGGGCTTCGGTGGGTACATACGACATCACACAGTACTGATGCCATCCCCCCTGACCACTCAAGACCCCCAGGGCACCATTAGGCAAAGCGCCACCAATCGAGAAATTCTCTGAGTAAAGAACCTCCACCACAGAAGTAAAAACATTCACCTCGACTACCTTGCCAATAACAAAAAATCCATGCTCAGGAGCGTAACCAATCACAGCATGGTTTCTTTTGATACCATCACGGATACCACGGTCTATCAAGAGTCTCGAAGAGGTGATATCAAGGCTTTTGTTGACGATACGGGTGTAGAGGGCATCATATTGTATACGTTTCTTCACATCAAGAATCTGACGGAGTTCGTCATTTTCCTTCTGGAGCTGGTTCAGGAGGAGAAGCTGGGTTTGAAGCTGCTGGATCTCATTCTCTGCCTCCGTGAGAGCCTTTTGGGTCTCTCCCAGGGTTACCACACGTTTCGCAGACTCACCAACAAGCCACATAGCCTTCGACCATGTCCATTGAAACGGATAAAGGAGAAACAGAAACACCGAACGAACCGTAATCTGGGGAAGTTTAACATCCCAAACCATCAAACTCACAGAAAGAGCGCACAGCATAAGCATTGTGAGAAAGGTTCGTCGTCTGGTAAAGGTGAGTACTGGCATGCATGATAACCCTAATTACAGATTAAACTGGGTTTCGTATTTCTTGATGTTCTCGAGGAATTTTCCAGCCCCAATCACATCACACACGAGGGGATCGTCAGCCAGGAACACAGGTACCCCCGTATTCTTGGCGATAAACTTGGGAAGCCCACGCAAAAGCGATCCGCCACCTGCCATTACAATCCCCCTCTCAAGGATATCCGAAGCGAGTTCTGGTGGTGTTTGGTCAAGCGTTTGACGAACAGCTTCCAGGATCTTATTGACCATATCCTGGAGGGCTTCTCTCACCTCGACACTGTCAATCTTCAAAATACGGGGCAAACCGCTTACCGCATCCCGTCCCTTGATCTCCATCGACTCCACATTCTTGAGAGGGTAAGCACTCCCTATCTTGATCTTGATATCCTCGGCCGTTTTTTCACCGATAATAAGGTTGTGGTACTTCTTGAGATGTGCCATGATAGCCTCATCAAACTTGTCTCCACCTACACGAATCGAGTTGCTCACCACAATACCGCCCAGAGAAAGCACGGCAATCTCTGTCGTTCCACCACCAATATCGATCACCATATGCCCTGCGGGTTCCTCGATGGGAATATTCGCACCCAACGCTGCCGCACGGGGAGCCTCAACAAGATGAACCTTAGCAGCACCAGCCTGGAGGGCAGATTCTCGTACCGCACGCCTCTCCACCTCTGTTACTCCCGAAGGCACACTGATAACCACCCGAGGATGAACAAGCTTCCGTGTCACCTGTGCCTTGTTGATAAAATATTTGAGCATCTTGCCCACGACATCAAAATCTGCAATAACCCCCTCACGCATGGGACGTATCACAATAATATCCCCAGGGGTTTTTCCAAGCATATTTTTCGCTTCGTTTCCCACAGCACGAACCAACCCTGTCCCGGTCTGAACAGCCACAACGGAAGGCTCATTAATCACAACACCCTTGCCTTTAACATAGATCAGGGTATTTGCCGTTCCGAGATCGATTGCAATATCATTTACAAAAGCTTCTGCGACAGCTTTCAACAGATTCATACTTCTGCTCCTTTTGCCAGACTTCACTTTTTGATGGGTTATTGTAAGGAAAAAAGAAAAAATATGCAATTATTTTTCTCTTTGCTCTCAATTTGATTTTTTCTCTGTTGTTCCCTAAACTATATCAAAATCAAAGGTGTAGCTATGACCCACGGAGACAAAAACCTCTGGCAGAACATCATCCGCCTCTGCCTCAGCGAGCAAAAAACCCTCGCCTGTGCTGAATCCTGCACCGGAGGCTGGGTAGGCAAAGCTATCACAGACATCCCGGGAAGTTCCGGGGTTTTCCTTGGTGGCGTGATTGCCTATGCCAATGAGATAAAAATTAGGATTCTCTCTGTCCCGGAAAAAACCCTCACCCGGCATGGAGCTGTGAGTTTTGAAACCTGTGAAGCCATGATGAAAAGCGTGTTTACTGTGTTTTCTCCCTCATATGCTATAGCAGTGACAGGAATTGCCGGCCCTGAAGGCGGAAGCAACGAAAAACCCGTCGGCACAGTATACATTGGCATAGGCTCAAAAGAACACTACACACTGTACCACTGTCTTTTTCCCGGAAATCGTGAAGATATACGACGTCAAAGTGTTCAGTTCGTTGGGCAAGTACTTCTCTCACTGCTCACCAATAGCCCCGACATCATCCCTCAAACATATATTCAACGCACACTCTCGCGAAAACATATGGAGGATATTCTATGATCCAGCGTATCTTTCTCTTCATCATCACCGTTATTCTCGAAGCCCTGGCAATTGTCATCTTCTGGCTTCTCGCCACAACACTTCCCATCCTGTACAGTATCATAGTTATAATCACTGTGATAGCCTTTATTGTCTGGTGGATCCTCTCCCGGAAAAAAGAAAAACAAAAGATCTATGAACCTGATGAGCTCGCCAAACAACGGCGAAAAACTATCCACATCCTTATCATCACAACAGCCAGCGTCATTCTCTTCACCTATATAGTGTTCCTCATCAAGGTAACCCTGGGATAATACACAATAAAAACTAGGGTCGAGGTATACCGGCAGGTCGCATCCTTCTACCTTCCAATAGGATGCGCTGAAGTTGAGCCATCGTTTCATCAAAAGAAACCTTCTCGAAGATCCCCTGCTTAACAAAAGCCTCAATAGCAGAAATCCGAAGCAAGGCCTCATCAATCCTTGGGTCACTCCCTCGCACATAGGCCCCAATCCTGATGAGATCCTCCGCCTCTCGATAGACAGCAAGAAGCTCTTTCACCTTGGCTGCCAAGAGTTTGTGTTCTTCTGAGGCGACATCAACCATCAGACGACTCACACTCGCCAGAACATCAATAGCCGGATAGTGGTTCTTTTGAGCAAGCTGACGAGAAAGCACAATATGCCCATCAAGAATACCTCGTACCGTATCCGAGATAGGCTCATTGACATCATCACCTTCAACGAGCACAGTATAAAAAGCCGTGATACTCCCCTTATCCGATGTTCCGGTACGCTCCATCAAACGGGGAAGCATAGAAAACACACTGGGGGTATACCCCTTGGTCGCAGGAACCTCTCCTACAGCCAATCCAACCTCTCTCTGAGCCATAGCAAACCGGGTAGCCGAATCCATCATAAACATTACATCAAGCCCCTGATCACGGAAATACTCCGCTATAGCCGTAGCAACATACGCTCCACGGATACGGCGCATAGGAGGTTCATCCGAGGTAACTACTACCACAACAGAACGTTTTAGACCTTCTTCACCCAGATCGCGTTCAATAAACTCCCTCACCTCACGGCCCCGTTCTCCAATCAGAGCAATCACATTCACATCAGCCAACGTATTGCGTGCAATCATACCGAGAAGTGTAGACTTACCCACACCACTCCCAGAGAAAATACCCACACGCTGTCCCTTTCCCACCGTCAAAAGCCCATCAATCGCACGAATCCCTGTCACCATCACCTCAGTGATTCTTTTCCTTTCGTAAGCACTGGGAGGTTGACGATCAACTGGATACATCAGCGGAGCTTGAATCTGACCCTTTCCATCGATGGGCTCTCCATCTCCCCCAAGGATCCGCCCCAAAACCTCACTCCCCACATGGACTTCAAGTTTTCGGCGGGTGTTCACCACCTTCATCCCGGGCGAAATACCCCGTATCTCCCCCAGGGGCATAATGATCGTCTTCTTATCCCGAAAACCCGCAATCTCTGCCCGTACCTTCTGGCCATACTCTGTTTCCACCCAGCACACATCCCCGATAGCCCCAAACGGGCCCGTCGCTTCAATCGTCAATCCGACCACATTGGTGACCCGACCAATAGTCTTAACAGGTACCACTCTTTCAACTGCCTGCTCATACTTGAAATAGACATCCTCGCGACTGGGAACAATATCCTGATCAAGAAAAGCCTCAGATACAGAAGGAGAGGAATACACTGCCTTCATTGCAAGACTATCTCTTTTTCTTCTTTTGGTTGAGATTCCTGTGGCTCGGTACGAACAACCTCATCCACCCCTTTGCTCTTCACACGGGCTGGCACATAGAATTGTATCTTGTTTTCCAGTTCTTCGAGCTGGGTGGCAATCGTGGCATCAACCTCTCCGATATCCGTCTCGATGAGCACCCCTCCACGATCAACCGCAGGATTTTCAAAAAACTTCACCTCAGGCATACCCTCAATCATACGGATAAGCTCTTCCTTGTGCTGTATAGTAAAATTATAATCCTCTGGGTTCACATGGATATACACCCTCATCGCCCCCCGAACCAGGGTAAGCGCTTCCTTGGCATTATTGAGAACAACGTTTTGCTCCTCCACGGTCAGTTTCTTCACCACCTTTTTCACCATGGTAAGAATAAGGTTGAGAATCTGCTGTTCACTATGGACCAGAATCTTTTCTCGTTCTTGAATGGTGGCATAAATCACCTGTTTCAAGCGTTCGACCATAGTTCGTAACTCTTCTTTTCCTTCAAGGAACCCGTGTTCATGTCCTTGACGAAATCCCTCTTTCTGTGCCTCTTCCTGGATACGGAGAGCCTCTTGTTGCGCCTGAGCAAGGATTTTTTCAGCCTCCTGTCTCGCCTGATTCAAAATCTCTTCGGCTTCTCTACGCTTTTCTTCGATAATACTTTGTTGATCCTCCAGGGATTTCTGAACGCGATCAAAGGCTGCCTTCTCCGCCTCCTTCACAATACGTTCAGCTTCGAGTTCGGCTTTTTCTACGATCTCTTCTGCCGCACGTTCACTTTTTTCGATCTTGGCATTGATCTCGTTCTCGAGAGAACGGATTTCATCTTTGAGGCTTTCTATACGCTGGAGAGATTCATCAATCTCCTGCTCCCTCGTCTTTTTAAAAACACGGGGAGCCTCCAGGATATAGCGATTTGACTCTATCCGGTATTGCCCTTCACGAAGTACACGGAGACGGTATTCGAGAGAGGTGTCTTTCATATCTTTTCCTCTTTAATTATACAATAATCTCATCCTCAGCATTTCTGGAGAGCACAACCTCACCCTGCTCTTCAAGTTTACGAATAATGTTCACAATCTTTTGTTGGGCCTCTTCCACGTCTTTCAAACGTATGGGACCCATGTATTCCATATCCTCTTTGAGCATTTGTGCAGCTCTCTTAGACATATTTCGGAATACTTTGTCCTGAACTTCAGCATCTACAGCTTTTAATGCTTTGGCCAGGTCATTGTTTTCCACATGGCGCAGTACCTTCTGGATAGAACGGTCATCAAGAGTAACAATATCCTCAAAGACAAACATCTTCTTCTTGATTTCCTCAGCGAGATCGGGATCATCTTCTTCCAGAGCCTCGATAATGTTACGTTCTGTCGTTCTATCAGAACTGTTGAGAATAGCCACCACGGCATCAATACCACCAGCCTGGGTGAAGTCTTCGCTGGCCAGGGTTGAAAGGCGTCTTTCAAGCACACGTTCCACTTCTCGCAAGATTTCAGGCGAAGTACGGTCCATCGTCGCGATACGCTTCGCTACATCAGCCTGAATCTCATGGGGAAGGGCACTCAAGATACTGGCTGCCTTTTGAGGATCGAGATAGGAGAGAATCAGAGCAATGGTCTGGGGGTGTTCGTTCTGAATAAAGTTGATAAGATGAGCCGGGTCAGCCCTTCTCACAAAGTCAAACGGCTTGGTCTGAAGAGACGAGGTGAGACGATTGATGATATCGACCGCTTTTTGTGTTCCGAGAGCTCGCTCCAGCACCTCTCGAGCATAATCGACACCACCATTGATGATAAAGTCCTGAGCCATCATCAGCTCCTGGAACTCCATCAACACAGCGTCTCTATCCTCGGGATCTACCTTGTCAATACGAGCTATCTCAAAGGTAAGCTCTTCGACCTCGTCCTCCTTGAGATGCTTAAAAATCTCAGCAGAAACCTCCGGACCAATAGAGACAAGAAAGATGGCTGCCTTTTCCCTTCCGGTGAGAGGTTTCTTTTTATCTCGCTTTCCTGGCGTTACCTTTCCAGCGGTCGCTGTTTGTTTTTTCCCTTCGTCTTTTTTGCTCGCGAGAGCCTTATCTTCTGCCATAATCCCCTCCCATCATCTCTTATTCTTCTGCCAACCAGGTTCTGATCAGACGAGCCACATCATCCGGTCGCTCACGAGCCACATTAATGGCGTTCTCAAGCAGTTCCATACGTGCCTTTTCTTCAATAGAGAGCTCCACGGTGGCGGCTTCTTCCTCAGCGGCACGCAGGGCTGCTTCACGCATAGCCTGCTGCTGACGAGCCAGCTCCTCCTCTCTGAGTCGGCGACGGCGTTCGAGCTCTCTTGCAATCGCACGATAAATCAGTGTCCCGATAAACAACACAAACAGAATAATAATAGAGGCTATCAGGGTTCGGCGGAGTCTGATTCTGTTACGGATCTTGGCATCTTCGGCTTCAAACTCCTTGGTATGATCAAAAGGAATATGCCGCACCACTACCTCATCCCTTCTGCGAGCATCGTAACCAACTGCCGCCTTTACCCACGCTTCATAGCTGCGAATCTCTTCGTCGCTTACAGGAATATATTCCCTGGCAATCCTTCCACCATTGGTGATCACCTCGTCTCCTGAATCCGTACGGATAATCCTCCAGACCCCATCAATAGCTACAGCAACAGAGATTCTCTTGATCTCATAGGGGGCTTTTTCTTCCTGAACATTTTCCTTGCTATTCTGGTAGTTAACGATGTTTTCGTTTTTCTGATAGTGGGTAAAGCGATCGATCTTGTCCTTGAGACCAGGAGGAACATTGTTTTCTACCCCGGCCGGCCCCTCCGGAATATAGGCAGGTCCCTTAAAATCTTCGGTGGTCTTTTTCTCACTGATGGGAACGTTTATCTGAACCTCTGATTCATCATACGGTGTCTCAGGATTGTCCGGTCTCACTTCGATAGGTATGATCTTTTCTGCCTGTTTTTTCATCTTGGTCCAATCAAACTCTATATCAGCGTTGATCAGAAGCCTCTCCTCAGCAATAGAACGCTTCAAAGCATTTAAAACACGAGACACAAGCAGAGCTCTTTCTCTCTCCTTGATCTTCATCTGCTCACGGGCGAGACGCACGCTGTCAGAAAGGTCATTGGGTACCAAAAGATCGGAGAGAACATTACCCCGGTTGTCCACCACGACAATGTTTTCAGGCTTAAGCCCGGGGATACCCTTGGCTATGAGTTGAACGATGCCATTGACTTTGGCCTTGTTTTCAGCGATATCAGAGTATGCCGAAGGCGTAATCGTCACCGAAGCCGTAACAGGGACATCGTTTTCTGTGTAGAGAGTTTCCTTGGGGAAAGATATCTGAATACTCACGTCCTCGATATCGGCGAGAGTTTTGAGATGCTTGACCATCTCTCCGATGAGGGCTCGCTGGAGGTTGACGTTTCGCTCAAAATCAGTGGTTGTAAAACTCTGGACATCAAAAAGCTCCCATCCCTTGACATTCTGAGGAATAATACCCTCCTGTCCCAGTCGCATACGAAGGGTTCGACTCTCTTTTTCATCGGCAACAAGGATATACTTATCATCCTTGGTTTCAAACTTAACATTCCACTCCGCCAGTTTTTTGGTCACACGGGCATACTCCTCTGGCGAAAGTGGCGACTTGTACAGAAGAGAGTACGTCGACTTCGTTGAAAATGATGAAACAGCGATGAGACCACCTACGAGACCAAGAATCACTGCTCCTACAATGATTTTTTGTACCATGGTAAGCTTCTGAAAAATCTCAAGAAACTTCTTCCACAGTTCTCCAAAATTCGGCATCTTCCCCTCCCTGCCCAGATGGGCTTCTTATCATTTTTACAACTATCTCATCGTTACCAGATCATTATAGGCACGGATGGCCTTTTCTACAATAGTCTTCATAAAAGTAATACCCAGACGTGCCTTTTCTGAGGCAATCATAACCTCATGAATATCTACCTCTTCGGGTGAAACTGCCATCTTTTCCTCAAGTTCATCTGCATTCTGCTGAAGCTGATTCACATTCTCTACAGCATTGAAAAGCACCTGAGCAAAAGGTGCCACCGGATCATCACTCGGCTGGGTGATACGACCTCTATCATCAAAGTGTTGTTTGCTCGTTCGCACCATACCTACCTGGTTGCCAGCAACTTCCAAACGTGAATATATCTGCATAAAAAATCTCCTCCTCTAGTAAATAAAAAATTACTACTATTTTATTATGACATAAATTTTGAATTTTGCAAGTATTTTAGCCCTTTTTTGAAAAAAATTTTTTTACTTACCTAAAGAAAGGGCTTTCTCAAACATCTGACGAGCCGAATTAATCATGGTTACATTGGCTTCGTAACTTCGGTTAGCCGAGATCATATCTACCATTTCTTCGACAATGTTTACATTTGGGTACATGACATAGCCCTTCCATTTTCCTGATTTAATGGCATCGGGATGGGTGGGATCGTATACCATTCTTGGGGGTTTTTCATCTTTCTCAATCTTGAGCACACGAACTCCCTCACCAGGACCAGGTTCAAGTGCATCGGGCAAGAGATGAGACTTGAAGGTGAGACGATCATTTATCGGTCGAAGCACAACCCTCGATCGCTGGAAAGGTCCACCCTCTGTCGTACGGGTTGAGGTAGCGTTCGCAATGTTGTTGGCTATAACATCGAGCCTGAGTCTCTGAGCAGTCAACCCACTGCCACTGATATTCAAAACACTAAACATTCCCATACTGCCTCCTCATTACCTCATCACTGTATCAAGGATCTTGATGTTTCTCGAATAAGCCTCAAGAAGAGCGTTGTACTGCATCGCATTCTTCGTTGCATCGGTCATCTCTTTGTCAATATCGACATTATTTTTGTCGTTGCGGTAGTTGGAGTCGTACTCGATACGCACCTGGGGTTTTACCGTGCGATAGTCAATATACTCGTCAAAAGCCATATGTCGCTGGTCGGTGAGAAGAGCCGGGAAGGACTCCTTTCTCTCAGAATCAATGGCTCGTTTGAGTTGAGACTCAAAGGTCACCTCCGCACGCTTGAAGAAAGGGGTATCAGCGTTAGCGATGTTGTCTGCTATGACCTGCCGGCGAAGCGACGTTGCCTGCAGGCTCATACGGAAGATCTCCATCTTTTTGCCAAAATCGTTGTTCGTCCCAAAAAGCATGGTTTCCTCCCTCCTATCTTTTTCTCTTATTTTGTCTATCGGCAAAAAACAAGAAACCTTAAAAGAAAAAGGGCGGATATTCTCCGCCCTCAAAACTCTCATGCATCCAGTGGTGTTAAAAGAAAACCACTTTGGCAAGGGCTAGATGGAGCCAGCCCACAATGAAGGTAATAAGCCCACCCCAGGGTTTGTAAGCATCAATAAAGCGGTGATACGCCTGCTTCTGCTCATCACCAATATTAAACAGATCCACAACATTCTCATACCACACCAGACCGTTAAGAATCAGAATAGCCGAAGGGATTAATGCTCCAAAGAGTGTCGGACCATACTCAGGATGCCCGAAATCAGGAGCAAAGAGGTTCCACACCCCAAAGACAAGTCCCGCAAGCCCCATAATAAAACGAAAACTGCCGTTTTCTGCCATAGCCTCACATTTCTCGTAAAAATTCTTGAGAGACGGGTTTGTTTCAACATTGATTATCACCTTCTGCTGTCCCAGGGTCATAAAAAAGCTATACCACAACAGGATAACAAAAACCAAAAACACTGCTATCATACTCTGCCTCCTATTTTGTCTTTTCAAACACCATAACGGCAAATTCGTTGCCCTTGAGTGTCACATTCCACTGTCCCTTCAACACAGACTCCTGAAGATTCTTGGGTACAGGCTTGGTCTGATCCTGAGATGAAATCCCGTCGACATACTTCCACTGCCCAGTTTTCATCACCGAAATATTCACAGGCTCCTTGAGAGGGGTTTCTGACGAACTCCCGTTGATGAGCACAACCACCACCTGGTTGTCTGTCACACGAGCATAGGTGAGAACAGAGTCAAGCCCCTTTTCCTTTGCCTGTTCAAAAGGCAGGTCAACAAAGGCACCCGTCTGAAGGGCAGGATACTTCTTGCGCATGGTGATGAGCTTCTGGTAGGTATACCAGAGGGATTGCTTATCCTGCTGGTAGGTCTTGATATTGATCTTGTTGGTAACATAGTACTGAGGCTGCATCACCACGACCCACGACTTCCCACCAGGGCTAAATCCCCCTGTCTTCTCCTCATCACTCCACCAGAGAGGATAACGCTTCTCAGAGTCTCCTCCTCCCCTACTCTTTTTGCTTCCGTGGAGCTGGCCTATCTCATCACCGTAATACACATACGGTGCCCCTCCAGGCAGGGTAAACTGAAGCACCGCTGCCAGCTTCTGTTTGAAGACCTGTTTCACCTTTTCCGAAAGTCTCCCTGTGTCGTGGTTCGAGAGAAACATCGCAAAAAACTGGGGTGGCACACCCTTCCTGGCCATGGTCGCATACTTTTCCAGAGCTGTTCGCAGGGTTGCCGTTCTCCCTGTCAAAAGGAAAGGATACACAGCTTTGTCACCCGTTCCTCCAAAATCAAAGTTAAACACCGCATCCAGTCCACCCTCACCCCTGTAGTACTGAGCACAGACCTCCATGGGAGCAAAAACCTCTGCCACCACATAAGCCTCTGGATTCACACTCTTGATATAGCGAACCAGTTTGTCAATAAACTCAATGGTCTCAGGGGTGTCTGTTTGTTCGCCCTCACCTCTTTCAATGTAATAACGAGCCGCATCGAGACGGAAACCATCAACCCCCTTATCCAACCAGAATTTCACGATCTTCTTCACTTCCTCAACAACCTGAGGGTTTTTCAGATTCAAGTCTGGCACATTGAGGTTAAAGGCTGCGTAGTAATACTGGCCATTTCTCCAGGAATTCGTCGCGTTGTAGAGATTCCACGCTGGTTGGGTCGTGCTCCCTGTAGGATTGGGCCATGAGAGTTTTGTCTTTGACCATACATAGTAGTTCGTATAGGGAGACTTCTGATTTGTAACCCCATCGACAAACCACGGATGCTGGACAGCTGTATGGTTAACCACCAAATCAAGGATAACCTTCACTCCCCGTTTGTGAGCCTCAGCTATCATCCGATCAAAATCCTCCATGGTTCCCAAACGTGGATCAATCTGGTAATAATCAATCGTGTTGTAGCCATGATAGTCTTTGGCTAAAAAGATCGGGTTGAGCCAGATAGCCGTTACCCCTAGATTGGTTAGGTAGTCCAGCTTTTCTGCGATACCCTTGAGATCACCCTTGCCATCTCCATCAGCATCATAGAAACTCAAGGGAAAAATCTGGTAAAAGGTTGCTCCATTCACCCAGCTTGCCCCAAACATCAGAACAGGAAAAAGAAGCCCCAGGAAAATATGCTTCATCTTTGCCTCCTTTAAGAAATTAATATCTTTCGGTTATACTATACCATGGAGAGAGAAAAAAGTCAAATCTTTCGAGTACTTTTTTCTTCTACCAACGACTCTTATTTCGAGTACTTTTTTATATGACGCCACACAATCTCTGAGAAATCTTATATCCCACAGGAATGGTAGAAACCAAAAGATACCCTGGCATAAATCGCTCTTTCCTTCTTTCAGCCGAAAACCCAAAAATCAGCAAAAGGGAAAACAAAAAAAACTGAAACATGGTTATGGCTACAGACGAACATTTTGCCTCTTCAGTAAATGGAAGTTTACATGAGTATGCCTACAATACACCCCTATCAGAACGGGCTATTTACTTTTCACAGCCGTTCCGCTGCCTTCCCTCCATCCTTCCTATCCTGCTCATTCTCAAAAGACCTACCAGCACAAAAAACAGGATATACAGGACATCCAGGATAACATATCCCCTAGAATGTCGAAATCTTTCCACAAAGTGGCTATCACCCTTCTACAGTCTTATCAGAGACGAAAAGCCTTTTTGTCCTGTCCAGCTGAAAAAAGGTTATAGCCACTCGCTTTTTTTGGTACAAAGCAATAGTGTCTCACTGAAACAAGAAAAGAGCAAGTGAGCCTGACCTGGCTCTTTCCATTTTACAGTTTCCCTTTCGCTTTCCAAAACTGCAAAAACGCAATAGCCCTCTCTCCCCCAAACCATTGGAAGAGATTTCCTCTTGCTCTATGATTCGTACAAAGAGCTCCAGAAAGGAAAAAACACCCGCCTCCTGGAACAATCACCCCTACCTTCCCCAACCGTTCAGAGAGAGGAAGCCATACCCATACAACATTCGTCCAAAAAAATCTCTTTCACCACTTGACTTTTTCCAATTTTGTGGTATAGTATATATAGGATAAAATCATATCCAAAAGGAGGAAACTATGAAAAGACTCTGGTTATTAGTCGCTCTTTCCTTGATCAGTGGCTCTCTCTTTGCTGCCTTGACAAAGGACTATGTAAGCTACGAGATCATGGAGAAAAAGGGCAACACCATCTATGTACGCTTCCGTGTGAATGTACCTTATCTGATCCAGTTTGCAAAGGATCAGATCCAGGTGACAAAGGATCAGATTGCGGAGGAAAAGAACCCTCGCAAAAAGGCCAAATTGGAAGAGATCCTGGCTCACTATGAGCAGCATTACGAACTTCTCTCCAAGAACAAAGTAAAGGCCATCTGTGTATTTGGTGATTTCAATGGTTGGGCAACCTTCGCCAGCGAAATCCCCAACAAGCTCGAACCTACTTCTAAAGATCCCGATACCTGGTATACCAAGACGCTTGTACCTTTCGTGGTCAAGCCCGGTGAAAAGATGCAGCTTCGCTACAAGTTTGTCATCGATGTTGGTGTACAGTACAAATCCAAAGACGGCAAGCCCCAGGATTACCTCTACCTCGAAGATCCTATCAATCCCAACAAGGATCTTGATGGCTTCGATGGTTACAACTCCTACTTTATCTACGAAGGCAAGTAAAACCATTCCCCCTTCTTTCTCTCGAAAGAAGGGGGGGTTTTATTTTCTGATGGTATAAAAAGGGGTGGTCATGACAGAACAGTTTTTTGAAAAAAATGGGATTGTGATTGTTCGCTTACAGGGGCATCTCTCTGCTGAAAACCTCTCGCCTGCGACCAGATTTGTAGAAAAGAAATTGTCAGAGGGGCGGTTTCTTTTTATCTTTGATCTTTCAGAGGTAAGCTGGATGGGATCTATGGCTCTGGGACTCCTCGCATCCACTATTCGAGAGGCTCTCGCTCACAACACAAGAGTCCGTTTGGTCAACCCATCGCCACAAATAGCCAGGCTTCTCCAGGATACCTCTCTTCTCCAGCTCTGTCATGTCTACGCCACAGTAGACGAGGCATTCCTCTCGTTTCAATAAGATATCCACGTGCTTCATGCCATTTTTTCGCCAGAGGTAAGCAATTCGGAAATTTGTTTTTTCTCTCTCTCTGTGCTATAATGTACTTCTGTGAAAGAGAACACCCCAGAAGGAGACAGATATGAGTACGGAAAAAAACGTAAAAAATCTAAAAATCCATCTACCTGAGGGAGAGGATGTTGTTCACTATTCGAACATCGCTATTATTTCCCATTCTCCTGAAGAGGTAGTTCTGGACTTTGCCCAGAGTCTGCCAGGCAAAGAAGAAGCCCACATTGTTTCCCGTGTTATCATGACGCCAAGAAACGCCAAAATGCTTCTCAAGGCCCTAGAGAATAACATCCAGACCTATGAGGAAAATTTTGGCCCCCTTATGCTCCCTCAAGAAAAGGACCACATCCACTAAAGGAGTCTCCATGAGCCAGAAGCCCAAGCCTATCACCGACATAACCGTTAACCGCAAGGCTTTTCATGATTATGAGATACTCTCAACCTATGAGGCGGGACTAGAACTCACCGGAACAGAGATCAAATCTATCCGTGAACATGCTGTCAATCTCAAGGATAGCTTTGTCCTCATTCGCGATGGTGAGGCATGGGTAAACAATATGCACATCAGTCCCTACGGACACGGCAATATCTTCAACCACGATCCTACCCGCAAACGCAGACTTCTCCTTCATAAACGTGAGATCCTGAAACTCAGTCAGGCTGTTCAACAAAAGGGGCTCACCATAGTCCCCACCAAACTCTACATCAAAGGAAAATACGCCAAACTGGAGATAGCCGTGGCACGAGGAAAAAAACTCCACGACAAAAAAGCTGCCCTCAAGGAACGAGACATCAAACGCGACATGGACAAGGAAATAAAAGACTTCCGATCTTAGGGCACATCAATACTTACCCACATACCTTTCCGCTGCTCTTGCGCCTTTTTTTCTGCGCGTTTCAGTCTCTGTCTCTCGTCGTATGATAACTCCGACGAGACAAGGTAGACTTCTGCCCAGCCACTTTCTACCATCTCTTCGTTTAACCAGCGATTGGAGAGAAAAAGACTTCCCAAAACCCGCCCATACTGATCCCGCCCGTACGAAACAAGCAATACCTCGCACCCAACAGGCAGCCTCTCCCGAAGAAAAACATAACCATTACTCCCCCACTGAAGCCCCTGATCGTAGGTAACCCCTCCTCCCTTTCTCTTCCAGCTCAAAACCTGGCGTATCAACCTCTGATTAGCATGGATCTCCCAGGCATCTATACCCACCAATCGCACCACCCACCGCTCACCCTGCGCTTCTACCACACAGGTATCACCGTCCAGCACCTCGACACACACCACCTGGTGAGTGTTTTTTATCCCCGTAGAACAGGCCAGCACCATCAATACGAAAGAAGCGATAACCCATCTGGTTTTACCAGACATACATATCTCCCATAGGGACGGATCACCTCTACCCCTACCCCTAGCACCTCAGAGAGAACCTCGGATGTTATCCCTTTCTCTAGCTCTCCCTGATAGAACGTTTTGCCCCCTTTGAGCATATGAATATACTGGAAAAAGGGCAAAATATCCTCCGTATGATGGGTTACCATGAGTATGCCAACATCAGGATGACAATCGGCAATCGTCTGCAAACTCAACAAAAAAAACTCCCTCGAGAGAATATCCAGATGGCTGCACGGCTCATCCAGAATCAACACCTCAGGACGAGCCATCATTGCCCGGGCGATAAGTACCCGCATCTTCTCCCCATCCGAAAGATGGGTAAAAAGCCTCTCTGCCTTGTCCCCCATCTGAACCAGATCAAGCCAGTAGCGTGCCTGCTTCTCTTCCTCTACATCGGGCACAGCATACATCCCTACCCAACCATACTTTCCACTTATCACGGCATCCAGTACCCTTTCCCCAGGGTGCATTGACTCTTTCATCCATGTATTGACCAGCCCCATGCGTGACCGAAGCTCTCTGAGATCAGACTTCCCATCCTCCTCACCGAAACGAAAGATTTTTCCATGGGTTGCCATCTGGTAGCCCGCCATCACCTGAAGAAGACTACTTTTCCCCGACCCGTTTCTCCCGAAAAGCACCCATTTCTCACCCGGACGAATAACCCACGAAATCCTAAAGAGAACCTCCGTTTCTTCCAGCTTCAAGGAAACATCCTCTAAACGAAACAGATCCATTTTATTCCCCTTCAAAGATGTCCAGGTATTCTTTTTGGATTCGTTTGAACTCATCCTCTTGAGAGAGGAGATACCCAACCAAACGCGCATCAAGCTGCGTGCCACTGTTTTCTCTCATATAGGCCACTACATCATCCCATGGCCACGCCTTTTTGTAACAGCGATCCGAAGACAAAGAATCAAACACATCCGCCACAGCCGTAATCCTCGCATAGAGGTGAATATCCTCACCCTTCTTACCCTGAGGGTATCCCTTTCCATCTATGCGTTCGTGATGTTCGAGAGCAATAATAGCCGCCGCCTTGAAAATAGGTCTCGAGGATTTTTTTAGCATCTCATAGCCATGCAGCGTATGCTGTTTTATGAGCTCAAACTCTTCAGGAGTCAGTTTCCCTGGCTTATGAAGAATCGCATCAGGAATAGCGAGTTTGCCAATATCGTGCATGGGAGCTGTGAGACGGATCAAGTCCACCTCTTCATCAGAAAGCCCATACAACCTGGCAATCAAGGCTGCATACTCACTCACCCGCCGCACATGATTTCCTGTCTCCCTCGAACGGGCTTCAGCTATCTCACTGAGACGCAGCACCACTTCCCTCTGGGTATCCAACACCTCAATATTGAGATTCTGAATCTCGCTGAGCATCGTTCTGTTTTCCCGTATCATGGCAATCATCTGTCTTGTAGCCACCACAAGGAAATTCACAAAAATAGCCACCCAACCATAGGCAGTATAGATATGCTCACTCACAAGAAATCCCTGTTCCCTCAAAACATCAAGCACAGCCGTTATCCCAAGCACCCCAAAACCAGGCAAAACCTCCCAGGCCCACCGGTTTTTCTTCCCTTGATAAACCATCAAACCGAGCAAAAAGGGCAAAAACACCAACAAAAAAACCTCAAAGGGATAAAGAATAGTCACCAAAACCCCAAAATCAAAAAGCGACCAGAAAAAACTTATGCCCCAAAAACCCAAAAGCCCATACGAAACCCAATGATACCATGATCGTTTTAACCCTAAAAGAGCTATCACCATCCGCCAGACAAAAAAGGGTATCAAAAAAAGACTCCATAACTCAAGATACCCATACAGCAAAGGATAACTCCCAAACACCCACCATTTCGCCAGAGAACGCATCGAAAGATACACAGCTATCGTGAGAGCAAAACCAAATAACCAGCCAACAAAAGGCCGATTCAACCAGAAGAAAACAACCAATTCAGCTAGTGCCGAAAAAAAGATAAGCGCCACCACAAACCAGAGAAAAACATCCCGCCCCACCAATGTACGAATAACAGCTTCCCTCTGACCTATCAGAAGAGGAAGCCTCGGCAATCCCAGAAACAAAGTACGAGAACGAATCCGAAACAAAATCTCCCGTTCTCCAGCCCACGTACTCAAATCTACCAAAACAGGGGAAAAAGAAGACAAAAAAACACCCGCCTCGCCAAAAGAAAAAACCCTCTCTTTATCCACATAAACCGTAATCTCATGATCCACCGAAGGGATATACAACACATCCCCTGTGGAAACAAAAGCACGACCCCGAAACCATGCCTCCCCATAGCCTACCCCTACCCAATGAATACGAGAAGAAGGCATCCATACCTCAGGAAAACTTCCCTCCCGCACCACCCCCAGAGACACTTCCTCCACTCGAAACACCGACGCCTGCGTCCATCCCACCTGAAGCCCAACTATCATAGCAAGCCAGAGGATACCCATCCTTGGGAACAAAACCTTTTCTCCTTACCCACCCCTCTCTTTTCTCTTCGAGGATTTATTCGATGACAATCTTCTCCATATCTACAAGTCTCATAAACATCGCATCCACATGCTGCAGAAGGGACACTCGAGCCTTTTTCTTGGTTTCATCAGGATCCATCACCAGCACCTGATCAAAAAACGCATCCACCACCGGTCTGAAACTGGTGAGAATACCAATCGCCAGTCCATAGTCCCGAACATCCAGTGCCTTCTCATAATCCGGCAAACTCTTCTGATACATCTCATAGAGCGCCTTTTCTGCTCGTTCCTGGAGTTTATCGGAAGCCAGGGGCAATAACTCAAACCCCTTGAGAATGTTTTTCACCCGACGAAAAGCCACAGCAAGATTCTGGAAGTTTTCCCCCTGACGTGCGGTATGGATAGCACTCACCCGACAGAAGACATCGTAGATATCCTCCACCGCCATAGCGATACCCGCCTCGATCTCATCGTGGGCAAAACCATACTCCCTGAACACTGTCTTGACACGGGTGGTGATAAAATCAAACACTCGGTTCTCATACTCCTTCGCCTCCAGGGTTAAATAGGGTTTATAAAGCTCAAACGCCTCACGGTACACCTCACGCAAGGGGAGATGGAGCTTTTTCTCGATGAGGATACGGATAATCCCCAATGTCTGGCGACGAAGCGCCAGAGGATCTCGAGATCCTGTCACCTCATATCCCTGGGCATAGAGGGCAAATAGGTTATCCAGACGGTCTGCGAGAGAGACGAGGATACCCTCAGCCAGAGAAGGAAGACTATCCCCGCTAAACTTCGGCCAGTAGTGCTCCTTGATAGAAATAGCCACATTGATAGGAAGACCATCATGCAGGGCATAGTAATATCCTACGATCCCCTGAAGCTCTGGAAACTCATACACCATATGGGTAACCAGATCGGTTTTGCAGAGACGGGCTGTCATCTGAGCGAGAGGCAGATCCTTTTCCATACCGAGATGACGAGCGAGGATCACCACGAGTTTTTCGATACGCTCTGTCTTGTCCTTGAGGCTACCCAGGTTGCGAGCAAACGCCACACGAGACAACTCCTCCAACCGACTCTCAAGGGTACGCTTCCTATCCTCATCAAAGAAGAACTTTCCATCATTGAAGCGTGCTCGTATGACCCGTTCATTCCCTGCGACAATGGTATCGTTGGGATGGGTATTGGTCACAATAAGAAAACGATTCACCAGCGTTCCATCCTTCTTCTGAAGGGGGATAAACTTTTGATGTTCTATCATCTCCGAGATCAGCACTTCTTTGGGAAGCTTCAAAAACTCCTCCTCAAAGCTTCCTACCGCCATCTCAGGGTATTCCGTGAGACTCACCAATGTATCAAGCAAAGCATCATCACAAACCGCCTGAACACCGAGCGTTTTTGAGGCAGCCTCTATCTCCTTTGAGATAATCTCTCTGCGATTTTTATGATTCACCAACACAAAATGCTTCTGAAGCACACCCTCATAGTCCTGAGCAGAACCAATCTCAAAAGCCCCAAGCCCAAACAGTGTACGATGACCATAGCTCTTGTTACCAGCCTCCAGATGTCCCCACTTCACAGGCACCACTTCTTTGTCCAACAACGCACAGAGCCATCTCACAGGGCGAACAAAAGCCATCTCATAGTTTGCCCAACGCATCGCCTTGGGAAACTTGAGACTGGATATGAGTCTGGGAAGCACCCATGTCAGCACCTGGCTCACAGGTTCTCCACCCTCTTTTTTCTCGTAGAAGAGGTAAACTCCACCCCCAACCTCGCGCTGCGTCACATCCTTGTCAGTGATACCATTGGCACGAAGAAACCCCTCAAGGGCCTTGGTCGGTTTCCCATCAGCATCGTAAGCTGCCTTGAGAGCAGGACCTTTTTTCTCCACGGTACGCACAAGCGTCGTCGGTTGAACCCCCTCAGCAATAAGAACGAGCCTCCTCGGTGTTCCTGTTGATTCTATCGTTTCGGCTACAATCCCAGCCTCCTGAAAGAGTTTCTTTGCCTCTTCCTCAAGCTGGGTAAAACAGTCCAAGAGAATTTCATGTGGGACCTCTTCCACACCAATCTCAAAAACAAGCCGAGCCATAACTACTCCTTTCTGTTTTCTCTGTTAAGCCTCTATTTCTTGCATAATCTTTTCCACTGTTGCTACCTGATCAGCAGAACCATAAACCGACCGTCCCATGACAATATAGTTTGCCCCATTGATATGTGCCTCATGAGGGGTCATCACCCGCTTCTGATCCCCAGCGGCATCCCCAGTCAGCCTTACTCCCGGTGTCACCAAAACCGTATCCTGAGGCACCCAGCCGCGAAGTGAGAGAAGCTCATGCGGGGAGCAGACAAATCCCTTCATCCCGCTCTCAAGCCCCATCCTGACCAGATGGGTAACGGTATCTGCTACACCCTCCTGTATATGAAGATCCTCCCTGAGGATCGCATCATCCATACTGGTAAGCACCGTTACTCCGAGAGCCAGTGGAGCAGGAGAGGAGTGTACCACCCCGGTCAGGGCAGATCTGACCATCTCACGTCCACCGAGCATGTGGATGGTAAACATATCCACCCCCATGTCAGCCACCACCTCACAGACACCCTTCACCGTATTCGGAATATCAAAAAACTTCAAATCAAGAAAGACACGGCAACCCTTGTCTTTGAGAGCCTTGACAAGATCTTGCCCCTCCCGTGTGAAGAGAATACTCCCCACCTTGAACCACTGAACCCGAGAAGAGATCCTGTCCACGATAGCAAGGGCATCCTGCCTCGTAGAAACATCCAGAGCTACAATTAGTTCGGTTTTCATTTCATCCCCCGACTACCAGGTTTGACGGCCGGGAGTTTGCCCTCCTTACAGAGGGGACAATCCACAGGATCATACGCCTCCGCCTGTACCGAGTGCAACCACTCAAATCGATACGGGAGTTTCTCCGGATCGGGCATGTGTCGGTCAACGAGACTCGCTACCCCAACCACTTCTCCCCCATGCTGTCTCACCAGTTGGGCTACCTCATCAATCGACTTCCCTGTAGTTACCACATCCTCAGCAATGAGAACCTTTTCTCCTGGTTGTATCTCAAAACCTCGACGAAGCTGAAAAACCCCCTCCACACGCTCACAGAAAATCCCCCGTACCCCAAGAGCACGAGCCATCTCATACGCTATCGTAATCCCCCCAAAAGCCCCACCAATCACCAGATCAATCCGCGTATCAGCAAAGCATCCAGCAAGTTTTTTGGCAGCCAGTTCAGCATACGCCGGATACTGAAAAAACTTGGCACACTGAACATAGCGGTTGCTATGAAGTCCAGAAGAGAGAATAAAATGCCCCTTCAAAAGGGCTTCCGATTTCATGAGAAGAGACTCTATCTCATGATCCTCACGAATAGCAAGCATTTAACGATCCTCCTTGTGTGCGATAAGCTCTTTGAGTTTTTCCTTCACCTGATGGAAATTCTCCGGCACCTCAATATCCAGAAAGACACCATCACAGACATAGCCATAAAGTTTACCCAGCTTGGTGAGAAGGGGAAAGATGTCCTTCTCGAGAGAAATATTCTCGTTCGGCTGGATAAACTGGAGCACCTCCCGGCTAAACACATAGATCCCCGTATTCACCAGCTTAAAGAGATCCTTATGTCCCCGTCCAATAAAACGGACGATCTGGTTGTTTTCCCCCAATTCAACCACACCATACCGTTCAGGATGTTCACTCTCCTTTAACGCAAGAGTGATCCATGCCTCATGAGTGAGATGAAACTCTATCAACTCATAGATCGGCACATCATGAAAGGTGTCACCATTCACCACGACAAACTGATTGTTTTTGATGAGGGGCTCAGCCAGTTTTACACTCCCTGCTGTCCCCCTGAGAAAATCCTCATCGGTATACGAAATCGAAAGTCCCCAGCGTTTCCCATTTCCAAAATAGCTCTCAATCACCGAGCGCATATACCCACATGAGAGAATAATCTCATCAATACCATTTTTACGAAGATAGAGAAGCACATACTCAAGAAAGGGATAACCATTGACTATCGCCATAGGCTTCGGTGCCTGACCCAGCTCACTCTTGATCTGGCGCCCCATACCTCCGGCAAGAACCACCGCCTGCATCACGTACTCCTTCACTAAAACTTAGAAAACACTTTACAAATGAATATTTTAGGCTAAAGCATGGAAAAATGCAAATTTTCTTTTCTACGCAAAAAAGAGGTACAGGAAAACCACAGCCCCTAATGTCAACACAATCTCCAGTACCTGCACCCGTTTCCCCTTCACCATGTCCCGTCCCATCAAAATCACCGGTGAGAGAGACGAAAGTGTCGTCGCCACTCCCACAGGGGCATAACGCATCCCAAGCAAGAAAAGCGAAACCCCAAGAAATGGACCAAAAACACTCCCCCCAACGGTTGCAAGAAGGGCATCCTGTTGCCTCGCACTCGCGAGCCAACCTCGAAGTCTCCCCGAAAACACCACCACCAGAAAAAACGCCACAAGCCCGCCCACAATACGGATCCAGGTCGCTTCAAAAACAAACGTATTCGCTACCAGAGCAGGCTTCGCCAGAAGCGCACCCCCAGCCTGACCCAGCATCCCCCCTATAGCTGCCAGAATCCCTCGTAACCTTTGCTTTTCGAGAGTCTCTCCCCGATGATGGGAAAAAACCACCCCGCCCACACAGAGAAGCGTTCCCAGCATCGCCAGCCACTGGATTCCCGAGAGCCTCTCCCCAAACACAAGCCCCGCCCCCAGCGCACTCACCAACGGATACAAAAGCATAATCAGAAGACTCAACCGACTCCCAATAATCACAAACGACCAGAAGAGAAGAATATCCCCAACAAAAAAACCAACCACCCCTGAGAGCAAAAGCCATACGACATCTCCGGTAGTCACACGACGCAAAAACTCCGGATAAAAAAGAAGATTCACTGCCAGAACAAGCAAAAAAGCCCAGAGAAGACGCCAGAGATTCACATAGAGACTACCGATCTTTTTCGACCCAAACTCAAAAAAAAGCGCACTCCCCGCCCAGCCCACCGAGGCTAAAAGCGAAGCAACCTCACCAACATACCTCATACATCCCGTTCACCAAAAACCAGAGCCTCAAAGGAAAAAACCTTCGCCCCATTCTCCCAACAGTAGGGTTCCATCCCGGCCTTGCGACAGGTCTGGTTGAGAAACTCCTCTCTCCCCCACCCGTACTCCGTAGCCACCTGGGGCAACAGAAGCCCTCGATGGTATCCCCGTTGCATCACCAGTCCATGACGCCCCACCTCGATCTGACGCACATCCTCCACCTCCTCCAGAGGGGTAAGGATAGAGATCTCAATCTCAATGGATGGAAACTCCTCCCGTCGCAAGGGATGAAAACGAGGATCGTGAAAGGCCGCTTCACAGGCCATCTCCTTGACTGCCTCACGAATGGGTTTGACTCCCTCAACATACCCAATACACCCGCGCAGGTTCCCATCTATCGTGAGTGTCACAAACAACCCACACTTCTCTCCAAACACCTCGCCAGACAAATCCGGATAAGCATCGGACAGCTTTCCAAAGAGCTTCTCCTCTATCGCCAGTCTCGCCGTTTTGAGAAGTGCCTTTTTCTGCTGTTGGGTTAATTCAAAACGCATCCTCACCTCCTAACGAATCTTGAGAAATGCAAGAGACATGAGCGCACACAGAGCCGCCAGAATCCAGAAACGAATCACCACCTGCGTTTCCTTCCAGCCCTTCTTTTCAAAGTGATGGTGAATAGGTGCCATGAGAAAGATCCGTTTTCCCATTCCAGAGGTGTGCTTCGTCCATTTAAAATACGAGCGTTGCAGCAAAACCGACACCGTCTCCAGGACAAACACACCACCCGCAATCACCAGAAGCACCTCCTGCTTGAGAAAGATAGCAATCAACGCTATCGTACCTCCCATGGGAAGCGAACCCGTATCCCCCATAAACACCTCAGCCGGATGAACATTATACCACAGAAAGGCTGTATATCCACCAATCAGAGCCGCAATAACCACCGCGAGTTCTCCAGCCCCCGGCATATAAGGAAACTTCAGATACTGCGCCGCAATAGCGTTCCCAATCACATAGGCAAAAATCCCAAAAGGAATATAGAGAATAATCCCCATCCCCGAAGCCAGCCCATCCAGTCCATCAGAGAGGTTTGTCGCATTCGAAAACGCCACCATCGTAAACACATAGAAAGCTATACCCAGCCACATCGGCCAGACAAAAATCGGCTTATCATATATCGGAACATAGAACAAAAGCACCTGAGAGGGATCCGGATTGAGCACCACGAGAATCGAAAGAAGAAGCCCCACTCCAACCTGGAGAGAAAACTTTACCCACTCAGCAATCCCTTTGGAGTTTTTAAACCTCACCTTGAGATAGTCATCCAGAAAGCCAATCAAAGCAAACAAAACCAGTGCCAGAGTCGTCACCCACACATAGTACACCGGCATCCCCCAGAGTAGAATAGACACAAGGGAAGCAATCATCACAAAGATACCTCCCATCGTGGGTGTCCCGGACTTCACCAGATGAGTTTCCGGTCCATCCTCCCGCACACTCTGCTTTACCCCAATCTGACTAAAACGGCGAATAAAATACGGAGCAATCACCATTCCGAGCAAAAACGCCGTAAAAAAGGCCATAAGCGACCGAAAGGTAATATACTTCAAAAGGTTAAACCCAAAGAACCACTCTCTTAAAGGATACAGCAACCAATACAACATAGACCCTACCTTCCCAGAAAAAGATAGTATAATGATAAAGCCTCACCCCAAAAAAGTCAATGAAAAGCCATCCTGAGAGTTTGGTACGAAGAGCTGTTTCCTTGTTTCAGTCCCAACAAACACAAAAACCAGTACAAGTGACACCAAAAAACTGCAACATGGTAATAGCCCCAGACGAACATTTTACCTCTTAACTGAATGGAAAGGTGAGATAGGGATACAATACAACCTTACCAGGAGTGGCTGTTTACTTTTCACAGTCATCCACTCCACCTTCCTCCCTATCTCCCTACCATGTTCATGGCCCAAAAGACATCACCAGCACACACCAAACAGGATACACAGGATAGGTGAAAGGTAAAGGGAGAAAAAAACATTCGAGAACTTCTCCCCAAAGTGGCTATTTCCTTTTAACAGCCTTATGACGAACGAAAAGCCTTTTTTATCCCGCCCAACTAAAAGATGGCCGCTATAGCCGTTTGCTTTTTTGTGCTACAAGGTGATGGCATCTCACTGAAACAAGGTAAGAGCAGTGGGTATAACCTGGCTATTTCCCTTTTACAGCCTCCCTTTCGCTTCCAAGAAAACTGTGAGACCTTTGCACAAATAGCTCTTTCCATGTTTCAGCCAAAAATCAGCAAAAGGATCAATGAAAAAACGCAACATGATAATAGCGTATTTTTAGAACCTCACCATGAGTTACCCCTGGATAAGGTTTGCCACTTGTGCTGTTACTTTTTTACAGTTCCCCTTGCACTCCAAAAACTGCAAAAACGCTATAGCCCTCTCTTCCTCAAATTATTGAAAGAGATTTTCCCTCCTTCTATGATTAGTGGAAAGGTTTCACTGTAAGAAAGAAATAGCCATACTGTTAACACTACTGCGTTTGCTATTGTTGCTGGCGAGTCTCAATGTAAAAAAGAAATAGCCGTGCCCTATCCAGAGTTTGAGAGGAGATTTTCCTTGTTATGATTCGGGCAAAGGTCTCACCCCGAGAGTGTTGTCTCAGAGTGCTGTAAGTTTCTCCTGAGCCACCGTAATCTCACAGGAAAACACTGGAGACAGCTGATAGCTCACCACTCCCCCCAGTTGAGTGACAAAATCCCTCGACACCGAAAGATCCTCCTCGACGATTTCGAGGTGTTTATCATACCGAATCTCTATCCTGATCTGATCCCCACCTCTCACCTGCAGAGAAATCTTCCCCTCTCCACGACAACATCGCCACACCACAAAAAACACCTCCTGGATAGCAAACATACACGCCAAAAGAGACTGCCCGTTCATCTCGACCGGATCCACATCTGCTTCCACCTCCACTCTGAGATCCGACTTCACATGCTGCACAAATTCCAGCAGAGGAACCTTGAGACTATACAACCGAAGCTTCATATCCTGCATCGTGTAGTTCTGAATAATCGTGAGGAGATCCACGCCGCAGGTAAGTTTCAAAAGCAACTCTTCAGACGTATATCTCTCCTTGAGAGAATCATGGAGTCGCATAAAGGAACGCATCAGCTGCAAGATATTGCGCACCCTGTGCTCCAGCTCCATAAAGAGGAGATCCTTCTCTTTCATAGCCAGAAGCATCTGATTCTGCTTCTGCTGAAAGAATTTCTCCGAAGCCTCCTGAGCCGAATAATCCACAAACGTAAGAAGAAAGGTATTGCCCAAACGATGAATATCCACCCGACAAGGATGCTCTTTCCCCTCCTTATCTACAAGCAAAAAATGCTCAAGCAGAATGTAGGGATTGGGCTTTCCCCCTGTCACAATCGTTTCCCACTTCTCCCACAAGAGTTTTCTATCACTTTCCTGGGCAGCCGCCATTTTATAAAATTGATAAAACGAAGAAACCTCCTCCCTCTGCCAGCCAAACAGAGCCAGAAAAACCTCATTCACATACGAAACCGCCCCATCCTGACTCACCATCATCGCTGCGAGAGGGAGACGATCCAGCACCACGGGAAGTGATTCCGCCATCTCAGAAAGCTCCCGAAAAAGCTCCCTCTCCCGCCGCTCATGCTCCCCTTCATGAAAACGAAAAACCCTCACACTCCAGAAAAGCATCCCCAAAAGAACCACCACCCCCACTCCCAGGATCCAGAAAATCCACCCCCATCGAGCTTTTTCAAGATACTCATGACCAAGAAGTATCCATCGTTTGATTATCCGCTGTTTTTCCTTCTCAGGAAAAGACCTCTGAAACTTCTCAAGGATACTCACCAGTATCGGATAGTCCGAACGAACACCAAAACCCATAATATTATCAGGCTTGAACGCCATAACAATCTTCAGAGTATAAAACCCCTTTTCCGTAATGTAATGGCTTGCCGTCCCCAAATTCGCAATAAAATAATCGATCTCTTCATTTACAAGTGCTTGAAGGCCTTCCGTCCCTGTAGAATAGAGCTGTGGCGTAAACCATGGATATTGTTCCTTCAGCACATCCACCATACCATAGCCCCTCACCATACCAACCCGCCCCTGAAGAACCTGTTCAAAAGAGGTTGGTACCATCATTGTCTTTCGGACTACCACCACATTGGGCTGCCTGAGATACGGTGTGGGAAAGACTGCATACGCCCTCCTCGGCGGGGTATCAATAGCACAGTTGATCATGTCAATATCACGATTACTCAGTGCCCGGAGCACCTGGGACCAGTTGCTGTAGCGATAGATCTCCACCCTGATACCAGACCACCTCGAAAACGCCCTCACATAATCTGCCCCTATCCCCTGGTACTGTCCCCAACCATCAAAAAATTCAAAGGGAGGAAAATCCGGATCCGGCGCCAGACGGATCACAGGATGCGTCTTGATCCACGCTCTCTCCTCCTCAGTCAGAATGGCCTGCTGACAAGAAAAAAGCCACAACCCCACAAGAAGCAACCACCAATTCCTCCTCTTCACAAACCCTCCTTTAGGACTCTACGAATGAAACCACTCCTCGAGAGTGGATTCTTTTTTCTTCTGACGGCGAGCAAACTCCATACCATACTTTGCCAGAAGATGCACCTCGATATTCACCGTGTCTCCCTCTCGTTTGGATACGAGGGTAGTATGTGACAGTGTCTGAGGGATCACCGCCACCGAGAATATATGACCCTCAATGTTAAAGATCGTGAGACTCACACCATCAATCGCAATCGAATCCTTTTCCACGAGATACAGAGCAAGCCCCCCGGGCACAGAAAACCGATACAGGGCAGATTCCCCTTTTGAACGGATGGAAACAATCCGTCCTACACCATCCACGTGTCCCATCACCACATGTCCGTCCAGAAAACTCGATGGAGTCACAGGGAGTTCGAGATTGAGTTTCCGTCCCACTCCTGCCTCCCCCAGGGTCGTCCTCTCCAGGGTCTCAAAACTCGAATACACCTCAAAGTGACTCCCCTCTTTACGTTCAACCGTATGGCAGCTCCCATCGAGAGCAATACTTGTGATCCCCTCCTCAAGAGCATCCAGTACCACTGGGTCCGTCTCAACCACAAAACGTTTTCCCCCAGAAGCCGCCTTCACCTGGACTATCGTCCCTTGATAACGAATGATCCCTGTAAACATTAGTTTACCCACCTTACCTTGGTTCGTGCGTTGTCTATACCCTCCACCTCACGACAAAACACCTCCATCACCTCCCGCCCAAAGCCCGTTGCCTCGATACCCATCTCTTCCAGACAGGCAATCGGGATAGGCGCCCCTGTAGGCTTGATATTGAGTGCTGTATGAAGGCGGCCAGAGACAGGACTCACAGTAGCAATAGAAACCGAGAGTTTCCTCCCATCATAAAAGATATCATCCCCCTCACGAGAGAGCTTCTCCGCCGGCACACGCCTCACCAGATGCTCAAAAAGCATGAGAATAAAAAGCCTCTGCACCCATACCATCTGCCCCAACCGAACCTCAAACATCTCTATGAGAAAATGCAGCATCTCATCTGAGGCAATCGGAGCAACCTGACGAACATCCTCAAGATCCACCATCTCCGTGATCCGCACATCCGCCGCCCCCCGAAATCCTACAATCACATCCCCCATCACCCCATATCGCTGATACGCAAAATGTGAAACAAGCTGCCGTCCATCATAGGTTACAGGCTCATCTATCCACAAGGATGTCATCGCACAAATCCTCCTCGATAATGTTCCTCCTCGAACCAGGCCCTATCCGTTCCCATTGCCCGCTTCAAACGCTGACAGGACTCACACTCCCCACACATCTTTTTCCCCCCATGGTAACAGCTCCACACAAGGTCAAGCGGAGCCACAATCTCTTTCCCCAGGGCGTATATTTCTTTTTTGGACATCGTGAGGGTATAACATACCAGCTTTACCTTGCCTCGAGTCGAGTAGTGGAGGGCTATATTGAGCGCATCGAGATAGTCTGACGAGTTATCCGGAAAAGTTGCCGCCTCCTCACGGTTAAATCCAACAACCACCGAGGATGCTCCAATATTCTCCGCCATGGCGGCAGCAATCTCAATAAACACTCCATTTCGGTTAGGTACCCAGACCGCTGAGGCTGTTTTTTCTGTTGTGAGGGTATCATCGAGCTCTTTCTCCGAGAGAGTAGGGATCCTCCCACGGGTCAAACCACTCGAAAACCCCCTCATAAAATCAAGCCTCATCACCTGAAAAGGCACTTCATAACGCTTGGCTATCCTGGTGACAACCTCTCTCTCACGCTTGCTAGCCCGTTGCCCATAGTCCAGGAAGAGAACCAGACGAACTCCACCCTCATCCAGAGCCTTCTTGAAATTAACCACCGAATCCAGTCCACCAGACAGAAGAACCACAGAAGAGCCCATAAAACCATCGCCTCCTTGCACTTTTCTTCTCTTTATACTACCACCAAACAATAAAAAAATCAAACTTTTACCTGATTTTTTCAAAAATTATCCATGGTGTAATCCCAGCAAGATCAAACCATCCACCAACCGACACCAATTCTCTAGCTCTCTCTCCCCGTTCATTCAGTACATACCCCCGAAAACCAGGAAGATACAGCCTCACCTTCGGCTGGAAAAGAACATACGGTCCCCTTCCCCATTGATCGGAGACAGAGGTTCTCGCCTCATTCCATTTCATCCCTGTATTCTCTCCCCTGCCAACCACAACGAGGAGTATTCTCTCTGTTTTCTGCCATGGTCGCTCGTCCAGGGTCGTCATCGCCACCGTTCCCCAGAGAGAAGCCCTGTCCACCTGGATAACCATCGAGGCATTGGTGAGCACCATGCCCCGTATCTCTCCCGCCACCACAAAGGCATACTCATCCCTCCACAAAAGAAAAGGCCTCTGTCTCTCCCACACCCATGGCATCTCTCGAGAAGTAAAACCCTTTGCCTTGCCATGAAAATCGAGGGCTACACGGGCATAGAGGCTCTCATCCTTCCACGCACAAAACGGCTTGATATCATACCAGGGACCATTTTCTTCATATACTTTCTTCGCCGTCGTAAAATCCACAGCTCTCACTACCTCGTTCGTCCAGACCATCCCCCGGGTAAACACCCTCGCCGCCCAGGGAAGAAGACTCATCTTGGCACCACTGCCCAAAAAATGAAAAAAACCCTTCATGTATTTTTGGTTGTAATGCCCACCAAAATCAAGGAGAGTATACAGATAAACCCCATCCCAATCCTGAAAAGCCCCCCACAAGGCAAGCCAGAGAGGAGCCTCCGCTGCATACCAGTTCGGATCAGGCACATTGTATTCACTCACGGTGAAGGGCTTGCCAGCCACTCTCCAGTATGCCGCATACCCGAGAGGTCCCAGATTCTCATCCGCAAGCTGACTGGTATTGCCTATGTGCCAGTCCCTGGATGACCACGACTGACCGGGAAATTCAGGATGCTGCCAGTAGGCATGGATATCCACGAAATCAGAGAGACTTCCCTCTCTCACCAACCCTGCCAATCCCCCATAGGTCACCTGCGTATGAGTGATCGGCTTGGAGCATCCCAGGGAACGTATATGCTTTCGTAGCGATTCGACCACTGCCATCTCCCGTTCCAGAAGCATCCCACGAAAATCTGCACTCACCCGACGCCCCACAAACCCCTGCCAGGGAAGAGGGAGGTCTCCCTTTTCCCAATCCTTCTCAGACACATTGGCCACCTCTTGTTCTCGTAACACAAGAGAACGCATCTCTAAGGTTCCCGGTTCTCGCTGAAACGTGGCAAAGTTTATCCTTGCCTTTTTCTCATCCCTATCCGGGATAAAGCGCAGGGTATACACCTTCCATTGGGGAGTGAGTAGGATATTGGTATAAAGCCCTAATCCTGTCCATGGCTCATGGTCCTCCATCAGATATACGGTCAAAGTCAGAGACTCTCTGCTCCGTGCCTCAAAATGCATCTCGTAGGTCAATCCACCCAGGAGAGGAAACCCAGCTAGCATAAATTGGGTATGCCAGGACTCTCTCCCTGGTCTTTTCACTGTCCAGAGGAGAGTATCTCCTTTCCATGTCACCTCGGCTATACCATTCTCATGATTCTCCCACCGCCAGCACGAGCGCTGTTTCTGATTCGTCTGGGCAATCAACAAAACCGAATGCTTCTCAAAACGATTGGCCGCCTCCCATGAGGCGTAGTTGGTATAACGGCGACGGAGAAAATCCGTCCAGAGTTTTCTCACGGTTTTCTCGTAGTAGGGCATCAACTTTATCAAATCATCCTGACCAACCCCTGTGAGGGCATTCTCGTTATTTACCTCGATCACCGCCACCACCGGATCCATCGTATAAGGAAGCCCCGTATACGGGTTAGTATGTCCCAGCAGTCTGGTGGCATACCTCTTCTGAGACTCAATCAAAGCATCATCAATATAGCTTACCACCTTGCCAAACTCAAAAACCTCTCGATAGGCTCCAGGAATCTGGGGAAAAACCCGCCCCACATGGAGATTGATATTGACATAAATCCCCTCTTTTTTGAGAGCCGCAACAAAAAAATCCAGCCTATCAAGTTTCTCAGGATCAAGCTCCTCACTCTCCGGCGATGCTAGAAGCGATCCTCCCCAGGAATGTTCCATAAAATGGAGCCGAACAATATTCACGCCGAGTAAACGAAGGCTCCGGGCTATAAGAGGAGCATCCTTTTTCTCCGGAAAGTTATTAGGCCCCGTGATATTCATCCCCCAGAAACGCACCCTCTTCCCCTCACGGAAGAAATGTCCGTTGGAGACTATCACCGGAGAAACGCTGCCCTCTGGCATCCCCCACTCCGGGTTCTCAAGATGCAAAAAGTCCACAAACCATGGTATAGCCTCTCCATACCCATACACTGTCCAGACTAAAAGCCAGAGGATCAGCCATCCTCTCTTCACGGTTTTATCCTTTCCTTCACCTCAAGGGTCTGTTTATCCAGTACCAGAATCTCCCTCGTTGTACCGTTGACAAAAACCTCATCCCCAAAGAAGCTGATAAAGGTGTTGGGGTCTATCGGATCCTTCGTCTGAGCCTGCTTCTTGAAGAGCAAATCAAAACGAGCAAGGTAATACTTGTCCTTTTCTGGCACAATCACATAGATACTCTCTCCCCTCACCTCAACAAAGCTTCGCCAAAAAATCGTGTCTGTCCCCTTGTATCTCACCCCGAGATTGGTTTCGTTGAGCATGACCAGGACATAGTTCTCCGGGCGTGGTCCCTCATACCCCACCAGGACATTCCTCCCATCAGAACGAGTAGCCCGTGTCCCACTCCCTGCCAAAGGTTCAAACCCAATCACCACGATACCTTCGGGAGAAAAATCAAACTTGTGTCCTCCAATACTCTTGTAGGGTGAGCTCACCAATACAGCCCGTTGCACCGGATCAATGATCAGCATCTCATTGGAATAATGTCCGTCGGTATAGTAGCCATTGATCTTGAGGTAGTAGAGCCTCCCCCCCTTGATATCAGGAACAAATCCCTCTCTCAGGGTCTCTTCCTGTTTGATGATGTTGGTTTCCTTCCGAGCTAATTCCTCTTCCTTCTTAGCAAGTTCCTCCGAAGTGATCTGCGAGGTTTTTGTCTCATCGCGTTTTATCTGCTGCTCTTCTTTCGCTACCTGTTGCTTTGCTTCCTCAACCTTTTTTTCCGCCTCAGCTACCTTTTTCTCCTGAGTAGTTACCTGCGTTTCTTTCTGAGCCACCTGTTGTTTCTGCTCTTCAATGGCCTTTTTCTCCTGGGTAACAGCGGCCTCCTTCTGGGCTACTTCTTGTTTGGCTTTTTCTTTCTCTGGTCCGGGGGGAAGGGCTGCCACCTCCTGTTTTTTCTGGGTTATCTCTTTTTCCTTTTGCTGGATGGTAGCCTCTTTCTGGGTGATCTCTTCTTTCTGTTTAGCTATCTCCTTTTTCTCCTGGGTAATCTCTTCTTTGGCCTGCTGGATAGCCTTTTCATCGGCTGCTATCTGATCTTTCTGAATCTCGACGAGCTCTTTGCGTTCTTCAATTCCTTTATCGGGCTGTTTTCTCAGGGATTCTATCGTCTTCTCATCCCCCAGGGCAAGAGTATCCAGCCTCAGCGTCTGATTGAGGGGATTCTGAGACAAAGGGATCACAATCTGCGTCTTCCCTGGCCAATCTGTGTACCTCCTGGCAAGTCCTACCTTGGATGGACTGAGAAACCGTATCACCACACCCTTATAACGACGAGAGAAAAATCCCATATCCCCCCGATGGGTCGCGTTATAGTACACGATAAACCAGGCAATTGTGTCATTTTCTTGGGGATCATAACGAAAGGTCTTCGCCAAATAAAAAGACAAAAGCGCCTGGATATACTTCACATGAAAGATACGAGCATTGGTATGAAGTTCCACAATATCAGCATCCAGCCTCTCTGTCTCTGTGGTATCCACAGCGCGGATAACACTATATCTCATATCAGGATAAAACATCTGTCTATTGGTTTGTCGAATAAGAGCAAGCGTCTCTCCTATTGCCCGCAGGTCGTCTATCCCCTGAGGGGCACGGTAAGCCCCTGTATAGTTCACGAAATCCACTCGCCGGGCATTTCTGGAAAGCTCCTCTTTGTCCACCTCCAGTCCAAACACCGCCACTGCCAGACATACACCAAACCAGATTCCTGAAAGTATCTTTTTCATCCTACCACCTCCTCATCTTCAGGTTTTTTAGGAAAACGAAGCAAAACCCGTATCCCCTTTCCGCGCCACATTGCCTGATAGCCACCAAGCTCCTCCACAGCCATCTCCATGATCTGGGAACCATAGCAACTACTGCACGCTGTTATCTCAATAGGTGCCATCTCACCCTCTTCTCTTCCCCCATCCGAGTACTCTATCTCTATCTGTCCATCGCGTTCTTTCAGAGAGAGTTTCAGCCACCCCTCCTGCTTTTGTCCAAAGGCATACTTAATCGCATTTGTCAGAAGCTCGGTCAACCAGAGTCCAACAAGGTTGGCTCGTTTTGCTGAAATCAAAAGCCTCTCAAGATGCACTTCCACTCTGACATGCTTAAATACACGATCAAAACTTTCCCTAAACCCATCGAGAATTTTTTTGAGATATTCATCCAGTGCAAGAACATTCCCCTGCCCTTGATGATAAAGGATCTCGTAGACCCTTGCCATGGCTGTTACCTGCTGACGAAGCCTAAAAAGCACATCTTGTGTCTCTCCACTATAATCCAGTGCCACCAACCCGATAAGCCCAGCAATAGAGGAAAAGGTATTCTTGGCTCGATGCTGTAACTCCCGGAAAAAAAACTGTTTCTCTTCGAGTCTTTTTTCGAGTGCTTTCTGCTGCTCTTTCAGTAACGAAATATCCAGAAAAATCGTCGCAAACCCATCCTCCCAGGGAATAGCTGATATCCAGTAATAACGCTTCAGCGGGGGATAGTAGGTTTCAAAGGTCTCCGCCTGCCCCGTCTCAAACACCCGACGATACACATCAAAATACGGTGGGGGATTTATCCCATAGAGTCGAGTTGCTGGCATACCGATACTTGATGCCACATCGAGATCCGTATACCTCCCAAACGCTTCATTTGCCGCCACAATACGATAATCAACGATCTGCCCTTCTTTATCCCGTATCCACTCGTGGAGAACCACACCCTCCTGCATATGGGTAAAGATCTGTTGAAAGCGACGCATGGCTTGCTCTTCTCGTTCACGGTTGAGTACCTCTGCTGTGACATTCTCATGGGACACAAGTGCCCAGTGTCGACCATCGTGAGTGAATCCATTGATATGGACATGAAAGTAGCGTCTCTCTGTCGGGGAATGACAGGGGTACTCCACAAAACTATGAACATCCTCTCCCTTTAACACCCTTTCAAGCACATCAAGTACCTGTTTGGCACTCATATCAGTTGTAGCGGCTCGCCTGGTAACCTCCAAATAGCTCACACCAACTTCATCGTTGTCCAGTCCATTTTCCCTGGCAAACGCTCTCCACGTCTCGTTCACCATCCGTATCACTCCCTTCTCATCCAGAACAGCTACATGAAATGGCAATGCGTCTATCAAAGATTGAAGAAACGAAAGAGAAACACTTCCGGATCCATCAAGAACCATGAGAAACCTCCTCTCCCACGCCTTTTAGTGTAAGGAAAGAAGCAAAAAAGTCAATATTCTCGAGCAAAAATCTCTTATATCCTCCGGTAGAAAATCTGTTGATCTTGAATGATTGGCTGAAGTTTACCCTCTCGCTGGAGAATATCCAGGTACGCCACAATCTCCTCTGTCTCTCTCCCCAGCATCACCGAGAGATCCTCCAGACGCATGGGACGACGAGCCACCGCCTCAAGGATCGCTAACTCCACATCCTGATGATAACGAGAGAGCTCAGAACGCATCGTATAGCGTTTGACAACATCAATAGGAATAGTAACACCCTCCTCTCGGAGGGCATTTCGTATCCCTTCAAGCAATTCCTCAGAGGCTGGTTTCACCCATTCTTCTGCTGGAGGACGATCGAGACTATTGAGCTGGACACGATCACACTTCAAATCCTGGATCACTCTCGCCAGACGACGGGTATGCAATTGGTCATCGTTCACCCCAGGTACAATAAAAACCTCAAGCCAGACCTCCCTCCCCCCCTGTTCGTGAAACCGATGCGAAAACTCTACCATCCCCTGGATAATCCTCTCAAGCTCATAGAGCTTATGTGGACGATCGATTTTTTTGTAGGCTTCCTCGGTCACAGCGTCCAGCGAAGGAACAACCAGAGAGGAGGGCATGAGATCGTTTTGAACCTCGGGATGCCAGAGGAGACTACCATTGGTGAGTACTGTCAAACGAATAGAGGGGTAGCGCTGCGAAAGCGTCCGGAGAAGAAAACCAAGATCCAGGGAAAGCGTTGGTTCCCCGGAGCCTGAGAAGGTTATCGACTGCGGGGCAGGATGAGAGGCAAGAAAATCCTCTATCTCTGCCAGGATCTCCTCAGGTGGAACAAAATGCCCTCTCTCATATATATATCGGGTATTTCTTCCACATTCACAGTACACACAGTTGAAGTTACAGGTCTTGGCCTCAAAAAGATCAACTCCCAGCGAGATCCCTAACCTCCGCGAGGGAACAGGTCCATAAATATGTCTGTAGCCCATCAGCGTATTTGCTTGAGAATCTTGCGGAAGATATCCTCAGGTGTCAGTCCAAAATGCTTGTAGAGTGCCGCAGGTGACCCAGATTCTCCAAAAACATCCATCACCCCAATACGCAGAAGCTTGGCAGGAAAATCCTCCACCAGCACCTCTGCCACGGCACCACCAAGCCCACCTATGATGCTATGCTCCTCCACCGTGACCACCATCCGACTACTCTTGGCAATCCGTACCACTGTTTCCCTATCAAGGGGCTTAAGGGATGCTGCATCAGCAACAATCACTGAGTAACCCTCTTCCTCAAGCATACGAGCCGCCTTGAGGGCATTGGCTACCATGGTTCCGATAGCGATAATCCCCACATCCGCACGGGGAGCATCTTTGATTACATTCATCTTGCCGATAACAAAATCATAGCTCTCATCATAGATCACCTCTGTCTTGGGACGGGTGAGTCGAATATACACCGGTCCAGGACAGAGAGCTGCCTGTTTCACTATCTTGGCAGTAGCCACCGCATCGGCGGGGACGAAGATCTGCATATTGGGCATCACACGCATGATTGCCAGATCCTCCACCGTCTGGTGAGAAAGTCCATCCTCTCCCACACTCACTCCTGAATGAGTGGCAGCAATCTTGACATTGAGATTCTGTGAGGCAATGGAGTTACGGATCTGCTCATACGGACGAAGCGTGGCAAACATAGCAAAACTACTGGCAAAAACTACCTTTCCACTCAGGGCCAGTCCAGCAGCAAAACACATCATATTTGCCTCAGCTATACCAAAGTTAAAGAACCTGTCTGGAAACTCTTTGGCAAAGGTAGCTGTCTTTGTTGATTCTGAAAGATCGGCATCAAGTACCACCAGGTTTTTGTTGTCTCTTCCTATCTCAACCAGTGTCTTTCCATAGACATCACGGGTAGCAACCAAAACCTCTCCCATCAGTTTTCCTCCGCATTCCATTCTTCCATACTCTCAAGACACCCAAGCTCATCGAGAGCCTTTATAAGATCATCCTTGGACGGGGCAACTCCATGCCAGTGAGCCTTGTTCTCCATAAAACTCACACATTTCCCTTTCACCGTCTTGGCTACAATAGCGGTAGGTTTTCCGCTTCCTTGATTGGATTCAAAAAACTCGAGAGCCTTTTCTATCTCATCAAAATCATGTCCATCAATATTCATCACCTGCCATCCAAAGGAGAGAAACTTCTCACCAATAGGATACACATTCATCACCTCATCCACCAGACCATCGATCTGAAGTCCATTGTTATCCACAAAAAGGCAGAAATTATCCAGCTTAAAATGAGCTATCGACATCGCTGCTTCCCAGACAAGTCCCTCCTGAATCTCTCCATCCCCTACCAGACAATATACGCGCGAAGAACGTTTGTCCATCTTGGCCGCCAGTGCCATACCACCAGCAACGGATATCCCCTGACCTAATGAGCCTGTCGAACTCTCCACTCCGGGAAGCTTGCGGCTATCAGGATGCCCCTGGAGAGGGCTACCGAGCTTGCGAAGCGTCTTCAAGAGATTGGAAGAATAGTAGCCAACATGAGAGAGAACCGCATAGAGGGCTGGTGCTGCATGCCCCTTGGAGAGTACAAACCTATCCCTCTCAGGCCAGTGAGGATTGGCCGGGTCATAGCGCATCTGTTTCAAAAACAAGTAGGTAAGAATATCAATACATGAAAGAGAACCTCCCGGATGTCCACTTCCCGCTTCTGACAGCATCATGAGGATATTCGCCCGAAGTTTTTTAGAAACCTCTTCCAGACGTTTTTTCTCTGCCTGTTCCATCCCTTACCTCTTTAGAAAAAATAGAGAATATATTGTAAGACAAAAAGGAAAAAAAGTAAAATAAAAATGGAAGACCTTTGCACGAATCAT